>Ga0308171_1000606_pt1 | contig 68841 bp, 47 predicted proteins | sample PhyGR1_FD_202135 | JGI IMG/M metagenome (GOLD analysis project Ga0308171, IMG submission 202135) | Phyllosphere microbial communities from UC Gill Tract Community Farm, Albany, California, United States - DLSLSG.R1 | ecosystem: Host-associated > Plants > Phyllosphere > Unclassified | place: USA...
GCGATTCCAGAAACGCGCGATCGGCGACACTCAACGCCAAAATATCCGCCTGACGACCAACCATCCATGCCTCCCGCCTTCGCGAAGAGATATGCAATGTAGCCTACTTCAGTTCCAGGTGACTAGCCCGCAAGGGCGGAGAGCATCGACACGTCAATAGAATTGAGGGCGCGACGATTTCGACGCCGGAAACGCGGGCCGCCTTCAGAACCCTCCGGCAATATCGCGCAGGGCAACGATGAGTCGGTCGATATCGGCCATGCTGGTGGACAGGAAGGGCGTTACCCGGACGCACGCGCCCTTGGCTACGCCCGTCCGGTGGACGGTGAAGATGCGATGCCGATCGAGCAGTTGTCGTGCGATGGCGGCATTGGCCTCCACGCTGGTGACGCCCTGGAGCCGGAACGACGTGATCGCACCATGCATCGCGGGGTCATCGGGGGTCAGCACCTCCAACCCCGATATGACACGCGCCTGCCCGACCCAGCGGTCGCGCAAGGCCCGCAACCGGGCGGCGCGGGCGGCGCGGTCGATCCGCTGCTGAAAAGCCAGCGCGGCGGGGGCGGTCAGCCAGGCGGCGTAATCGAGCGTCCCCGTATGGACCCGCGCCATGACGGTGTCGGGCCCGCCCGCCGCCTCGGCCGGATCGCGATCGATGCGGGCCAGCGCCTTTTTACGGATGTGCAGGATACCCAGGCCGAGCGGCGCGCCCAGCCATTTGTGGCCGTTTAACCCGACGAAATCGCAATCGAGATCAGGCAGCGCGAAGTCGAGCTGCTGCCAGCTATGCGCCGCGTCGACGATCACGTCGATGCCCCGCGCCCGCGCCATCGCCGCGATCTCGCGTACCGGCACGACCAGGCCCGTCCGGTGGCTGAGATGGGTGAGCAGGATCAGCTTCAGCCGGGGTTCGTCGGCCATGACCTGCGCATAGGCGTCGATCAGGCTCGCCCGGGTCGCCGGTTCGGGCAGCGCGATGCGGCGGACCCGCACGCCGCGACGCCGGGCCAGGCTCTCCATGCACGCCTGCATACTGTCATAGTCGAGATCGGCATAGAGCACGGCATCGCCTGCGCTCAGGCGGTTATAGCCCAGGATCAGGGCCTTCAGCGCCTCGGTCGCGTTGCGGGTGAAGGCGATTTCGTCGGGGGGCACGCCGAGTTCGCCCGCCACGGCGGTGCGTGCGGCGACCAGGTCGGCCAGCATACCGCGCCGGGCATAATAGCTCGTGTCGCGGTTCACCCGCGCGACCGCCTGGTCATAGGCGGCGCGGACCGGGCGCGCCATCGGCCCCCAATTGCCGTTCTCCAGCTGTATGACGCCCTGTGGAGCGTCATAGTCCCCGGCTACCTTTGCCCAGAAAGCGTCGTCGTCCGCGACCGGGTGCGCCAGACCCTCGGCGCGCGTCGTCAGGGGCAGGGTGGCGGCCATCCCGCCCGCCAGCAACACGCGCCGATCGATCATCAGAAGCTCACCCCCAGCCGGACATAATAACGGCCGCCATCGGTATCGTAGGGGGCGTTGCGCGAATAGATCAGGCCTCGGTTGGCCTGGTTGGTCGCCTCCGCGGGATAGGTGCCGAAGACATTCTCCGCCCCGCCCCGCACCGAAATGTTGGGCGTCATCCGATAGGTGAGCGACGCATCGAACAGCGCGATGCCGCCGAACCGCTGGAAGAGCTCGCCGGTCGCATTGCCGGTCACGTCGGTCCACGGCCCGTAATAGCGACCGCGCAGCATCACGCCGACCGGGCCGATATCGTACCCCAGCGTGCCGGTCGCATTATGCTGCGGCAGGCGTTCCTGGAAGATGCGGCGCTGGGTATCGTTGGCGATCGCCGCGCTGTTGCCGCTGCGAACCGTGGTGCGGTTGTAGTTGTACGCCAGCGTGGCGCTCGCCCGACCGGCGCCGAGCGACCGGACATAGCTCACCACGACGTCGACGCCGCGCGTGCGGGTGTTGAAGTCGTTGGTAAAATAGCTGATCGAGGTGAAGCGATTGGGGTTGGGCAGGCTGGCCGGAATGGCAATCGTCGCCGACTGGCTGAAGCGATCGTCGACGTCGATCTGATAGAGGTCCAGCGTCGCGCCAAGCCCGATATGCGTCTGCGCGACCAGGCCCGCGCTGATGTTGCGCGACGTCTCGGGACGCAGCGGCTTGGCGCCCAGCGCGACCGCCAGCGTATCGCTGGGGGCAAGGCGCCCCTGGTTGAACACCTGGAGCGTGCGGGTGTCGAGGCCCTGGCTCACCACCCGCGTGTTCAGCTGCGCCGGGGTCGGCGCGCGGAAACCGGTGGAATAGGTGCCGCGCAGCGCCAGCCACTCGACCGGCTCGACCCGGCCGGAGAATTTATAGGTGAACTTGTCGCCGAAACTGGAGAAATCCTCGTAGCGCCCCGCCGCGCCGAGCGTCAGCATCGTGATCGGATGCCAGGCCAGGTCGACATAACCGGCATTGCTCGTCTGCTGGAACCGGCCCGCCTGTTGCGGACCGAAGCCGGGGAAGCCGTTGGAATTGGGGGCCAGCCCCGTCGCCGCCCCCGCGCCGATCGCATAGGAGGCCGGGTCGCCGACGCCGACCGCATAACGCTCGATCCGCCGCTCGCCGCCAAAGGCGATGTTGAGCGGTTCGACGCCGCCCACCGGCAGGCGATAGACGAAGTCGGCGTTCAGGTTCGTCTCGCGCTGCGTCAGGCGGCCGAGATAGAAGCTGGTCGGGCTAAGCGGGCCGAGCGAAGCGTTGAGCGTCTGGGTGATCGTATAGTCGATCCGGCTGCGTCCGGCCGAGGCGCTCAGGTCATAGCTCAGCGCGTCGGACAGGTTGCCCCGCAAGCCGCTGACCAGTTGCAGGTCGGCGAACTGCGTGCCGAAACGCGGCGTGAAGCCCGCCGGATACAGGCTGCGGAAGGTGAAGCCCGGAAAGGCGCTGCTGGCGTTATAGACGCTGCCGGTATTGCTGGGGTTGCGCCAGTTGAAGTCGGTCAGCCCTTCGCCCTGCTGCACCGTGCCAAAGGCGTAGACGGTCGCCGCATCGGCCAGGTCATAACGCATGTCGACCGCGCCGCGCACCCGCTCCTCGTCGGGCTGGCCCCAGCGCTGGACCGGGTCGGGCACGGCGAGCGTCGGGTTCGCCGCCTGGAAGGCGATGGCATCGGGGCGCTGGCGGGTGCGCGAGGTCGCCTCGCCATGTTCGAACTGGCCGGTGAAGACGATCGCGCCCTTGTCGTCCAGCGCGATGCCGCCGCGCCCGCCCGACTGGTAGTTGTTGCCGTCACCGGCATAATATTGGCTGAATTGGCCATAGGCTTCCATCCCCGGCTGGTCGTCGAGGATGATGTTGACGACGCCCGCGATCGCATCGGAGCCGTACTGCGCCGATGCGCCGTCGCGCAGCACCTCGATCCGCTTGATCGCGAGGGCAGGGATGCTCGCCAGGTCGGGCGCCTGCGCACCGCGCGTGCCGAGCAATGCCGAGCGGTGATAACGCTTGCCGTTGACGAGGACGAGCGTCTGGTCGGCGGACAGGCCGCGCAGCGTCGCCGGGCGGACGAACGCCTGGCCATCGGCGGCGGGCAGCCGCTGGACGTTGAACGAGGGCAGCAGCTGGGCCAGCGCGGTGTTCAGGTCGCCCGACGCGCTGGAGCGTATCAGCGTCTCGGGCAGCACATCGACGGGGGCCAGCGTATCGAACTGGGTACGGCCCCGCTCGCGCGTGCCGGTGACGACGACATCGTCGTTGGTCGGCGCATCCGCCATCGTCCGGTCGGTCCCGGAGGCCGCAGGCGATGCGGTATTCTGCGCGAAGGCCGCGGGCACGAACAGGATGTGCAGCGCCACGACGGCACTGGCTGTAGCGAATTTCATGATGGTGCATTCCCCCACGGGCCGCTCTTCCCGGCACCCGTGGGCGGCGCGCTAAAAGGGTTTCGTGACAGCGTGACTTCGTTTTTGAGTCACCGCCGTGTCGGAGATGCGAATGCCGTCTTCCGTATTGCGCTTTGAAGCGGTCGAATGACCCTATTGCTTCCTCCCCTTGCGGGGGGGGGAGGAAGGCTCCACCTCAGGGCCGGGCGCCATCGATCAGGCAGGCGATCAGCGTGTCGCTGGCGGGCTTCACATTTTCCTGATGCAGCGTTCTGGCGCATACCGAGCCCAGTGAGATGATCGTGAATGCCTGGGCCAGCTTGCGGTGTTCGTCGTTAACCGAATCGCTTCCCATCAGCCCGGCAAAGGCGCGGCTGATATTTTCGAACGCGCGCTCGCGGACGTCCAAGAAGATCGCCCTGACCCGATCGTTGCGCGCCGCCTCCGCCGCGATTTCCAGGAACAGGCGGTCTCCGGCCTCATCCTTGCGGCACGGTGTTGCGACCAGCCAGGCAATGATCCCCTCGCGGTCCTTGGCGGACAACGCGTTGTTCAGGGTGTTCTGGTCCGCAATGCGTTCGCAGTCCGCCGCCACGATGGCCGCGATGATGTCCTCTTTCGACGGAAAGTCGCGGTACAGCTGCTGCACGGCAACGCCGGACTCCTTGGCGATCGCGGCGATGCCGGTGGCGTGAAAGCCATTCTCTACAAACAGGCGACGCGCCACCTCCTTGATATTGCACCGACGCAACTCCGCGCGGGTGGGAGGCGAGCACTTGGTATTCGACACGATGGAACCTCTCTCAAGCATGTTGACGCACTCGAACGGCGGGTCTAACGACGCATTTCGTGAGTGATCGCTCTCATACAATTTAGCAAGCGGGAAATGATATGTCTTCCAATCGGCTTATGGGTCGTGTGTTGGCATCGGCCGCCCTGCTGGCCCTGGCCGCTTGCGGTAGCGGTGGCAAGCAGCAGCAGGCGCCGCAGGGACCGGCGCCGGTCGGTTATGTGGTGGCAAAGGAACAGCCTGTCACCCTGACGAACGAATTGCCGGGCAGGACGACGGCGTTCGAAACGTCGGACGTCCGCCCCCAGGTCAATGGCCTGATCACCCAGCGCCTGTTCGTCGAAGGGGACGTGGTTCGCGAGGGCCAGCCGCTCTATCGAATCGACCCGGCCCCCTATCAGGCACAGGTGGCCAGCGCGCGCGCCGCGCTGGCCCGTGCGCGCGCCAGCATCGCGTCCACCGCCGCGCTGGCGCGCCGTTACGGTGAACTGGTCAAGATCAACGCGATCGCCCGCCAGGAGGTCGAGAACGCGCAGACCAGCGCGGCCCAGGCGCGCGCCGATGTCGCCGCGCAACAGGCCGCGCTCCGCACCGCCGAGATCGATCTTGCCCGCACCACCATTCGCGCGCCGATCACCGGCCGGATCGGCCGTTCGGTGTTCACCACCGGCGCGCTGGTCTCCGCCTCGCAGACGGGCGCGCTGGCGACCATCCAGCGGCTCGACCCGATCTATGTCGATATCCAGGAGCCCAGCGCCGAGCTGCTAAAGCTGCGCCGCCAGATCATGAGCGGCCAGCTAACCCGCAACGGCAATGCCCGCGTCAAGCTGACGCTGGAGGACGGTAGCGAATATGGGCCGCAGGGCACGCTGCGCTTCGCCGACGTCACCGTCGATCCCACCACGGGATCGCAGGTGATCCGCGCGCTGTTCCCCAATCCCAACGGCCTGTTGCTGCCCGGCATGTTCGTGCGCGCCTCGCTGGTCGAGGGGACGCGGGCCAACGCCATGCTGGTGCCGCAGCGCGCGGTCAGCCGCGATGAAAAGGGCCAGGCGACCGTGATGGTGATCGGCGCAGGCGACAAGGTCGAACCGCGCACGCTCCAGACCGGTCGGTCGATCGGCGACAACTGGCTGGTGACCGGCGGACTGAAGCCCGGCGACCGGATCATCGTCGAGGGCGGCATGATGCTGCGCCCCGGCATGCCCGTGCAGGGCAAGCCATGGGATCCCAATGCCAAGCCCGCGGCCGCGTCGCCGCAAGCAGGCTCGGCTCAGGCACAGGCGAAGTAACCAGCCATGTCACGCTATTTCATCGATCGCCCGATCTTCGCCTATGTGCTGGCGGTGCTGGTCGTCATCGCCGGGCTGCTGTCGCTGCGCACCCTGCCGATCGCCCAGTTCCCGGCGATCGCGCCGCCCGCGGTGTCGATCACGGCCAATTATCCGGGCGCCGACGCCCAGACGCTGGAGAACACCACCACCCAGATCATCGAGCAGCAGATGAAGGGGATCGACCACCTTCGCTACTTCTCGTCCTCGTCCTCTTCGGCGGGCAGCGTGACGATCACGCTGACCTTCGAACAGGGGACCGATCCCGACATCGCGCAGGTGCAGGTCCAGAACAAGCTGCAGGCGGCGACCCCGCTGCTACCGCAGGAGGTCCAGCGCCAGGGCATCATCGTCGCCAAGGCGACGCAGAATTTCCTGCTGTTCGTCGGCCTTTATTCCGAGAACGGTAAGCATGACGCCGACGATCTGGCCGATATCGTCGCCTCGCGGATTTCCGATCCGCTGTCGCGCGTCACCGGCGTCGGCGATACCCAGATCTTCGGCTCGCAATATGCGATGCGCATCTGGGTCGATCCGATCAAGCTGAACAATTATGCGCTGACCATGGCGGACGTGACGGGTGCGGTCACGGCGCAGAATGCCCAGGTTTCGGCGGGCCAGATCGGCGCGCAGCCCGCGCCCAAGGAACAGATGCTCAACGCCACCGTCTCGGTGTCGTCGCGCCTGACCTCGCCCGAGCAGTTCGCCAAGATCCGCCTGAAGAGCAACACCGACGGGTCGATCGTCCGGCTGAGCGATGTCGCGCGGGTCGAAATCGGCGCGGAGAATTATGCCTTCTCGGCGCAGTGGAACGGCAAGCCCGCTTCCGGCATCGGCATCAAGCTGGCGCCGGGCGCCAACGCGCTCGACACCGTCGTCGCGGTCAAGGAACGCGTCAACGAGCTCGCCAAGACCTTCCCGTCCGACGTCAAGGTCATCTTCCCCTACGACACCTCGCCTTTCGTGCGCTTGTCGATCGAGCAGGTGATCGAGACGTTGATCGAGGCGGTCGTCCTCGTCTTCCTCGTGATGTTCCTGTTCCTCCAAAATTTCCGCGCCACGCTGATCCCGACGATCGCGGTGCCGGTGGTGCTGACGGGGACGTTCGCGGTGCTGGCGGCGTTCGGCTATTCGATCAACACGCTGACCCTGTTCGGCATGGTGCTGGCCATCGGCCTGCTGGTCGACGACGCGATCGTCGTGGTCGAGAATGTCGAGCGGCTGATCACCACCGAGCATCTGTCGCCCAAGGAGGCGGCGCGAAAGTCGATGGACGAGATTACCGGCGCGCTGATCGGCATCGCCGCGGTGCTGTCCGCCGTGTTCCTGCCGATGGCGTTCTTCGGCGGGTCGACGGGCGTGATCTATCGCCAGTTCTCGATCACCATCGTCTCGGCCATGGTGCTGTCGGTCGCGGTCGCGCTGATCCTGACGCCCGCGCTCTGCGCCACCATCCTGAAGCCGCACGACCCGAACAAGGGCCAGGGCAACGGGCCGCTGGCGCGGTTCTTCCGCTGGTTCAACGATCGGTTCGACCGGGGTCGCGACCGGTATGAGAAGGGCGCGCGTTCGACCGCGCGGCGCTGGGGCCGTTCGCTGATCGTCTATGCGCTGATCGTGGCGGGCATGGTTGCGCTGTTCGTACGGCTGCCCAGCGGCTTCCTGCCCGACGAGGACCAGGGCGTGATGATCGCGCTGGTCCAGGGACCGCCGGGGGCGACCACGGCCCGGACCCAGAAGGGCCTCGACCTCGTCCGCGATCATTTCCTGAGCGATGCAGGGAGCGCCATTCGCGGCGTCTACACGATCAACGGGTTCAGCTTTGCCGGACAGGGCCAGAATAGCGGCATCGCCTTCATCCCGATGAAGGAGTGGAAGGACCGCCCCGGCGCGCAGAACAAGGCGCAGGCGATCGTCGGCCGGGCGATGGGTGCGTTCGCGCGCTATAATGACGGCCTGATCTTCGCGGTCATCCCGCCCGCCGTCCAGGAACTGGGCAACGCCACCGGCTTCGACATGCAGCTGGTCGACGAAGGCGGCATCGGGCACGACAAGCTGCTGGCGGCGCGCAACATGTTGCTCGGCATGGCGTCGCAGAACAAGTCGCTGGTCGGGGTGCGTCCCAACGCGCTCGACGATGCGCCGCAGCTGAAGGTCGATGTCGACCAGGACAAGGCGCGCGCGCTGGGCCTGGACCTGTCGACCGTCAACAGCACGATCGCGACCGCCTGGGGCGGTGCCTATGTCAACGACTTCATCGACCGGGGCCGCGTGAAGCGCGTCTATATCCAGGCCGATGCCGCCTATCGCATGGCGCCCGAGGATATCGGCGACCTGTATGTGCGCGGCGATACCGGCACGATGGCGCCATTCACCGCCTTCTCGTCGGTCGCCTGGAAGCAGGGGCCGATGCAGCTGACCCGCTATAACGGCCAGCCGTCGATGGAAATCCTGGGCCAGGCCGCACCCGGCGTCTCGTCGGGCACCGCGATCAAGGCGATGGAGGAGATGCAGGCCAAGCTGCCGCCGGGCACCCGGCTCGACTGGACCGGCCTCAGCTATGAGGAACAGCTGTCCGGCGGTCAGGCACCCGCGCTTTACGGCCTGTCGCTGCTGATCGTCTTCCTGTGCCTCGCCGCATTGTATGAAAGCTGGTCGGTGCCGGTTTCGGTCATGCTGGTCGTGCCGCTGGGCGTGGTCGGTGCGCTGCTCGCCGCGTTGCTCACGGGGCTGAACAATGACATCTATCTGCAGGTCGGCCTGATCACCACGATCGGCGTGTCGGCGAAGAACGCGATCCTGATCGTCGAATTCGCCGAGGAAAGGATGCGCGAGGGCTATAGCGCCTTCGACGCCGCGATCGAGGCGGCCAAGCTGCGCCTGCGCCCCATCCTGATGACCAGCCTCGCCTTCGTGTTCGGCGTGTTCCCGCTCGCCATTGCGAATGGCGCGGGCGCCGGGGGGCAGAACGCCATCGGTCGCGCGGTGGTGGGCGGCATGTTGTCGGCAACGGTCCTGGCCATCTTCTTCGTGCCGATGTTCTTCGTCGTCGTCATGCGGTTGTTCGACCGCAGCAAGGGCGACACGTCGAAGGGCGATGCGCGCCACCCCGATGATGCGCGGCCCGACCAGGGCGAACCGGGTTCGGCCCCCAGCCCGCAGGGAGTTTGATCGATGATCCGTTCCAAAACCGCACTCGCCCTGCTGGCCGCCAGTGCGCTCGCCGGGTGCAATCTCGCCCCGAAATATGTCCGTCCCGTGGGTGCGGTGCCTGCGACGCTGCCCCAGGACGGCATCTATCCGGCCGCCGCGTCCGACGCGCCCGACGTGACGAAGATCGGGTGGCAGTCCTTCTTCACCGACGATCGGCTGCGTCGCACCATCGCGCTGGGGCTGGAGAATAACCGCGACCTGCGCATCGCGGCGGCCAATGTGCTGCAGGCCAGGGCGCAGTACCGCGTGCAGCGCGCGGACCTGGTCCCCTCGACCAGCCTGTCGGGATCGGGGATCTATACCAACAACATTCAGGGGGCTGCCGGCTCGCTGGGCGGAGCGGCCGGTGGCGGCACCGGGGCAGGGGCGGGCACGGGGACCGGCACCGGCACGGGTGTGGGGACCGGTGGCGCTGGCGTCGGCCTGGGCGCCTCTTCGCCGAACCTCGAATTCTACTCGGCCAATATCGGCTTCTCGGCCTTCGAGCTCGACCTGTTCGGCCGCGTCCGCAACCTGAACCGCGCCGCGCTGGAGCAGTATTTCGCGACCGAGGAAGCCCAGCGCGCGACCCGCATCAGCCTGATCGCGGAGATCGCGACGGCCTGGCTGACCTATGCCTCGGACCAGGACCAGCTGCGCATCTCGCAGGAGTCGCTCGACTCCTTCGGCAAGTCGCTCGAGCTGACCCGCGCGCAGTTCCGGATCGGCGTCGCCTCCGAGCTGGAGGCGCGGCAGGCGGAGACGACCTATCAGGGCGCGCGCAACGACATCGCCGTTCTGAAGACCCGCGTGGCGCAGGACAAGAACGCGCTCGACCTGCTGGTCGGTGCGTCCGTGCAGAACGACCTGTTGCCGCAGGGACTGGCCAGCGGAGGCGCGGCCGTGCCGCTGCTGCCCACCGGCCTGTCGTCCGACGTCCTGCTTCGCCGCCCCGACGTCTTGCAGGCCGAGCATCAGCTGATCGCGCAGAACGCCAATATCGGCGCGGCGCGCGCGGCGATGTTCCCGCGCATCTCGCTGACCGCCACGCTGGGCACGATCAGCACTGCGCTGAGCGGCCTCTTCGCGGGCGGCAGCTTCACCTATACCGGCGCGCCGTCGGTATCGTTGCCGCTGTTCGACGGCGGGCGGCTGCGCGGCAATGTCGATGTCGCCCGTGCCCAGCAGCAGGCGGCGGTCTCGACCTATGAAAAGACCGTCCAGACCGCCTTCCGCGAGGTCGCCGACGCGCTGGCGCAGCGCGGCACCATCGACGAGCAGATCGCGGCGCAGACCGCGCGGGTAGAGGCGGCGAACGTCGCGCTGAAGATTTCGGACGCGCGCTATCGCACCGGCGTCACGTCCTTCCTGACGACGCTCGATTCGCAGCGCACCGCCTATTCGGCGCAGCAACTGCTCGTCACGACCCGGCTCAATCGCGAAAGCAATATGGTGGAGCTGTACCGGTCGCTGGGCGGCGGGCTCAACTAGGCGCGATGAGCGACGGCATGGTTCTGCCCCGCCGCAACGGCACCGCAGCCATGCCGGTCGCCTCGCGCGGCCGCCCCAGCCTGGAACGCGCGGCGGCCATTGGCCACCGCGTCGTCGAGGCCGCGATCACCGCCTTTGTCGAACAGGGCCTGGACATCTCGATCGAACAGATCGCCCAGTCGGTGGGGGTCAGCAAACAGGCGGTCTATCGCCGCTGGCCCAGCAAGATCCGGCTGTTGATGGACGTGATGGACCGCGTCATGGCGCAGATCCACGCCAACCTCGCCCACGATCTTCCCGGCGAGCCGGTCCCGGCCCTCCGGGAATTGTCCTGGCGCATGTGCCGCCCCGATGGCGGCGTGCGCGAGCGCAGCATGACGATCCTGATGGCCGAGGCGCTGGAGGACACGGCCATGCGATGCTGGCTGGGCGGCTGGCGCGAGAAGCATTTCGCCTTTTATGCGCGCCACGTCGCGGCGATCGGGCAGGGAGCCTGGTCCGCAGACCGGACCCTGACGACCGCGAAGATCCTGTTCGACATCGTCGAAGGGGTCAGCCGGGAATGCTATTGGCAGGACCTGTCCGACACGGAGTGCGCTGCCCTGTTTTCGCGCAAATGGGACACCTGCGCGGTGTTGGTGTAGAGTTTGATCCAGCCACGCTGAAGTACCACCCCGGCGGATGCCGGGGTCCAGTCGGGTGGCGGTTGCGATGAGCTAGCGCGCTTCATCAATGAAGCCTTCGCAACTGGACCCCCATTCCTCCCCTGCAAGGGGAGGTGGCAGGTTGAAGGCCTGACGGAGGGGTTTGCGGTTAGAGAGGGTGGTCGAACTCGCGACCGGTAACACCCATGGAAGGGGGCGCGCCCTTACGCCGCGCGCATGGTCGACGTGCTGAAATCGCCGGAGCGATAGCGCATTCCAGTCGCCGGTGCCCGCGACGCAGGCGCCGTATCTACGTTGAAGCGCATCACCGATGCCATCAGCGTCCCGCATTCCTGCGCAAGCAGGCTGGCGGCGGCGGTCGACTCCTCGACCATGGCGGCGTTCTGTTGGGTGACCGAATCGATTTCGCCGATCGCGATATTGACCTGGCCCAGGCTGTGCGCCTGCTGTTCGGACGAGCGGGCGATGACATCGACGACGGTGCTGACGTCCGACACCTTGCCGATGATCCGGTGCAGCGCATTGCCGGTCTCGTCGACCAGCACGACGCCCGACTTCACATGTTCGATCGCCGACAGGATGCGTGCCTTGACGTCCGATGCCGCGTCCGCCGACCGCTGCGCCAGCGCGCGGACCTCCGAGGCGACCACGGCAAAGCCCTTGCCCGCATCGCCCGCGCGCGCCGCCTCGACACCGGCATTGAGGGCGAGCAGGTTGGTTTGGAACGCGATGCCGTCGATGACGGTGATGATGTCGACGATCTCGCGGCTGGCCTGGTCGATGCCGTTCATTGCCGCGATCGACTTGGTGACGATCTCGCCGCCCTTCTCGGCTTCGTCGCGTGCTTCGGTCACCGCGCGATTGGCCTGGCTGGCGCTGGTCGCGCCGTCGCGCACGCCCTGCGTGATCTCGCCCACCGCCGCTGCGGTTTCGCGCAGGCTGGCCGCCTGCTGCTCGCTGCGGGCCGAGAGATTGTCGGTCGCCTGCCGGATGTCCTCGATATTGGACCGGATCGTCCCCGCGCTGCCCAAGACGTCGTTGGTCAGGCCGGACAGGTTCTGGATCGCCCGGTTGAAATCGGCGGCCAACTGGTGGAACGACGGCGGCAGGCCGGTCAGGCGGACTGTCAGGTCGGCTTCCGACAGGCTGTGCAGGCCCGATCCGATCGCCTGCAGCGCTTGGTCGCGCTCTTGATCGTCGCGAACCTTGGCCTTGGCCGCGTCACGGAAGACGACGACGGCGCGCGCCATGTCGCCCAGCTCATCGCCGCGCTCGCTGCCCGGCACCTCGACATCGTTGCGCCCGCGCGCCAGCTCGGCCATCAGCCGGGTCAGGGCGGTGACCGGCCGGGCGATGCTGCGGCTGAGCAGCATCTGGCAGGTGATGACCACGCCGATCAGCATCACGCCGCCCACGATCAGGGCGATGATGGCGGTACTGATCGCATGGTCCTGCGACGCCGCGTTGCTGGCGATCGCGGCGGTTTCCTGGTCGCGAATGGCGCGCAGCGGCAACACGATGTCGCTGGTCAGCACGGCCTTGCCCGCGTCGCGTACTGCCTGCTGCGCCTCGTCGCGCCGTCCATCCTTGACCAGACGGGTCAGCCGGTCGCTCCAGTTGTGGCGCCACTTCATCGCCTCGGCATGAGATTTGGCCACCAGCGCCAGTTGGGTCCGGTCGGTCAGCATCGCGGTCAGGTCGCGACTGGTGGTGTCGTAATCCTTGCGCGCCTCTTCATAGGATTTCAGATAGCTTTTGTCCGCCGTGACCAGGAATCCGCGCAACTGGCTGTTTTCGCGCAGGATCGACGTCTCCAGGGTCAGCGCCTTGGCATAGACGTCCTGGGCGTGGTTGTTCCGCTGGGTCGCGGCACGGATTTCCCAGATGTTGGCGAAGAAGACGATCGTCATGATCGCGGCCGACAGGCTCACGATCAGGAACGATACACCCAGCTTCTTGGGTATGTTCATGTTCGTCAGCATCACAGGTTCTTCTCAACAGGTCGGCCGGACGCCGATGTACAAGGATCGACCGGGCCGTTGGTACAACGGGCGCTGGCCCGCCACGGCGCCAAGCCGGGCATGACGGATGCCAAGGTCAACAGTTTCGCTGTTATCGCCCGATGCTCGTCCGCCATGACCCCCACGCTGAACTTCAGTTTCGTCAGACAATCGGTAGATTTGCATCGTTAATTATGGGTGAAGCCGCCAAATATTATCCGCGACAGGGCCGATTCAGGCACCAAGCCATTCGATCCACGCGCCGTAGGGATGGCAATGCGCCAGCACCCGGTCGCGGCCGTCCGGCCAGGAGCGCAGGCGGAGTTCTACCCGCTCGCGCGTGTCGTTCCATTCGAAGCCGATACAGGCAACGGGCCTGGCGTCGGTCGCCGCAGTGCCGGCCCGTTGCAGGCTCGCCTCGATCGTCGCGCGGCTGGCGCCGCCAAGATATTGCAGTACCATCGAATGTAGCACGACGCGGTGCCGAAGATCGGCACTGGTTGCGGCGAGTTGCGTCTCCAGCCAGATCGCGGCGTCGCCGGTATCGAGCCTGGGCGGATACTGCCGTGCGATCTCCAGCGCGCGGTCCAGGCGGCGCGCGCGGTCGGGCTGATCGGCAAAGATGAACGAGGCCAGCCGCTCGCAGGCCGCCGGGTCGTTCACGTCAAGCGGATGGAGATCGACGCCGCGCGCCTCCGCAACAACGACGCCAGCACCGGGCGGCGGTGGGCCGCGCCATTCCGGCGCGATCTGTACCGTCGAATCCGGCTCACCCGCGCGGACCCCGCCCAACTGATAGGCATAGCGTGCCAGGTTCAGGTTCAACCCGGCGCTGGCCCCGATCTCCAACAGGTCGAAGGCATGGCTATGGTCCCTCGCCAGGACCATGAGCGCGGCGTGGAAGGCCGCAGCGCGGCCGATCTCGTTGGTTTGTGGAACGCGCAGCAGCCAGTCGACCAGAAACTCGTCATGGCTGGCCAACGCCAGCGCGACGGCGTCGTCGAAGCGGGCATGTCGCCCGGCGTAGAGGGCGGCGAGCTCGGGCTCCGCCCCGCGCCGCGCCAGGGCATGAAGCGCGGCATTGATCCGCATGGCGATGGCCGATGAGGCGGCGGTGTCGCCCCATGACCGGATCAGCGCGGCGCTGAGCGGTGCCTTGTCCAGCTGTCGGTCGACCGCTGCCAGCAGGTCGGCGACGAAGGGCGTGCCGATCGCCCGCATGACCTGGGACTGGCGGTGCAATTCGCTCGGCGACCCGGCCGGTTCGCCCGAATCCAGACCCATGATATTGGAACGCTCCGGCTGCATCTGTCGCCTATGAGACCGCAATAGGGACCATGGCAAGACGCATCGGGACGACGGATGGGCCGTCCCGATGCGCTTCACCGCGGCGGGCGAAATCAGAAGTTGAAGTTCGCGCCGGCGCTGAAGTTACGCCCGACGAGCCCTGCATAATGCCAGCTGCTCAGATAGTTCGGGTTGCTGGTATAGGCCCCCGACGCCAGCGGAGCGCGGGCATTGGTCAGGTTCTGGACACTGACGAAGAAGCGGAAATCGTCATTGACCCGCACGCCGATGTTCAGGTCCGTATAGATGAACGGCCGGACATAGCATTGGTTGTTGACGTCGCTGCCCGGCACGATCGGGGCCAGCGTATGCGAACACGACAGGTCGATCACGCCGTTGACCGGCTGGATCTCGTCCGCCGCCACCTGCTTGATCCGCCCGACATAATAGGTCGTGCTAGTCAGCGAGAAGTTGCCGAACTCGATCGTGTTCTGCCAGTTGCCGCGGATGCGCGGGGTGCCGCCACCCGACGACAGCTCGTAGGGCCCCAGCGTACCCGCATATTTCTGCACCACGCCCGCCGGGGTGACGAGGTCGAGGCGCAGGACGCGGGTGACGTCGATGCGGCTGATCAGCTTCACGCCATTGGCCAGCTGCACATTCGCATTGGCCTGCATGTCGATGCCCGAGCTGACCATGTAGTTGGCGTTGACGTAGGGAACGTCGAACACCAGCAGGCGGGGCAGCGCGTTCGGGTTGACCGGATCGGGCGCGTCGATGACGTTGCACTTATAGCCCTGGCCCACTGCGGCGAGCGCGGCGCACCCGGCCGCCGAGTTCGTCTGGCCGTAATAAGCCGAGATCGCCTGGGCGCGCAGCGGACCGCTGACGATCAGGTTCGACTTGCGGATGTTATAATAGTCGACCGTGAAGTTCAGCCAGCGCGCCGGGTTGACGATCGTACCGACCGTGAAGCTGCGCGACACTTCGGGCAGGATGTCCGGATTGCCCTGCGCACCGCTGCCGATGTTGTACGAGGTCGTATAGGCCGGATTGCCCTGGTGCGCCGCGATGAAGCTGGCGGGCGGGGTGAAGGACGAGAAGCCCGAATAGCTGCTTGCCGGATTATATTCGGCGAAGGTCGGTGCGCGGAAGCCCTGCGAATAGGTTGCGCGCAGTGAGAATTCGTGAACCGGGGTGAACTTCGCGCCGATCTTGGGCGAGAAGTGGCTATACCCTTGCGAATAGTGATCGTAGCGGCCCGAGACGTTCAGGTCGAACGAGCGGGCGAACGGCGCGTCGATTTCGAAGAACCCGGCGGTCACGGTCTGGGCACCCCGCGCCGACGAGGTGTTCAGGCCATAATAGGACAGGTCGAAATTCTGGTTGCGGTTCAGCAGCGTCTCGCGACGCACCTGGAAACCGGCACCCACGTTCAGGTCGCCGCCCGGCAGCTTCATCAGCGACTTTAGCAGCGAACCGCCGATCGTCGCGATCGTCGAATAGGACGGGGTGGTCCGCTCCGGCGAGATCTGGTTGCGCACGGCCTGTGTGTTCTGCTCCGGGTTGACGAAGTTGTACGCGCCCGTGTTGACCGCGTTCAGCAGGCCTTGGATGTTGATGAAACCGCGCTGCGTCACCGCGAAATTGTCACGGGCATAGACGCCGTTCAGGCGGAACTTGAAGCCGTCGCCCAGTTCGCCCGAAATGCCGCCCGTCGCACGGAACACGTCGACATAGCGGTGGCTGCCCGCCGGGATGTCGCCGAACAGGTAATAGATACGCGCGGCACTCTGCGCCGGGTTGGCACCCGCCACTGCATAGGGATTGTTCGGGTTCAGGCGGCGGTCGGCTGCGCTGGCGCAGTTCACGCCCGAGGCGCAGACATACATGGGCAGCACGATGCCAGGGCTGCTCGAAGCCAGCGCGGCCGAACCGCCGAAGGGCTGGGTCTGGCGGATGCCCGCCGGGGTGCCGCGAATGTCGACTTCGGAATGCGAATAGCTGCCGCTGGCGAACGCTTCCCAGCCTTCGGCGATGCGGACGTTCAGGCGCGCGGTGGTCGAATACCGCTCCTGGCGCGGCTGAATGATCGAATATTCGTCGGGCAGGTTGTGCTTGCAGCCGGTGCCCTGCGCCGCGCCCGAGGTCACGGTGAACGTGCCAAAGGGGCAGGCGTTCGGGTTCAGGAGGCGATACTGGTTCGTCGGCGGTGCACCCACTTGGCCCGACAGCGGGTTGTTCAGGTCGGTCTGCGACACGCGGGTGACGACCGCCTGCGGGTTGGCCGCGAGCAGCGAGTCGTCGTTGCGGTTGCGGTCCAGCAGGCCGCTCGGGCTCAGGTCCAGCGTGTTGAACGGGTAGCCGCGCGAGTTGTTGGTGATGAATCCGTCATAGGTGTATTCACCGTTGACGTAGAAGTTGAAACCCTGCTCGCGATAGTCGCCGAAACCGGCGGTCAGCGTGGCGCGATAGTGCGAGCCGTCGGCCTTTTCGGTGGTGCCGCCCTGGACGGTGCCGGAAATGCCCTGGACGTTCTTCTTGCTGATCAGGTTGACGACACCGCCGATCGCGTCCGCGCCGTAGGTCGAGGATGCGCCGTCCTTCAACACTTCGATCCGCTCGATGGTGCTGAACGGGATCGAGTTCAGGTCGACATAGGCATTGTGGCCGTCATCGTTCAGCGGAAAGTTGGCCGAGCGCAGGCCGTCGATCAGCACGACCGTCGACGACACGCCCAGGCCGCGCAGCGACACTGCCGCGCCACCGGCCGAGAAGCCGTTCTTGAAACCGGTAGAGATCGACCCGGCGCTGTCGGCGGACACCGAACGGATGGCTTCCTGTGCGGTCGTGATGTTGGCGCGCAGCAGCACGTTCGAGTTCACGACGGTCACGGGCGAGATCGAGCTGGCGTTCGAATCGCGGAACAGCGTACCGGTGACGACGACCGTCGCGTTTTCGCCCGAGACGGGGGCGGGTGCTGCCCGCTTGATCTGTACGTCCTGTGGTCCCTGCACCTGCGTGGTCACCATCTGCGTGTCCGACGCGGGCGCGGTTGCGGCCTGGTCCGTCGGGTCGGCCGCCGGGGCGGGTGCCGTCGCTTGTGCATATGCCGGGGCGGCCAGTGCGGTCAGTAACGCTACCATCGAGATGCCGACGGGCAGTTTGCCAAATGCGGATTTCGTCAAAGTCACGTAGATATTTCCCCCTCTGCGCAGCGGCGGCCACCGTCGCTGATGTCCCGCACGCCATCCCCTGGCGCTGCGCGGAAATGCTCCTATTACGGACCAAGTTACTGGGCCGTTAAAGCCACGTTCAGATCACGCGACTGCTTGGGAGGAGACTTTGGTGCGGCTGAGAGGCGTGTTTCTCTTGTCGTGCACTTCGAACAATTCCAGCACGCCGGCACGTGATCGGTGGACTTTGCAGTGAGAGGGCAAGCCGTCGAACCATGCTCCCACATGTCGGATCGAGACTGGCGAGCGGGCCGTTCACGCTGATAGGGTGACACGATGACCACCGGCAATCCCCAAGCGACATCGCATGACTGGATGGCGGCGAGGCTTTTTCGCTTGTCGCTGGGCGTCTTCTTTATCGGCGGGTTCGTCGCGTCGTCGGTCAGTCTGCTCGTACCACGGCTGAGGCTGGCCTGGGGGCTGAGTTACGGCGAGGCCGGGGCGATACAGTTCGCCTCCTTCTCCAGCTATCTGGTCTTTGCCGTGCCGGTCGCCGCCTTTGTCGGGCGGCGCGGATATATGCGGGCCAGCGCCGTGGGACTGGCCGTGATGGCCATCGGTTGCGCGTCGTTGATCGCGGGATTGGGAAGCCGCCATTATCCCATGGTCCTGATGGCGCTACTCTGCGTGGCGACGGGGGCGACCTTTCTTCAGATCGCAGGCAACAATGTCGTAACGGTCGTCGGCGATCCGCGTCGGGCGGCGACCCGGCTAAACCTGCTTCAAGGTTTCAACTCCTTGGGGACGGTCGTCGGGCCGCTGGTCGGGGCCACGACCTTGATCCCCAATGCGCCGGGCCGGGCGGGTGGGGCGATGTTGCCTGCGCTGTCCTTCGGATTTGCGGCGCTGATGCTGGCCGCCTTGGCCTGGGGTTTCGCGTGCAACAGAAACCTGCTTCGCGGGCACGATGCCGGTAGGGCAGACGGTTTTATCAGCGGATGGCGATTCGCCTTGCGCGACCGGCGGCTGCAGGGCGGGGCGATCGCCATCTTTGCCTATGTCGGCGCGGAGGTGACGATCGGGGCGTTGTTGACCGATTTCCTGATGTCGACACACGCGGCGGCCAGTCCGCCGGTCGTCGCGGCGCGGCTGGTGGCGCTGTATTGGGGCGGGGCGATGGTCGGCCGCTTCGTCGGCGCGGCGGTGCTTCGGCACATGCCGCCCACTCGTTTGCTGGGTATGGCGGCGGTCATCGCGCCCGCCCTGGTGCTTCTCGCGATCATCGGCAGCGGCTGGACTGCTGCTGCGGCGCTGCTGGCGGTCGGGCTGGTCAATTCGGTCATGTACCCGACCATCTACACGATCGCGCTGCCGCCTCAGGCTGATCGGGCGCCCGTCGGGGGCATGTTGCTGTGCGTCGCGGTGGTGGGCGGTGCGATCATCCCCATGCTGACCGGTCTGCTGGCCGATCGGATCGGGTTGGTCCCGGCACTGCTTCTACCGGGCCTGTGCTATTTGCCGATATTGGCCTTTGCGCTGGGTAAGCCGAAAGCGTCCGAACTGGCCCTGACGATCAATTCATAGGGAAGTTCGATCGACGCCCGCGCGCCATCCTGATTGTCGCCGCGATCGGCGAGCAAGCTGATGGCGGCGGCGGCCAGGTCGACATTGGGCTGGCGAACCGTGGTCAACTGAGGCCATGCCATGCGCGCCAGCTGGGCGTCGTCGAACCCGACAATGGACAGCGCTTGCGGCACCGCGACCTGCGCCCGCATCGCCGCCACCATCACGCCCAGTGCCATCTCGTCATTGCTGGCGAAGATGGCACTCGGGCGGCGGGGGCCGTCGAGAAGCGTCTCGGCCGCGACGATGCCGGAGCGGAAGGTAAAGTCGCCCTGACGCACCAGGTGCTCGTCCAGCGGCACCCCCGCCGCCTCCAGCGCGTCACAGAACCCCAGCCAGCGGCGCTGTGCGGCGGTATGCGTGGGATTGCCCTTGATGAAGGCAATATCGCGGTGCCCCAGGCCCAGCAGATGCTCGGCCATGGTCCGCGCGGCGGCGCGGTCGTCGATCGTGACATACGGCGTCCGCTCTACATCGGTGCCGGGGGCGATGCGGACCACGGGTACGCCATGCCGCTCGAAGATCGCGATCAGTTCCTCGCAATCGCAGATCGGCGGCGTCAGGATCGCGCCGCCGAGTCTCAGCCCGACCAGGGTTTCCTCCAGCCGCGCCTGCCAGTCCGGGCGATCCAGCGACACCGTCTCGATCACGACATGGCGGCCCAGCGATCGCGCCCGGTCGAGCGCGCCGAGCAGGACGTCATTGGCATAGCTGCACGCCGGATCGTCGAAGAACAGCCCGATCAGGAAGGAGCGGGCGCTCGACAGGCTGCGGGCAAAGGCGTTGGGCTGGTAATTCATCTCGGCCACGACGCGGGCGACGGCTTCGCGCACTTCGGGCCGGACATGCGCCTCGCCATTGATGACGCGCGAGACGGTCTTGGGGGAGACGCCGGCCTGTCTGGCCACGTCCTTGATGGTAAGCGCCTTCATGGAAAGATCCGGACGAAAGACAAAAGGCGGCCCGCCGTAAGGGCGGTGCCGGGAAGATACGGAGGACGAAGGCAAACCGTCACACAGGCCGGGGCCTTATGCAATCGGGTGCGTTCGGCGCGCGGGCCACGTCCTGCCCCTATTTGGGAAGCCGTTGGATTGGCCGTTGACATCGTTGTCAGTCTTCGGGAGAACGTGAGGTGAAAACGGGAAAGCCGGGAGAGGATCATCACGTCGACATGCGCGCTGCGCATGGCGCGGCGTTGGGTGAACCCCAGCCCTCATCCCGCGCCATTTGTTCGGAGCGCCTCATGACCTATCGCCATGCCCTTGTCGTCGCGCTGCTTGCGGGCGCTGCTCCGGTCGGCGTGGCGGCCCAGCAGGCTGCCCCGGCACCGGCCAGTTCGGGTGAGGCCGTCTGGCGCAACAAGGGCGCGCCAGCGCTCGATCGCGCACGGGCCTTGGTCAAGGCGATGACGCGCGACGAAAAGCTGGCCTATGTCCACGGCCTGTTTCCGCCGATGACCAAGGAGCGTCATGCCGACATGATCCCGTCGGCGGGCTATGTGCCCGGCGTGCCGCGCCTGGGCATCCCGACGCTGCGGGAAAGCGATGCGAGCCTGGGCGTGGCCAACCAGGTCGAGCAGCGCAAGGGTGATACCGCAACCGCGCTGCCCGCCAGCCTGGCGACGGCGGCCAGCTTCGATCCCGCCATCGCCTATGCGGGCGGGGCGATGATCGGGGCGGAGGCGCGGGCCAAGACCTTCAACGTGCTGCTGGCGGGCGGCGTGAACCTGACGCGCGATGCGTGGAACGGGCGGAATTTCGAATATCTGGGCGAGGACCCGCTGCTCTCGGGCGTGATGGCGGGGGAGTCCATCCGCGGCGTCGAGTCCCGGCATATCGTGTCGACCGTCAAGCATTACGCGCTGAACGCACAGGAGACGGGCCGCAACATCCTGGATGCCCGCATCGACGAAAAGGCGCTACGCGAAAGCGACCTGCTGGCGTTCAAGATCGCGATCGACGGGGGCAAGCCGGGATCGGTCATGTGCGCGTACAACAAGGTCAATGGCGACTATGCGTGCGAGAACAGCTTCCTGCTGACCAGGGTCCTGCGCGACGAATGGCGCTATCCCGGCTTCGTGATGAGCGACTGGGGCGGCGTCCATTCGACCGAGAAGGCTGCGCTGGCCGGGTTGGACCAGGAGTCCGGACAAGAACTGGACAAGCGGATCTATTTCGGCAAGCCGCTGGCCGAGGCGGTGGCGAGCGGCCGGGTGCCCGAGGCGCGGCTCGACGAGATGGTCACTCGCATCCTGACCGGGGTCATTGCCAGCGGCCTGTATGACGATCCGACGCCAGCGACCGCGCAGCCGATCGATTATGCCGCGAATGCCGATGTCGCGCAGCGCGCCGCCGAGGCGGGCATCGTCCTGCTGAAGAACGAGCGCGGCGTCCTGCCGCTGGCGGCGTCGGCGAAGCGGATCGTGCTGATCGGCGGCCATGCCGATGTCGGCGTACTGTCGGGCGGCGGGTCGAGCCAGGTCCGCTCGGTCGGCGGCGTGCCGATCGAGATACCGCTGACCAAGGGTGCGGCGGCGTCCTTTGCGCGGATCACCTATCACAGTTCGTCACCATTGCGCGCGATCCGGGCGATCGCCGGCGATGCACAGGTGAGCTTTGTCGATGGGCGCGATCCGGCGGCGGCAGCCGAAGCCGCGAAGGCCGCCGATGTCGCGATCGTCTTTGCGACCCAGTGGCAGACCGAGGCGCAGGATGCGACCTCGCTGTCGCTGCCCGATGGCCAGGATGCCCTGATCGCCGCGGTAGCCAAAGCCAATCCACGCAGCGTGGTCGTGCTGGAAACGGGCGGCCCGGTCCTGATGCCCTGGGCCGGACAGGTCGCGGGCATCGTCCAGGCCTGGTATCCCGGCCAGCGCGGGGGAGAGGCGATTGCGCGTGTGCTGTTCGGCCAGGTTGACGCCTCGGGCCATCTGCCGATCAGCTTCCCGGCGCGCGCCGACCAACTGCCCCGGCCGCGCCCGGTCCTGCCCGCCGGGGTCACCACGCTGACCGATGCGTCGAGCAATGCAGGCGTCGTCGACACCGGGGATCTGGCGCCGTTCCCGGTCGATTATACGGAAGGCAGCCATGTCGGTTATCGCTGGTATGCCGCGCGCGGCGACAAGCCGCTTTATCCCTTCGGCTATGGCCTGAGCTATACCCGTTTCCGCTATGGCGCCGCGCGGTTCACTGGCGGCGCGACCCCGGCAGTCGAGGTCGCCGTCACCAACACCGGCCAGCGTCGGGGCGTGGCCGTGCCGCAGCTTTACGTGACGGCCACGGGGCAGGGGCCGCTTCGCTTGGCAGGTTTCCAACGTATCGAATTGGCGCCTGGCGAAACCAAAACGGTGTCGATCGCCGCCGACCCACGCATCCTGGCGCGCTGGACGGCGGGCAATGGCTGGGCGACCGCGCCCGGCCGCTATCACCTGACGCTGGCCACCGATGCGCAGAGCCCGGTCGCGGACGGTGAGGTGAGTGTGGCGGCGGGAACACAGTCGCCCGGCTGATTGACCGGCCGCCACGCCATCGCGGCATTTTGATTGACACCGATGTCGGTCGGTATAGCAATGACCTATAAAGAAAATAATTAGTCGAAATCATCGGCGTAAACGCGGCACCAAAAAAGCCGCAACGGGAGAGGTGGGATGAAGGGGAAGACGCTTGCGCGCGTGCTCGTGCGCTCGACATCGGTTCTGGGCCTGACGGCGGGATTGCTGCTGGCCTCGCAGGGCCAGGCACAGACCGCGCCGATCGATCCGCAACAGGGCACGCCACAGGCCGATACCGGCAGCCGGACACCGCCGCCGGGCGAGGCCAGCCCGACCAACCCCCAGCCCGAAACCAGCTCCGACGACATCGTCGTCACCGGCGTCCGCGCCTCGCTGGAACGCTCGATCGCGATCAAGCGCGACTCCAACGGCGTCGTCGATGCGATCAGCGCGGAGGATATCGGCAAGTTCGCCAACACCAACCTGGCCGAGTCGCTTCAGCGGATCACCGGCGTCTCGATCGACCGGCGCAATGGCGAGGGCTCGACCGTGACCGTGCGTGGCTTCGGCGCGCAATATAATCTGGTCACGCTCAACGGTCGCCAGCTGGCGACGTCCAATATCGTCGCGGTCGGCGGCGACCAGGGCGGCGACGGCGCGGGCGGCTTTGGGCGGTCGTTCGACTTCTCCAACCTCGCCTCGGAAGGGGTAAAGACGCTGGAGGTCTACAAGACCGGGCGCGCGGCCATCCCATCGGGGGGCATCGGCGCGACGGTCAACGTGGTCAGCCGCCGCCCGCTCGACAATGCCGATACGGGGCTGGTCGGGTCGCTGGGCGTCAAGGGCAGCTATGACAACAGCTCGGCCGATTGCATCGACTGCGGCGCGCGGGTCACGCCGGAAGCATCGGGTACGGCGAGCTGGACCGACAGCGAAAAGCGCGTCGGCGTGTCGCTGTTCGGCAGCTATCAGAAGCGCAATTTCAGCTTCCCCAGCGTCGCGCCCGACAACTGGAATATCCGATCGCTGAACGATTTCCTGAACCCGTCCAACGGTTTCGTGAACGGCGCGACCAAGATCAACAATCGCCCGACCGGCAACCCGCTGGTGTCGGTGCCCAACGACTTCCGTTATCACTTCTCCGAAGCCAGCCGCGAGCGGATCAACGGGCAGGCGATCCTGCAATTCCGCCCGACCGACACGCTGACCTTCACCGCCGACGGCCTTTATGCCCAGCTTCGCCAGTCCGAGCGCCGATCGAGCCAGTCCAACTGGTTCAACCGGCCGTTCAGCGAGGTGACGTTCGACGACGCCAGCAACGGCATCGCCACCACCCAGTTCCTGGCGGAGACGATCAACGGCGTGAAGGACGCCGCGTTCGAACAGGCGTACCGCGCGCAGAAGAACAAGCTCTACGACGTCGGCGGCAACATCGAATGGAAGCCGAGCGAGCGCTTCACCCTGTCGGTCGACGGCCATATCGGCGAGGCGCAGAGCCTGCCCGACAATCCCAACGGCCAGACCTCGACCACCGTCGCGATCAACGCGCCGGTCGTCGCCGCGCACACGCTGCGCTGGACCGATCGCGGCTTCCCGCAGCAGACGCTGGCGATCAACGACGGTACGACCAGCGTGTCGCCGACGGGCCAGACCTTCATCAAGGGCAATAATAACGGCATCATCGATGTCGGCGATCTGTCCAGCGCGGTGCAGCGCCAGTTCGCCTCCAACCAGACGCAGCGCATCCGCGAGCTGCGCGCCGATGCTGCCTGGGAGCTGACCGACCAGATCCGCTTCGACGCGGGCGCCGATTACCGGACCACCACCACCCGCCAGACCCAGTTCAATACGCGCCAGGTCCTGGGCGACTGGGGCAACTCGCTGCCGCCCGATGTGGCGCGTCTGGCACCGGGACAGGTCTTCCAGTTCTGCAACAGCTGCAAGTTCGAGCATAACAACCCGAACGCCGATGCGAACACCCAGGTCGCGTTCCGCACCCAGGACGCGACCAAGCTCTACAACACGCTGTCCAACTATTATTCCGGCGTGACGAACGACGGGGTCGATCACCGCAACAATATCGACGCGAACAGCGACAATTCGGTGCGCGAGAATATCTGGTCCGGTTATCTCCAGGGCAGCTGGAACGGACAGGTGTTCGGCCGCAACGCCCAGGTCGTGGCGGGTCTGCGCTACGAGAATACCAAGGTGCGCGCGGTATCGTTGCAGCCGGTGCCGCTGGCGATCGTGTGGACGGCGGACAACGACTTCGTGGTCCAGAACAGCACCGACCGCCAGGCCATTTCGGCGACCGGATCCTACAACAACTGGCTGCCCGCGGTGGACGCCAAGATCGAGGTGCTGGACAATCTGTTCGCCCGCGCCTCGTACAGCAAGACCATCTCGCGCGCGCCGTACGGCAACCTCTTCGCCTCGACCGGGGTCGGTGCACCGGGGCGGCCGACCGCTATCGGCGGCATCGCGACGGGTTCGTCCAACAATACCGGGCTTTTGCCGCTGTCGTCGGACAATATCGACCTGTCGATCGAATGGTATCCGCGCAAGGACGTCTTCCTGTCGGCCGGCTTCTTCGACAAGCGGGTGCACAATTTCATCGGCAACACGGTCGTGAACCGCAACCTGTTCGGCCTGCGCGATGCGACGTCGGGGCAGGCGGGCACCCGTTCGGGCACGGCGCGACAGCAGCTGGCGAACACGTTCGGCGCGGACATCACGGACGTGAACCTGTTCACCTACACCGCGCTGCTCCAGCAGAATAACGGCAATGTCGCGGCAGCGAATGCGCAGTTCGCGGCCAATTACAACACGCAGAGCCGCGCGCTGAACCAGGGCTTCGTCGACTCGATCCTCAGCCAGATCGACATCAGCCCGAACGCCAGCGATCCGCTGTTCAACTTCGCGGTGAACACACCGATCAACAACCGCGACGCGCATATCTACGGCGTGGAACTCGCGGGCCAGTATTTCCTGGGCGATACCGGCTTCGGCGTGGCCGCCAGCTACACGCTGGTGCGCGGTAATATCGGCATCGACATCGCCGCCGATCCCAGCGTGAACACCTTTGCGCTGGTCGGCCTGTCCGACACCGCCAACGCCACGCTGATTTATGACAAGAGCGGCATCTCGGTGCGTCTGTCCTATAACTGGCGCGACAAGTTCCTGAGCGACATCAACCGTGGCGGCGATCGCAACCCGGTCTTCACCGCGCCCTATGGGCAGCTCGACCTCTCGATGAGCTTCGACCTGACGCCGCGCTTCGCGCTCGGCTTCGAGGCGATCAACCTGACCGAGGAGGGCGTCCAGACCTATGGCCGCGACCGGATGAACACCTGGTATCTGGCGGAAGGCTCCGCCCGCTATCTGGTCGGCGCCCGGTATCGTTTCTGATCTCACGAAACTCGGAAGGCCGCTGTCCCCCCTGCGGTCTTCCGGGTACATAGGGCGATCATGGCCGCACCTGTCCTGCTCAACAATATCGACCATCGCGACCTGCGCGTTGCGATCGGTCATCACGCGCGCTTCGGCGATGCGGTTAACCAGACGCGGGTCTTCCCCGCCGAATATGAGGAGTTGCAGCGCGAATACGCCATCGTGCTGCGCCGCGACGAGGCGGGGGCGCTTTATGCGACGGTCCTGCTGGGCCTGGACCCCGACGAGAACCTGTTCCTGGCGGACGATCACTGGGATGCGCGTTATATCCCCGCGACCCGCGCACGCGGCCCCTTTTCGATCGGCCATGACCCCGACGGCGAGCCGATGGTCTTCGTCGATTCCAAGCATCCGCGCCTGACGGCGGAGGGCATACCGGTCTTTCGCCCGCATGGCGGCAACGCGCCGCTGCTCGACCATGTCTCGGTGATGCTGCAACGCATCTATCAGGGGGTGCAGGGCGAGCAGGGGCTGTTCCGGGCATGGGAGGCGTTGGAGCTGCTGACGCCCGCCATCCTCCAGCTCGATCTGGACGAGGGGCGGCGATACAATGTGCCGGATTGCCTGACCATCGATACCGGGCGGCTGGCGGCACTGGGGGGCGGGGTGCTGGCGGAGCTTCACGCCCATGACCATCTGCGCCCGGCCTTCTGGATCGCCTCGTCGCTGGGCAATCTTCAGCATCTGATCGACCGCAAGCTGCGCCGGGACGTTCATGGCTGATCGCCTGTCCGTGACGCGACAGGCGCGCGAGATCACGGTCTCGGGTGAGCCTGATTTGGCCGGGCTGGTCGTACGGAACGAGCCGGTGATCCTGCGAGGCTATGCCGCGAGCTGGCCATTGGTCCGTGCCGGTCTGGAGTCGCCCCGTACAGCCGCCGACTATGTGCTGCGTTTCGATCACGGGCGACCCGTCACCGGCTATGTCGGCGACCCGGCGATCGAAGGGAGGTTCCACTATGACGCCACCGCGACCGGCCTGAATTTCCAGGCCAGGACCCTGCCGCTGCGCGACTTCATGGTGCAGTTGCTCGACGGCGCGGAGAACCCGCCCGCGCTCTACATGGGCTCGACCGATCTCGACGCCTATCTGCCCGGCTTTCGCGACGAAAACGCGCTGGTGCCGTCGGACGGCCTGTTCGACCGGCACCCGCCGATGGCGAGCATCTGGATCGGCAACCGTACGATCGCCTCGGCGCATTACGACATGGCGAACAATGCGGCGATCTGCGCGGTCGGTCGGCGGCGGTTCACGCTGTTCCCACCCGACCAGATCGGCAATCTCTATCCCGGTCCGCTGGCCCCGACGCCGGGCGGGCAGGTGGTCAGCATGGTCGACTTCGCCAAACCCGACCTGACCCGCTATCCCCGCTTCGCCGAGGCCGTGGACCACGCGATCGTGGCCGAGCTCGAACCCGGCGACATGCTCGTCTATCCGGCGCTGTGGTGGCACCATGCCGAGGCGCTGGAGGCGTTCAACATCCTCGTCAACTATTGGTGGAACGCCGCGCCGGACTATCTCGACACGCCGATGGATACGGTGCTGCATGCGATGCTGTCGCTGCGCGATCGGCCGGATGCCGAGAAGCGGGCCTGGCGGGCGATCTTCGACCATTATGTCTTCGGCCAGCCCGAGGCGGTGACCGCGCATCTGCCCCCTGCGTCGCACGGTCCGCTCGCGCGGCTGGACGAAGCCACGGCGCGGCGGCTGCGTGCCTATCTCCTGCAAAGGCTCAACCGATGAGCGATCCCCGGCCGCAGACCCGTGTCGTCATCGCAGGCGGCGGGACGGCGGGGTGGCTGGCGGCGACCGCACTGGTTCGGCAACTGGGTCCACTGGTCGATGTCGTGCTGGTCGAGTCCGACGAGATCGGAACCGTCGGCGTCGGCGAGTCCACCATTCCCACGGCGCGCAGCTTTCATGCGTTCCTGGGCATCGACGAAGCGGCGTTCATGACGGCGACGCAGGCGACCTTCAAACTCGGCATCGCGTTCGAGAATTGGGGAGCGCTCGGCGACCGCTATTTCCACCCCTTCGGCACGGTGGGCCGATCGGTGGCGATCGCCGACTTCCAGCATTTCTGGCTGGAGGCGCAGCGGCACGGTTTCGGCGGCGCCTATACCGACTATTCGCTGGAGGCGCGGGCGGCGGCCGAGGGCCGGTTCGGGCGCGATGGCGCCGATACGCTGGCCTATGCCTATCATCTCGACGCGACGGCCTATGCGCGTTTCCTGCGCGGCATCGCCGAGCCCGCCGGGGTGCGCCGGATCGAGGGGCGGATCGCGCAGGTCGAGCGCGACGGTGCCACGGGCAATATCGCGGCGCTGCATCTGGCGGCGGGCGAGCGGATCGAGGGGGACCTGTTCCTCGACTGCACCGGCTTTCGCGCGCTGCTGATCGAAGGGGCGCTCCAGACCGGGTTCGAGGATTGGAGCGCATGGCTGGCCTGCGACCGTGCGCTGGCCGTCCAGACCGAAGCGGTCGGCGCGCCCGTGCCCTATACCCGGGCCATCGCACATCGGGCGGGGTGGCGCTGGCAGATACCGTTGCAGGCACGGGTCGGGAACGGCTTGGTCTATTCCTCCGACCAGATGAGCGAGGACGAGGCGACGGCGACCCTGCTCGGCGGTATCGAGGGTGCGCCGTTATTTGCCCCCCGTCCGCTGCGGTTCCGCGCCGGGATGCGCCGCAAGGCGTGGCGCCGCAATTGCATCGCGCTGGGCCTCGCGGCGGGTTTTATCGAGCCGCTGGAGTCGACCAGCATCCACCTGGTCATGATCGCGGTGATGCGCCTGATCCAGTCCTTCCCGTTCCATGGCGGCGAAAGCACGGCGCTGGCGGCGCGGTTCAACGCCCAATCGCGCCACGAATGGGAGCATATTCGCGACTTCATCATCCTGCACTATGCCCAGACCGAGCGCACGGACTCGCCGTTCTGGGAGCGTTGCCGGTCGATGACGGTGCCCGACAGCCTGGCTCAGCGCATGGCGCTGTTCGCCGAGAGCGCGGGGGCGTGGCAGGGACAGGACGACCTGTTCAAGGTCGACTCCTGGGTTTCGGTCATGCTGGGGCAAGGCCTGATGCCCAGGGATCATCATCGGATCGTGCGGATGCTCTCCGAACAGGCATTGCGGGAGTCCCTCCAGGGCCTGGACAGACAGCTGTCGCAACAGCTGCCGTCCATCCCCGCCCACGCCGCCTACCTCGCCCGATATTGCCCGCATTCCGGCTAGGGGCGATCGAGATTGAAGCGGCGAAGTCTTCATTCCTCCCCTGGAAGGAGAGGAATGACTGACTGGCGATCCACCCTATCTTAGGGCCCGGCTTCCTATCTGGCGCTGCTCAACCAATCACGCAGCAGCTTGGTGACTTCCCCCGGTCGCTCGATCGGCGCCAGGTGGCCGCAGTTGCTGATCTGGTGGAAATGAGCGCCCGCGATGCGATCGGACAGCGCACGGGCATCGGCGGGCAGGCAGATACGGTCGCGTTCGCCCACGGCCACCAGCGTCGGCACGCGGACGGCGGCGATGGCGGGGGCGATGTCGGGGCGGGCGAGCAGGGCACGCTGCTGCCGCTCGAAGACGGCGGCGCCGACCCGCTCGGCCATCGCCTGCACGGGGCCGCTGACGATCGGGGTCAGGGTCGGGTCGGCATGGGGGGCGGTGGCCAGCAAACCCTGGTCGGCGACGGTGCGTGGGCGCATCTGCATCGAGGCGCGGGTGCCGAACAGCGCCACCCGCTGCACCCGATCGGGTGCCTGGCGGATAATCTCCAGCGCGACATAGCCGCCTAGGCTGACCCCCGCGACCGCGAAGCGGGGCGGGGCATGGGCCAGCACACGCGCCGCCATCGCCTCCAGCGTGTCGTCGACGGTCAGGTCGCCCAGCATCGGATGGGTGATGTCGCTGAGGTCGACGACCTGACGGGCCCAGAGCTGTCCGTCGCAACCCATGGCGGGCAATAGGACGAGGGGCGGCGCATTGCGGATCATGGCAGTGTCTCCCGAAATTGTCGTGGCGATTGGGAAGCGTCAGGCAAAACTGGATCAGCTCACCAGCGGGAAGGCGAGGACGGCCATCCCGACCAGCGTCATGACCGCGCACACCACCGCGGCGGGAACCAGTGTGAAGCGCTGGTGATCGGCCAGGTCGACGCCGGCAAGGCTGACCAGCAGATAGGTCGAGGGCACCAGCGGGCTCAGCAGATGGACCGGCTGGCCCATCAGCGAGGCCCGGGCGATCGCCATCGGCGACACGCCGTAATGCGCGCCCGCCTCGGCCAGGATGGGCAACATGCCGAAATAGAAGGCGTCGTTGGAGATGAAGAAGGTGAAGGGCAGGCTGAGCAGCGCGGTGATCGGCGCCATATACGGCCCCAGGACCGGCGGGATGAAGCCGACGACTTCCTTGCTCATCGCCTCGACCATGCCGGTGCCCGCCAGGATGCCGGTGAAGATACCGGCGGCGAAGATCAGCGAGACGACCGACAGGACGTTGCCCGCATGGGCGGCGATCCGCTCCTTCTGCTCGGCGACCTGCGGATAGTTGACGATCATGGCGACGGCAAAGGCCAGCATCATCAGGACCGACAGCGGCAGGATGCCCGAGACCAGCCCGGCGATCAGCGTCAGGGTCAGCGCCGCGTTGAACCAGCGCAGGTGCGGGCGACGGGCCTCGGGGAATTGCGACACGGCCATGCCGGTGAAGGCGGTCGGCTCCGTGGCCTTCACATGGCCGATGCGACGACGCTCCTTGCGGCCGAACCAGACCGCCAGGCCGATCAGGAAGGCGAGACCTGCGATCATGCCGGGGATCAGCGGCAGGAACAGCGTGGCGGGATCGAGCTTCAAGGCACTGGCGGCGCGTGCGGTCGGGCCGCCCCAGGGCGTCAGGTTCATGATGCCGCTGGTGCTCATGAGCAGGCAGCACAGGTACAGCCGGTTCATGTCGTACCGCTTGTACAGCGGCAGGAGGGCGGCGATGGTGATGATGTAGGTCGTCGACCCGTCGCCATCCAGGCTGACGATCGCGCACAACGCCACCGTGCCGATCAGGATCGCCATCGGATCACCGTGGACGACGCGCAGCAGCCGGTTGACCAGCGGATCGAACAGGCCGGTATCGGTCATGATCGAGAAGAACAGGATCGCGAACAGCAACATCACGCCGGTCGGCGCGAGATTCTTGATGCCGTCGATCATCATGGCGCCGATGCCGGAGGCGAAACCGGCGAGCAGCGCGAAGGCGGTGGGCACGACGATCAGCGCGACGAGCGGGGTCATCCGTTTCGTCATGATGAGCGTCATGAAGGTGGCGACCATCAGGAAGCCAAGCAGGGCAAGATCCATCGAAGGATGCTCCGTGGGAGGAGGAAAGGGCGTTTAGAAGGTGACGGCGATGCGGGTGCCGATCGTCTCGCCGCTGTCGGGGCCGGTGAAAGCGCCTGCGCGATTGTCGGTGTCCCAATGGACCCAGTTGAACTGGAGCCGGGTGAAGCTGTTGAGATACCAGTTGACGCCCGCCGTCGCGGCCCAGCCGCGCCCGCCGGTCAGCAGGCTGGTGTAATCGAGATTTTCATAGCGCGCGGTCAGCTCGATCGCGCCCGGTCCGCCCTCGAAGATGGGTTTCAGGACGCGCGGCTGGCCGAAGCTGCCGAGACGCGGATTGTACGGCGGCAGGTCGCCGGTGACGAACCAGCCGCCCGACAGGCTCCACGCCTTGCTGAGGAAATCGGGGCGGCCTTCGGTCAGGCGGGCACGGCGCTCGCCCGCCTCGGCCATGACCCAGACCGGGCCGACATAGCCGCCCAGCTCCGCACCGTAGCCGGTGGTGCTGCGCCCGCCGAGCAGCGCGCCGGTCGATACGCGCAGCGCACCGTTGAAGCGGCCGCCGATCACCGTGTTGCGGGTCAGCGTGGTCGCCGCCGAGGACAGCGCCTCGTCGAAACCCCACAGGCCGACATGAAGGACCGAATTGTCGCTTTTGATCGGGTTCCAGTGGGCGCGGGCCAGCACGGTGCGGCTGTCGCTGGTCGCCTGGGTTCCGTCGACCCGGTCGCCGGTCACCGTCAACGAGGCGTGGCCCGTCTTCCAGAACAGGCGCGGCATGATGCCGATGCCGTAGAAGCCGCGCTGCGGGATGATCGCGGTGGAGACGACGGTGCGCTCCATGAACGGTGTCGAGTCCGAGCCGGTCGAGCCCTCGAACCCGCGATCGTTGAACAGGTGCCCGGCGCGCAGATCGTAATCGAGGCCTGGCCGGATGCGGTTGCGCCAGCCGATAAAGGCGGTGACGACGTCGACTTCGTTTTCCGAAAAGTCCGACTCGAACTGGTAGAAGAAATGGGTGCCGACGCCGCCTTCCAGACCCAGGCGAAGGGCGCGCATTCCGGTCGTCGTGAGGTTGCGCCCATCATAGGCCGAACCGAAGCTCGAGCTGACATCGGTCAGGATGCGGCCGCGCGGCTTGAAGGTGTAGATACCGTCCGCCGAGTGGAAGACGGGCAGGCCTGCGCCCCATTCGGTGGTGACCCCGGCGGCATTGGCCTGGCGCGCCTGCGCCACGTCGCGCTCGGCGGGGCCGGGCGGCACCAGCTGCGGCGCGAAGGGGCGGGTGACGATGTCGCGCGAGCTCGGGTCGTTCTGGGCCAGCTGCGGTGCCGGTGGCGTGGTCGGTGCACTGGGAGCAGGCGCAGTGTTTGCCAGGGGGGAAGGGACTGCGGCGGCGGCACCCTCCAGCCGGTCGAGGCGGGCGCGCAGCGCCGCGATCTCGGCGGCCTGCTGGCGGACCAGCGCGGCGAGGTCGTCGCTGCTGGGTGTCTGGGCGAGCGCAGGGGTGGCGGCCATCAGGGCGACCAGCGCGGTGGCGGTTCGGATCGGGGTCATCATTTCGGGGCCTCTTGAGCAAGAGTGGCGCGCCAGTCGGCCAGGAAGCGGCGGCGCTTGATCGTATCGAGATTGACGAGGAGCTGCGGCCCGACGCGGATCGGACGCTGGCGTTCGGGCGACAGGCGGGGTGCGCGAACGTCGGCGCGCACCGGCAACAGCCATTGCTTGGCGAGCAGCGTCTGCCCGGTGCGCGACAGCAGGAAGTCGAGGAACAGCCGCGCCGCCGCCGGATGCCGGGCATCGCGCGCGATGAAGGCGACACGCGAGGCGATGATCGTATAGTCGCGTGGGAAGACCACCCGGATATTCGGGTCGCGCATCGCACGGGTCAGCGCATAGGGGCCTACGACATTGTACGCGATCGCGACCCGTCCAGCCGAGACGGCATCCAGCATCGGTTCGGTGGTGCGCGACAGCATCGGCCGGGTCGCCGCGATCGCCTGCACCAGCGATCGGGTGTCGCGGGTGATCGCATGATCCTCGGTCAGATAGAGATAGCCGACATTGGACTGCGCCGGATCATAGGTGGCGACCTTGCCCGTCAACTGGTCGCGGCGCGTGCGCAGCAACTGCTCGAACGCCTCATGCGTGCGCGGCACCTGCGCGGCGGGGATCAGCGCGCGGTTGACGACGAAGGCGACCGGTTCGGCGGTGATGCCGTAACCCATGTTCTTCCACACCGCCGTGTCTGGCAGCGCGGGCTTTTCCGGGCTGAGATAGGCCTGCGCATAGCCATCGTTGATCAGCTTGGCCTGAAGGTCCATCGCCGAGGACCAGACCAGGTCGGCACCCGACGTGCCGCCCCGCGCCTCGGCGAGCACGCGGTCGTAGATGGTGCTCGATTCCAGATCGTCATATCGGACGGTCACACCGGGATAGGTACGGCGGAAGGCGGCGATCAGCGGCTGCATCGCGGCGGTGTCGGCATTGCCATAGACGTGCACCAGGCGCTCGGTCCGCGCATTCGCGACCAGCGCGTCATAGGAGCGCGGATAGCCCGTTGGGCGCTGGGCATCGACGCGAGCGGACGAAAGCGCGCCCAGCATCAGCATCGATAGAATTCGCGTTCGCATCGTTCAGGTCCTCTCGCTTCCCGCCTCTGAGTTCGGGTAAGCTCATTCACATGGATAAGCCCCGCAAGCTGTCATCCGCCTTTCACGGAGGGGCCGCACGATGCGAATTCTGATCGTCGAGGATGATGCGGCGTTGGCGCGCGGGATCGTCGCGCTGCTGCGCGCGGCGGGCCATGCGGTCGATCATGTCGCGACTGGCGAGGATGCGCTGATGGTGGCGGCGGACGAAGCCTATGCGCTGGTCGTCCTCGATGTCGGATTGCCGGACATTGACGGCTTCTCGGTGTTGCAGACACTCCGGCGGCAGGGCAACCGGGTGCCGGTGATGATGCTGACCGCGCGCGACGCACTGGACGACCGGGTGCGTGGGCTCGACCTGGGGGCGGACGATTATCTGCGAAAGCCCTTCGCGCCGGAGGAACTGGAGGCGCGTATCCGCGCACTGGGACGGCGGCGCGGCGGCGATCCCACGCCGGAGCTGGTGGTGGGGGCGCTGGTCCTCGACCGCTCGCGCGGGGCTGCACGGGTGGGGGAGCGGGTGCTCGACCTGCGCCGCCGCGAATGGGCGGTGCTCGACGCGCTGGCCACCCGCGCGGGGCAGATCGTGCCGCGCGAGACCCTCCAGTCCGAGGTGTTCGGCTATGACGAGCCGGTCGGCCCCAATGCGATCGAGGTGAACATCACGCGGTTGCGCGGCAAGCTGGCCCCCGATGGCCCGGCGATCCGCACCGTGCGCGGGGTCGGCTATATGCTCGATGCCCATTAAGCCGCCGCGCGGTGGTGCGCTGGCGCTGCGCACCCGGCTGCTGGCGGCGATGCTCGCGCCGATGCTGGCGATCGCGGTGCTGTTGGGGCTGGCGGGGGCGACGCTGATCGCCGATGTGGTCCGTCGCACCAATGACCGCGTGCTGGGCGGTGCGTTGGGTGCGGTGGCCGAGACGGTGCAGGTGGAGCGTGGCGAGGTGACGCTGGACCTGCCCGCCGCCGCCTTTGGGATGCTGGAGAATAGCGAGCGCGACAATGTCTATTACCGGATCGCGGTCGGCGGGCGTTTGCTGACCGGCTATGCCGATCTGCCCGCCCCCCACATCGCCGAACTGGCGATCGATGCGCCGCGTTTCCGCTTTGCCCGCTACCGCGACCAGGATATCCGCATCGCCGAAGTCCGCCGCGCGCTGCCCCGGATCGACGCGCCCGTGATCGTGCAGGTCGCCGAGACGCTGGACGGTCGCCGCGCGCTGCAGAGGCGGCTCGTGATCGCGCTGGTGCTGGGCGAGCTGCTGCTGGTGGGGGTCGCCCTGTTGCTGATCCGCCCGGCGCTCGCCTGGAGCCTGCGGCCGCTGGCGGGCTTGCGCGGCGCGGTGGCGGCGCGTGACACGCGTGCGACGCCCGACCTGTCACCGCTCGACACCGGGCCGTTGCCGGTCGAGCTTCGCCCGCTGGCCGATGCGTTCAACCATCTGCTCGCCCGGCTGGACAGCGCGACGGCGGGGATGCGGCGCTTCACCGCCGATGCCTCGCACCAGATGCGCACGCCGCTGGCCGTGCTGAAGGTGCAGGTGGCGCTGGCACGGCGGGGCAGTCCGACCGCGCTGGGTGAGATCGCCGACGCCGCCGACCGACTGGGGCATCTGGTCACGCAACTACTGGCACTCGCCCGCGCCGAAGAGGCGGGTGTCGCACCGCCGCGAGAGCGGGTCGACTTGCGCGAGGTGGCGGTCGCGGTCATCAACCGCCGGATCGCGCAGGCGATCGAGGCTGGGGTGGAGATCGACCTCGATGCTCCTGCCGACATCGCGATCGCCAGCCATCGCACCCTGTTGTTCGAGATACTGTCCAACCTGATCGACAATGCGATCCGCTATAATCGACGCGGCGGGCATGTGATGCTGACGATTGCATGGGCGGAGGGAGAGGGCCCCCGGATCGTGGTGGCCGATGATGGCCCCGGCCTGCCCGACGCCGATCTGGCCCGCTTGGGCGAGCGGTTCACGCGCCTGTCGACCGCGCGTGACAGCGAGGGGAGCGGGCTGGGTCTTGCCATCGTCCGTTCCGCCGCATCGCGGCTCGACGCCACGTTGGACATCGTGAACACGCGGCCGGGTCTCCGGATCACGCTGGGCTTTTCGGAGCCAGTGCTGGCTGTCGCGAAGGCGCCACGAGACGATGTCAATTGATCGCCATGAGGATGTTCGCCGGCCGTGATCGTTCGACGCTGCTTATGACCCGCCGTCTTCCCGAGGCGGTCGAACGCCACCCGGCCGAGACCTTTGATGCGACGCTCTGGGCCGATGACCGACCACGCCTGGGCGGCCCTTGGCATCAGTCCTGTTTGCGGAAGGCGATGTCGAACGGGCCGGTCACGATCCGGCCGGTGATCGGTATGGTGCCGGGATCGATCTGTACGATCAGGTCGGTCGACAGGATGAAGAAGCGGTCGGCCCCGGCGGCGTAGAGCGCTTCATTGGCGCCATCTTGCAGCGACGGGATCAGCCCATCCGTTGCCCCCCGATCGCGAAAGTGCCGATCCCGGGAATGGCGTAAGTCCCGGCCGGTCGTGCGCGCTTTGTGGCGGAGATCGGAATGCTGGCCCGCGCGATGGTGCGATAACGCGGCCATCCATGGGCCGCAGCGACACTGCGCGTGATCTCCCGCGCAAGTTCGTTGCCTTGCGCGCCGTTGGTCATGACCGCGACGCCGTCGCCGGTGCCGATGAAGCTGATCAGGAAATTTTCATATCCCATTTTGCTGCCGCCATGGGAGGCATCGCGGTTGTCGGGCGTTCCGTGCACTTCCAGGCCCAGGCGGTAATCGCCCTTGCCCGGATTCGGCATCTGGGTCGCGAGTTCCTGGTCGAGCAGTACGCCCGGTTTGCCCTGCGCGCTATCCCGCACCGCCACCGCATAACGCAGCAGATCGGTCGGCGTGCTCCAAAGCCCAGCGGCGGCCGGTTCGGGATAGGTGCGCGGGCCACCTGGCAGCGGATTTCCCATGGCGTCATGCGGCAAGGCCGCACGGGCAAGCGCGGACGAGGGGAGGGGCTGAGCAAAACGGCTGTTCGTCATGCTCGCCGGACGCAGCACTTCGTCGGACGATATTTGGGCAAAGGATCGCCCGGTCACGTCGCCGATCAGCTTCTGCACGACGGTATAGCCCCCGCCCGAATAGCGGCAGGCCGTGCCCGACGGTGTATCGACGAAGACCGGCTTCGTATTGGCGGGCGAGCGGCCGGCCAGAATATCCTCGACATGCGGTACGGGGTCACCGGCGGGGTAGCCAGGAAGGCCGTGTATGGTCGTCCCCGCCGTATGCGCCAGGAGTTCGCGCAGCGTGACCGGCGCGCCATCGGTTCGGGTGACTCCATAGCCCTTGGCCCACGCAATGACACCGCGGTGCAGGACCGCGATGCTGACGCCGGGGACGTGCAGCCGGTCCATCTCGGGCGACCCCAATCTTGTTCGATTGTTGCGGCATGATGCAATATATCATATGCCGCATTCGACATGATCCAGCAAAGTGGAAGTCGATCCTTGAACCTTCATATTGCCTCCCTTCTCGGCATGATCCTGCTTGCGACGGGAAGGGTATCGCCCGCGGAGGAGCCTCTGCGCCTGCCGCCGATCCTGCCATGGTCGGGTAAGAGCGAGGCCTTGATCGTTCCGGCGAACGACCCCTGGATCACCCCGGCGGAAGCCGCGCAATTCCGGACGACCCCGCGCTATGCCGAGGTGAGGGGCTGGCTCGATCGCCTCGCCGCTGCGTCGCCGCTGATCAAGGTCGAGGCGTTTGGCCGCACGGGCGAGGGGCGTGAGATGGTCTATGTCCGCGCCAGCAAGGGCGGGCCGGGCAAGCCCGTGGTCCTGGTCCAGGGCGGTATCCATGCGGGCGAGATCGACGGCAAGGATGCCGGGCTGATGCTGCTGCGCGACATCGCGCTGCGGGGCAAGGAGAGTCTGCTCGACAAGATCGATCTGGTCTTCGTACCCGTCTACAATATCGACGGCCATGAGCAGATGAGTGCGTACAACTTCCCGCACATTCGCGGCCCTGCCAACAAGGGCCGCGACGCCAATGCGCGCAACATCGACCTCAACCGCGATTATGCCAAGCTGGACGCGCCGGAGTCGCGGGCGATGATCGGTTTGATCCGGTCGCTCGATCCCATCCTCTATATCGACTGCCATGTCAGCGAAGGCTTCGACATGCAGTATGACGTGACCTTCACCTATGCCGGGTGGGGCACCTATGCGCGTCACCGGGCGACCGCCGACTGGCTCCAGGGGCGCTTCGGCCCGGCCGTGTCCGGCGCGCTGAGCGGGGCGGGCCACACCCCGATCATCTATCCCAGCCCGATCGATACGCGGCACCCGGAAAAGGGCATCCGCTACAGCCCGGAGGGGCCACGCTATTCGACCGGCTATGGCGATTTCGTCGGCATCCCGACCGTGCTGGTCGAGAACCATATGCTCAAACCCTATCGGCAGCGCGTGCTGGGCACCTATGTCCTGCTGGAGGCGGCGTTGAAGGTGGCCGCTGGCGATGCCGACCGGATCGCCGCCGCCAAGGCAAAGGACCGCGCCAGCCGTCCGGGCGAATTGCTGACCCGCTGGAAACCGGCGCCCGAGCCGATCGGCTGGATCGAGAATTTCAAGGGCGTGGCGTTCGACACCTATCGCTCGCCCGCATCGAGCCGCGAAGAGCAACGCTGGCTGGGCAAGCCGATAACCTTCCGCATGCCGATCATCGGCGAGCAGCCGACCGAGACGGTCCGCCTGCCGCGCGCCTGGTGGGTGCCGCCGTCGCAGACCGAGGTGATCGAGCGCCTGCGCCTGCACGGTATCGCGTTCGAGACGATCGCCGCCCCCCGCACCCTGAGCGTCGACCGCGTCCGCCTGGTCGATCCTCAGGTCCAGAAGCCCAGCGAGGGACGTTATCCGGTCACGGCGCGCTTCGTCCACGAACGCGCCGAACAGACACTGGCGGCGGGCAGCGTCCGGGTGTCCGCCGACCAGCCCCTCGGCCTGCTGGCGGCGGCATTGCTGGAGCCGGAGAGCCAGGATTCCTTCCTGGCCTGGGGCTTCTTTCCCGAAATGCTGGCGGCCCCTCCCAGCACCGATGCCTATATCCTGGCCGCATTGGGCGAGCGGCTGCTGGAGACCGACGCGAAGGTGAAGGCCGCGTTCGACGCGAAGCTACAGGCCGAACCGGCTTTCGCGGCCGATCCGGATGCCCGGCTGGCCTGGCTCTATGCCCAGGCCAGGCCGGGTCATCCCTATCCGCTGCGCTATCCGATCCTGCGCGAGGTCGACTGAGGGTCTGCCGAAATCAGGGCTGCGGCGGGGTCGTCGGAGCGGCTTCGGCGGCCTTGCGCATTTCGGCGATTTCGGCAGCCGTCTTGAAGTCCAGCATCTCGACCTGAAAGACCAGGTCGGCATTGGCGGGGATCTGTCCCGTCGCCCGTGCGCCATAGCCGAGTGCGGCCGGGATGCAGAGCCGGATGACGCCGCCGCGCCCGATCAGTTGCAGCCCCTGCGAAAAGCCCGGAATGACCGCACCGACCGGCATCGGCGTCTGCATCGACTGGTCGAAGGCCGCGCCGGTCGTGGCAAGATAGCCGATATAATTGACGAGCACCGTGTCCTCGGCGGTCGGCTTGGCACCCGTTCCCGGGCGCAGCACCGAATAGCCCAGGCCCGTCGGCGTCTTGGCGGTGCAGGTGCGCTGGGCCGCCGGAACGATCGGGTTCAGCGGCAGGGGGATGATACCCGCACCGGCCGGGCTCGGCGCGGCGGTGGCGGCACCCGGCCGCGTCTGGGCATCCGCGATGACGGGCGAGGCCATGGCGGCGGACAGGGTAAGAGCAGCGGCGATGCGGCGGGATATGGTCATGCTCAGGGCCTAACCGCCGGACGGGGGGCGATCAAGCGGGTGAGCGGCTCACGCCCTGGTCTTGCGCAGAATTGAGGTCAGCGCCGTGTCCAGCGCGGACAGAAACCGCGACCGATCCTCCTTGCCGAAGGGCGGCGGCCCACCGATCCGGTCGCCGCCTGCGCGCAGGTCGGCCATGATCGCGCGGACGGCGACCGCATTTCCGATCGAACTGGTGGTGAACGGCTTGCCATTGGGCGAGATCACCGTCGCTCCGGCCTTGAGGCAACGATCGGCGAGCAGGATGTCGGCGGTGATCACGACGCTGGCCGGATGGGCGCGCTCGGCGATCCAGTCGTCGGCGGCATCGAAACCTGCGCTGACTACTTCGCGCGAGATCAGCGGATGCGGCGGCACCCGCAGATGCGCGTTGCTGACCACGATCACCGGCACCTCCAGGCGATAGGCGACGCGGTAGATTTCCTCTTTTACGGGGCAGGCGTCGGCATCGACGAGGATCTGGGGTTGGTATTGCACCCGCTCGCCATGCCACGGCGCGACTGACGACCGCAATGTCCCGTGGGTCAGACAGTGCAGGTCTTTACCGCCTGCGCCAGCGCGGTCAGCGGATCGCCGGTCGGCACGAATTCATGCGCGAAGTAACCGTCGAACGGCAGATCGGCGACGCTCTTGGCGACCGCCCGCCAGTTCACTTCCTGGCTGTCGTCCAGATTGTGACGGCCCGGCACGCCGCCGGTGTGGAAGTGGCCGATCCAGCGGATATTCTTGCGGATCGTGGCGATCAGGTCGCCCTCCATGATTTGCATATGATAGATGTCGTAGAGCAGCTTGACCCGGGGCGAATTGACCTCGCGGGCGACGCGGACGCCCCAATCGGTATGGTCGGCCATATAGTCGGGATGGTCGAGCTTGCTGTTGAGCAGTTCGACGCAGATGGTCACGCCGTGATCCTCGGCGATCCGCTTCAGCCGGTTCAGGCCGATGACGGTGTTCGCCGCGCCCTCTTCGTCCGAGAGCCCGCGTCGATTGCCCGAAAAGGCGATGACGTTGGGCACCCCCGCCTTGGCGGCCTGTGGGATGCCGGTTCGAAACGCGCGTTCGATCGCGTCGTGATGCTCGCGCCGGTTGAGCCCGTCGGCGATGGTCATCATCTCGGCGGCATAGCCCATGGTGCAGCGCAGGCCGTGGCGGCGCGGCACGTCATATTCGGCCGGTTGCAGCAGGTCGATGCCCTGCAGGCCCATCTTGGCCGCTGCGGCGCACAGCGTGTCGAGTGGAATATCCTGATAGCACCAGCGGCTGACCGATTGCTTCAACTGGCCGCGTGGAGCCGGTGGCGTGGCGGCGATCACCCGGGGCGTCGCCAAGGCGGCAAGGGAGGATTCGATCAGGTGGCGCCGGTTTATCATTCCGACAGCCTAGCCCGGCACACGGGCAGCGCAAGGCCGTGACCGCCCTATCGATGACGGCAACGGTGCATTAAGCATCGTGCATTACGCATATGGGCAATGAACGTGCGGAAGAGGCCGTGAAGACAGTGACAAAGATGCCCAGTCCGGATCGCGCGGTGGCCCCTGAGTCCGGCGGACATTCCCAAGTCGATCCGTCGACCGATGCCGGTCGGATCGCAGCGCTGGAAGCGGTGGTCGCGGATCTGCGGGCCCGTCTGGCCGACAAGGAGGCGCGCTTCCAATATGCCTGCGAACTCAGCAATCAGATCCTGTGGACGACGGCCCCCAATGGTGACGTTATCGAGTTGCCCAGCCTCTGGGAGGCGCTGACCGGCCTCAGCATCCGCGACAGCATGGGCACCGGCTGGACATGGGCGCTATACGGCGAGGACAAGGCCGCAACGCTGGCCCGGTGGCATGCCGCACTGGCGCTGGGCAAGCCCTTCGAGCTCGAACAGCGGCTGGTGATGCGTAACGGCGAGGTGCGCTGGTTCCTCAGCCGCCTGACGCCGCGTCGAGGTTCCGACGGTGCGATCCGCTGCTGGTACGGTACGATGGAGGACCGGCACGATGCCCGGCTGGCCAAGGAAGCGCTGGAGACAAGCGAGACCCTGACCCGCAACGTCCTGGAAAGCACGACCGACCTCGTCGTCGTCATGGACCGTGAATGGCGCATTACCTTCATGAACACACGCGGGGCCGAGTTCATCCACCTGATGCGCGGTGGGACGATCGGCGACTGTTTCTGGGACATTTACTCCGAATATCGCGGGTCGGAATACGAACTTCGCTATCAGGAGGCGATCGACACCGGCACGTCGGTCCGCTTCGACTCTTATCTGCCGCATGTCGACAAATGGCTGGAGATCAACGCCTGCCCGATGGGTGAGGGGCTTGCCATTTTCTTCCGTGACGTGACCGAAGCGCGCCGTGCCAGCGATACGCTGGTGCAACTGGCCCATCAGGATCCGTTGACCGGATTGGCCAACCGCGCGGTTTTCAATCAGGCGCTGCGCCATGCCTTTGACGGCCGCCTGGAGCGGCAAACGCACATCCTGCTGCTCGATCTCGATCAGTTCAAGGAGGTCAACGACACGCTGGGTCATTCGGTCGGCGACGACCTGCTGCGCGCGGTGGCGGGCCGTTTCACGGCGGCGCTGGGCGAGGGGGATGTTTTGGCGCGGCTGGGCGGTGACGAATTCGCGGTCGTCCATCTGCCCCATTCGGGGGTCGGCGATGCCAAGGGGCTGGCCCACGGCCTGATGGCCGCACTGACGAAGCCATTCATCGTCGACGGCGTGTCGATCAAGCTGGCCGCGAGCATCGGCATCGCGTCTTCCTCGCCGACCCATAGCTCGGAAAACGACCTGTTCCGCGCGGCCGACATCGCACTTTATCGCGCCAAGGCGGAGGGACGCGGCGTTATCCGGACCTTCGATGCGCCGATGGCCGAGCGGGTGCAGGCGCGCCAGTCGATGAAGCGCGACCTGGAGACGGCGCTGGGACGGGACGAGTTGCGACTGGTCTATCAGCCGATCATGGACATTGCGACCGGCCGATATGCAGGCGCCGAGGCGTTGCTGCGCTGGCGGCATCCGGTGCAGGGAGAGATTTCCCCGGCCGAATTCATTCCGCTGGCGGAGGATACCGGGCTGATCGTGCCGCTGGGCAACTGGGTCCTGTCCGAGGCGTGCCGCACGGCGGCGTCCTGGCCGCAGGACAGGACGATCGCGGTCAACCTTTCGCCAGTCCAGATCCGCGATGAAAGCCTGCCCCGACGTGTCATCGGTGCCCTGGCGGCGGCGGGGCTGGCGGCAGGTCGACTGGAGCTGGAGATCACCGAGTCGGTGCTGCTGAGCGAGAATGAACGCAATCTCGCCATTCTCCATAGCCTGCGAAAGGCCGGGGTGCGGATCGCGCTGGACGATTTCGGAACAGGCTATTCCTCGCTGTCCTATCTACGGCATTTTCCGTTCGACAAGTTGAAGCTCGACCGCTGTTTCGTCGGTGATCTCGGCAGCTCACGTCAGTCGCAGGCGATCGCCCGCGCGGCGGGCGAGATGGGACAGGCCTTTGCGATGACCACCACCGCCGAGGGCGTCGAGACGCAGCAACAGCTCGATTGGCTGCGCGCCAATGGCTGGTCGCAGGCGCAAGGGTGGTTCACCGGACGACCGATGGAAGCGGCGGCAATCGCCGAGCTGTTCGCGGTCCCCGCCGATCATCGTAACGAGAGCATCGAGGCGGTATCGCTTCCGCCTGCTATGCGTCGCGTGGGCCGACGCGGCTATGGCTAGGTCGGGGCCATCATCGTCGCAAAATGGGAACCGGCCGATTGGTATTTTGGGATAAAGGGAATTTTGCCGGTCCGCCGCGATCAATAGGGCGGCGAAACCTTGGCACGATGTTCGCGTGCGGCAGCGGCCCACCAGCACAGGTCATCGGCAAAGCGCGGAAAGGCACGCGCCAACGATGCGCCGCCATCCCCGGTCGGTCGGCCCTGTTCGTCGAGCGCGTGCCCGATGCCGCCGACGGCCAGCGTGCTCGACACGACGACCATGCCCATCTCGGTAAGCGTGCCGTGCCACCCGACGCTGGCATGGGCACCCGCCAGTCGTCCCGCGGAATAGCTTGCGATCGCCGCAGGGCGCCAGAACCATTCTTCAAGGAAATGGTCGGTCAGGTTCTTCAAGCCGGGTTGCGGGCCCCAATTATATTCGCCGGTGACGAATACGAAGGCGTCGGCAGACCGGATCTTGTCGGCCAGCGCCTCCAGTGCGGGGGGTGCCTCGCCCTTGGGATGTTCTTTGTACATCCGGTCGAGCATCGGCAGGTCGACGGCCTTGGCGTCGATCAATTCCGCCTCTGCACCACGATCCCGGAACGCGCGCACCAGATAATCGGCCAGCCGGATGCCCTGTCGATCGGATCGGTACGAGCCGTAGAGGATCAATATACGATCGGCCATAGTGTCACGCCTGTCCCATGCTTGCTTGTTCAATCAACGCCGGTCGCGTGACGTTGATCCGAACCATGGTGTAACGGACCGACCAACCCTCATTTCGCCATTCTCCCTGGGAGAGGGGCGAGGGAAAGAAAAGGGTTGCGGAGTGTGATCCGGGTCAGGTGTCTGATGATGCAGGTTTGACGTAAAGCGAGCGGGCTCGTTCTGCCATGCCTTGCAGGTGGCTCCATGGGGTGTGAGGCCTTTGAGGGTCTTGAGCCTGACTTCCGCAGTAAGCCGCGACGAAGGCACCGAGGTGCTGTCGAAGCTGGTTGTGGCTGTCGTAATGATAACGCTTGACGGTGGCCAACTGGGTGGTGCGGTTCATCGGGTCGATCTGGCCGTTCACCCATGGATGTTTCACCGTCGTCAGCCGATGCACGGCACCGTTTTGATCGCAGGCGCGATCGAAAACATGGCGAAAGCATATTTTCGGCGAGCATGGCTGGTGGGACTGGATACCGTTGTTCGTCAGCACGGCGTGGATGGTATAAGGCATGGCTATGATCAGGTTACGTTTGAACTGGGCAGCGATCATCTAGCGCCCTTCCCGATGCAACTCGACAAAGGCGAACTTGCTGGTTCGGTCGATCGTAGCAAATAACCGTAGTGTGCCCCTGCTGTCTGGAATTCCGCCATGTCCATGTCGAAATAGCCGGTAGGGCAGGTCTCCACTTGCGCTCGGGCGCCTTATCGCCGAGGATCTTGGGCAACCGGCGGATGCCATGGCGTTATAGGCAGCGGTGCAGTGACGAACGCGTAAAGGCAGTCGCCCAGCGGCAGCAGCGTATGCCGTTAAAATGCGACGATAACCGCCTCCTTCTCAACGGTCAGAACCGTCGAGTGCGGATTTTCCGGCTCAGTCGGCAGGTTCTCGATTACCGGCGCTTGGCCGGTGCCCTCGGCCTCTTTTGACTGTGCTGTTCACTCGACGGACTGGCTCTGTCGTGCGGGTGCTCCCAAGTAAAACCTTTCCCATGGTGCACCATCAAATGCCGGGATCAAACGCCTACCCCAGTCGCATCGCAACCGCGATTACCACGCCTGACAGCGCCAGCGCGCCTGCAATCCAGCCCGCGCCCGTTCGGATCGCGGCCTCGACCCCGGTGATCGACACTGCGGGGCTTCCGCTCTCCAGCTTGCGGGTCGTCGCGCGGATCAGGCGGGGCAGGTCGTCCCCCAGCCTGTCGAGTTCCAGCGCCAGCGCGGTCGCGCGCTTCGTCCAGCGATCGGGGGACAGCCGCGCCTCGACGATGCGTACGCTTGCCCGGCGCAGCGCGGCGGACAGGTCGAAATCGGGCTGGATGCCGCTTAACACCCCGTCGATGGTGATCAGCGCCTTGAACAGCAGCAGCATGTCGGGCTGGAGGACGATGCGCTCCTCGCGCAGGACCGGAAAGATATCGCCCAGGATCGCGGCTAGCCGCAACATGCCGCCACCATGCCGGGCGACCAGCCGCTCGGCGACCGCTTCGAAACGTTCGGCGCGGATATCATCAGTTTGCGACCAATTCTTCAGCGTCTCGGCCAGAAGCACGGGATCGCTGTTGGCGATCGACTGCGTGAAGGCGATCACCTCTTCGCGCCGCCGTGGAGACACATGACCGATCAACCCCAGGTCGAGCATCGCGATGCGATTACCCGGCAGGCACAGGAGGTTGCCGGGGTGCGGATCGCCATGGAACCGCCCGTTGATGAGCGTCATGTCGAGGACGATGTCCGCTCCCGCCGATGCGATCGCGGCCGGGTCGATCCCGGCGGCGCGCAGATCGTCCGCGCTGCGCGGCGGCACGCCCGCGATGAAGTCCATCACGAGCAGCGTTTCGGACGACTGTGCCCAGTGGATGGTCGGCACGACGACGCGCGGATCGCTCGCGAAATCCTCGCGCAGCCGGTCGGCGTTGCGCCCCTCGTTGGTAAAGTCGAGCTCTTCGAGGATATCGCGGCCGAGCTCGCGCACCATGCGGACGACGCCGTATCGCCGTGCCTCGGCATTCGTCGCCTCGACCATCGCCGCCAACTGGGTAAGCAGGCGCAGATCGGCTTCCATGACCGTGCGGATGCCGGGGCGGCGGATCTTCAGGACGACCTCGATGCCGTCGGCGAGCGCGGCGCGGTGAACCTGCGCGATCGAGGCGGCGGCCAGGGGTTCGGTGTCGAACCGGGCAAAGGCGGTCTCGGGCGATTCGCCCAGCGCCTCCTCCACCTGTGCCCGCAATTCCGCGAAGGGCAGGCGGGGGGCCTCGCTGTGCAGCCGTTCCAGCTCGGCGATCCAGTCGGGCGGCAACAGGTCGGCGCGGGTCGCCAGGATCTGGCCCAGCTTTACCCAGACCGGCCCCAGCGCTTCCATCGCCTGTCGCGTACGGGCGGGCAGGTCGAAGGGCAGGGCGTCGGGATCGCGCCGCGCCGGATCCAGCCCCCAGCGCGCCAGCAGGACGTCGAGCCCGAAGCGCGAGGCGGTCGCAATGACCTCGGCCAAGCGGGCGCGGTCGCGCGCCGCCACCCGGATCGCGCCCAGCATCACGGCCTCAGGCGTAGGGCGGTTGGGTGAAGCCCGCCGGGCTGAGCGTGAAGATCTCGCAACCCTCTTCGGTGATGCCGATCGAATGCTCGAACTGCGCCGACAGCGAGCGGTCGCGCGTCACCGCCGTCCAGCCATCGTCGAGCAGCTTCACGTCCGGACGGCCGATGTTGATCATCGGTTCGATGGTGAAGATCATGCCGGGCTTCAACTCGGGACCAGTGCCTGGGCGGCCGACATGAACGACTTCGGGCGCGTCGTGGAACAAAAGGCCCAACCCATGGCCGCAGAAATCGCGGACCACGCCGTAGCGGTGCTTTTCGGCATGACGCTGAATGGCGTTGGCGACGTCGCCCATGTAATTGCCGGGCCGGGCTTGCTCGATGCCCAGCATCAGGCATTCATAGGTCACTTCGACCAGCTTGCGCGCCTTCAGCGGCACGTCGCCGATCAGGTACATGCGGCTGGTATCGCCGTGCCAGCCGTCAACGATCGGGGTCACGTCGACATTGACGATATCGCCCGACTTCAACGCCTTGTCGGACGGAATGCCGTGGCAGACGACATGGTTGATCGAGATGCAGGTCGAATGCGCATAGCCGCGATAGCCCAAGGTCGCGGGGACCCCGCCGCGCTGGGCGATGAATTCATGGACCAGCCGGTTGATCTCGGCGGTCGTGACGCCGGGGACCATGTGCGGCACCAGCATATCCAGCGTTTCGGCGGCCAGGCGGCCCGCCTTGTGCATGCCGTCAAACGCTTCACGGCCCCAGAGCTTGATCGCGCCGGTCCGCCCCTGGGGCGCGTCGGCGGAAACGGTCACATAATCGGTCATGGCCGCGATATAGCGTGGCGTGTCGGATTATGCGAGGCTATGTCCACCTCATGACATCCGCTGCCACCCCCGAGCGTATCTGGACCGCCGCACTGGTCGTGATCGGCGACGAAATCCTGTCGGGCCGTACCCAGGACAAGAATGTCGCGCAGGTCGCGGTTTGGCTGAACGTCCAGGGTATCCGGCTGGCCGAAGTGCGCGTGGTCGCCGACCGGGCCGAGGCGATCGTCGAGGCGGTGAACACGCTCAGGGCGCGCAACGATTATCTCTTCACCACCGGTGGCATCGGCCCGACGCATGACGACATCACCGTCGATTCGATCGCCGAGGCGCTGGGCCTGCCGGTGATCGAACATGCCGAGGCGCGGGCGATCCTGGACCGCTATTATGTCGATCGCGGCGGCGTGACTCCGGCACGGGCGCGGATGGCACGCACCCCGGAAGGGGCCTCGCTGATCGCCAATCGCGTCTCTGGCGCGCCGGGTATCCGCATCGCGAACATCTTCATCATGGCGGGAGTGCCCCACATCACGGCCGGGATGCTCGATGCGCTGACCGGCACGCTGGAGGGGGGACGTCCGGTCGTGTCGGGCACCATCGGCTGCTGGGTCGGCGAGAGCGAGGTCGCCGAGCTGCTGCGCTCGGCCGAAAAGTCGCATGAGGGCGTCGCCATCGGCAGCTATCCCTTTTTCCGCGATGGCCGCACCGGTGCCAATTTCGTGGTGCGCAGCCCCGATCCGGCCTTGGTCCAGGCGTGCCTGCACGAGCTGACCGTCGCGCTGGAGGCGCTGGGGCATCGCGTCGCGCAGGGCGGCATCTGAGAGGCGAGGGGCAAGTCTTCCTTAGCTTTTGCGTCATAGGATGACAGGCTGCCCGCTTTGAAGTCCCATCGCGAAGGAAAGTCCGTTTTCATGTCCGAAGTCCGCTGACCATGGCCGGGACGCCCATTCTCGTGACCGGTGCCGCTGGTTTCATCGGTCACGCCACCGCGCATCGTCTGCTCCAGCGCGGCGAGACGGTGATCGGCATCGACATCGTCAACGACTATTACGACCCGGCGCTGAAGGAAGCGCGGCTGGCGACCTTTGCCGGGCACGATCGGTTCTCCTTCCACCGCATGGACATCGCCGATGCGGATGCGGTCCGCGCGCTGGTTGCGGACCACGGCATCACGCGGGTCGTCCATCTGGCGGCACAGGCCGGAGTGCGGCACAGCATCGACAATCCCTTTGCCTATGAACGCTCCAACACCGCCGGGCATTTGGCGGTCCTGGAGGCCTGTCGTCACCAGCCGGGGTTCGAGCATCTGGTCTATGCCTCGTCCAGCTCGGTCTACGGCGACAAGCCGATGGGCGGGGCGGGCTTTCGCGAGGACGAACCGTCGGTGTCGCCCGTCTCGCTGTACGCCGCGACCAAGCGCGCCTGCGAGTTGATGAGCCAGTCCTATGCCGCGCTGTTCGGCTTTCCGCAGACGGGCCTGCGCTTCTTCACCGTCTACGGCCCCTGGGGGCGGCCCGACATGGCCTATTTCTCGTTCACCCGGAAAATCCTGAGCGGCGAGCCGATAGAGGTCTTTGGGGGCGGCCAGATGGCGCGCGACTTCACCTATATCGACGATATCGTCGACGGGATCGTCGGGGCACTCGATCGGCCGTCGGCGCGTGGCGAGCACCGGCTGTTCAATATCGGCGGCAGCCATCCGGTCGGCCTGATGGACATGATCGCGACGCTGGAAAAGGCGATCGGGCGCGAGGCGCAGAGGATCATGAAGCCGATGCAACCCGGTGACGTGACCGCCACCTATGCCGATGTGTCCAGGCTGAATGCGCTGACCGGCTATGACCCGCAGGTCCGGCTGGACGAGGGGCTGGGGCGCTTTGCCCGCTGGTACAAGGACTATTACCGCATCTGACCGTCATGCCCGGTCAGGCGGTTTGCGCGCGATTGGGTGCGTACCACAGCATCGGGTCGTTCATCGACTGGACGCTGAGCCAGCTATACGGCGCCTTGGTCCACCCCACGACATAGGGCGAGCGGCCATCAAGGACGACATCCTCGACGTCGGTGCGCGCGACCAGCACCGTGTGCAGCCCCGATGCCCGCGAATAGACGACCGCGAAGGCCAGCCGATCGGGTGGAAAGCCACCGTCGATCAGCTCGGCCCGCTTCTCGATCGCCAGGTCCTCGCAATCACCGACCGCACCGTTGCCGTCGCCGCTGCGCCGCCACAGCTCGCCCACGCCAAAGATCTCGGTGTCGGTCCGCTGGCGCACGCGGCTGTTCACATGATGGTTCACCTGTTTCAGCAGGACTTTCAGCGTCGACTCCGGCAGCGCCGTAGGGATCGCTTCGGCCTTTGGCGGCTGGACGACCGGCGGGGGCGTATCGGGCAGAGTGAAGGAGCAGAGCTGTGTCGTCACCGCCAGCAACATGCTCGCGACCGCGCTCGGCGTGCAGGGGCCGGAGTGGACCCACAGCGCCGCGTTCACGGGTCTGGGCGTGATCGCTTCTCGAGGCGTGGGCGTGATGGGCAAGCTATCGGTGCGCCACGCGACTGCCGCGACGAGGGCAGGTGGCGTGAAGTGCTGCCAAGGCGCGCCAGCCTGGGCGATGGGGCTGGTCGAGCATCCGACCTCCTGTTGGATGCCCAGGTCGATCGGCACGGCAAGCGGGGCGTTCAGACCTCGGGACAGGTCCAGTCGCGGGTCGGTTGGGGTAGCGAGGCAGTCGGGTCGCGGACGCAGGACGGGAAGCGCGATGGGGGTCAAGACCGGCAGCACGGGTTTGGAGGTGACGAAGCCGATCGGTCCGACCCCATGGCGCGTCGCACGGTCGCTCAATCCTGCCGTGACCAAAGCGGCCCCGGCCACCATGGGCCGGGTCGGGGAGCAAAAGCCGGGCTCCACCCCGCTTTCGCACATTTCGACAAAGCCCCTGGGCGCGGCGGTCGCCTGACCCGGCTGGATGAAGCCGCCGGGCAAATCCTTTGCCTGCGCGCCCGTGGCGCACGATGTCGCCACCACCAGCGCCAGCAGTGCGGACTGGGTCGTCGTTCGGACAGATAAAGAAACCATGCCGATCTCCTCGAAATCGAGGGAGACCGTGGCGGTGCAGCCATTGCGCGGCAGTTCAGGGGAAAGGTTTAAGCGTTGTTCACCAGTTTTCCGTTGGCCGGCCAACCGAAGGCCAAGCCGCAGGGGGCTTTGCGCCTTGGTTTGCGACTATGTAGCGGATACGATTTACAGGCCGTTAAGCGGTTCCATCGGATTTGCGATCTCGACAAAAACGGCGACCGGCGTGCCCGAGCAGATGGCTTGACAGTCCCCGCCCGGTCCGCTTAGAGCCAACCGACCACGGTTGGCCGTAGGCTCTGCGGGTGTAGCTCAATGGTAGAGCAGGAGCTTCCCAAGCTCACGACGAGGGTTCGATTCCCTTCACCCGCTCCATAACAAACGGCCATTTCGTGAAAAATCCGGCGGACGACCTAGACTTGGTCCTCGTGATTTTGCGCAGGTCCCGCATCCGACGGCCACGGGCATCCGTCTTGCTGGCGGTCCGATAGCCTGTTGTCTCGAAGACAGCCTGGTCGCTCTCGACACGCCACCGTCTCCTGTCGAGCCGCCGGTGGTCGATCGCGCGCTGCAGAGACGATCAGTAACCGAGCAAGGTTGGTTTACGACGAAGTTGCAGGCCTCGTCACGGAGAAGGCCGCCATCCTCTATGCCGGAATGGTAGGTCGCAGCGGTGCCGTTTGCGAAAGACCATCATGAGGGGCACCGCATTCCCATTGGGACCGCGTAACGGGAATTCCCCTCAATCCCCACGAGCATATGCCCCCGATCGCGATCGAAGAAGGCAGCGCGCAGCGAAGCCCCCGCAATCGTCGCGCGCTTGCGTGGCGAAGCGACATTCCGCCCCGACCTCAACGTCCTGTACCCGCCCGCAAGATCGAACGACGCCGGGCATAGTCGTGCTGCGTCCATACCTTCATTACGCGCATCGCCATGGTGTCGCGCATTCGCTGGAGCGGCGGGGTGATAGGTATTCCTCATATTGAAGAAACCCTATCATCCGTCTCCACTGCCGAAGCACCGAACATTTCGGCGCAGCCACCCTGCTTTACCGCGAGCACCAATGCCGCGTAGGGCTTCGTGCATCGGGTCCCATCCAATCGTCAAAGCAGCGAGGTCGGCACATCCGGCCTCGCTGCCGGAACATCAGCGACGTACGCAGATTTGTCGACCGTTCGCACCGCGCAGCGGCTCGCGACGTACTTGCCCGCTAGGCGCTTTTCCTTGGTACACAGCGCAGTTCTTCGCATCATACTCGATCGACGGATTGCGGTAACGCAGCCGCGCATCGATGCGCTGGAACGCGATCACTTCGGCACTGGGCAGCGCGTCATTTCCATATGAGTGGCCGCTGGCACCTGCGCCAAGTTCGGCATCGACCGCCACGAGCATGCGGTCGTAGCTGGCCAACTCTGCAGCACTCACAAACCCCTGCCGACGACGTAGCTGTTCCATTTGGCCCTGTACCTGTGCGAGTTGCCGACGGACGGCGGCTGAACGTGCAGGCGAAATCTTTCCATGCTGCTCGGTCACGCGGACTCGTTCGATGGCGGCGTCGATACGCATACGCATGTCGGCTGTGGCCTGTTCGTTTTGGCCGCGCTGTGTTTGATTGCCGCGCTGCTGCGCTTCGGCTGATCCCGGCATGGCGGAAGCCAGGCTAAATGTAACAAGGGCAGGCAAGATAAGCTTTTTCAGTCGCATTGCGGTTCGCTTTGTATGAGGTGGTCCCGCCTTGCGGTATGGTTTGGCGGCGGAGCCAAGCTATACCCGGTTGGCTTACGCCGTCATCCGGTTGATCTCCATAATTGGGCATACCGCGCATATGATATTCCGCTGCCCCTTCCATATACCTCGCCCGGCGTTCGACCGGCCATGGGCGAGTGAGGCTGCTGCCCGTAACTTGCCCGGTGCATGACGGCGATGAGATAGAGGAAACCACGCCCCATCGGCAGGTACGTGATGACGGCGCACCCGCCGACGCCCGACCGCATGGCCGAGGCGGGTGCGATGCCGTGCCATCTGGCGGCTGTCATACTAGGGATGGGCCAGGAACGCGGCGTCGATCGCGGTCATCAGCGCATGGTACAAGGACGACCGGCTGATCGATACCGACCGGCATTGCGCCACGATCGACAGGCGGGAATGCTTCCGCTCGATCATCTGCCGTGGGTGCGCCACGTGCATCGCGCGAACGCCTTTGACAAGACATGCCGCCTTACCACCAGTCGCCCGAATTTGGCGTGCAGCGTCTCGATCTCGCAGTCGCCCGTGGCCTTCGCCGCCTCGCTTGCGTCCGAGAAGGCTCCGGCCATGCCGTCGGTCGCCTGCCGCTTGCCTTGTCGCGATCATCGTCGGGTGGATACCGTGCTTGGTCAGCAGCGCAGCCAGCGTCTGGTCACCACGGACCGCATCCAGCGCCACCCTGGCCTTGAACCCGCCTGTATTACCAGTCGCGCCTCGTCTTCACTGCCGTCCATGTCTCGCGTCCGCGATAGCTTGGCCCCAGTCCGGAAAACCGGCATCATCTCAAGACTGGGCTGCTTCTCATCGCGCGAATGCCGTAACTATCTCGTCAAATCAGGGTAGGCGAGAACCTGACCCGGTTACGCTTTGGTGCATTCAATAGTTTGCGAAAGTGCACATTTTCGGGCGGCGGACCAGGCCGCCGCCCGTTGAAAATGCATTGTCTGTATTAAATCGCGGACAGCTTGATCGATTGCGTCCGCCGGCGAATGGCAAGAAGGCCAATTACGCCTAGCGCAAACAAAGCAATAGTGCTCGGCTCAGGAACCGAAGTGGGCTGCGAGAAAGCCACGTTGTCGATCTCGAACGCGTCGGTCGGCGAATTAAAGCGCAGGCCGCCGATCCTGGTACCAGAGGCCGGATCGATCGAATAGGTAACGTAACGGTTGTTATCGCTCGCCGTCCATGTCGGAGTGACGGTTGAGGCGACGTCATTGCCAGTGATCGTCGTTATGATATTGCCCAGCGTATCCAGCACATCGAGCTTATTGAAAGAGTCGATCGTTCCCCAGAGCAGGCTCACACTACCCCAGCCGGTGTTGCCCGTGCCCTTAAGCACGGCTTGCGTGCCCGAGGTGGCACCCACCGCCAGATAGCTACCGGTGCCACCTGTCGGCGCAAGCGCACCCTGATAGGCGCCGGTGCTCGTCGAGTCGCTCAAGATTTTTCCGCCGCTCAATGAAAAGCCGGACGGGATAGCGCTGTCGAAATTGATCAACGTGGCGCCTGGGCCATAGGATGGCGGCGTCAGATATGACGTTGAGGTAACGCCTGCGACTGCCGGAGCAGCCGACATTGCCGCGAATGCAACGATCCCGAGAAGCGTCTTTCTCATCTTACCCAATCCCAAACTGCCGTGGCATCCCGTTACGACCTGCAACCGATTTGGCAAGGCATTCGAATCGATCGCCCTTACCGATATGTCTTAAACCAAGACAAACCGAGTTGATTATATACGCTAAGCGGCAGGGTGGCGAATATTTGGGTCGAAGCCCAATCAACATCCTGAGGGGTAATGGTTTTCCTGACTCACCAAGGCTTGTATCAGGAGGATTGAGGCATATTGAGGCACGGCGTTTTTGAGCTTATCCGATGATGCATGGTCGGCGACCGAGCCGCATCTGCCCGGACGCGGACCCGGTGCCCGACGGGTGGACGACCGACAGATGGTCTGCGGGATCGTGCATGTGCCGAAGGTCGGCTGCCGCTAGTACGACCGCGCGGCTGGAAGCCCGCGTGGTGACGAAGAAAACGGCGATCGACAACGCCTACATCAAGAAAGGACGCGCGGCGCTCGGCGGGAAAGGGGGCGCAAAGCCCAAGGCGACCGATTGCTCGCGTGGCGGATGAACGACCAAGATCCACGCGCTTACCGATGTTGCAGGGCATCCCTATGCCCTGATGCTGATCCGCAGGCCTGTATCGCCGATGTCATCGCGAACGTGGCCAGCGACTGGCCTGCCAGCCGCTGGGAACGGACTCACGCGCTGGAACTGGATGCCCCCCGCACATCCACCAAATGCGGACGCTGCATGATCTGCGACCCTCACACGAATAGCCCAGGCCCGATGCAAAGACCGTCACCGCGTAGCTGCTGGTCTGGTTTGACCACTATAAGGAGGTGCACCTGCACCTGCACCGCGCCCTCGGCCACAAGTCGCCCCACGAGTTCATCGCGATAACCCGCGAGGCCCTGCCAGCCAATTAGGGGTAACAACACATCTACGCTTAACGCAGATACGCTGATAGCCTTTCAATGAGCCGCGATCTCAGACGATCCGCCGTCACGCCAGAGTCATGTCGCCTGTCTATCAGGGAGGATGGGCAGGGGTGATGGGGGATACGGTGTGAGGGCGCTGGACAGGACATGTCGGCGCTATCTCATCGCGCATTTTTCCAAGAGTCTTCTGTGGCACGCCAGTGGTCTGCTCTTTGCCTTCTTCCTTACAGAAACCTGCGGATTGCCGCCACGGACGATGGGAGCGCTCATCGCGGTGTCGCTTTTTGTCAATGCGGCATTCGACCTCGCGATCGGCCGGAGCATTCGTCACGCCATGCGGATGCCGTTCATCATGCTGCGCCGGCAGGGTGCTGCGGCCGGTCCCGCAAGCCTGTTCTTTCTGCTGTTCTGCGCCACGCCATTCCTGCCCGCATCGATTCGGCTGTGCGCCGCGATCGTCACGCTGATCGGATTTCGCGTCACCTTCTCGCGGATGGACGTGCCGCAGAACGCGCTGGTGCCGTTGCTGGCGCCGGACCCGGCATCACGGATGCGCCTGCTCGCGGCGCGCAACGTCTGCGGGGGATCCGCCAGCCTGCTGGTCACCGCTGTCGCGGCTCCCCTGCTTTTGGTCGAAACCGACAGCGCGCTACCGCATATCGCATGGGCGGCAATCGTCGCCGGGGCCGTCGTGGTCAGCGCCTGCCGCCTTGCACGGGGGCGCTGCGTCGCAGCATCGTCGACGTCCGAGGCGGGCCATCCCGGAGGGCGTGCCGCATTGTCCGGAGCGCTCGTCCTTGCCATCACCTGTACGGTGACGGCTGGCAGTACGATGTTCCGCGCCATGGAGCCTTATGCCGCAGCCTATGGCGGGGCGGGCCTCTGCATCATGATCTGGGCCTCGTTCGGCGCGATCCTGTGTCAGCCTCTCTGGGCGATGGTCGGCCGCGGGCTGCCTCCCCATGTGCCGCCAGTGCTGGCTGGCGGCTGCACGCTCGCGGCCGCACTCGCCATCGCTGGCCCGCTTTGCGCGGGCGGGATCGGCATTGCGGTCGCTGGCCTCGGCTTCGGTATCGGAAGTGGAGGATTGTGGCTGATGGTCTGGGAAGCGGCGATACGTGGGAACGACCAGTCGGCCAATCTCCAGCGCATCTCGTCGCTTACCGCCGTGTCGAAGACTGCGCAGGGCCTTGCAATGCTGTGGCTGGGCCACGCGCTTCATGGCGCGCCCTATCGCACCGTCCTTGCGACGCCTGGGATGTTGCGATCGCTGACGATGGTCGCGGCGCTGCTGCTGATCACGCTGGGCGGTCTTCTACTGGCGCTGGGTGAACGACGCCTCAGTCGAACATCGCGCGATGCAGGACCAATGACGCCGCACCAAGGGGCGCAGACAATTCAGGATCAAGCGCCGCCACTATCAGCTGGGTCGACGGTGCCCGAACCCCGCGCCGTGACGGCAGGCTGACCTCGGGCCAGATCATGCCTTCAACGATGCGCTGCGCCAAGGGGCGCGGCAAACGTCCGCCGAGCACGATGGCCTCGCAATCCAGCGTGTAGCGCAACATCTGGAACAGCCAGGCGAACGAGGATTGCTGCGCGGTCAGCCAGGCATCGACGCCCGACCACGCCGGTTCGAACCGCGTCACGAGGTCGGATATGCTGTCGCAGGCGACCCCATGTCGCGCGAGCGTATCGCGCAGATCGGTCAGATTGGGAGTCGTCCGACCAGCAAAGTGGAACAGCCCCGCAATCTCCCCCGCATTGCCATGGCGTCCGCGCATCAGTTGCCCGTCATCGACTATTCCGGCGCCGAAGCCTGCCGCCACATTGACATAGCAGAAGCTGGCATGGTCGACCCCTACGCCCAGCAGTCGCTCGCCGATCGCCGCGGCGTTCGCGATATTCTCCACCACCGCCGGCACGCCAAGCGATCGCCCCACCGTCTCGGCCAAGTCGATCAGCGCCCAGTCATCCAGCTCTGCGCCCGGGTTTATGATACCCGGCGCGGTGAAGAATCCGGCGATCGCAATGCCGATGCCGACGATCCGGTCGCGCATCGGTTGTTCGGCTGCGAACGCCGCGACCGCATCGAGGATCGCGGGGCGCGCCATGCCCGGTGCGGTGACATCGCGCTGCGCCCGCACCGCGCCAGCCAGATCGAGCAGCACCACATCGGCACGGTCGGTCATTACCGAGAGGCCGAGGCTGAACGCCGCATCGGCGACGATATGCATCGTCGTGCTGGGCTGGCCACGCCCTTGGGCGACCGTTTCGCCACTGCGGAGCAGGCCCGCCGCCTCAAGCTCCTCGGTGGCGCGAAACACTGCGGTGCCGGACAGCCCCGTGTCGCGGATCAGGTCCGACCGCGACAGGCTTCCCCGTTGCCGCACCAGGGCGAGCACCCGACGGGCGCGTGGGGTCAACCGATAATCCTTCGTCGTCACGTTCGGGGCATCTCCGTCGCCGTTTGCATCGGGATTTAGAAGCACCGTCTCGGAACTGTCAAATTAATATCATACAGCATGATATGTATTAATCGATACGGGGGATTGAAGTGAGGTTTTCGAGGCGAACGATGCTGCTGACGGCGGCTATGGCGGTGACAGGGGGGATTGCGTCGCCCAACCATGCGTTGGCGCAACAGGCGGCGCCGACCGCCGACACCGAAGACCAGGGTGACGTCGTCGTCACCGGCTTCCGCGCCTCGCAGCGATCGGCGACCAAGGCGAAGAAGGATGCGTCCGTCATCCTCGATGCGGTGTCGCAAGACGATGTCGGCCGACTGCCCGATCTTAATATCGTCGAGGCGAGCCGCCGGATCGCTGGCGTCTCCGTCGTCGGCGGTGCCGACCCGACCAAGAACCGCGACATCTATCAACGCGCGACGATCCGTGGACTCGATCCGCGCTATAACTTGGTGACGATCGACGGCATTCCGCTGGCTTCGCCGGACTGGATCTATCGTGGTGCACGCCTCGACATGCTGCCCGCATCGCTGGTCGCCCGGATCGAGGCGATCAAGAGCGTCAGCGCGCAATATGATCCGCACGCACTGGGCGGTCAGATCAACATCGTCTCGAAGAGTGCGTTCGACCAGAACGGCAAGCGGTTCTTCGTGGTCAACGCCAATGGCGGCTATAACGACACCGCCGGCAAGCTGGTGCGCGGCGGGGGCGCGGCGATCAGAGCCGACGCCACCGCGTCAACGCTGTTCGGCCCGGGCGAGCAGTTCGGCATCGTCGCATCGGTCGAATACCAGCGCCTGCCATCCACCGCACGCGCGGAATTGCCGGGCGATACGGCCGGCGCCGGCTGGACATACTTCACCGCCGCTGGCGCGCGCAGTTCCTTTCCAGGCCTGTCGACCGGCGCTATCGCGCCGGTGCGCAACCAGGATTATTTCTTCGAAAACCTGCGCACCCGCCTGTCGGGCAATCTGAAGCTGGAATGGCGCCCGGACGAGGCGACGCAGGTGTCGCTGTTCGGCGGCTATTACCACGATACGGACACCGAGACCCGTTACGAGGCGCTGACGCTCGCGACCGGTGCGCCGACCGCCGTCACGCCGATCAGCGGCCGCTTCGCGCAGGGCGATACGCAGCAGGGGCTGACCTATCAACCGGTAACGCGCAACACCTGGCTGATCGATGTCAAGGGCCAGCATGATTTCGGCGACGGGCTGATCCTCGACACGACGCTGGCACGGTCGACGGCCAGCTATCGCGAAAACCGCCAGATGATAAAATACGACGCCAACCCACGCGCCGGTGTCGCATCCAACGGCTATTCTACCGCCTTTGGCTATGCCTACCAGATCGTCGATGGCCGGCCCCGCCTGACGCTCAACGATCTCGTCGCCGCAGCCAGCCCGGATGCCTATCGGGCGCTGTATTTCCGCGACATCAACCGCGATCTCGACTCGACGACCGACTTCGTCAAGGTGAACCTCGGTTACAATGCCGGTACGGACGATCGCGGCCTCGGCATTAACGTCGGCGCGGCGGTGACGCGGACCGATCTGTCGTACGATCAGCGCTATCTCGAATACGTCCCCGGCACGGCCGCCAACCAGGCGGCGTTCGGTACGCTGAGCGGCATCCTCTATCCGCAGACGCCCGCCACCTACGAAACACCGGGTGCGCCCTATCTCCTGGTGAACCGGACGGCCGCCTGGCAGCGGTTCAATGCCAACCGCTCGCTATTCATCGCGACCGATCAGCGCGCCAACAATTTCGCCGACGATTTCCACGATCTGGAAACGGTGAAGGCCGGTTATGTCCAAGGCGTGTTCCGCGCCGATCGCTTCGATGTGCAGGCGGGGCTGCGCTACGACGACACCGGCCTGATCGTCGACACCAATCAGGTCCCGACCGCAAAGGGCGCGACCGCCTACGAACCGGTTCGGCGCAACACCGGATATCATTTCTGGCTGCCGTCCGCGCTGGCGACCGTCCAGCTCGGTGACGGCATGCGACTGCGGGCGGGCGCGTCGAAGACGATCGGGCGACCCGACTACAGTCAATATGCCGCACGCACGACCTTCGGCGTCGGCACCGACGGCACGCTCACGGTCAGCACCGGTAATCCGGACCTCAAGCCCCGCGAGGCATGGAATTACGATCTGTCCTACGAATGGTATCTGGGCGGCGCGGGCCTGATTTCAGTCGCCGGGTTCGCAAAGGACATCCGCAACGAGATTTTCACCTCGACGCAGCAGGGGCCCGCCACGGCCTTTCAGGGCACGACCTATCAGACGGTTTTCGTCAGCACACCGCGCAACGCCGCGCGCGCGCGCGTCAGGGGTCTGGAAGTCAGTTACACGCTCGACAAGATCGCCATCGTGCCGGGGCTGGGCATCAACGCCAACTTCACGCTGCTCGACGGTTCGTTCGATCAACCGGTGAGCAAGGCGGGCGTCGCCTCAGGCCTCCCCGCGGTGCGGCGCAGCAGCGGGCTGATCCAGCAGCCCGACTATATCGCCAACCTCACCGCCTTCTACGTCACCGGCCCGGTCGAGGTGCGCGCCTCCTACAATCGCATCGGCCGGGCGGTGCAGTCGGTCGACGGCGACACCCCGACGCGCGACCTGTATCAGGAACCGCGCCAGCAGGTCGACGTCCAGGCACGCGCCACGGTGCGGCCGGGCGTCGAACTGGTCGCGCAGGTCCAGAACCTGACCAAGGAGCCGTTCGTCGTCCGTCAGGGGATCGATCGCAGCCTCGTCAATTACTTCTTCCCGGTCGGTCGCACCTTCTGGCTCGGCCTGTCATGGAAGCCGGGGCTGTGAGGGCGGCGAGGGTGGCAGCCGCGCTGCTCGCCATGCTCGGCGTTGCGATGCCCGCCGCGGCGCAGCATGGCGATGGACGGGTGCGCGTGGTGCTGAAGTTCGTCAAACGCGGTGCCGGCGCAGGAATTCGTTTCGATCCCGCTAGCTGTGCCGCCTGCTCGCCGGTCACGGACGCCAACTGGAATGCGGACAACGACCGCGAAACCGTCATCGCACTGTCGATCCCGCGCATCCGCACGCTCGAACTCGGCTTCGACCATGGCGTCGGGAATATCAGCCGTGTGATCCTCGAAGGCGGGGACGTCCCGTTCAGGCGCGAGGGCAACCGGCTGGTGGTTGCCCTGCCACCGGTGGCGGTGGAGGCGATCACCGCCGCAGAGGTCGCGACGCATATCGTCGAGGCGGGGATGGTGCTGCGTTTCGAGCATGCCGATCCCGCGCGCCGCGCGGGCGACTATGCGCAGGGCGGCTTCCCCATCGTGCAGCGGGCTGCGGCAAACGTGCTCGAATTCGCGCAGCGCGAGGTGGTGCGCGAACTGGGCCTGGGTGAATGGGTGGAGCGTGAGCATCTTGGCCGGATCCAGATCATGGGGTTCGACACCAACGCGCCGCACGACCATCGCGATGCCCCGCCGCACATGCACATGCATCTGCGCTGGCCCGGCAACACCGGGACGCAGATCGGCCACTATTATATCGGCGAGGATGGCCTGCTGAGCCACAATATCGTCGGCGTGAAGGGGCTGGGCGCACCGCAGCGGCGGTTCGATCGTGACCAACCATTCACGACCGTCGCCCTCGACGGGCGGGCCGTCTACACCCATCGTATCACCCCCGAGGGGTGGCTGGAACTCGGCCGTGCCGATGCGGTACCGTGCCTGATCCGGCCGCTGGGCGATGGCGGCTTCGCGTCGGGCGCGAGCGTGGCCTGTCCGGGCGTTCCGCCACACCGGATCACGGTGGCGGACGACCTGGCGGCAGGCGTGCTGACCGTCGACACCGACGCGATACGGGAGGTCTTTCGCTACGATCGCGACACCGGCGCGCTGCTGTCGCCGTCCTCTGTGCCCGTCCCGCCGCCCTCGGTCTTCATCCATGACGGATGACCTCTTCCGAGCATTGCGCCAGCGCCTGCAATATTTCCGCCCGACTTGGCGTCAGACGCGGGTGGACCGCAGGCCCATGGCGACGCCGTGCCAGCCCGCAGTCCCTCCGACACCATCGAACCCATGAAAGGACTCAAGCATGACAATATTGCGAAGTTTCGTCATCGCGCTGGCGGCATTCGCGTCTGCTCTGATGCCGACCGCGATATCCGCGTCGGAGGTGATCGCCCACCGCGGGGTCTACCACGACATCGACACCAACCAGACGCTCGCGGAAAATTCCTTCTACGCCGTGGTTCGCGCACATGATCTCGGGATGCGCGGGGTGGAACTCGATCTGCGGCTGGCGAGCGATAACACCGTACTCGTTACGCACGACATGATCTCCAATCGCGCAACCGTTGCCGACAATGCCCGGGGCGCGATGAATGCCGTCGATGTCGCATTGGGCCTGCAATCGGCACCATCGGCAATTCATTTCTCGGCACACAATTACGACTTCTGGACCAACGTCGAACTTAAAAACTATGGGCGCAACGCACGGCTCATCCATAATTCCACCGTCACCGGTGACGTGTCGCACCTGCAGAATCTCGAATCGCTCATCTATAACCTCGAATCCTTTCGTGCGCAGATTCTGAGCGATACCAATTTCATGATCATCCTCGACATCCAGGATCCTACGATCCTCAAACTGGCAGCAGCCATCGTCAAGAAACATAAGCTTGAGCGGCTGTTCTATCTGAAGTTCTTCGCCAGCAAGGCCTTGTACAACACCGCACAGTTTTCTTACAATGGTGCCGACACCTGCTACGTATACGCAAAGGCCAATAACCTTACGGGTCTGAACATCATCCCGCAGATCAACGATGGCGAACTTGATATCGACGAGGACGACGACGCCGGCATCAACGCATTCCAGACCCGACTGACGCCCGGTCAATATCTGCAATGTTGGGCGGATGCACAGGCGCAGCATGCCGATGCGGCGAAGATGCCGATCGTCAGCGCCAGCGTACCGGCCAACAAGCCCGGTGCGAAGGCTGCGGCCGGCGATGTGATCAGCTGGGCGCACGCCCATGGCCGAAAGACCATGACCATCGTTCCCAACCCCGATGCCGGACGGCTCGTCAAAGGCGTGTGCAAGCTCTACTCGTTCCAGTCGACCAATGTCGCGGCAGCGCCGTTCAACATGGCGGCCCGGCAGGCAAAGGCGAGTTTTGCCGCAAACTCGTTGATCAGGCCAGACTATGTCGTCTGGGACGTGATGGGTGACTATCTGCACAGCAGATATCACATCGACTTCAACACCTATACCGCCAACCTCTGCTGACCCCGGGGGCCGGACGCGGAGCCCCCGTGTCCGGCCCGAAAGGACGAAACGTGCCATGGACATAGCCGTTGACCGACGCAGCTTCCTGATCGCAGGCTCATTCACCATCACCGCCTTGGCGGCCGGGAGCGCCTATTACTGGTGGGAATCCGCGGATGCCTCGCCACGGCCCGTGGACGATGCGATCAGGGTCGTTCCCGGAACGGATCGCCCATTGAGTGTGGCGCCACCACCCGCTGCCGCGCCACCGGTGCTGGCCGACGCCTCGGTCACGCCCGATGGCGACACCGAAGCACGGTTGAGCCGCTTGATAGAAGACGACGTTGCAAATAGCCGGCAACGTATGCGCGAACGCCAACAGCGACGATCCGAGGCGCCCCCGGCCATCCCGACATTCTCGGGCGATGCTACGTCAACCACATGGGCTCCTTGAAGCGCGTACACCTGACATATCCACCGTCCCGCAAACGAACGAGAGTTGAGAAGGACGGTGCCGCCGCGAAGTCGGATCACGGCCACCGGGGCGGGCTTTCCCAAATTCCGTACCCGTTAGCCTTTTCTCGAAATGGTGCCGAATCGACAGGACAATGGGACGCTCCAATCTGTCGGGAACCATCTTTTTGCCGGCAGATGATGGCGGCTGCTCGACCCGCTAGAAAACCTTCCGCAGATTGAAGCTGGACACGCGTCCAAGCGGGTCGAGATAGGCGGGCTGGTAGCTGAGCGGGGTAACGCCTGTGCGATCGCGCACCTGCGGGCGGGTGTTGAACAGATTGGTGACGCCGATGGTGGCCCGCATACCCTTCAACCATGCGGGTGCGGTCGAACCGCCGAAGCGTTCGGCGAGGTTGGCGAACAGGCTGAGGTTCACCGTCGCGAAATTGCCGAAGCGCAGGTCGTCTGCGGTGCCACCGGATCCACGGATCTCGGTCCCGCTCCGCCAGGTGGCGGCGATGCGGGCGCCGAGACCGCGCTTGAAGGCGCCTGCCTGGAACTCGACCTCGTGACGACGCCGGCCACCGGCGAAGTCGACCGCCCCACCGTCCAGCAGATCCAGGGCGGGGCCTCCGCCGCGCAGGGTGATCGCATCCTCCAGATACCAGTTGTGATACAGGCTGACGAATACCCGGCTCGTCAGGTTGGCGGCGCTTTTGGCCATCGCGCTGCCTGACTCCGCGCGGGTGAAGACGGCTCCCGGAAGCGCCCGGCGGGCTTCCGCCTCGCTCGCGAACACACGCGTCCGGGCATTCTGCATGGCTGGAGGGACCGGCCCCAGTGGCCGGGTGAAGTTGATGCCCCAACGTACCTGCTCCTGACGCGCCTCGGCGAAGTTCAATGGACGTCCGTCGATCCGCTGAAGCCGCCCTTCGCCGTCGCGAGTGAAGCGATCGGGGAAGGCGGCCTCGATCTGCGGTGTCACGATCGGAAAGGCAGCGATCGGATCGTCGATCCGCGTGGCGACATAATCGAGGCTGAGGGTCAGGTCGGTGTGGGCGAGGGGGCGGGCGTTCAGCCCCAGGCGCACGACGTGACGATCGTCGGGTTGTAGAGCGGTATTGCCGCCCGATACACGCATGACGTCGACCACCTCGCCCCGACCGATATCAAACGTCCGGACGTTGGGGGTGACCAGCAACGGTCCGCCGAGCTGCTCCAGCGTCGGCGGGCCTTCCTCGTCGGTGACGGACGCGATGAAGCCGACTGCATCCACCGGCGACCAGGCGAAACCGTAGCCGAGGGTTCGCAGACTGCCGGCATCGGACAGTCGCTCGACCGCGAGGTTCAAGTTGGCGGAAAGATTCCCGATCGGGGACGCTGTTCCGCCAGCACGACGCAAAAGCGGAAGGTCGAGACTGACCTGAGCCGACGCTAGATCGCGGGAGCGGTCGGATCGGCCATTCGGTCCGCCACGCGACGATCGACCCGCAAAGTCGCGAACGTCGACACCGCCGCGGATGCTCGCCGACACGGGTCCTGCGGGCAGTTCCAGGACCGGGCCGGTCAGCAGCAGATCGGCATTGGCAAGCGTGTCGAGCGACCGTGCCTCGTCCCGCCTGCCGGTCGCATCGGAAATGTCCGTGAGCACCTTGGTACCGGTGCGGTCGTAGTTTCCGGTGAACGTCCACAACCACCGCCCGCTCTTGCCGCCCAGCGTGGTGCCGAAGTGCCCAGCGCTCCGGTCGCTGTCGCGGCGCATTGGGCCATTCTCGCCGAAACCGAGCAGGCTTGCGCTGCTGTTCGTCTCGAAACGGGCATTCAATGTCGCGGATACGTCGCCCAGGACATGACCGCTGACCAGCCCGTTGACGGAACCTTGCTCGCTTGACGGCAACAGCGTCCGAAAACGGCCGAATTCTGTCGATCCGGAAAACTGCCGTACATCCCGGTCGCTTTCCATCAGCGAGGAGGCACGATAATATGTCGCGCCCAAACCGATGCGGGTATCCCCGCGAAGCCTGAGATAGTCGACATTGCCGACGCCGGTGTCGCGCGCCCCCTCGGTCGGCGCGAGATAGCCGACCTGGCCGATGCGAGAGACGAAACGCTCGTACGTCACCACGTTCACGACCTTCTGATCAGCGCGATAGCCGTATTGAAGCGCCAGTTCCTCGGGGAACACCTCCATCCGTTCGATCGCCTCGGTGGGTATCCGCGCGATTTCGGAGAAGTCCGATACCCGCCTGCTGTTCAGCAGCGTCACCGGGCCGCTGTCCCCGCGCCCGCGGTTGCTCGCCACCTGCGGGCCCAGCGCTTCGAGCAACGCGCCGATAGTATCGGCACCGAACGCCCTGATGTCGAGCTGGCTGAACGTGCGTTCGGGCGGGAGGTGGCCGACCACCGCGCCGCGCGGCCGCTGTCCGGTGACGACGATGTCGCTCCTCTTCGCATCTGTACCACGCGCATCCACCCCCCTCGTCACGGCTGACGGGCTCCTGCGAAACCGCTCTTCCAGCTGACGCTGAATCTCGGGCGGCAGGGGCTTTCCGTCGGCACTGCGAAATTGCATGCGGAGTACGGCGTCCCCGGCGGGGTGCGGAGCGTCGGCCGGAACATCCATCCGGTCCGGCGGTGTTGGAAGCTGGCCCGGCGGTACGGAAGCGGCAGGCTCCGAGGTCTGCTGTGCGTGAAGCCCACCCGATGCCACGCCCGCCAACAACCCCGCCAGCAGCCCATGTCCTGCCTTCATGCCATTTCCCCAAACCATTGTCCGGGTGCCGTTCAATCGGATCGGGGTAGCCTGACGATGACGGTTCGGTAGCAGGCTGCGATACGCAAATGCTACATGGCGCTGCTAGAACCGACGTCATGGAGCCTCAGGTCATCGCCACCAGCACGATCCTCATCATCGATGACGATGCCAGCATCCGCGATGCGCTCGCCGACTTCCTGGGCGGGCATGGCTATGCGGTCCGTACCGCCGCCAACGCCACGACGGGCGAGCGCACACTGGCCGAGGCATCCGTCGATTTGATCGTGCTCGACGTGATGATGCCGGGAGAAGATGGGTTGTCCCTGTGCCGCCGCCTCGCCCCCGCCGGCACGCCGATCCTGATGCTCAGCGCCCTCGACGCCGTAACCGACCGGATCGTCGGGCTGGAAGTCGGCGCGTGGGATTACCTGACCAAGCCGTTCGAGCCACGCGAACTGCTGGCACGGGTGCGCGCGTTGCTCCGCCGGCCGGGAGTGGCGCGGATGGACAGCGAACGTACAAGCGGCGGTATGGCGTTCGCCGGATGGTGGCTCGACGTCGAGCAGCGGCGGTTGCGCGACCCCACGGGTCAGCCCCTGTCGCTCAGCGAGGGTGAACATGCGCTGCTTGCAGCCTTCGTTCAGCGCCCCGGACGTATTCTGACCCGCGATACGCTGCTCGACCTGGCACGTGGTCTGGATGCCGCGGCCTATGACAGGGCGATCGATATCGCCGTCAGCCGCCTGCGCCGCAAGCTCGCCGAGGCGCATCCTGCACCGCTGATCGAAACGGTCCGCGGCGTCGGCTATCGCTTCCTTCCGGCCGTGCGACCGGCATGAGGCGTGCGCCCAGCGCCCTTGTCTCGATCGGCGGCTTCGGCATCGCGGTGGCGACGCTGAGCGTCACGACCACCGCCGCGATCGTCATCCTCGCCCCCCAGCCACCCGCGCAACGCATCAGCGTGGGCGAAGCGGTTGCGGCATTGCGGGCGCAGAAGCCGGGGTTCGAGCGTCGCGTGATCGCTGCGCCGCCAAGCGGCGCGCGCCTGACGATGCTGGAAGGACTGATTGCCGCCGAGTTGGGTCGCCCGCCCCGCGACGTGCGCGTGACATGGCCGGACGGTACGGCTCGGATCGGCGTGCATGTCGAGAAGGCAACCGTCAGGACGGTGTTGAACCCCGGTGCCGCAACACTTCCGCCGTCGTTCGTCCTGTTGCAACGGGGGCGTGGGCGTTTCCAGATGGTGGCGCCGGGTGCCGCGAGCGCTGCGATCCGCAATGCGCTGATCGGCTTGCCGATGACGGCCTTTGTCGCAAGTGTCCGGCAAGCCGACGACCGGTGGTTGAGCGTGGCGCCGGCCCGGCCATTTCTCGGCGGATGGCAGCGCAACATCCTGATCGCGCTGGCCGTCAGCCTGTCGCTGCTCGCACCCCTTGCATGGTTCTTCGCCAGACGACTGACCCGTCCTTTTCGCGCACTCGCCGGCGCGCTTGACGACGACGGCACGAACGCGGTGCCCCAGGAGGGGCCACGTGAGCTACGTGATGCAGCCGCGGCGATCGCCGCAATGCGGCACCGGCTAGCCATGGAGGCGGCCGAACGTGCACGGATGCTGACCGCGATCGCCCACGATCTGCGCACGCCGCTGACCGGCCTTCGCCTGAGGATCGAGGGCACGCCCGAGCCGCAGCGCGCGCATGGTCGCGGATGTCGAGCGGATGCAGGCGATGATCGGTGAGGTGCTGACCTTTGCCCGCGAAGCCGTGACACCCCCCGAAGTGCTGGAGGTCCGCCCGTTGCTGGCCGCGATTATCGAGGGGATGGCGCCGGGCGACCCGATGGTCCGACTCCTTCCCGGAGACGATGTGCAGGTTCGGGTGCCCGAACTGGCGTTCCGGCGGACGATCGAGAACCTCTTGCGCAACGCGATCGACTATGCGGGCGGGGGGGCGATTGAGGTGCAACGGGCCGATACCGGCTTGGTCATCTCGGTCGCCGATGCCGGTCCTGGTATCCCTGCCGCCGATCGCGAACGCCTGCTTCGTCCGTTCGAACGGGGTGAGGCTTCCCGCAATCGCGACACCGGCGGGGCAGGCCTCGGCCTCAGCATCGTCCGCGACTTCGCGGCCCGGCATCGCGGCGACTTCACGTTGACCGATGCCCCAGGCGGCGGAACCATCGCAACCATGCGGTTGCCCACGCCATGATCGCCTGATGATGCCCGGCCCAGCCGGCTTCCAACACGACCGTATATCCATGCCCTTTCCATGGGGCGCCCCCGACAAGGGCGAAGCCCGCAACACGCTCGCCCGCGCCGTCTTACGTCGAGCGGATTCCGGTCAATCCGGTCGTAGCCGCAGGATATGAAGGCGCAGGTGCATTCCTGCGCTTGTGTGCCAGGCCATCCTCGACCGTTTCTCGCGACCGCCACCACGCCGTTGCCCTCATCGCAGCGAAGGCCTAGAGCGGTTTCCAATCAGTCTGGGTCATAGCCGCAGGAGCTGAAGTAGTTGGCGCATTCCTGCGGCTGGAATAGGTCGACCAACCTCCCGATGAGAGACCACAGGCCGGAGACGGTACGCTCTCC
>Ga0308171_1000607_pt1 | contig 68837 bp, 97 predicted proteins | sample PhyGR1_FD_202135 | JGI IMG/M metagenome (GOLD analysis project Ga0308171, IMG submission 202135) | Phyllosphere microbial communities from UC Gill Tract Community Farm, Albany, California, United States - DLSLSG.R1 | ecosystem: Host-associated > Plants > Phyllosphere > Unclassified | place: USA...
GGCAACAGCGGTCCCCGCTACTACGAGCCACCACCGCCGCCCCGCCCACGCTGCTGGTTCGAAGACCGCCGCGTTCCCAATTCCTATGATGGCGGCTGGCACACCGAAAGCATGCGGGTCTGCGACTGACCCCATAGCTGAAAATCCGTAATGAACAATCCGATCAGTCTGAATGGCTGGTCGGATTTTTTGTTGGATGAGCAAAACCAAGGAATGCGCAATGATCGATGATGTGTCGACTTGCTATACGGAATCGCACCAACCCGTTCAAAATATAAGGAAAATGGTGGGCCCGGAGGAAACCATGGAGCATTGAAAACATTGCGTGATTTCGAATTAATGCCGATCGTTCCAACAGGATTCCAACATCATCGTTTTGCTTTGCTGGACTGGATTACGCCTTCAATATTGGTGAAGTCCACGATCTCCGGAATCTCCTTGTTACCGACGATAAGCCGATCCGCCACAAATTCGCAATCGATTTCGGTGTACTCGCCGCGAACCTTGCCCTCATCGTTCATGATCGTGTCTGGCACGTTGAAGAAGCGGTAAACAGTGGGTGTGTCCGTGGGTATAACGATGATGGCCGCACCGACCTGTAACGGCAGGGAGACTTTGAAAACACCTGATGAAGATCCTGGACGCGCAGCAACTGTCTTCCTTCTCCCCTTAACAATCGTGTCAAGATCGATTCCGACCCCTCCTTCATCGGGAAAAGCAACGGATCCACCGGCCAATTGGATTTGTGCGGCTACCATGTTTGCGGCGCCGCTTGCGAGAATATTGCGCGATTTCTTTTCGCTGACTGTGATGTTCGGCGTCGAACCGATCGCGAGCCACGCCTCATCAACACCGAGAGCACGGGCCACGAGAGACATCATTTTCGGTTTTGGTTTGGCCTCACCGGCGAACCACTTACGCACCGCTTCTCTGCTAACGGGTTCATTGAATTGCGCTTCGAGCTGGTTCTTCAGCCAAATTTGGCGACCGTGGGCGGCCGGCGCCTGCGGTGAGTTTTCACAGGCAATTCCGAGCCGTTTGGCAAAGTCTTTGTGCCGGATCACCGCATGAGATTGGGTGGAATTTGTCTTACCAGTGATGACTATCATTCGCTGCGACCTCATTAATCAAGAACTGGTTGATAAATGAGCGCTTACCGCGAGAAAGTCAACAAACAGTCCCGCAATCAACTAAATGGTTGTATTTCCTAGTTAATATCTAAACTTTTAATCTAATTCTAACTGCATCCATAATCTCGTCTTGCGTGACCCCCTTGGTGCGCAGCGTCTCATACTGCACCTCATCCATGGTGTTTTTCGCCATGATTACATGAATGAAAACAGAAGGGTTAGGCTGGCCGGGGCGGGCCAGGCGCCGGTTGAACTGGTCCCACAATTCGAGCGACCAGGTGAGCCCGTACCACACCTGAATGAAGCCACCGTACTGCAGGTTTAGACCGTGTGCCATTGAAGCCGGATGTGAAACACCCATCTGGATCTTGCCGGTGTTCCACTTCTTGACGAAATTCGGTTCCTCATCGAAGAAAACCGCCTTGGGAAACTTTTTGCGGATTCGCTCTTTGTCGAACTTGAAGCTGTATGCCACCAGCATGTTCTGACCGGCAGACTCTTCGACGATGCTCTCAAGTTCCTTAATCTTCGCATCATGAACGTGGATTGTTTCACGGACAGGCGGATAGACATCTTCGTCAGTCCGATAGAGCGAGCCGTTGGCGAATTGGAGCAGCTTGTTTGTCAGCACCCCGCGGGAGACCGCTTCCACGTCGTAGCTCTCGGCAACCAGAGTCTTCTCAAAATCCCTGTATTGTTTCATGTGCTTTGGTGCGAGGGTAACGAAACGAGGATTGAATATCTGCGGCGGCAGATCAATGTAGTCCTGTGATCGAAGGCTGATCATGCAATCCTTCATCAGACCCATGATCTTGTCCTTGGCACCCTCTTTTGGCGTTATCTTTTTCGAGAACGGGTTCTTATCGAAGAATTTGTTCTCGAAACGGGTCTTGTTGACGCCAAGGCGCTCGCCTTGATCCATCAGGTACGCCTGCCCGCCAAGGTCATGAACTCCGTTCGGTGATGGTGTCCCGCTTAGCTCGATTACGCGCTCCATCTTTTTGCGGGCTTGCGCGAGCACGCCGAATTCCGTCAGGTTCGGTTTGACGCGGATTTTCTCACCGGTCTTGGGGTCTTTCTTTTTGCTTGGCGTGCGGAAAGTAAACCCCTTCAATCGGCTGGATTCGTCATAGACTAGGATTTGCCAGCGCCAGCCGGCATCGCCCCCGATCGTTTCCCACAGCCATTGCAGGTTCTCACGATTGATGATCGTCAGGTCGGCGTCGACGGCCAGAGCGGCCATTCGTTGAGCAGCATCGCCGACGACGACGGTGTATGTCATGTCCTGCAGGTGCTCCCACTCGCCGACTTCCGTGGGCCAAGTTTCCTCTGCGACCTTCAGTGGCGCGACAACCAGGCACCGCCAGTTGGTGTTCTTGCGCAGCAGACGGCGCACGCCGGTCAGCGTTGCACCGGTCTTGCCCAAGCTCATTTCGGCCGCGCCAAGAAGGTACTCGCGCTGCTCGATCTCGTCGGCCAGATACCTCTGGTACGATCGGAGCATGGACTCAGGGCGCAACCCCGTTATTGGCTTACCGATATCGGCAACTACTTCCAAAATGGAAGGGGTTTCGATCAGGCCAAACGAGCGAAGATAGAGATCGAGAGCGGCAGTCGTCTCGAATTTCCGGACAACCGGTATCGCGACGAACGATTGCCTGTAGATTTCAAATGGTGTCAGGGTCGTGAGCATCGAGAACGCGCTTCCCTTCTGCCAAATTATCGACAACGTAGACGTTCGCCCCTTTTGCTCTCAGACGCTTGTGCTCGCGCTGCTGCTGAATACGGGCGTCATCACCGAGCTTCTTGGCCTCGATGAGCACCCACACCCCGCCCTTGAGAAACCAGAGGTCCGGTGAACCGCGGCGCGCCTGGTACACGACTTTGCGGACCAGCCATCCGGTGGACTTACCGTAATCAACCAGGGGGTTCTGAACGTCGGAGAATTCAGCCAAGGGCACGCACCTCGACACCGGCTTCCTTGAACATCGCCGTAGACGCTTCGATTTCGTCGCCAAGCGCCTGAAAGGTTCCACCGCCGAACACAACACGTTTGATGCCGGCTTGGATCAATGTTCGAGTGCAGGCGGCGCAAGGGTGATGGGTCGTGTAGACGGTGCAACCTTCTGTGGGGATGCCTGCTCGCGCAGCGAAAGCGACAAGGTTAGCTTCCCCATGAGATGCAAACAGGTACTTTGTCGGACGCTTACGGCGTTCATCACTCTCGTGGACGCCGATCGGTGGGCCGTTGAAACCGGTAAGGCGCACTTCGCGGTTGGGCCCGACGAGGACGGCGCCGACCTGCGTGCTGTCTTTCGATTTTTTGGCGGCGTGCTCGGCAAACCCTAGCAAATATTCATCCCAATTCACTGGCTACTCCACAAATGGTTGATTATCCGAGAACGTCTTCAAATAGAGTTGCAGCGGCTTCGAGATCGAGCGTTTCGTGTTCGAGCGTGGCTTCGATGAACTCCCTCGTGGCTTCCGCGTCGACCGCGTTACCATAGGCGCGCAATCGTCCCACTCGGGAGGCAGCGCCATGAGCCAGCGGGAATGTGCCGGGTTCAACTGGCCGCCACCGTCCATCCCGGCAAAAGAGCCAATCAGCATCTCGCCAGAAGCCGTTAGTCGGGCCGGTTCCGACAAATTCTGCATCAACTGTTGCGGACCCATTTCGTCCTTGCGATCCCCGCCGCGAGACCTGAAGTTGTCCGTCGTGGGTGTCTGCCATCCCGCTAGTTGAGCCTGCTCGCAGTGATAAAGAGGCACTGTCGTTTGCCCCTGTTCTTCCAAGCGTTTTTTCGCCAGCTTTTCGATAATCTCCGGACTTCTCTCCCGTTCCGCAACAGTCGGGGTCGACCAGCCCGCCAATTTCGGATTGCCCCTTACCGGATCGAAGTAGTCTATCGCTTCCGTTGTCATGGAAACCTGAGTTCCCTTCTTCCCATTCCATCTGTTCTGGTATCCAAGTCGAGCTTCGTGCGCCATCGGTGTTGACCATCCGCTGAGACTGACGGCATCCGCCAAATTCAGACCGAACCCCTTCGCCTTGCGCGCTTCCGGCGTCTCGCCCTTGCCATGGTTCGTGACGGTCGCTGTCGGCCAGCCGGCGAGCGAGCTTACTGTCACCGAGTCCGATGTCCGCGGCGTCGGATAGCCCGCCTGAGGAAGATCGAAGATCGTAGGCGTGGAATCGGAGCCGCTGGCGGATGTGCGGTGCGCCGACGCTCGCACTGCAGGTATCAACCGCCCCGAAGGCGTAGCCCGTTCCTTCCATGTCAGTTTGTACAATATCGAGCCAAGCAAGTCCGTCCTTGCTTGCAACCTGCTCGCCATAGATTTTTGCAGGGCGGCGCTCTCGGATGAGGTGGTGGGCGTGAGGCCATAAGTGCCGCTCGTCATCCACCCCTGCTCCTTTGCCTGCCGCGCTGAAAGGTTGGCAGGGGCACGAGAGGGACCAAAGCGCAGTATCATCCGAGACGCCAGCGCGACGGAAGGCGTAACTCCAAACTCCGATGCCAGCGAAAAGATGAACCTGTCGAAATCCTCGATAGTCATCTGGTCGCACATCGACGATGCTACGTCGATCGACAATGCCGTTTGCAATAAGTCCAGCGGCAATGAGGTTTTCGAGCCAGTCGGCGGCGTATTCGTCAAATTCATTATAGACCGCCCATGGCGTTGTGTGGATGTAAGTCATGTGCGGATTATCCACAAATAGTTGATTTTGTAAACGACGAAAGATAGAGATCGAGCGCTGTTTCTCGCTTTCCCCATCCCATGTTCCTGAGAATTTCGTAGGCTTCTTCGATGTAACGGTCATGATCCACGTCCGCAGGCACAACAAGATCATCCGGCAGCGTCATGATGGGCCGACAGCCATCTGACCTTGACACCTTGGCGCGGTTCCCTGTCTTGGCGTGCGGCTTGCCGCGCATGATCGGAGCACCGTCCTTCGCCCAATAGAAGCGCACGGTTTTACCGAGATATTGACCATTCCAGTCGCCACCGCCCTTGGCTTTGATGACACGAACGAAACCACGCACGTCAGGATAATTCCTGATGAAGTCTTCAATCGGAATCCCGTCGACAAGGAACGCCAGGATCGCGTCACCGCACACCGTCATGTTGGGATTCTTTTTCATCTGCTCGAACGACGGGCTATATTCCGGCGAGTCCTTCATCAGGAATTTACTCAAGCCTTCGTGTTCGATCCTCGCCAAGAGAGGGTCGTCTTCCTTCAGTTTGTTCCGCCAGTGGTTTGCAATGTACCCCTTGCGCTTGGCCTTACCATCGGGCTTGATCGCCAGGTAGAAATTGACATCCCGATTATAGATCGCCTTGTATTCGGCACCTTCGAGGATGAAGCTTGTCGTGTTCTCCCACCACTCGATGAGTTCTTTGAGGAACCCGCCTGCCGGCCGGTCACCCTTCATGCCTTCATACAGGTGGCGCGGGATCTTCATCACGACACCATCAGTGTTTGCCGACACGATCCGGATGCCGGCAAGTTCTGCGCGCTCGATCAGCATCAACAATGTTAGCTGACCGGTCAGCGTCGTAGCAATCATCAGGTGTGGAGCAAACAGAACGCTGTAACGGCTCCCGAGCTTGCCATATGGACCGTTCAGACCAACCTTTCGGCCATCCGACCGAACCTTGAAGAATAGTTCTTTCTCGCGGTCGCCGGCATCACGAGCGTCGTTTGAACGCTTCTTGTCTGCCATGCGCTCGGCTTTAATGCCGCCGTAGACAGGCTGGAATTTTGGGCCGACCGCTTTCGGGTAAAGGCCAAGCTTTAGGATGATCGAAGGGTACTGAGAGCCCACGTCGAAGTCGACAAGCTGCCAATCGTCATCCGACGCTTCGACACGACACTTTTCCTGCGAATGCAGTCCGCCGATGCCTAGCTTGTAGGTGGACTGGCCGATCTCAATCTTGAATTTCTTGAACTCGTCAGGGAACGGCACGGAGCCGGTATCTGTGACCTCAATATCAGTCTCTCGAATGACCTTCAAAACGTTCTGTAGCAGCGGCGTTTTGAACTCTATGAAGTCGGGAACTTCGTATCGGAACCGATAGCCGCCTTTGAATTCACTTTTCTGGATCTGCTTTTTGATCAGACGTTCCACGCCGATCTTGATCATGCGCTCGCCGGTCTGTGCATCCGACAGCGACCGAGCATCAATGCCGTAAATCTCGCCAATCGACTCGCGAAGTTCGAGCGCCTGCGAGCAATGCGAATAGAGGGTCGCGGTCGCAGGGCAGTCCGAATTTCGGCAATAGTCGTTCAGTACGTCCATCTCGTCGTGGGTGAGATCGGCGTCAGGGTCTACGGGAAGGTCTTGGAGCCGCTTTGCGTGCAGGCGACCGGCAAGCGTCTTGAGGCTCGCGCTGCCGGAGGCGAAAACGTTCTCCTGCTCGTCGTCATCATCGGCACCGGTTCCCACGGAGGGGTTGGTGTCGAAAAGATCGATGTGATCCACGTAGGACGGAACGACGATGCCGAACTCGCGCTCGCAGTCCCACGGTTTCTTCCGCTTTTTGATAATCCAGTCAGAGAGTGCTTTCAGGTCCGCGTTGCTCGCGCCATTGAGCGCGTACAACAGAACCATCATGTCGTAGTCTCTCGAATTGAAGCCGACTACGGTGTATTTCTTGAGAATGCGCCTCACGCGCAGCGGATCGAAATCAGCGCGATCACTGCGTTCATAGCCGATTGACCGGCCGTCCAGCGTCAGGAATGCCACGTAGAAATAATTCCGGTAGCATTCCAAGTCGAAGAAGGCGACTGGACGTTCGGTCTTGGTCGTGACTTCTTTGGCCATCAAGCACTCTAACATCAACAAATTGTGGATTTACAGGGCGCAGTTAAGCGCCCTGTAAGGTGACATCAGATGTCTTCATCATCGTCGATAGAGGGTGCCTTCTTATTGGCTGGCTTGCCGCCGAGATCATCATCGTCATCGTCGTCGCCGAGGTTTTCAATTTCGTCGTCGTCGATGCCGCCACCGGCAAATTCCTCACCCTTCTTGAAATACTGAAGGGCATCGAGAGTGGTGAAGATGCCGTTGCCGCCCTTATCCTTCGCCTTGATGGCGTAGAGGTGGAAATAGGCGATCGCATAGTAACCCGAGCGAAAAAGGTCTTCACCTTCGTCCTCGATGTCAATGTCCTCGCCGCGGCGATTTTTGTATTTCGGCTTCCGGTCGTTGGTCAGGCGCAGATAGCGCATGCCCTCGTATCCATCACGAACATCACCGTCGTCGGTGACATACTTGTCGCCATCGAACAGCGGCCAGCGGCCTTTCGGACCGTCGCCCATTGCACTCTTGAGATTTGCGAGCTCCTTGCCAGGCCATTCCTTGGCGCACAGGTTACGAATTGCTTCGTTGATCACCTTTACGCTGGCCTTGCCGTCTTCCGTAGTTGGATCGATCAAGCCGTTGGTGCGATATTTCAGTTTTGCACCCTCAGTGTTCGAAGAAGCTGTCTTCGCGAAGCCCTTAAAGTAGCTGAGACGCACCATGACTTTGATGGTGCCCTTTTCTGCGTTGAATGATGGTTTGAATCCCATTTGAACAGTTTCCCTTTTTGCGTCAGACGATGAAACGACTGCTATTCAGTCGTCGAAATCTCCAAAATCCTCGTCGAGGTTTTCGAAGTCTGTGGTGACCAGAAGCGCTGGCCGCGCATCCTCGATCGAGACGATCGAAGGAGTGGGTTCGCCGCCGACAACAAAATCCCTGGGGAACTTCCCCTTACCAACGATTTTGTCCAGCATTGCGGGAGTTCTCAACTTTTTGATGATTATCTGGTCGTCTTTAAAGCCGTTCTTCTTCAACCAGGCTTCCGACTGTTCTTCATCCGCGTGCTTGCGGTTCGAACGCCGGCCGGCGACAATCTTTAGCCCGTATTTCTCACCGTCGCCGGTCCGCACGTCTGCAGCGACGGAAGCTTCCACGCGGGTGAGGAACTGACGGGCGAGAGACAAATGGTCATAAATGGCCTTTTTACGGGCTGTCGTGAGACCTTCCACGTCAGGAAAGGTGATCTCCACGCCGAAGTCCTCGTACTCGTCAAGATTTTCGAACTCGATACCGGAAAATTCTAGTGCCCACGCCTCATATTCAGGACAGGCACCTTCCACCTTCGCGGCAGGACACCAGGTGCAACCGTCCTTTGAGGGTATGCACGGAGCATTAGGATCAAACGTCAGCTTGGCCCGCTCACGGATCTCGGCAGCCTTCGCCCGCAGTTCCTTGATAGAGATGACCCACTCACCGCCGCCGCGTCCGTTTCTCGGTTGATCGATGATTATCCGGACGCGCTTGATATGAGGATGGGTATCTTTGATCTGCTCCCATAGCGCATCGAAGTAGATGATCTGCTGCGTGTTCCCGACAGCTTCAACCGGAATGCCTTTTCCGTATTTCAGATCGGACTGAACAGCCTCATCACCTTCGTCCGGACCGGGAATAACAGCGCAATCGAGTGTGCCCCTTTGGGGTTCACCGTGGTCGTTAAGACCGGTGATGTGCGTTATGTCGACACGGCTTTCGATGATCATCTTGCCGGGAAACTCGCGGATGCGATCGATCCCTGGCTGCAGGGCATCTGCCATGTCCTCGTCGCAGATATAGAGAACCCCGTTCACCTGCACTTCAGTACCGACAAAATCATGGGCATCCAAACCGACGCTCAGTGCCAGTTCTCGTATGAGATGAGCAGCGGTGCCTTCATCGGCAGCCGTGTTAATGCGCCCGTCATCCCTGTCCAGACCGAGCTTCTTGCAACGGTTCAATGCACCGGGACAGGTGGTCCACCGTTTGCTGTCAGATGGAGAATTTCGGGCGTGTCCTGCCAATGTCTCATCCTTGTGAGACCGTTTTGAAGGAAGTCGATTGGGATGGCCCGACTGAACGGCTAAACCAAACCCTATTCCCCACATGGAACCGGTGATGTGGCACTGGCCGACTTCCCTCAAAACGATCTCTTGTTATCGTGGATCATTTCAAAGGACGCTCAACGGCAGAGGTTGAACCGTTTCAGGGGAGACTGAACACCGGGGGGAAAGCGGTGGAGCGTCCTTTGAAATGATCCCGGCCCGAAGGCCGAGACCACTTTTTCGCCTTGGGAGGCTTGATCAGATTTCTTCGTCGTCAGAGCCGGCGTCGTCAGAACCAGGCACTGCGGTCAGGCGGCCCTTGCCGAAGCCAGTGTCCGTTTCCTTCTGCTTGGCAACCCAGTCAACGACACGCTGAAGGTCTTTCGCCGGAACGTCGGCCACCGTTGCGCCTTCCTTGCCGACGAGCTTCGCCAGAGCGCCCTTGATCTTGCTCTTACGTGCGGCGGTTTCCGGATCACCTTCAACGTTCGCGAATTCGCCGAGCCACGGTGCGACGATCTTCATCTTGACCGTTTCGGTGGTCAGCTTCGGCGCAGTGTCTTCTTCGCCGTCACCTTCGCCCTCGCCCGTGTCGGCGCCGGTCTCAGTTTTCGTATCTTCCTTCTTGGCGCGGGTGCGTTTCGGCTTTTCCTCGCCTTCGCCGGCCGACGCCGACTTGCCGCCCGCTGCCAGCACCGCATTCAGTTTTTCGGTATGGTCATTCTGCGCTTCGGTGAGCGCCACGACGGCGCTGGTGAGAGCTTCGATCTTCGCTTCGAGAGACATTTCTTTCCTTTCAGGGTGACATTGAATTGGTAAGATCGTGCGTTCGCCGCTTACGATGTATTATCAATTTCCACAAACAGTTGATTATGTCAACAAGTGATTGACTTCAAAATCAACAAAAAGTAGTTTCTATGGAAATCACATGTTCGAACAGGAAACGGGAATGACAGCCGAGACCAAACAGAAACGACGGAATTCCGGACCTTGCGGTCCTCTTTACGACCTTCTCGTGCAGAAGCTGCCAGATTACCACTTGATCTATGGCGGGCACATCCGCCTGGACATCTACAAGCTCTCCGAGGCAATCGGCGTGAGCCCGCAGCACATTTATCAGGTTCTGCCGAGCGGCGACAAACCTGCTGCGGCAAAGAACCTCTCTGTCCGTCTGGCACGCAAGCTCATCCAATGTTCCGAGGAACACACGACCATCGAGCCTCTGACTCTGCTCGATCTGGAACCCTTTCTTCCGTCCTGATTCGTCCGCAGTCCTCCCTGATTTCTCTCTAACTGCGGACTGTCAGAAATGTTGAAACTGAAACTCGCTGGCCGTCCATCAGACGGATACACCTTCTGCCGTCTGCGCGAAGGGTTGGGAGCCGTATATGCTCCATGAAATTGAACCATTTGCGCGAGCAGGTTTTGCGATCCACTGGCTGCACCCGAAATCCAAGCGGCCGATCGGCAACGATTGGGCTTCGAAGCCGGTAAAGACGTTGGACCAACTGCGCAACAGCTACGAGGCCGGCGTATCCGGCAAAAATGTCGGCGTGCGACTTGGAAAGTGGTCGAAGATCGGTTCTGATTTCCTTCTCGTCATCGATGTCGACATCCGCAAGCCGGAACTGGCGAAAGAAGCCTTCGCAGAACTGAAGCACCTGTTTCCTGAATACGCAACGTATCCATCCGTGATCTCGGGCTCAGGCGGCGCGAGCCGGCATTTCTACATCCTGACATCTCGTGAGTTCCCGTCGAAACAGTTAGCTCACTCTGCGCACCAATCCCTTGTTTGGGATGAGAAGCAGCAGAAGGACGTGAAAAAGTGGGATTGGGAGATCGAGCTTTTCGGCACCGGCAAACAAGTTGCCATGCCGCCATCGATCCACCCGATCACCGGGAAACCGTATATTTGGGAGCGCCCGTTCGACCTGGACGATCTCGATCTCGGCTTGGGCCCGTTCGTCGAGTCGGACTACGTTGCCTCGCTGATCGATTACGACGAGGAACGCGAGAACGCACCGGTCAATCCTGATGCCATTGAACCGCTCGGCCTGACACCGGACCAGGTTCGCGAGATGCTGTCGAAGATCCCGAATGAGGATTTCGACTACGAGGAATGGCTGAACGTCATGGCCTCTGTCCAGCATGAGGCGCAGGGACATCCTCTCTCGATCCGCAAGCAATTCTACGAGGTATTTCGCGAGTGGTCTGCGCGATCCTCCAAGCACGACGATGAAACGACCAAAGCCAAATACAAGAGTTTCAAGAACAGTCCGAATCGGAGACAGCGCACAATGCGCTCAATTCAGGCGCAGGTCCGCGAGATCGAGCTTGATGAGCAAATGGACGACCTTGGTGACGAGATTGATGATCTCGGGCCCGAGGAAGATGAGGAAGACGGTGAATTCGATGACGTGCTCGGCAGCGACCCCGACAAGCCGTCCAAACGAGAAATCAGATTGCGCAAGGCAGAGGTCGAGCACGCCTTCGGCATAGTCCCGAAGCGTATCCAGCGTCTGAATGAAAAGCACGCTGTCACGTTTTTGAGCGGCAAGTGCGTAATTATCACCGAAAATTCTGACGGGACAACATCTTACGGAACCCCCGGTGAGCTTCATAACTGGTACGAAAACGACCGTGTGGCCGGTGAGAAGTCCACTCAACCGGTGTCGAAAGCCTGGATGCAGCACAAGGGACGGCGGCAGTATCCGAACGGCGTTGTTTTTTCCCCTGGAAAGGAACGTGACGGCTACTTCAACCACTGGAAAGGGTTCGATGTGGAGCCTGATCCCAAGGGTTCCTGTAAAATGTGGCTGGATCACCTACGCGAGATCATCTGCTGCGGAAATGAAGAGCATTATCGGTACGCGCTCGGATGGTTTGCCCACATGGTTCAGAAGCCTTGGGAGAAACCTGGCGTTGCCATGGTCCTGCGCGGCAGAAAGCGCATTGGTAAGGACACGATCGCCGACTATTTCGGCGGTATCATCAAGCGATATCACGTCACGGTCGCCAATCAGGACCAGATGGTCGGCAAGTTCAACCAGCACCAAGAACGGTGCCTGATGCTCCATGTGCAGGAAGGTTTTTGGGCCGGCAACAAGCAGGCTGAAGGTTCCCTGAAGTACCTGATCACCTCGACATCGGTGATGATCGAACCGAAGACCGTGAATGCCTTTAAGGTGGACAGCTATCTTCGCCTTTTCATCTCGTCGAACGAAGATTGGGTCGTTCCTGCCACCGCAGATGAAGGGCGTTATTTCGTTCTGGATGTCTCCGACAAGCGGAAGGACGATCACAAGTATTTCGGCGCGATGAAGCGCGAGATGATGAACGGTGGTCTGGAAGCTCTGCTCCATTACCTGCAGAACTACGATCTCAGCAAGTTCGAAGTGCGCAAGGTGCCGGATACCAATGCGCTGGCCGACCAGAAAATCCAGGGTTTGAAGAACCTCGACAAGTGGTGGTTCTCGATGCTCGAATCAGGTGAGCCAGAGTTCGAGTTTCAGAACATCAAGGGCATAGTTGCTGACTGGAACACTGAGGCCATCGTCGTGGATCGAGACGACTTCCGCAATGTCTACTCTGCATGGATGCGGCACCAGCGCTATGACGGCAGCGAGCTTGTGAAGTTCATGATCGGCAAACGGCTCCGCGAGCTTTGCCCGCAGATCGAAGACAGGCGGCGCCGTGATGGTAGCAAGCAGATTTGGACATATGTCATTCCGAGTTTGCCGCAGTGCCGATTGGAGTTCAGCAAGTTTATGAATTCCGAGATCAAGTGGGAGAGCACTGACGCTCCTGAAATCGTTCTGGAAGAGGATTTCGACGATTTATAAATCAACAAACGGTTGATTATGTAAACTGCTTGGGGTATGGTCATCGCAGTCACAAAGGAGATTGCGATGACAGTTACTGGAAAAGATTTGATTGCGGCGGGTGCCGTGCCTGGAAAATGGTTTCCGGAAGCTCTACGCCTAATAAACGACGAAGGGCTGACGATCGGGCAAGCGCTCTCAAGGTGTGAACCCGCTCCCGCGCTCCCCCTGAGCCCCGCCCATTCGAAACCGATTTACGAGAACATCCGGTCCGAGAACGAAGCTGAAGCAGCGAATGTTTTGGCCGTTAAACTCACCATGAAAGAGGTGATGCGCACCCCGGTCACCATTGCAGGCTCGATCATGCCAGACGCTTGCCCTGCAGGTCCGCTCGGGACAATCCCTGTTGGGGGCATCGTATCTTCGACGGAAATTCACCCCGGCATGCACTCTGCCGATATCTGCTGCTCGATGGCGATCACCATCTTCGACGCCAACGCGGATCCGAAAGAACTTCTGGATGCCGTACAAGAGGTCACCCACTTCGGACCAGGCGGCCGTCCGTTTGGCAATCATGCACTGAAAGCGGGCGAGTTCCGAGGCATCACCGACAGCGACAATCCGTTTCTTCAGGAGGCGAAAAAGTTGGCATCGTCACATTTCGCCACTCAAGGTGACGGGAATCATTTTGCCTATGTTGGGCGAATGAAGTCGAACGGCAGGGTCGCATTGGTGACGCACCACGGATCTCGCGGTCCCGGCGCCATGCTCTACAAGGCCGGCATGAGGGTAGCTGAAAAGAACACCCGCAAAATCTCACCTGAAACCCTGAAACAGAATGGCTGGATCAAAGCTGACAGCCGCGAGGGAGAACTTTATTGGGACGCCCTGCAACAGGTACGCAGGTGGACCAAAGCCAGCCATTTCCAAATCCATGACGATGCTGCCCTACTCTATCGAATGAATGTCAGATCGACCGCCTTTCGCCCTCTGATCACCGAAGATAGATTTTGGAATGAGCACAATTTCGTCTTCAGGAAAAGCGATGGGTTGTTCTATCACGCGAAGGGCGCAACTCCTGCCTTTAAGGGATGGGCCGATGATGCCGGTGATCGCACAATCATTCCCCTGAACATGGGTGAGCCAATCCTGATTGTCCGCGGACGCGATGCGCCGCATTCCCTCGGGTTCTCACCTCACGGCGCCGGTCGAAACTTTTCCCGCACTCAACACAAGCGTCTCATGGAGGGGCGCACCGACGAGGAAATTTTCGCCGAAGAAACGGCTCATATCGATGCGCGCTTCTTCATGGGCATCACCGATATTTCAGAGTTGCCGAGCGCCTACAAAAACGCAGCGGCGGTTAGGGAGCAGATCAGTGAGTTCGGTCTGGCCGATATTGTCGATGAGGTAATCCCGTATGGCTGCATTATGGCCGGCGATTGGGAACGTGATGCGCCATGGAAGAAAGCCCGAAAAGGCGGTGAAGCATGAGTGCAGATTTCGTCACCGTTGAGCAGATCCGCGCCCAATTGGAGATCGCCCACGAACTGGCGAAATCCCATGTCGGCTTCGTCGTGATGCCGGTGCTGAACAAAGACGCCTACCGCGTGCATCTGCTGAAGCAGCAGGTCGCTTTGGAGGAAGTCGCGCAGGCCGCCGAGCGGGCGCAGGAAGGGGGTGGAGTATGATCGCCGTCTACGCAATTACATGGTTCGCCGGCTTGTTGATATCTGTCGCACTACTCCACCTCACATTCGGAAATGCGATGCTCGTTAGCATGTTTCCAGAGGGACAGCGGTGGTGGTTTTGGCCCTCTAGGATCGCAGCAATGCTTTTCTTCTCAGCAGTAGTTCACTTTCACCCATTTTCGGTAGGTGCGTAATGGTCGGCTATCATCTCAGCCCTCGGGCACAACGGGAAATGGAACGCAAATTCGCGATCGAACATCGCGCAATCGAACTGCTGACCATCATTGCCGGCGAATTCAAATCTGACCCTCAGTCTGTCGCGTGTTTCGATCTTCGCATCGTCGAGGAAGCCGTTGCCATCACAGACGAATATCCGAAATATAAGGGGCTGTTCTGATGGACACCGACAAAATCAAGCGCCTCGTCGCAGAGGCATTCTGTCGATACCGTGGCATCAATCCTAACACATTAGAACCTGGTGATGTCTACGGTGTTGACGGCTATATGCGCAACGGCGATCCCGCGCATTTCATTTGGCGGGAGTACACCGATCACCGCGCAGTGGATGAGTTGGTATATGCCTTAAAGCAAATGCTGTCTCCGAGGAAAGTCACTGGTGATGAACTGAAGGTAGCCTTGACGCCCCAACAAATCCGCCTGAGCTCCTTCCAGACCGATGTCCTGCAACACCTGTTTGAGGACGAGAAACGCGAATTCTATTCGTCGCTCAACAGCATCGCGGTCAACCTGCAGTGCGAAAAGAACAGGGTGCGGCTCGCCTGTCGAGCCCTCAAACGGAAGGGTCTCGCCAAGCAGGTGCCGTTTCATGACGATGAGGGTTTCATCCGCGGCTCGGGTTACGGGATCACGCCGGCCGGCGTTGCCTATGCTGAGAGGCAGGGGTGGAAGGGTGGTGATGAGTGATGGTCAATAACATCAAGTTCAAAGTCATTACGCCTGACAATACAGAGCATCTCGTCACATGCGGGTGGGCCACAATTTCTGAAAATGGGACGCTTAATTTTCGAAGCACTGTTGGGCGCAACGGCAGGGAAGACATTGTCAGGTCTTTTGCCCACGGTCATTGGGCGAATGTTGAGCGGCTGACGGAGGTGGTGTTGATATGAGCGATAACCAATTCATCATCAGTTGGGATGTCGCGATCAACGGTTCTGAGGCTTTCATCACCGAGATCGTCAATGGTGGGATCGGCGGCAGCGTTATGTTTGGCCCAATGCCCCGTGATGCCACCGGTCCTTTCATGGATGAGCGCAAGGAGTTCTTCGAGGATCTGGTGAAGCGCCAGCGGGAAAGGCTCGTGAACTTCCGTCCGCAGAAGTTGGGAGGTGCGTGATGACGCCCGCTGAAATTCGCAATCTCATCGCAACCATTCTGCTCGAACGTGGGCAGCCAATATCCACTCCGCAGATCGTTGAACTCCTGGCGTTCAAGCACGGTGTCCACATCACCAATACGTCCGCTGGCGCCAACCTTGGCTTCCTGCGCGCTGGCGGGATCGTGGACAGGCGCTCTGCCCCTAAGTGGGGCAAGCCTTACTGGAAAAAGGGGAGTTGGCGCTTCTCATCTGAAAACTGGTGGTATCACGTTCACAGCGTTACGAAGCAAGATGCGATCTCGTTTACCAGAAAGATCCGCATTGAAGTTGAAATGAAGGCTCGTGAAAACCAGCGTTCAAAAGGTCGTCCGGTTAGCAAACCAATTCCACCGCGGTCGGACGATATGCGTCAGATGGTCGATGACATCAGGGGGTGCCTGTGATGAAAACGATCTACGAGTTTTTCGCAGAACACGGTTGCACCGATTATGAGAAAGCCTGGTTGATCGAACGTCTCGCCGAAATGCGTTATGTGAAAACCATAGAAATGTTGAAGCGCGTTCTGCGCTAACCACCAGAAATAACGCTTTGACAATGGCCCGCCTTGTGCGGGCTTTTGCTTTTTCAGGTGGTGTCGGAATTACCGATCCCATCTTCCCGCGGTCTCATGACCTGCTTACTGCGCTCCCAATATTCCTCGACCTTCTGCGTGGCGATCCTAGCCGTATCTACCCACCCTGTGTTGGGCGTGGGTGGTGCGCCAGTGTATTTGCGGGAATACCAGCCGGCCCACTGCCATTTGCCCTTGGTAGGGCCCTGTAGTTCTTTCCTGATGCGTCCGATCGGTTCTCCGTCGTCATACCCCATCCAATCGAAATCGGTCGGCGGATCTTGGTTATCGATCTGCGTGCGTTTCCACGGGAATTTGGGCTCGTAACGGTGTGTCATTAGGTCTTCCGACCGGCGTCATACTTAGCCAAGAACATCAGCAAAACGATCGGTGTGCCCTGCAGGGTGGTAGACCCACTTCTGAACCCCATCAACCCTCTCCCGAATTCCGGATTTGACCCACCCACAATAGGAGATCAAAATGATGGACATTCTCACTGATACGCGCCGATCATAGTCCCGCAAGCTCTTACCAAGTGCCGCGCACCAGACCTGCTCCACATAAACGGATTCTCTGCCAGCGAGCCATACCCTTATCTTCTCAATTTGCGCAGCAAGTTCGCTTGTCATTGTCAATTGCTTCATGGCGCTCTCCTGTTCAATGTGAGACAGCATAATCGTCATCACCTAACATGACAACCGTTTGTTGATCTTTGGTTTCGATTGAAAATTTCTCCTTATCTCACTTGGGGTTCCTTATCTCACTCCTTGTCTCAGATAATATGTTGGATTCATTGCAAAAAACCGAGGTGAGATAAGGAAGACAAGCGAGATAAGGAGTTTTTTGCTCAGAAAAACGAAGTGATTTTTCGCACACTTTCGCCCGGATGCTGCCACGGTGGGAGGGGAAATTTCTTGTAGCCATACACGGAAAACTCCTTATCTCATTTATCTTCCTTGTCTCACCCTAATAATAATAAATAGAATCAATAAGTTAAGTGAGACAAGGATGAGATAAGGAAGGCCAAGTGAGATAAGGAGATTTCCAAAATCCGGTGTTTTCGCCGAAAAACCGCACTTTCGTAACGCTTTGAACCCTTCAGGCCAATTTCAGGGCAAAAATTTTTCCAAAAACTGGCGCGAACCGGGGTCTCGGCGCCCCCGCAATCCCGTTTTTCGATCGAGAGGGACCCGTAGCGCCTTGATATTACAAGCAATAACGCGATGATAACGCAATGCGGCAAGCCCACGCTAACGCACTGTGAAGCTAACGCACTGTGAACCTCATACGTTACGATAATTAGGGTTGCGCACGCACAGTGCAAAAACGTAACGCATGGACAATTACGGTTGCGCACGCTCGTACCACCACATAGCGTTGCTATATCCACATATGGTTGACTATCTAACGCAATGCGATTATGAGAATGGATATAAACAACGGATTAGGTGCATGGGTCGCAAGCCGGGAAACAGAGCTAAAGCAATAGCCAAGGGCTTGCCCACATACACGGGTGGCGCATGCCGTGAGTGCGGTCACCACATGAGACGGACGGCAGATAAGCACTGCATGCATTGCCTTGAATTGGACGACGGACGCACCAACACGCAAGCCGCTAGAACGTGGCCTCACTACAAGGCACGGCGTGCCGCCTATGAGCGTATTCGTCGAGCTATGCGGAAAGTCCGTAATGCGCCCTTGTCGATCTATCTGAGATCGTTCCAGGCCATAGAGATCAATCAACCACGAAAGGACAAAACCATGGTTGCAGCATGCCTACACAAGGCCACGGCTAAGAAGGCTGGCCGCAAGACCTATGAAGCGCCATACGCCTGCAGTGAGTGCGACACAATGCGCAGATACACGCACAGCGGCAATTGCGTTGAATGCGCCCGTCGAGCGGCAAGCGAGTATCGCAAGACTCCTGCAGCGCAAGAGGCAAACCGTGAACGGCAAGCCCGTTTCAGGGCGCGTCAACTGGCAAAGAAAATCGGCCTCCTGGATGACATTTAACGTGATTTAATAATCAACAAACGGTTGACTAATGCGTAACGCTGTGAGATAACAGACTCATCGAAACGGAGACCACGGCAATGACAGAGACACTTATTGAAACCGCCCGCGCAATCCTTGTCACGGTCTTCTTTATTGTCGTTATGCCCGCGCTGGCCTTCGGTGGCTTCGGCCTCATGATGCACGGCGTCAACATTGCATCCGATGCGGTTTGCATGGCCGGTCTCTTTGGAATGCCTATCGGCTGGATTGCTCTTTATTTCAGCTTGAAGTCTGACGCCATCCTTTAAGGAACACGCAAATGAACCTCGAAACCGCCGCACTCATTGCCCGCATGCAAGCCCGCCCTAACACGTTGCGCGTTCTGACAACGTTCGCCAATGGCGCCACGCGTCACCATGACGTTGCCACCATGGGGCAGGCTGAAAACTACGCCACGGGCGAACGTCGCAAGATTGGCCGCAATCTCGTTAACAGGGAAACAGGCGCAAGCGTGCGCGTGGTCTCCGTCGACATTCTGCCGCTCTAATAATCAACCTTTTAGGGATTATCACCATGACAAACTACAAACCCCGCAAATGCTCTAAGCGCTGGCTTGACGGCGACTGCCCTGCAGGCATTCTCGCCATTCTTGATAACAAAGGGCAGTCTGCCGACCGATATACGGTTATCTACGCTGAGCCTATCAGCGGCACGACTTTCGCCAATATGTGGCTAGGATATCGTGCCATGTCTGAAAACCCGTTCCACCCGCAAGGCGTGGGCATGTACGGCGAGTTTCGGGCTTACGAATGCGCCGCATATCGGTATCGCTGCAAGCATCAATACGCCACATGGTCCAGCCTGCCGGAAAAGGTGAAGGAATGTGTGCGTCAAGACCTTGCCGAAACAATCGCGGCCTAATAATCAACCTTTTGTGGAGTCTATCGTCATGACGCATATCAGTCCTGAAATTCGCGACCATATCACGGGCACGGCACGCGGGTTTGCCGCCCTTGGATTGCTTGCCGGTATCGGCATGGCGGCAATGCTGCCGGTCGTTCTGCCGCTTGAACGTGACCGCACATATGACCTTGTGCAAGTGTCCCCAGAAGGCGAGTCCGATATCGTCGATTATAATCTGAGCGCTACCGATTGCGGGTTTATGAAAGACCGCCTGCAGCGTGTCGGTTATGACGTGCTGTGCGAACGCACGCGCTAACAATCAACCATTTGGGGATTAAGCCAATGTTCAATGAGATCGTTCTGCATAACTTCGCCGCACCTCTTGCCAGCCGCAAGCGCACCTTTACCGCACCTCTTGCCAGCCGCAAGCGCACCTTTACCGGTCCATACCGCTGGAAACCGTCCGTAAAGGCCGAAGGGCGCGGATTCTATTGCCAGCATGACACACGGGAAATCCGTTGTGCTGATCATGGCGCGGGCTTTGACTTGCGCCTGGAAAGCGCCAATGAGCATTTGCCAAGCTATTCGCGCTTGCGGCACATTGACGGCTATTTCTGCGACAATGACGGTTGCGGAGACACCCTGCAGCCAATTATTGCCCGCTTGCCACGGGGTCGCGGTTTCCTTGCCGGTTGGACCATGGGCGCGGGTATGTGTGCCTCAATCGATTTCACGATCTATGATGAGGCTGCCGACGCGGCGCGGGCTGCCCACGACATGGCGGAGTCCGACGCTGAGAAAAGCAGGGAACAAGACGCGGCTGATATGGCCGAATATGACGAGTACGAAATAGGCGGCTAATCGTCACTCAATAATCAACAAACGGTTGACTACCACGTAACGCTGTGAGATAACCGGAACAACGAAACAAGAGCGCAACGCGCTGTCATACTGAGGAGTCAAGGGAATGCAGACTGTAACGAAATTCCGCCCCGAGACGGACCGCCGCAATATCGAAAGCTATCGCAAGGAACGCTCTTTCTACAAGGCGATATCGCTAATTGACCTGGATAAGGGACAAGAGGTTGCCAGCGTCCGGTTTTATGGTCCCGCGTCTACCGTCTATTGCGTGGCGTGGCTTTTCGTCGATGGATACGCCGACAATCTCACAAGCGCACGCGGATATGGTAAGGCTAGCGGCGGCGGATATCACAAGGAAAGCGCCGCCATGTCTGAGGCACTGCAGGCGGCTGGCGTCCGATTGGCAGAACCAATTGAAGGGCGCGGCGATGGCGTCATGCGGGAAGCCCTGCAGGCATTGGCCGCACATTTGGGGATTGCCCGCCCTTACATCCACCATGCCCACGCCTAACAAATCAACCTTTTGGGGATTAATCACTATGACAAGCACTCTTGAAGCAATGCACGCCGATAGACCCGTTTCCGGTCACAGCGCTGAATGGCAGTTTTTCCGCTCCTATGTCGGCACGGCGCTATGGTCTAGCAATGACGAGTCGGACGAAAGCGGCGGCGAACCGCTAGACGCAAATTTCGATATTAGCGATCTGGCCCCCGCCACGCTCGAATCCATGCTTGCCGATTGCGCCCGTTTCTATGACGCAAACAAAGAGTATATCCATTGCGACGGCGCGCCGCTTTCCCGCGATTTTGAAGGCTCAATCGCAGCACGGGAAGCCGCCATGGCAGGCCACGATTTTTGGCTAACCCGTTGCGGCCATGGTGCGGGCTTTTGGGATGGTGATTGGCCGGAACCGGCTGCAAGCGCGCTCACTGAGGCAAGCAAGGAATTCGGCAATGTGGATTTGTGTGTCGGCGATGACGGGCAGATTTACGCCTGAATAGGCAACCAAAAGGGGATTTATCAACATGCGAAAATATATGATAAAGCGTTTTGCGGTGTGCGTGCATTCCTACTCGCTGGAAAGCGGGCAAGTTGGTGCCGACGAACGGCAGGAATACGTTTCAGAGCACAAGAGCCTTGCCGCCGCGTGCCGTCGCCTAGGATCCCTTATCAGCGGCAAGCGGCAGCGCGTCGGACGCGTAACAAGGCGCGGTGCCAAACTCAGAATATGGGATGACAAAACGGCCGAATGGCTGTCGCTCAATGCGGCACGCGCAAGGCTGACCATGTGACGTTTGGTTAGGCGCGTTCCACGGCGCGCCCTTCCTAACTTCACACGGGAGTCAGTGATATGGCCTTGCCATGGTCGGATATGAAAATTGCCTTTCCTTGCAGCAATTCGGAACGCCTTTGGCGCGCCGTAGAAAATGGGAAATGCGCCTTTCCGTCGAATTGGGAATTGGTTGAAACCGATTGTTCGGGCGCCCGTTGCGTTGCGATATTCCGAGTCCGCTTGACAGGTGAATCGCTTGTTATCCAAGGCCGGGAAGTTGCGGCACAAATTAGACGTTGGGGGCGATAATGACCCACGCCATGCTCAACACGAAAACCGGAATCCCGCTCAATAAGGCGAACCGGCACGGCCTCATTACCGGCCAGACTGGCACGGGCAAAACAGTATCGCTGCAACGCCTCACTGAGCAATTCAGCAAGGCGGGCGTTCCGGTTTTTGTCTCTGACGTGAAAGGCGACATTGCCGCTCTTTCGAGATCCTGCCCTACTCAGTTTCTTGACGTTTTCGGGCAAACCGGCAAGCCGCTAACTGTCTCAATCGCTTCTATGGGTGCGGAGCTCATGAGCCGCGCCCTGGAATTGACGGACACTCAATCGGGCGTACTCGAAATAGCGTTTGCCTATGCCCACGATAGCGGCGCACCACTGGCGACGATTGCCGACATGCGCAATCTGCTAAGCGCCATGGCCGAAGATTCGGACTATGTAAATCGGCAATACGGGCAAGTCAGTAAAGCATCGATCGCGGTTATCATGCGCGGCCTTTTGCGTATCGAGCAACAAGGCGGCAACCGGTTTTTCGGCAATGCACAATTCGACGTGGCGCGCCTCTTGCCTGAAGCATCCTCCGATTTAAGCACGTCACCATTTGAGGGCCAATTCGTTGCGCCTGTTTCCATTCTGCAGGCCGAACGCCTCATTAACTCGCCACGGGTTTATGCTGCCTTCCTGCTATGGCTCCTAACTGAGCTATGGGACCGCCTGCCGGAAATTGGCGATATGGATAAGCCGCGACTCGTCATGTTTTTTGATGAAGCGCACTTACTTTTCAGTGAGATTAACCCCGCCCTGTTACGGCGTATCGAGCAAACCGTGCGTCTTATCCGCTCCAAGGGCGTGGGCGTCTATTTCGTCACGCAATCCCCTGATGACGTGCCACACGCAATTCGTGAACAACTGGCGTTCCAGGTGGTGCATGATCGCGCCTATCGTATCGGGCAAGCACACGTTTCCGGCCTCACACAAGACGGCAGGCCGGTTAATCATGGCCTGGTTCAAATCGACTTGCCGGAATGCCCGCTAGGCGCGTTGACGGACGACGAGAAACCCGCCGCGCCGGTCACGGTTGAACCCATGGCGGAAAAACCGCAATGGGCGCGCATGGGCAAGCCTGAGATTGCGCTATTGCTGGCGATCCTGATAGCAGGCGGCTTTGTGTCCTATGGGCTTGTGTGGGCATGGGCGGCCGGTACAATCGGCAAGCTTGCAGCAATTGGCTTTGCCGTGGCAGTCGCTGGCGTTTTGAGAGGGTAAGGGAAATGACAAAAACTGTTTCGGAAAAACTGGCAATAGCGATGCAAGCGCTTATGGATATATCGGCTATCGGCAAGATGGATGCTGTCAGCATTCACGATATGCAGGTGCAACGATATTCAAAGAAAGCTGTTGATTTGGCTGATAAGGCAATCCATGCGCTAGGGGAGTCACTTGACGATATCTAACGCCAATCACCTGCAGCACAATGGCCCGCCTTAGAGCGGGCTTTTTGTTGTCCGGTCTATCGCTGCAATGCTGTCAACCGCCGCACAGCTGTATCGTTCTCTACACACGCTTGCGCCATTTCAAAATCCCCTGGATGAGCGGCACGGCACGCCGTATGTGCTCGATACTCTTTTGCGAACAATCCATTTTTGTTGAGATGCTTATAGCGAACCTGATTTGAAACGTAACGTCGCACCACGGGCGTTTGCGTTTCTTCACAGTAGGCAATCATCGATGGATCGCCACGCCATTGGGACATGCAGTGTGCCCGCATTGCCGCCATAGCCACCTGCCGTTGTTGGTAGTCCTCAGAAAGTTGCGCCCGCAATTTAGGATCGCTGATAGATCCCGAAATATCCTTGTCAGTCGTGCCCGATTGGCAACCGGCCAAAAGCCCGACCGCGACCATCATCAGAATTCGGTTCATGAACACCCCTCGCCAAAATTGCAATCGATGTTATCTGAACCATTGCCGGCCGGCGAGCCAGAAATTTCTTCACGACTTCATAGATTCAAAATCATCCGCGGACCTGAAATTTCGAAAATAAATTCTGGCTACGAAACTTCCAAACGAAAACCCCGCACCGGGGAGTCAAGATCCGGTACGGGGTGAACAACGAGATATCCAGACGGCGGGTTACCTTCCGAGACAGGACCACCATACCAAAAACTCGATCAGACGCAACAACTGTTTGTGGATTTTGGATTGACTTTATCAACAAAATGTTGATTATCGGGTCAACGGTGAAACAAACGGCTGAGGAGTCGGTAATGAGCGAGTTGGGAATTTACGAGGGTTGCTATGTCGAGCTTAGGAACGGGGACGTGGTTGGTCCGCTGAACCAAGATCTCCCGTACTTCCGGAGAATCTGGAAACTCCAAGGCCAAAAGCGCTGGTGGAATTCGGACGGAACGCCTCACGGCACCGTAGACGAAGGCGTCAACATCATCCGCGTGATGCAGAAAGACTCAATCAAGTTGACCATGTCCAAGACCTATGGCGACTTCTCCAAACTCGGCAAAGCCGCCATCCCGCCCCACGTCACCAAGGCTGCCATGGTCGCCGGCATCAAGGCCGACCCTGCCTACGAGGAGTTCGTCAATGCGATCCTGACGGCCGCCTTCAAGGCGCAGTATGAGATCGAGTTCGTGCCGGTGGCTGAACAGGCGCCGATCGCTGTAACCGACGAATTGCTCGAACAGATGGCCAGCGTTTTCGGCGATAAGGGTTTTTACGAATGGAGCGATACGGCGCAGCAGAAACTTCGCGGAGCGGCGGAGTGCGCAGTGACATTCTTCGGCGGGAAACAGGTTCCCAAAAACGAATCTGAAAATAGGATTCCGGATTCCGAGAAACCCAAAGGGGGTCTGAGCGACTTCACACCGTTCTACGAACCAGGTTTGGCGGAAAAAGTCACCGACACCGCCCGTGAAGTTTTAAGATCGTTGTTGCCACTCGAAGGCGTGACCATCTGCTTCACCGGCAGCATGAAGATCCCTGTCGACAGCCACAAAGGTATCGCTGAATCTCTCGGCGCCAAGGTTTCAGGCAGCGTTCATTCGAACACCACGCTGGTCGTCTTCGGAATTGGCGCCCAATCGAAACTCGACAAGGCCACTGAACACGATTTGCCGCGCATGAGCGAGAGCGGGTGGCTGTGGATTGCCGCCCTGCTCGGATACGGTAAGTCGGAACATGTGAGCCCATATGGGAAATTCAGCAAAGGTGGATCGAGCTCGACAATACCCGGAATAACCCTCAGAAGTTACATTGCCTGTGCGCTCGACGATTGGGCGAACAACCACAGCAAAATGCCTCGTGTCGAATATCTGGCAAGGGTCATGGAAAGTCTTATCTCTCGATATCTTAACCCCACAAATGAATCTGAAAATAGGATTCCCGATTCCGAAAAAGCCAAAGGGGGTCTAAGCGCCATCCCCGTCATACCGACGCTCCGCGAGATCCACGATCAGGTTCTGGCCGAAGTGACGGACTGGCGCGCCAAGTATGGCCGTGAATCAATGCCGTCCACATACGCCATTGCACAAGCCTTTCACAGGATGCTCACGCCAACGGTTTCCGAAGAAACAAAAAATCCGTTCGACGCGCTCAAAACCATGGAATACAAATCAACAAAAGAGTGACTTTCATGTCGAGATTGTGCCCGCATTGCCAGAGACCGCTGAGTTCGAGCCTTCCGATGGACGTGATCAACGAGCTCGATGCACTAGAATTGCAGCGAAAGCAGCGGGCGGTTCTTGACGCATTGGTCTCGTCATATCCCCGCTTTGTCACGGCGGCCGATCTGGAACAGTGGTTGTGGGAAGATGTCGGTGAGGCTGTCCCGCAGAGCTCCACCGCCATCTCAACCCACGTCTCGAAACTGAGGAAGAACCTTCGCAAGCTTGGCTTCGGGATCGAGACAAAACGGTTCTTCGGCAATCGGCTGACCTTAAAATCAACAAACGGTGGACAGCAATATGCTTCCCGATGAGATCGTCAAAGCCAGGGAACTCGACGAGGTGCCAGCCGGCTATCGTGGTCTCGGGCAATGCCTTCACGAGACGCATCGAGCTTACCTTTTTCAGTATTACGGCCACGAGGTCTGGATTCCGAAAAAGGTGCTCGTGAAGGCGGAAGGTGGGTTTTGGGCGCCAGCGTGGTCGATCGAGAGCAGCAAGAAACATCAATCAGGATCAATGGTGGACTATGACAAACAGAGACGAAATTCCAGAAGACGTGATTGAAGCCGCCCGCGTGCTGAATATGCGTCTGCACAGCGCAACAGAGCTTGGCCAGAAAACGCAATGGATCGCTGAAGCCTTGATGGAAGCACGCAAAGCCGCCCTGTGCGCTGCGGAGCAGGTGAAGCCCTACGGCTATGTCTACGAAAGCACAGTGAGGTATTGCGATGGGCGGGGGACACATCGCAAAGTGGACTTCTCCTGCACCAAAAAGAACATTTCCGACGATGATATCGAAGAATTCGAAATCTCGGAAACCGCCCTTTACGACCGCCCGCAGCAACCCACGCCATCCGTCGCCGTGAAGGCAATAAGCGAAGAGTGGTTTAACCCTGCGAACGCTGTATTCCGTAAACCTATGGCCGATGACGCCCTCTCCGCAAAGGTGCAGGACGTGGCGGTCGCAGAGATCGTCTCGAAACACGGCGACCCGGAAGCTTTTGGAGAACGCGAATTGGTCGCGCTGGTTGATATCCAGAAGTTTCCGTACCGCACCAAGCTTTATGCGGCGGCCGCAGCACCCTCAAAGCAGGAAACACCTAGTGAGTGAATTCCAGCGGCGCCGACGCCGGATGAATGCAGTCTACCGAAAAGGAATCTACGAGGGTTATCAGCTTGCCCTCGTAGCCGCAGAGCGTGAAGCCCGCATGTGCGCTCTGTCGTGGGATGGTACTGCCGCCATCAGTGCCGGCGTGGTCGCAGATCAGATCGCGAAACTGGAAGTGTCTGAAGATGCTGTGGACCAAAAGGTTATGCAACGAGAGGATTCAGACACCTAGTCTCTTGCCAGTTTCCCGAGGATCCAGTTGTTGTTCCCCTTGTTGCCGCACTTCATGCAGCGAAGCTTCGGCCGCAACTGGTTCAGGAAGACATTGGTGCCAAAGCGCCGGATCAGCTGGTGGCGGTCCAACCACCCCTCCCGTTCACATCGAGAGCATCTGCCACCGAAAACATACCACTCCGGATACGCATTCAGCGTCGGATACAGGTCGCGGCTAACCGTCCCTTCGTAAATCACGCGAAAGGAATCCGGAACGAGATTTATGCCGCGACGGTGGTTCATGTTCTTATTTTGTTCGCATGAGCGAGCGAGAGTCAAGAGGTGTCGAACCATCTTGACAATATCAACAAAAAGTTGATTATCTGGTTAACGCAAAAACAGGAACAGAAGATGACCAAGGGTCAGCGAGTCCAATGGAATGAAGGAAACATAGCCACGGCCAGTAAGCTGTGGGCAGGCGGGAAGTCCATAACCGACCTGGCAACGTATTTCCATGTCAGCCGCAGCACAGTCTCCGGAATGATCATGCGCAACCGGGACAAGTTTGATAACCGCTCAAGATCGAGACACCCTCGTATCAAGTGGAGCGAGGAACAGATCGAACGGGCTTCCGCGCTCTGGAAAGAAGGTCTGTCGGTCAGAGAGATCGCCGAAGACCTGGGTGTTCCCGTCACCACGGCGAACTCGGTTGTCTATCGTAATCACAAAGACCGTTTCCCGGCCAGATCGATTACGCGCAAGCCTCCTAAACCTGTGGGAGCGCCTTCCGTTGCGACAGCGTTCATCAATACCCAGGCGTCCGACCGTTACGACTTGACGCGCTACCAGATCGAGGGCACCGAACCGGTCTCGTTTTGGAAGCTATCAGGTAGCCAGTGTCACTTCCCGCTCGAACGTTTTGAGGCTGTGAGCGGACCCGAGACGCCGTGTTGCGGCCAGCGCTCGGAAGACGGCGCCGCCTATTGCAGCACTCACCGGAAGCTCATGCACGAGGTGCGGGTGCGATGACCCAACCGTTCAGTCTTGTGGAGTATATGCGCGATATGACCGAACAGGTCGGAAGATGCATGGGGATCAGCTACGATATGCTTTCCAGTGAAATCGAGCGATCGACAGCCAGTGCTACTTTCATCTGTCGGGAGCAACAGCGTGCGAGGGTTTTCAGCCAACGGCGGGAGATACAGCCGGTGATCCATAGGATTTTCGGCAACTATCTCGACGAAATGGCCTCTCCGCGGCAGCCTCATACAGGCGACATGCAGACAATGCTCGATGACATCGATCGAGTTGAATCCTTGCCAGCGATCCGGACGGCAGAAATCATTGGGAAGGCGAAACGCCGTATCGCCAAAACCTTTCAGGATGATTTTGATCGCATGCTATTGGGGGCTTTCCGATGAACCTCCCGATCACAAGCGGTAGAGAGCGCCTGCCATTGGAAATGCAAGCCTACTACGTGTGGTGCGGCGCCAGTTCGGGCCGGAACTACGCTCGGTCGGACGACCCTGACACCAGACTAAGGGCATACGCTCGACTGGAACACCTTGCTCGCGTTGAGAGCGAGAAGTTCCCTTCACTCACACGGGTGGCGCAAGATGCTGCCCGCGATATCAACCGTTTGTTGTCGATGCATGAGAGAGGTATCGGATGAAGATCACCTACGAAGATCGGGGCAGTAACGTGTTCACCAACGTCTCCTACGCCGACGAAAATGGTGTGCCCATGTACAGCCGGTTCGGAGAATACATGACCAAGGGTCAGGTGGAAAATTACCTGACATGGGCTCGAAAGAACGATCGGAATGCCAAATGATCGCCTGGATCGTCAAACTGCTCACCGGCTCCGTGGTCGATCGGCTGACCGGTCTCTACGAAAAGAAGCTGCAGGCCGATGGCGCCGCGCAGAAGCTGGCCGCCGAATTCGCCGTCAAGCAGATCGAAGCCGATCTCGAAGTGCGGCAGAACGCCAAGGAAATCCGACTGGCGACCGCAGGGTTTTGGGAAATGCGCACCATCACGTTCCTCATCGCCCTCCCCTTCGTCATCCATCTGTGGGCGGTCGGACTTGATACGATCTTCATGTTCGGCTGGCGGATTCCGGCTTACCCAAAACCTTTCGATGAATGGCAGGGTGTTATCCTGCTTTCGTTCTTCGGTGTGCAGGTGGCCGGCAAGGCGATGGACACGCTGGCTTTCATATTCCGCGGCAAAAAATAACCATTGACCGCATTTTAATAATCAACTATTTGTTGATTTAACCAATCAAACCCTGACCTGAAAGGAAATACAAAATGAGCATTTTCGACAAACTCGCGGGTGGCGATTTCGTCAGCACTTTCCGCTTCGGCGCACCACTTGGTGATGCTGCCTCTATCGACCGCCGCCTTACCACCATCGCGCAGATCACACGCGGCAAAGGCTTCCGGCTTTACCCCGGTAAACCGGTTCGCACTGTCGGCGGCAAGACGCGGTCCGAGCGTAAGGGAAAACGGACCGAGCGCGCAAACGCAGCGACCGCCACCTACCACGCCAATCTGCATAAGGCTCGCGATCTCGGTCTGATCGGCATCGCCTACGTTTCGCCTGATCGCGTGGCAAAGCTTCTTTCCGAACATGCAGGTGTTCCCGCGAAGGTCAAAAAGCCTCGCGCCAAGAAGGTTACGGCAGGTGTCGACGTCGTTTCCGCTTAACTAGCAAATCAACCATTTGTGGATACCCTGATCATGAATCGCAAAACTCTGACCATCGTCGCAATCGCATCGTCGGTTTTCCTCGCGGCCTGCGAGCCCGCCAAGCCGACATCCACGCAGATCAACGCCAAAAGCGTGGAAGCCAACCAGCAGCGGCTCATGACCGCTATTCCCGCGCCAGTGCTCGACACCTCACTCGAACGCCAGAATCTCGTCGAGCGTCTGAAGCGTATCAACCAACAGAACATGAGCGGCTACATCTATCTGCTCAGCTATGGTCGCGTAGTCGCCTCTTACCCGATCCGCGGGAAGGTAACCTCCCTCAATGCTTATCTCATGGCCGGCGAAGCGCCGCAGAACGATCCTGTCGGTACGTTGGACGGCCGCCAGTCGCTCATGATCGAGCAGCCGGATTACGACGGGGCTTACGGCAAGAACGCCGATGGCATTTTCTTTTTCACGGCTGACTCCAACGCCTACGTCGAATGGGCAGGACAATACCTGTTCAGCGATCAGCCGCTCCGTCTCAACCAGGAACCCCTGATGGTTCGCAGCGTCGACAAGTAGGCGCCAGTAGAAAGGAAAGTTCCATGTCTTGGGAAGAACGTTTTGAGAAGAAACCGCGCCGAACCGCCTTCAATGTCGGCGCCTCCATCATCTTGGTGTGCACCGCGCTCGGTCTCGTGGGTATGGTTGCGTCCATTTTGACCGCTCCCGCACGATCGGTAACCGGGATCGTCAATCGCACGCTCGATTCCGATAACGTGATAGCTAATTACGAGTGGTTCAAGCGTCAGAAGCAGGACGTGAAGGCGATCGATGTCAGGCTCGAAGCATCCCGCAATGCGGTGAAGTCTTTCGAAACAAGCGCTGGTCCGCGCACAGCATGGACGTTCGAAGACAAGCAGGAATCTAGCCGACTGAACAGCATCGTCCTCGGTTTAGAAGGCCAGCGCGCCTCCATGGTGGCCGAATACAACGCTCGAACGCAGATGATGAACCGTGATCTCTTCCGCACCAGCGATCTCCCCGCAGAACTTCGTTGACGGCTTCGGTCACCGGCAGGTCAGAGATGCCGGATTCCCAACCCGCCACCAAGGAACCCTGACCATGGATGAGCAACGCATTCAGATGATCATCGACAATAGCTTCAAAAACTTCCACGCGAAGGGACTGGACTATATCTGCCTGAAACGAACGCCGGAGCACACACGGAAGGCGTACTTCCTGAACGGTGATGTGACGAAGCTACCCGACGTGGTTAACCCGCACGATCATCGCTACCACTTCGATACGACCGTTATTTGTGGGACGATGTCGAACTCCCGATACCTTGAGAGTGACAATGGTGTTCTCTACCAACAATTCGAATGGCGCACGCCTCTAAACGGTGGTGACGGCTTCACTTGGGTCAAGGAAGCACGACTCGAAGAAATCACTCGTGCCACTCACATGTCAGGTCAAAAATACCGCATGATGGCCGACGAATTTCACACCATCCGCATGCACTCGGATCAGGTGATCATCATCCTCGATCAGTATGAAGACGTGGTGGCTGTTGATCAGCCCACGCTCACTTTCATGCAATCCGATAAGGCGCCAGACCTCAACGGCCTGTACGAGCGCTTCACTGCGGACGATGTCTTCGATCGCCTGGCCGTTCTTCGCGATTTCGGTATCGAGTAAAATCAACCATTTGTAGAGAAAGCCCTGACCATGATCTCCCACATCCGAGAAATGCAGAAACGCATCCATACCCTGAACCACCGCTGGTGGCACGACGAGGCCGGCAATCGGCTCGATCGCAACAAGGGTGAGCTCATTTGTCTGTTTCATTCTGAGGTGTCCGAAGCCACCGAAGGCGCCCTCACCAACGCCATGGACGACAAGCTTCCGCATCGCCGGATGGACGAAGTGGAGATGGCTGACACCTACATCCGCGTTCTGGATTACGCGGAAGGGTTTGGGCACGATCTGGAATCGGCCGAGATTACGGTATTTCCGGGCTGCCGCGGCTATTTCTACAATAGCTCCGATGAAGGCAAGCTCTCGCAGCACGCAATCATCCACATGCATCTCAGCAAGGCGATGGAGTGCGAGCGGAAGGGTAACACCGCTGATGTCGCTAGATGGCTCAATGGCGCACTTCATCTCATTGAGCAGTATTGCACCATTCACCGTCACGACCTGTTCGTCGCCATCGGCGAAAAGCTTGTATTCAACCAGCAGCGCCAGGACCACACCTATGAAGCCCGTGCGCAGACCAACGGCAAGAAGTGGTGACGGTGATGGAGACCGCAGATTTCAAAATGGTCAGTGGGACCGGCGACTGGATCCAGACTTTCAGCGGCAGACAGTTCTGGCCGCTCGATCCAAAGCCCGAACACGTCCATATCGTCGATGTAGCGCATGCGCTCTCACATCTCTGCCGGTATGCAGGCCACTGCACGAAGTTTTATAGCGTGGCCGAGCATTCTCTTTTGCTCACGTGGGCTCTCAGACGTGATGGCTACTCCGACGATGTGCAAAGGTGGGCACTAATGCACGACGCGCCGGAAGCCTACGTTGTCGATATGCCGCGTCCTATCAAGCGCAGGATGAGGGAATACAAAGCGATCGAAAACATGGTGGAAACCGCCGTGGCAGTGCGGTTCGGCCTACCCTTGGTCATTCCAGATATCGTTCATGAATACGATTCTCGCATCTGCAACGACGAGCGGAGATACATGATGAACCCATGTGTTGTTGATTGGGGTGACATGGGAGCGCCATTGGACGTGCGGCCGTTTTTCTTCGATTCAAAATCGGTCAAAACGCACTTCCTCACTGAGTTCGACATCCTCTTTCCGTCTGTAAAATCCACTTTTTGTTGAAGGATTAACCCTGATGAATAACGTCGACAACCAATACATCGACACGCTGCGAAATCTATTGGTCAATGGTGTCTATCGTGAAGGCCGGAATGGCGGCACTTACGGTCTGTTCGGTCACCAGATGCGCTTCAATCTGGCTGATGGCTTTCCGCTGCTGACCACGAAGAAGGTTCACTTCCGCTCGATCCTCGTTGAACTTCTCTGGTTCCTCCGTGGCGACACCAACGTCAAATTCTTGCACGATCACGGCGTCACTATTTGGGATGAATGGGCTGACGAAAAAGGCGAACTCGGGCCGGTGTACGGGGCACAGTGGCGTGCCTGGCAAACATACAGTGCTGTAGGTGACCTGTCGATTATCGACCAGATCGCCAATCTCGTAGAGGGCATTAAGAAAGACCCTCACGGTCGCCGGCATATCGTGACTGCATGGAATCCGGCCGAAATCGAAAACATGGCATTGCCCCCATGTCACTGTCTGTTTCAGTTCCATGTCGCCAAGGGTAAACTCTCCTGCCAACTTTATCAGCGGTCCGCCGACTGGTTCTTGGGTGTGCCTTTCAACATCGCCAGTTACGCACTGTTGACCCATCTGGTGGCGCGAGAAACAGGGCTTGAAGTCGGTGACTTCGTCCACACGTTCGGTGATTTTCACCTCTACGCCAACCACGTTGATCAGGCGTGGGAGCAGGTCGATAGAGAGCCGCGTCGTCTCCCAACCCTAAAGATCATGGATTTCGGTCAATCGATCCTGGTGAAGGACGACTATGGGGTTGATGATTTTGTGCTGGAAAACTACGACCCGCACCCTGCCATCAGGGCCGCAGTGTCGAAATGACCTACGACCGCAACTCCACCTTGACCAATGCGCAGCCGGATCAACCATGGACGGCAGACCGGCTGCTGAACCTCATTGGGTCCATACCGCCTGATCCCCCTGATCCCCTTAACGGCGCCACCACGCTCTACGTGCATCCAGATCGTATCAGTGACGCAGACCGGATCAACGAGGCTGCCGGTGGTCGCCTTCACATTCAAACCAGCAAACTCGCATCGCCAAAAGTCATTGCCGGATTCAAGGGTGACGACTGTGTGGTGATCATCGGAACGGAGAAACCATGAAGATCATTTTTATCAATGGCAAGAAGCGAGCGGGCAAGGACACGTTCGTCGGATACCTGGAGTCCTCCGCTCGCTTCCACAAAATCCGTGTTCAGGCTGTTTCATCTATCGACCCTGTGCGCGAGGCACTGGCCTCCATGGGTATCGACATCAAACAGAAAACACCTGAGTTGCGCGCCGCCATGGCAGAGATTGGAGATGTTCTTCAAAACAGGTTCCAGTTTCGATCGAAGTGGGTTTGCATGCGCGCCCTCGATGCCGATTTGGATGCCACTCACATTTTCGTCGTCCATATGCGCGAGCCGGAAATCATTGATCAAACGATCGCTCTGCTGGCGCAATTCGATTTCCACGACATAACGAAAATCTTCATCGAATCTGATCGCGGTGACGTTGAGGAAAACAGCAACGCATCGGATCGGGATGTGTGGCGTGAGGGCTTCTATGACGAGGTGTTCCCTAACAACGGCACCGTCCAGGAATTATCGCATAAGGCCGGCGCTTTTCTGAAAAAGCTGTTTCCTGGGCGCACAGGCGTATTGCTTTAGCCAAATAATCAACATATAGTTGATTAACACCACAAAAAGGAGTCGGGCCATGGATGAGCCCATGTACCAGCGCATCGTGACGGAAAGTCATTTGGATGCGGAATGCCAGAAGTTCGTCGAGCGCGAGTTTCCGAAAGCCGTGCGCGCCGTGAACCGGTTCAGCGGCAAGGTCAATCCGCCTGTCGTCAAGCCCACGGAGGGTCGTCGCGATGGCCGATAACAAGGTTTTCGAACGCATCAAGAACACGATGGTCAACTGCCAGCAGTTCCCTGCCGACCTGATCACGCCGGATGCGTCGATCGACAGTCTCGGCGGCGACAGCCTGGACGACATCGAGCTCATGATCCTGCTCGAAGAAGAATTCAACATCGAGATCAACGACGGCGCGTTCAACGTGAACACGCCGATCTCGCAGATCGTAACAGCAATCGAAGGGATCATTGCCAATGGCTAAGATCGGTCACAACAGCGGCGATGAAGATGACATCATGGGCACCACCGAGACCGTGGCTGCCGCCGAACTGCGCCAGTTCATAGAGCGGGTCGAAAGGCTCGAAGAGGAAAAGGCGGCCATCCAGGGCGACATCAAGGATGTGCTCGGAGAAGCCAAAGGCCGTGGCTACGACACGAAGGCGATCCGCAAAATCATCGCGCTTCGCAAGAAAGATGCGAACGAGCGGATCGAGGAAGAAACCATTCTGCAGACCTACATGGCTGCACTCGGGATGGAGTGACCGATGACCATCCGTCTTTCCCAACCGCAGGCCACCCTGCTCACCGAACTCCGCTCGGCCGGCAGCAAGGGGGTCTTCAAATCCACCGCTTACTCGCCGGCCGACAACCTCGTGACCATCGGATATGCGAGGTGGCTGCGAAAGTACGATAACGGACGTTCCGGCTGTCTCGTTATCACGCAGAAGGGTATCGAATTCAAGGAAGGGCGCCTGTGATGGCACAGCCGTTCTGGAAACGGGCACTTTTCGTCGCTCTCGACATCGGGTCACTCGTGGCATTGATTCTGCTTATCTCGGCTATGATCGCCGTGATTTTCACCATCTCATCGCCAGTTCATGAGGACTATCTTTCTGTATTGCGACGGGTCACGCTTCTGAATTTGGCGTTTGTAGCAGCAAAACTGTTCTTTGGTTGGGTGCAGAAATGACCCCGTCCTTCGTCGAGCGTTTGAGAGCCAGCGGGTTTACCCACATTTCGTTCGACCTGTCGAAGGCTGTCACGATCACGGCTTGGCGGAAGACGGAGCGGAAGACGTACAGCGCCAACATGGCGCCGAGCTTGGCTGCCGCGGAAGCGCATGTTCTCGCTCAACTGAAACCTGAACCTGATTTTTCGGATGTACTCGGATGAGCATTGATTTTCAAAAGTCCATCACGTTCGCAATTGTGTCGGCCAAGATCGAACTCTTGGAAGAAGCGGTGCGTGCCATCCGTGATGCACGTCAAGGATTTCTGGAAGGCGCGCTCGGCGGTGAGGACATCGACGAGCGCATTGACAGCGCGATCGAGTTGCTGCCTGAAACCGTGAAGGTCGATCGTCGAAAGAAACCCAAACCCACGGAGCCGTTCGATGACGTTCTCGGCTGAAGAACTTGTCGCCCTGCTCGATGAGGCCATGACGAACGGCGACTGGCACTCCGTGCGCATCTTCAACGGCGCGGCTGTCGGCAGTCCCGGCATTCTGGTGAGTATGGGGCGCGATCACAGTTCTTTCACTGTCGACCAGCTTTCCACCGAAGCACGGCCATCCGAGAAGCTGCTTTGGTTGCTGAGAGACAATCTGCGCCGCGGGAGTGCCGGCGCACCCGAACCAACACCGAGCGATCCTATGGCTGATCTGCTCGAAGACATTTAGGATCTGTAATGCTGATAAAGAGCGGCCCGTTTAAAGACTTCCCTAAGAATGCCGCTGGTCTAATCCTCGCCGATCCAGCGTGGTCGTTTCTGACCTACAGCGGGGAATCTGTCCCGCAGCGCGCCGAGAAGCAGCATTACGAAGTGATGTCGCTGGACGATTTGAAGGCAATGCCTGTAACCGACCTTGCTGCCAAGGATTGCGCTCTGATTATGTGGGTCATCGGCTCACATCTCGACCAAGCCATTGAGCTCGGGCGCCATTGGGGTTTCACCTACAAAACAGACCTATTCACATGGGTGAAGGTTGGCAAGAATGACCCGAAGGTTCGCCCAATCAGCCTTGGCAAATGGACGCGAAAGCAGACAGAGCAAGCCCTGATTTTTACTAGGGGCAAGCCGAAGCGTCTCGATGCAGGTATTCGCCAACTGTTCGAAACCGATGATCATGTAATTTTTGCTGCGAAACGTGAACACAGTCGTAAGCCCGATGAACAGTATGATCGCATTGAGCGTCTTGTTGGTGGCCCATACGTTGAGTTGTTTGCGCGTCACCATCGCCCTGGCTGGATGTCTTGGGGCAACGAAAGCGGAAAATTCGACGACCCCTTCGACGACATCCTCGGCGAAGCCATGCCCATCAAATCAACAAATAGTGGATACCAGTTCGAGGACGTTTTAGGTGGGTAGGATGGTTGTTTATATGGCGACTCTTCCTTGCGGAAGATCCTATGTCGGCAAAACCCGTAGGTTGAAAAGGAGGATTGGCGAGCATTTAAGTTCGGCGAAGAAGGCAACTCGTACTACGAGGTTTGCTAACGCACTGGCTGAAGTCGACCCCTCGCAGGTTAAGTGGGAGATCATCGGACAATTTGACTTTCTAGAAGGCGATCAATCTGAGTTGCTGGCCGTTGAAAAGGCCGCGAGCTTGGAAATCGCGGCAATGGAATTCCATGGGACCGTTGATCCGGAATTCGGCTTTAACTGTAAGTTTCACACCGACAAAGTGATCAAGCAATTTGGCTTGTCGGAAGACGAGCGGAAAGCCGCGCATACTGCAAGATGTCGCGCATACTACCTCTCAAGAAAAGATGATCCCGATTTTGTCGCCCGCAGATACAAGAACAATGACCTCTATAGGCTTAAAAATAAAGAATTTATACAAACTCTTTCAAAGAAGTGGCATCGAGAAAACGCAGAGCGAGAGAGTTTACGAAGTACAATACGGGCAAGACGCAAGAGACAGGATCTAACTTACTACGAGAACTTTTTGTTAAACGTAGTTTACGATTTACTTGTCAGAAAAAGACCTAAACTTTCTAAAAATCAAAACGGAGGCTACTCGAAATGACATTCTCGGTTCTTGAAGACGGCAACAAGCTGAACGACATCGCCACTGATCTGTCGGCCCAACTGAAGGCATTGACGGACGCCCTGGTAGCGCAAGGCAAACACGTGACTATCCTCGTCACCGAGCAGGACGACGAAGGTGAATTCGCCTATGCGGTCGTCAGCACGATCGATGATCACGAAGAACTGATGACGATGGTCGACGACGTTTCCAGTGACCTGCTCGCACCGTATGCTGAAGGTTTGGATGAGGACGACCAGCCGGATCTTCCCTTCAAGGCTGAGACAATTCAATGAGGAAGATCGAGGCCACACCAGCGGCTAACTGGCCTGTAGGCCGTAAGATTGTTCTGCTGGATGCTTATCTGCAGAACCCCGTCACTGTGAAGATCACGCGTCATCCCAACGCTGATCACCTGATCTGCGAAGATGAGCGAGGCGTGGTTTACTACGCACGCACTGACCGAGTTGAAGGCTTCGTGACCGAGCCCGTCGATTCAATTGATGACTTCTCGGACATTCTCGGTTAAGGAAAACGCAACTTTTGTTCTTGCTCTGTTCTCGTTTATATGAATATAATCCTAATTAGCAATTACGCAAAAAGGAGTGAGTGCATGTATCGAGTAAAAATGACGCAAGCCCTTGATTTCGTGAAAGTTCGTGACGGTGAGATCGACTACTGGCACGACACCGAAGACAGAGGGGAATGGGGAGAGGGATGCGCGGAAGGACGTAAGCGCGCTGGCGACCTGGTTGGTTTCATGCAAGACCAGAACGACCCCTCTTTACTAAATCGCGTCGGGAAGGCGATCGTCGGATCAGGGAGATACGGGGCGGTCGAAACAGGGTTTTTTCAGGAGATCGGGAACAACCTGATCTAATCAGTGCCAGCCGGCGTCACAGTCCCGATAGTGATAGCGTGATCATGACGCCGGCAGCAAACGATCCTAAAGCCACTGATGCCACCAGCCAGAAGATATTACCTTTCGGAACAATCCCGCGCTCAGTGCCAGGAGCGAGAACCACGAGCGCTCCTGCGATCATCAAACACCACACGACGAAGGCCGTCACAGGCGATTCAACAGCCCACGTTGGGCGTATGACCTTCACTCCGTCGTAAGTGGAAGACCATCTGACAATGTTAGTCCAGAGCCGCCAGCAAACAGTCGCCGCTCCGATTCCGAAGATTGCCATCGAGAGGAAATTAGGACCGGCCTGCCCACCGTCCTTTACGGCGTCGTACGCTGGCACAGCCCACCGGACCATAATAGCGAAAAACACCCCAAGCATCAGGTTCGAGGCAATTTCCAGCATCTGGACCGGTCCAAACACCGGCAGAATGACCCAGAAACTCAGTACGCCCATGAGAGCGATCATGGCCGCGGTATTGTTGGTGATGCGCTTCACGAGCGGCCTCCGTTAAAATTTTGGATGGTGAGTTTGGCCAGGGTCGTGTTGAGTTGTGCGGCTTTGCGCTCCATGTGGAGCAACGCCTGGATGAAGTTCACTTGCTCGCGCTTTGTTTCGGCAGCCAGATTGGCGTCAGGCGGCTCGGCGGCCTTGGTTTCACTTACGATCACCACATCACGCGTACGCCCTCTGACGGGCTTGTGCGGAGAGGGCTTGCGGGTAAACCAGTCTCGCATTGCCATCATTTGACATTCCTCTGCAGGATCGCCAGCGTAGTGTTCACGGCGTCCGTTGCATTCTGGATGGTTACAGTGACCTTCTGGATCGCTTCCATAGCGGCGCGAGTTTCCAGAAGGCGTGCGGACTGCAAGTCGGCATTGAGCTTACGTTCTGCGGCGATCTCGACAGCATGGCGGGAACGCTCTGCCACCATGTCTTCATCAAATTGGTCACGTAGTGCGTCTATCGCCTGGCTTCGGGCATTAAGCGCTCGCCACGTGACGATCAAAGCGCTGACGAGAAAAAGGACCAAGACGATAGTGGCAACGTGGACACCCTGTTTATCGGCAAGATCGATGAGTTTGTCAGCGCTTTCCATATTCAGATAATCACCTTTTGGTTGACTATTAGGATAACGAAAATATCGAAATCCTAACGATCAACCCTGTAGCTGGCACCCTCAAGGAAAATGTAAGAGAGCGAGGTGGATGATGCGAAAGGTATCACCAGCCGCGTTGTTCCCGGCTCGATTTGGCATACGGCAGTCCCGTTATTTATCGCCGCGCCAAGCACCATGAATTTTCCACTCACCGGAGCAAACGCCCCTACGGATGGATGGGAAATATCAGCCAGCACATAAGGCAGCGCAATGCCATTTGGAACCTGAATGTAACCCGAAAGAGATACTGTCTTGTCCTTCAGTGTCGCTCGTGCCGTGAACGATGTAGCGCCGGCACCGGGGGTGAGAACCCCAACCAGCGGCGGGACAGAGATATTGGCAAGCCCGAGCTCTGAGAAGATGTGGTCGGCGATCGCATTGTAACCGAACTGGCTCGGATGGATCGTGTCGGAAAGCATGGCGCCACCCGATGTCAACATACCGATATCGTTCAGGTCAATTATCTGAATACCGAGTTGGTTAGCGACCTCGTATGCAGCAACCTGATAGTTGAGGAACGGCTCGACAACTTCCGCGATGTTCAGCTTGTAGGGGAACACGATCACAACGTTGGATTTACCCGAATGTCCCGCGAGCAGCGCATTGCACGCGGACAGAAGTTGGGTCTTGTACACCGCAGCAGTGGTGGCTCGTGCACTGTAAATGTTGTTGATTCCGACCGCCATTACATATGTCGGGTAGGTGTTCGTTTTATAGAACGTCTGAGCCAGAACAGAACTCATGTCCCAATCCGCCAGGATAGTGCCCGACCGGCTGAACACCTGCGGGAGGATACCCTGATCGGCTGTCTGGCAGGCAACAAAGATCCCCGTCAGTTCGATCGGGTTCGCGCCTGTATTCTGGATTTTGACGGTCGTAACGTCAGGGCAGTAGCGAAGTGTGGTGTTGCCGGCGAGAACGTTCTTGCCCGATCCGGTAGTGGTAGAAACAGTTTCAACGACAGACGTTTTGTTGTCGCTGATGGAGATCGTCGTAGTAGTGGACTTCTGAGCGTAGTAGACCGCGAGGAAGTTGGCGTTGTCCGTGTTGAACGTCAGAAAGGCGCCAGGTGCCAAGACAAGACTTCTTCCGGCCGGTCCTGATACGTCAAAAGCCGTCGACCCACTTAGCGTCACATAGTCCCAATCGCAAAACGACATTTGCGAAGACAAATGGAGATTCTGTTTGTTCTGGATTCGCTTCGCGATCTGCGCTGGAAAGCCATTGTTGTAGCCAACCGGCAATCCGTAGGTGATGCTATCGCCGATGAAGCACAGGCTGCGTGCAAACCTTTCGATCCCTACCGTTGGAGACATGTAGGGGAGCTTCGAAGGTTTGCGCCTTATAGCCGCCTTCAACCCGAGGCTTGAGACAGGCGCGCTGTCGTCGGTGCCTGCGAAGATTTGAGAGGTGGTTGCAGAGGGTTTTGCGCCGCCTGCAACTTCAGCCCACTCCTTTGCAGATTTCGTTCCTGCGCCTCCCGGCAGAGTTCCTTCCGCCCATGCCTGCGCCAGGCTTTTAGCGGTGTCAGCGCCGTTCTTTGACGTAAGAGCGTTAGATGCGTTCGTTGCGCTCTGAGTCCTGGCGGTCTCTGCGGCGGTCTTGGCCGTAACGGCGTCAGTCTTTGCCTGGTTCGCGCCAGCCAGAATCCCATCAGCGGCAGTGTTGATCTCAGTATTTTTGTCTTTCAGGAATTTCCGAACGGACGGACTGACCGACCCGTCAGAATGGGTCACTGTCTGAGTATCGGACCCATTGGTGAAGCGGTCGAAACGATCTTCATTCTGCTTGAACCGGTCAATGCCTTGAGAAAGCGGAAGTTCAGCCATGGTAACTCCTTACGGGAATGTGATCACCTGGCCGTAGTCGGCTGCAGGCATATAAACATTGATGATTTCGTTGAGGCGATCTTCCCAATAGGGGAATTCATCCAGTGTCATCGGCCCGCGATCGATGATGGCTTGTTCATCACCCGTGAGTAGCGGACCGGAGATTTTTCTGACGTAGATGAAATTGGTCACAGGGTTCAGTTTTCGAATTTCTACGTCGAATGAGAAATCGAGCCACTGATCGGACTTCAGGTCGATCTGAGATTTTGGCTTCAGACGGACATATGGAAAGAAGTACCCAATCTGGTCGCCAGTCGGGTTTTTCGGGATGTAACGCAACGAACCCACGACTTCGTCGGTGTTGCTGGTCACTTCACTGGAGTCAGATCGACGCCATTGAAATGTGACAGAAATCGTGTCGCCTTCAGCGATGTCCGGAGCGTCGTCAACGACATAGAATCGCCCCTCCACTCTATCAACGATCAGGTTCCCCGCGACCACAAGGGCTGCGCCGTCCAAAACGAACTCGATGTCAGGCTCGACATGGCGGACGCCAAACGGTTCAACACTCGTTCCGAGTTGATACCAGCGCCCTTTTTTCAACCTGAATGTCTCGGTAACATCGGTGAGAGCCGTTTGCCCCCCGTAATCTACGGGAGACCCGAACCACAGAGAAAGATTCTCCATGGAAATGTTGTCCGTGGTTATTTCAGCAGTATGTTCTTCACGTGTGATGATGCTATCGATCTGGATCTGCTGACCCGCATATGACGTGAAGCGTTGAATTTCCTCAAAGGTCCTTGAGACGGTGAAACCAGGCGTGTTGCCTAGATAAAGCTCACCTTCACCTTTGAGAGTTCCTGTTGGGAAGCGATCAAAGAACAGTTCGCCTCGACCTAGTATCAACGAGGCGTTTGACGTGGTTGTCACAGTGCTCGTCCCTCGCGGTATGCCTCAACATACTTGTTGACCGCCCTGCGTCCGAAAACGAAGACAGCCGCGCCGGCTCCTGCCATCAGCACCCAAGGCAAGATCGGCTGTACGGTCTCAAACAGGTTGCGGACCTGCAAAACGCCGTTTGAGACATCATCCAGTGTGCCCTTGCCTTCTGAGAGACCACCTAGTCCGCTCATGCCCAAGATCGTCAGACCGATCTTCTTGAGCCAAGAGCCCTCCTTGATTACCGGTTCGGCTTTAAGGTCCTTCGCGGTGGCGTCTTGGCGGGCATCAGCCATCTCACGCTTCGGCGCCTTGATCAGCTGAGCCAGAAGGTCGTCGGTAATCTCGCCGGTTAGCGGCAGATTGTTATCGGCCTGGAATGCGAGGATGGCGTTGCGGGTGCGCTTTCCGAACTTGTTGTCGGATTCACCGACTTCCGGATAACCTTTGTCCCACAGAAGGTCCTGAACCTGCTCGACAAGCTTCTCGTTCTGCACGGCCGGTTTCGGCGTCGGCAGAGGGACGTTCACTGGCGCTGCCACGGACGAAGGCTTTTTTACCGAAGCAGGTCTTTTACCGTCTTTGAAGATCGTTTTCGCTTTCGCGAGGTAATCCTGCGCTTCCTTGAGACCATTGGAACCGCCGTTGATCTTCTTGCGAACAGCAACAACATCGTCCTTGTCGGCCAGTTCATTGCAACCGCGATTACGCCATTCACGCACTGCGGTTTTAAAGGCCGTCGCAGGATCGCGAAGTTCTTCAGGGTTGCTCTCGTAACCCATCTTGCGATAATTCTCGCGGCCGGTGGTTTGCATCATTCCGCCGCCCCGGTATCGCCAGCCGTCGTCGGTTTCAACATTGCCAAGGTTCTTCTTACCCCACGCGCCGCCATAGACCGTGTTGGCAATCGCTCTCTGATCAGCTTTCCTATTGCCGGAGCGGCCAAGCTTTTGGGCAGCAGCCTCGCTGATACGGTGGCGTCCAAACGTCGACAGCAGTCCCGCAACCGTGTAGTTGAGGTTTTCTTCTACCGCCTTCAGGCCGCCTGTTTCTGTGGCAATTTCAGAGAAGAAATGCTGAATGCGAAGTGGGGTAACAATGTCACCTTCGAGTTCAGCATAATCCCAATTTTTAACGATCGCATCGACCAGGGTTGCGTTGGCTGAGGGGCAAAATTTCTTGATCTGAGCAGCGGTAACCACGGCAAACTCCTACAGGTTTGCCATTAAATACCACAATTTGTTGATTTATCCACATCAAAGTGATCTTGTCATCGCAAAACGGTATCGCTGGAACGACCCTAGACCACCCCTCACCGCCTCAAGTTCAACAAACATCGCACCCGTGAGCGTATTATCGGCTGACGTGAAGGCGCGGAAGTTGTCTGTGATCCCCGAGATCGTTCGTATCAAAGCGTTGCTGGAACTGAAGAAACGCAAGGTGTAGGTTGTACCAGGCTCTGGCCCAACGTTGGCGTCCCAATGGCTGACGATCTGGTCGGACTGCATTTTGCGGTCGCGGTGCGCCCAATCAATTCTAAAATTAGAAGTCACCGCGACGTTGTTGAACGCGGGCGTTCCATTAATGGTCACCGCCCCAGGGACGTAAGGTCTGCCTTGACGGCCAACAACCGACAAGGTGTCGGTGGGTGCCAAAACGGGATCAAGTGTTGCCGATGAACTGCTCGAAAGCAATTTCACCTCGACAACATCACTCGTGACATACTCACGTGAATCCGTCCCTGCGTACTCCCCGAGGAAAATGATATAGGTGGCGTCTGCGTGCGGGGTCGGCACGGTGTCAACACAGCCTCGTCTTACGGTGAAGGTTCCGGCAATACCGGTTGAATCAAGGTTGATATTGACGATCTGCAAAATCTCGGTCCCGACTTGAACCAAGCTGCCCGCATTCATCAGACCAACGTCCACGCCATTTTTGAAAGCAACAGACGTATCATAGTATCCAATAGCGCCGTCGCACACGCACCCAGGGGCAAACGCCTCACTGCCTCTAACAGCAAAGTTCTCACTGCCAATGCGTGTCGCAATAGAGTAGTTCAGCAACATTTGCGAAACTCTCAATCCTGCGGTCACCAATGCGGAAGCGTTCACATCCAAAATCGCCAAGTCTGCAGGACTTAGCTGTCCGATCAATTCCTGATAAGTCGCTTCCCTGATCAACCGAACGGGGATCACCTGCGGTGTGGAAACTGGCGGAACCCATGCCGGGTTTTCCGACGACACAAATGCTGTGGAAGAAAGCCCGAAAACATCGAGCGCAGCCTCAACGGTAATGGTCCCGCTCGTAAGTGTTCCGTCCTTGATCTTGCCGGCCCGAAGTACGAGATTCTGGATCCCCATGTCCGGATCAGAAACGCGAAACACTTGGCCTGGATGGATGCGCCAAGCTCTCCTGTCGAGCTTCACCGTGTAACGATTGGTGCTGGCTGACAAAGTACGAAGATCGCGCTGCGCAACACGAGCGGCCAGTGATACAATCGGGATGCCGTCATAGGTATTAGTCTTGGAGCTCGTGCCCTCATTCGACTGAATAAGCGCCAGATTTTGCGCACGGATCTCTTGGGTCCCGTTAGCCAAGATGTCTCTATATTTTACGATAACTTCGCTGATCGCATCAGCCTGAGTTGCGGCTTCAGACTGGTCTACGGACAAGAGACCCGAGTTTCGATCGAAAAGAGGTAGATCGTTGACGTTGTAGTCGTCGCGGATCAGATCAAGATCCAGAAGTCCTGTTTCGCGATTGACGTAGAGGGCTCCACCAATATGATCGAGCACTTCCTGAATAAAACTTTCAAGGGAGTCCTGCCGCGACCATCGCATACACAGACCGAACCCTTCAGTGTACAAAGTCGATGCCGCTGCATTCCACGAGACGTCCCCGATACGAGATCGGTCATAACCCCTACCCCATGCTCTATTCGTGATGCACTCGTAGAGGATATGCGCGGGGTTCATCGCTTTGATCTGACCGCCCGCCAGCCATATTGTGGCAAGATCAGGCCGCCAAACAGGTCCGTCCCATCCCGACGTGGTTCGTCGTAAGCGGAAAGACCACTTCTTGGGGTACGGGTTCAGTGCGCAAATCATTCCGTCGAAAATGACGCTTACCACGCCACGAAAGTCAGGTACGTCTCCACCGAGCAAGCCTTTGAACCAGTCGGGATATATTTGCGAGGCAGTGCCCATCAAAGCTGACATGGAACCTTGAATTCCGCCCTCGGCCTTCTCCCCACCGAACAACTCCGGCGCGTCTATAGAGGTTACGCGATCACCGGTGATCGTGGAGTCGTAATAATTCCCCCCTTCCCTATAGGGCCAGGCCGATTTATCAGCGGCCTTGATTTGAACAATCTCATCCACGGGACCGCGGCAAAGGCCGTACTGCACCGTCATGAAATAACGGTAGCCGATCGTTTGGCTTTTGCCTTTACCGCCCATCCTCAAACTCCTTTCGTGCCTGTGCAGTTACTCGCAGCGCGAGAGGGTCGCCGGTCGCTTCCATCTTCTCGATCGGAATTCCGTTGATGATGAAATCCGACCAGTCGAACCCATGTCTGGCAAACCATTCGCGGGTGCCGCCTGCACAGAGGTCCGCTGCTCGAATGTGTCTCATGAAGACTGTGATGCCGCTCATTTCTTGCCACCACCTGATTTAATTGCCGAATTTCGCAGATTGCCGTACCAGAGGATGAAAGGGTCTTCGCTCCACACGTCTCCGAACACCACAGGCTGTGGAGTCCCTTCGTCAAACTGCGGGAAATCGAATTCCTCAAGTGACGCCGGCTTCTGTGCTTCGGTTTTGGGGGTCGTGAGAACCTGGATCGCGTATGACGCAATCAAGAGACCCAACCCCCAAAGGAAATTGATGAATGCGTAGACAGGCTTGATTTCACCGGTCGCAATCATTTCAACGGAAAGTGTTTTAAGGTCACTCATCAGAACACCGGATCTCCTTGGAATGGGGATCTTCCCGGCATGTGCGGGATGCCGCCAAAGTTCGAGAGGTTATTGAACTTGTTTTTGCAGTCTTCACGAGTGCGCGAACAACCGGGGTAAGCGGTGATCAAATCACCTGGCTTCAGTCCGACGCGTGTTCCAAATATGGTGAAGCCGGTCCCAAAATGGTTCTCGATCCCACGTCTCTCTATCGCCCCTGGGAAGCGCGGCCACTCGAAAAAACCATTGGCAAAATATGTGAAAGGCAATCCGGCAATGTCAGATGACCAGATTGTGTTTCCGTCGATATTATCGATCTGAAACGTCACCCCATACGACGCCTTTGGAACTCTGCAACTGATGTCGTAAAGTGCATGAGGGCACTGCCTGCCCCAACTCAGACGCAAGCCGTTTCTATTGAAGCCCGAGGTCAACATTTTCATGGATATTTCGACCGCCGCGGTGTCGATCTGCTTGCAACTCACGGCATACCCGACCCATACGATAGGGGCTTCGGTTTCCCCACGGTGAATGCGTCTGATCTGTAGCCAGACCTTCTCGCTCGGCGGCTGACCGTTGAGCATCATTGCGACTGGTAGGTTTTTTGAAAGTTTTACTGTCATCTCGTCCGACGACGCATCGCCTGACTGTTCAACACCTGAATCGCTGATCGGGGTGGCGATATACCGTTCTTCGCCGAGAAAAGTATCTTCATCATCGGATGAATATTTCCAACTCGCCGTCCCAAAGGTGAACTCGTACAGAGCGACAGGTTCACCGTGTTCGTTTGATCGCTCAATACTGTCGTAGCTCATGTCAGAACCCTGCCTGTGCAATTCGTAAAGGGGGTGCCGCCTTGAAGGTGGCAGAGCAACGAGAGACACCTTGAGTGTCCGTCACGTGAAGGATCTCAACCCTGTCCTGATCAAGGCGAGAGAGCCGCATGAAGCTGACACGCAGGACATCGGCCGGCAGCAAGCCTTCAGGGAAAGGTTGATCAACACCGATCACCTCAACATCGTTACCTAAAACGGCGCTGCTGGTGATGCGTCTGTACGCACGTCGGCCGTCACAGAATAATATCGCGATATGATCCTGGCCGATTTGGATGCCACCGGATTGGGTGAACCCGAAATTCTCGACAAGAAGATACTGATCTCCGATCGGTGTCGGACTCATCAACCGCATGTCATTGCAGAATGACGGGAGCCAAATGCTCCCCCACCGGCCGCGCAACCTGAAAAGAAGCTTTTTCAATTGGGCGTACTCTGGCCTTCCTGCCTGAACCCAATTGTGTTTCTGGCTCGGAAAAGGAATGCCGGCGATGTCAAAAAAGTGAGGCAGCGACGTTTCGTTATCGAGTTGGTCGATTATTCGAGAGAAGGCGAAATCAATATTTTCACCCTCGTCAGGCGGCAAATCGATAACATTGTAACCGTCGTAAACGTCCAGGAAGTCCAATGTGTCGACATCTGCAGCCTGATCGTCGTTTCTCTCCATTATCCGGAAAGCGGTAGTGAAAGTGATGGCGTTATCGGTCACTTTCCGGACGGTTGGCTGATCCTCCAACCTGGCTACCCTAACAGGATGAATTTTCGAAAAAGCTTCCCAATTTTGCTCAAGGGGAAGTCTCAACGTAAGTCCTGAAGTCGAGACGCCAGTAATTTCGGCGAGCTCATACTGGCGAACTTTCGTACCGCCTATGAAGATTACGTCACCTACACGGATGCCATCATTGTCCGCCTGCAGGCACGGGATAAAATCGGTCCCGCTCAACACCGGTTGGGTGGAACGGTAGGACTCGTGCCACTGTGGAAGATAAAAATGTCTGCCCCCATGCACTTCTATAAAATGTCGGAGAACGTTCATTTCGTGTTCTGCGACGGCGCAAGAGAATTCAACAGTCTTGCGGGGATATTTGCGGAGCGATCGCCGTTGTTCCGCACCGGTCGGAGAGGCCAGAACATCAGTCAACCACTCCAAGGCTTCGGTGTAGGAACCAGACCAGTTGGGTTCGAAAGGCCACGTTGGGATGTTGAGGATATCGCCCCTGGCATAGAATGGATTGTTCGCTACGGCCGAAGTAGTGATGCTGAAAGTGGTTTCGCTTTCAAGATCAACCGCAACCTTGGAAACAATCGCGCTCGAAATTGTGAAGAAACTATCAATTGAGGCAGCAGCAATCGGGTCAATCACACCGTTGTGTTCAACAGTAAATTCCGCGCTGTGATTAACAACGATAAAGCTTTCTACCACTGCGTCAGAATTTACATCGAAGACCACAGCCAGATTGGCATCAATGACGCTCGCAGAACCGGATTCCGAACTAATTTCAAAACCGGAATCCGACAGCAGTTCAACTATCGCGTCGACCGCGGTCTCCACATTGATCGTAAAGTCAGATGACGCGGCGAGTGTTATGTCGACAGCAAGCGTGGAAGAATGGATAAGCGAGAAGGTCTGCGAGTAGTCAATGACAATCCCACTCTCGGCGGATGTCGCGCTATCTACCGAAAAGGTAGTCAGATCCTGAATAAGCGAAAGACCAGCAACCGGAAGATACTGGTTCACAATATAGTCAAGATCGCGTTCGAGAGAGGGGAAATCCCCTAACGCAATCCCTTCATCGATAATGGCTTGCTCATCGGCGGTCGCCATCAAGCGATCCCTCGCTTACTGGTTTAGGGATTGCCGGCAGTCTTCGAGAACGTGGTGACGGTTACGGTCTGACCCACCGCAATATCGGTGTTATTGATGGTCATATCACCGCCACTCATTGCCACCGTACCTTGCTCGTGGACCGTCGTGCCGGCTGTATTCAGAATGCGAAAATATCCGGCATCGCCAGCGGCAACCCCTGCCCCACTCCAAGTGCCGGCTTTCGCGATGATGCCGTTCGATGCAGTTGCCATCCAGTCAGACGGCAGAGCCATTTCGACCAACAGAGTTCCTGTCGCTGCGTCTGTTATGTTCGTCGGCGGTGCCCCGGTGTAGATACGCAACTTGGCAGCAGTGCCGATCGTGGCCTCGTATGCGTTCATCATCGCGTTGCGAACCGCAGCCGACATCCTTATAACCATTTCCGTCCACCTCACTAAAAGGTTGAGTTTAAGTTGCCAGTCGGCCTCTCAACAGGGATTACCCATCCGTATAATCCACCTTTTGTTGATTTGCAATCAAACAGTTGATTATGAGCCGAGCAAACTGCGAAGCTTCCCTTTGTTGCGACCGAGCACGCCCATAATAACTTTCTCGCCGGAAGAACTATCCATCCAGTTCGACGCACTCGCTTCATCGAGCACAACGATGTTTCGGATCGCGGTCGGGCCGCCATTGGACGAACCACGTTCTGCCGCGGCCATCCGCTCTGTCAGGGCGCTTTCCTGTGCTTCCGTCCGGATCGTCTCACCACGTTCGAGAATGGTCGGCACCTCGTTGGACTTCAGGCCCGCAACACCGCCGCTGTGATAATAGGATGCGACACTGAAGACGCCGGGGTCAACCTTGCGAGATCGAGTGGTTGAACCGATCGTGCCACCGCCATGGGCAACGGCTCCACCGAGTGCCGACGCAGCCTTGCCGATCGGACCGCCAAATCCGGCGAGGGCGTTCAGGATGGTCTGCTTGAGAATCATCATTGCGATTTCGCGCAGGAAGTTCGCCGCGAACTGCAAGAAGGCTGTCCCGAGCGCTTTGAATGCGTTCTCACCGTTGGCAACCGCCTGAGCAAAGGAGTCGAACACTCCGAGAAGCCCATCCGCAAAGGAACCAACGAGTTGCTGTGTCTGCTGTGATGTCAAGCCAAGGGTATTCACGGCGCGACCGACGTTCGCGATCGTGCCGGCTGCGGTTTGTGTTTTCGTGATAAGGGCATCGATCACAGGCAACTTTGCAGCCGCTTCCGGACCACCAATAGCTTCCCACATGGAACGAGCATTTTCAGCGGCGGATACAATCTGTGTGTTGAGATCGAGGATCTGCTGCGACAACGACTCTGCTGTCCCAACATCACCTGTCTGCATGGCCTGTTTGTATTGCTGCATGAGGGCATTGCGCTGCTGCTCAAGTGCCTGAGCCTGTTGAAGAGCGGTGTTCGCCTCCTGAATGGAAGTCTTCTGGTCGCGCTTTTCCTGGCTGATCTTGTATTCTTCAGTAGCAAGCTGCCGTATTTTGGCAATCTGCTCATCGGTGAGCGTGACACCGGCTTCCTTCGCCTTCTTCTGTTCCTCGGAAAGCTTCTTTTGAACGAACGCTTCCTGGGTCAGGCGACCGGCATTACCGTTCTCTGCTTCCTGAAGAGCAATCCGCTCATTGAGGCCGACGTTATACTCTTTCTGTGTCGCAAGGCGCTTCCGTTCGACCTCGAACTGCTTTTCGGTGAAGTCTCCCCCGCCTTCAAAAAGAGTGGCTTCCTGATTGCGTCGATTGGTGTTGATGCCACCGTTGTGACTGGCAAGGGAGCGGATGGCTTCGGCGATCTGGTCAACCGTTCCTTGCTGGATTGTATCCAGGATACCAGTGCTTTTCAGATCGCCATAATTGTAAGCGATCGATGTCAGGACACCTTGCTGCTGCGGAGAGAATGCATCGAACCTATTGCCGCCCACCTGATCGCGAGCAATCTTTCCGAACTCATCCACGCGCCGAGTCAGATCGCGCACGGCGTCCGACATCGGCACTGTCATGCCCTGAGTGATCTTCTGGATCGATCCGTCTGCGAGGGTCACCGTGTCTGAACCAAAGCCAGCGCGGTAAGCATTCACATCGTAGTATGGTTTTTCGCTGTAGCCTTCAAACTTCTTGATGATGTTGAATGCGGCAGAACCGCCATCCGAACCAAGATTGCCGAAGTTCACGGCAGTCATTCCAGCCTGATAACGCTTTTGGGCTTCCACCAACTGGTCGAACGAACCGGCAAACTTGATCGCCTGATTGTACTGTTCTTCCAAGCCTTTGATGGTCTCAAGCTTTTTCAGTTCTTCGGCCACGGATGGAATGAGCTTGCCCATTTCCCCCATGGCTTCGTTAAACTTTTTCGCCTTTTCCTCTGCCAGTTTAGTCGAGTCGGCATAACTGTCGGTCGCTGCCTTCGTCCCGATCAGCGCCTTGTCGGCCTCGGTGGCAGTTCCGTTGAAAGCCTTCACTACGGCATCGGCCTGCTGCATGGCATCGTAAAGTTCAAGCAGGCTCTTGGTCGTACCGTCGCCACTGTTGACGAGATTAAGCAGTTCGAGGGCAATGTCCTTGAACATCTGCTCGGATGGATTGAGTGCTATGTCATTCAGCACCTTCTCAAAATCGCGCAGTGTTTTGGTGCCGTCTCGAACCCCGTTGATCGCTTCCTCGATCTGACGGAACTGCTTAATCTGCGGCGAGTTAGAGGCGAGGTCGGCCGAGCCGGCATAGAGGACGCGAGACAGGCTTTGAGCGTCCTTCAGGCTCGCCTGAAAGGTACTCCGCAGTTTCTCAGCACTGGCAAGCGCCTGTGCGAGCGTCGCGCCTTTGATATTGTCGGCAACCTTCTTGGTTGTCCCTTCGATGGAATCGTATGCCGTCTGAACGGCCTGCAGAATTCTCTCGTGCTCGCTGACAGCAGTAACGGTCTTGTCGACTTCCGTTGCCCACGAGCTAACAGCGAGCGTTACACCTGTCAGGATGATGCCTGGAAGGCCGCCGACCGCCGACCAAAGCAGCCGGAAGGCGCCGGCCGCAACACCTGCGAGGCGGGTAAGCCCACCAACAGCCACCTGCAGCGCCAGAAAGCGTGAACCGGCTGTGCCGCCAACGACGGTTGCCACCCGCAACTGTGCGTTCATCGCAGCAATGATACCGGTGCCACGGGTCAGCGATCCGGCTAGTGCATTCCATTTGGCTTGCGTGGCGGTGACCGTACCAGCCCACGTGAACATCTCCCGGTTCAGCGTTCCGGTGGCAACCGCGTTGGCCTTGATAGCGGAAAACCAGTTGCCGAGACTGCCTGCAACCTTCAGCGCGACCAGCACGCCGGCAATGCGGGCGAAGTCGTCCATGTATGGCAACAGCGCGACCAGCCCTCTGGTCACATTACCGAGAGCCGCGCCGAGCGACAGGAAGAACTCACGGCCTTCGGTGCTTTGGAAGTAGGTGTTGAGCGTCCGCAGCCCATCGGTGAAGGCGTCAATGAAGCCACCCTCGCCGATCCGCAATTGCGCCTGGAAAATGTTGTTCTGGAAACGTCCGAGTTCGGCAGTCGTCGAAGCGAGCGCGGCACCAAGCTGCGGGCCAAAACGGCGCTTCAACTCTTCTGCGAATTTCAGAAGCGTGGTCTGGTCAGCCAGAACCTCACCCTTCTTCATCATCTCGTCGAGCTCGGACGCACTGACGCCGATCGCCTCTGCGAAGATATTGAAGGCACCGGCCAGACGGTCGCCCAACTGCCGGCGAAGTTCTTCCGACGATACCTTGCCCTTCGAGATCATCTGTTCGAGAGCGAGGAAGACACCGTTCAACTGGTCGATCGACAGCTTGTTGACACGGCCGGCCTCGGCAACCGACAGGAAGATGTCTCGGGTGGCACCGGCAGAAAAGTTAGCGGCATTGGCTGCCACGGCGAATTTCGAATATTGGTCAGCCAGAACGCCGAATTCGATACCAAGTCGAGCAGCATTACGTTCGAGGAAATCGAGTTCCTTGCTGACCTTTCCGGTATCCTGATTGAAGACCACGCCAAGTCGGCTTTGCGCCGCTTCAAGCGTCTGATAAGCCTTCAGCACACCACCGATCTGCCCGATCGCGGCATTCAGTCCGATGTAGCTGGCGGTGAGCGAAAGGATCTCGCCACGGATGCGCTGAAAGAGTGAGAGCGCGTCACGGCCGCCGCGAGTGCTGCTGCGCAGTGCGCTGTCCAGGTTCTTCGCACCAGAGGCACCAGATTCCATGGCAGAACCGGCTGCCTGTGCGCCCTGCCCCATTGCGCGGATCGGTGGAAGCGCGGCATTGGCGCTGTTCCCAAGCTGCCGGTTTGCCGCCGCACTGGAAGTCGCGGCCTGTGCAACGCGAGCAAGTCCGGAAACTGGAAGACCGGCCGCGGCACGGAGCTTGTCCAGCGCATCAACCTGGGAGAAGTATTCCGTTTTGGCCTTGCGTGCCGCATCCGTGACGCGCTTGAACGCATCGACCTGTTGCGTTGCATTGCCACTGACCGTTTGCAGGCCGGTGGCAAGCCGTTTGGCTTCCCCTTCGAGTGCTTTCCAGTCGTCGCGCAATTCATTGATCGCAGCAATCTGCTTTTGGAGTGCAGCAGCCTGTTTAGGATCTACGACCTCCGCGCCGCCGCTGCTGAACTTGTTGAGGGCTTCGATAGCACGACGCGTCCGGTCGATTTCAGCAGCATTCTTCGCAGCCGCCGCAGCAACCTCATTTTGACGAAGTGCGAGCCCGCCCATGGCAGTGCTGGCCTGATCAGCAACGGACTTTATTTTTGATTGCTCGGCGGTAACCGCGGAAAGCGCAGTCTCATTGCGCTTCATCTCGGCAGTTGCCTTTGCCGTTTCGCGACCAAGCTCTCTTTCGTACTTCGCAGCAGCATCGAGTTTGGGGTTTAGACGTGCCAGTTCTGCTTCCGTCGCAGCGATCGTACGGCTCTGGTCAGTAAGCTGTTGCTGAATCTGCGCCTGAAGACCACGGGCAGACTGTGCGTCACGGAAAACGGAAGTGTCGCCAGTTGGCGCCACCGGTCCCGGCGCTTGACGTGGTGTGCGGGCAAGTTCCTTGTTGTAGCGGTTCTGCGCTCGCTCTGTCTCTTTGACGAGCTTGTTAACTTCGGCGAGATCCTTCTTATAGGCGTCTCGCGTAGCCTTGGCGCGGTTCAGGACAGATGTCTGCTGCTCGACTTCATCCCGAAATTTCTTGGCGTTTGCAGCGGCTTCGGCTTGAAGCGCTGACCATTCTTTGGTTTCCTGAGAACTCTTGTTCAGGGCGCTGGCGGCCTCACCGGCTGCCTTGTCAACGCGATCAAGGTTATCTGCTATCGCACCGAGCGCGGAAAGACCCTTGGCTTGCTGCATGAGCGAACCAAGGGCATTACCGAGTTGTCCGAGTGAGTTGTTTGCCTTGCCGGCTTCGGTGCTGCCGGTCTTGACCGCAGTTTGAAACTCTTTCCAGGATTCGGTGATGACATCGAGGTTCTTGGACGCTTCGTTTCTGGCCTTGATCACCAGGTCGACGACGTTCTTATCAGCCATCAGCCGTTCCTTTTCAGCAGTTCGCTTATGTCCTTGGTTCGCGTTGGAGCCTGCTCGTCATCTTCACGGAGATTCCCGTTCAGGTTTTCAACCAGTTCCGTCAGGGCTTTTCCGGCTTTTCTCGCGTCTTCCTTCTTGCCGAACGCAGCTACTGCCGATGTCATGACTGCGCTCAGGATCGTCGCTGTGGTTGCGTGATGACGGTTGATCCTCTCCACAACCAGTTGATTTTCTTCCCAAACCCTTCCAACGTAATAGCGCTCGGCGTCCTTGTGGCCTTCAGCCAATAGTTGGCTGACCTGTCCTCGCAGACCCCAAACCCACTCATCTAGGCTTGGGGTTTTTTGAGTTCCTTGCTGAGACCGCTCGCGCTCGCCGTGATTCGCACGACGGTCTCTACGAAGTTTTTTAGGCCACCCTGCATAGCGAAAGTGAGGGTCGCTATCTTTTCGAGTGCTGCAGCCTGAACGTCCACGGGCAAGGTTGCGTAAACCTCGATAAGAGCTTCGGGTTCACGTTCGGCGTCACAGAGGTACAGAAGGTGTGCGATCGCAGCAGGGAACTTTCCAAGCAGTTCGAGCGCGACAGACTCCACCGTCTGTTCACTCAACGCTGCGGCATCCTTGCCGCTGAATTTTTCGTAGATTGCTGTCGCGCTTTCCTGATGGACCTGCACGATTTGCGTGATGTCCGGAACGGTGAGACCGCGAACTACGATCTCACCGCCATCGAAAGTAACCGGTTCAGTTTTCAGGGTGTACTTCAAAACGGGGACTCCGTGTTATGCCGTCTTCGGCAGGCCGGCGATGTAGATGGCTTCAAGCGCGCCCTTCCGGAGCACTTCCACCGTGAACGGGATCTGCTGCCAGTCATCACCCTTGAGGTTGTAGTCGCCGTTCGGAGCGAGCGTGACATACGGCATGTTGATCACGCGGTCGGGGCCGGTGGCGTTGCGCGTGATGTATTTCAGCGAACCTTCCACCTTCTCGGAACCGGAAATCACGCGGTCGTACGTGGATGCCAGAGTGGTGTAGTCAACGGTAATATCGTCACCCGCAACGATGGCACCGCCGACAACGATGGTGATGATGCCGCGTTCATAATCGATGAGGTAATCATCGAGAATGTCGTACGTGGTGGCGCCCTTCTTGACGCTGAGACCAGTGGTGCTGATCTTCACATCGCCGATCGCATCAGATGCTGTTTCACCAAGCTGGTAGGAACGGCCGGGAATAACATCAGCGATTGCGAAACCGGTGACAGCACCGCCCGCTTCCGTGACGGTCTCCTTGCCGGCAGCCGAGAAGAAGTAATAGGCAAGGTTATCTTCATCGATTTCATCGAGAACGATATTGCCGGAGCGCGACACTTCGAGCGTGATCGACTTGTCCTTTTCGCGGATACCGCGGTCACTGTTGAAGTGATCAAGGGTTTCCGTTTCCAGTGTCAGTGCGAATTCCGGCGAGTTGCCGAGATAGCGATAGCCTTCGCCGATCTGTGTACCAGGCTTGAACCGCGAGAAGTGAAGTTCTCCGCGACCAAGTGTGTAGTTTTCACTTCCCATTATAAGTCACTCCTTTGTTGCCAAATCGCCAAATGGTTGATTTTCTTTTAACCGAAAGGATCGTTGTTGTCCTCAACGATTTTCAGCCGCAAGGTGAGCCAGAAATACGCCTTCGTGGACACGGCTTCTTCCGGAGGGCGCACTACCCCGGCACCGATCTTGAACTGCTCGACGTTGTTCTTACGCAGGTTCCCCATGTCATCGAAATTGACACCGAAGGGGTCGGGCTGCCGCATGTTCGGACCGGTGCCCTTGCGTTTGATTTCCTGCGCCAACCGCTTCTTTACGTCGGCCATGGCGACGTGTGCTGGATCTGTGGGGTTCTCGCGATCATCAGGAACGAAGCCCTGCACGATGATATCCCACCAGCCGTCTTCCGCGGTCGAAGCCAGTGGCGACGGTCGCATCTCATTTGGTAACGGAGGCTCAATAATGCTGATCATGGGAATCGGATCGTTGACGCCGAAGACAAGCCGACCGCGGAACACGTTTCCTGTCAGGTTCACGTTATAACCACCGGCCTCGTTGATCTGAGAAAGTGCTGCCGCGATAGCTTTCTGAACTCGCAACCGGAAAGGATCGGTCATTTCATCACCAATTGTTTGTTACGCCACAAATCAACTTCTTGTTTAGAATACTCTAAAGAGTTGAATTTGCATCCCTTCAAACGGTTTTCTTCCTTCGGCAGATATTGAAGGTTGGATAGGATATGAAGGCCGCAGACATTCTTGCCGCGTAACGGTGCTACGTGATCAACTTCATACCCCTCAGGGCAATCTTCATAGAACCACTGGATGCCCTTGAGGTCTGCCCAGGGCGGGGTTCGCTGGATCTTCGCCGTTTGGCGTCTACGCACCTCAGCATTTTTTCGTTCCGGGTGACGTTGACGCTTCAACCTGCCGTGCTTGCGCTCAAGCGCACGAATGGGTTCCGGGTTTCTCAACCTGCGCTGTCGCTGCTGACGAGCACCTTTTTCAAGATAAGCTGCACGTTCTTCATCGGTCATCGCAGCACGCTTTTCCGCAATTTTTCTCCGACTATATTCCCGTAAGTAGGTGTCTCGCTGAACTTGACGGCACTCAATGCAACTGCAATCCGCTGTATTGCGTTCAGACATATGACCGTGCTTGCAAGGGCGACCTGTAAAATAGGTTTTTTCACCCCGTTTTTTAGCAATTTCGCGCTCAGGGTACGCTTTCTGAATTGTTCTCATTTTTGTGCCTCAAATAGTCGGTCGAATTTGTCGCGCAGCAATTGCTCCAATTCCGGCTTCAATTCTTCACGGGTTTCGTCAAACACCTGATCCACAGAGGGCGCGAACAAAAGCCAGAGCCCCTTCCCTATCTGCTTGGCACCACGGCTAGGCGCCTTACCGTTTTTTGTTCGGTAGGCGAGACCGATGTTGTTATTGCGCAGCTTGATGAGGAAGGCGCTCGGCATGGACTCGGACTTACCGGGATCAACCGTGACACTGACACCCTTTGTGCCGATTTTCGGGCTACCTTGAACGAACCGAGCCAACGATGTTGGGCGGTCCCTGCCACGGACAATGGCTGTCAGATCCCCTTTGGTCGCGTACTTCGCAATACCCAATCGATTGGCTTGACCAGTCAGATATCCACGGGGGAAATTGACTTGCTTCTCCATCGAACGCGCAGCGCGCCGCCGACCTTCTTGCGTGGTTTCGTTGACAGCCTGGCGCAGAATGTTCGCTATCTTCGGATCGAGAGTTTCGATCTCATCGAACGACGTGATGCCCTGAATAACGACGTCAACCGGATTGACCATCAGGCACTCTCCCAATCGGGAAGATCGACCGTTTGGCCGGCAAGCGCGTGAGTGCAGTCGGATAGAAACTGGATCCGACCGTCCGTCACGAACGAATGGCAAATTGCAGGCGGTGCACCATCCTTGCCGGCGTCGGGACCATTGTATGTGACCAGAACTGATGGCGTGAATGTCGGAGCATCCGGATTCCCGTTGTAACCCCACCGCGGTCCAGAGCCTTCGCCGACACTGACCTGATGAGCCCCATCGCAACCGGGACACCAGAACATCAATCGACCGCCTTCGAGGCTGCGGAGTTTGGGAGAAATGAGCGCCATCACGGAATCTCCGGTGCAACATACGTTGCCGGCACCGGCAAAGTAGCCAGTATCGGATCATCGGCATCCAACTGCAGAACCATGGCGGTGATCGTCAGATCGTCAGGAGGCTGGATGTTGTCGAGATAGTAAGCTTCACCCGCTTCGACCGAGATGATCGCATTACGCATAGGCTGCGGGATTTCTTCGCGCCAGATGATAATGCGAGGGGTGATGTCTTCACGTTCTGCGTAATTGAAATTGGTGCCCTTCATATCTCCAAGGGCTTGGAACTTGGTGTGCACGCGCACAAAGCACTGCACTGGCACCGCGTCGATCGATGCAAGATATAATGCAGGGACGCGCAAATGGAGTTGCACGTCCCTGCGGGCTCTCCGCTTAATGTCGCGGAAAGATGCCATCAGATTTCTTCGTCCTTGGAAGCAGCCTTTGCGGCGCCTTTCGGTTTTCCCTGGGGGTCACCTTCCGCGCCGGAAGCAGGTTTCGCTTCTTCAGCACCAAGCTGCTTTTCGACGTTGGTTGGTGCATCAGCTTCACCGGACTGAGATTTCGCGAGAATGACTTCGTCCTTCGTGGCCTTGCGGACGGCGTGGGCCGCTTCAAGCCTGTCAAATTCTTCCTGCTCCATCTCGACAACGCTGACACGCTGCGACGTAGATGCCGGGACGTATACCTTTTTGCCGTCTTCGCGACGGACGATCGTGTTAATGGCGTAAGCCTGTACCTTCGACATTTCGGAGTTCCTTTCAGGAGGCTAAAACTCAATAAATGGTTGATTATATGGGCGACTGACTAGAGCCGCCCAATCAGTGGTTTACGCGAGGACGCGGGCTTTCAACGTGCGGTTCGGATAGAGAACGAACGGCAGCGGCGAGGATTGATGCATCACATAGACTTCGCCTGGGTCTTTCTCCGTCCACATCTTCGGGAAGACATCAACGGAAACAGCATCCGCCATCATGGCGTCAGCATCCCAAATCGCGCCGTAGGCGATGACACCCTGATTGCCGGGGGCCAGCATCAGAATGTCACGAGGATCGAGAATATCGACCATATCCCCGTTCGGAGCTTCCACCACGTCCTTGTAAGTCCAGATTTCCAAGGACTGCCCAATGCCGCCGAGCGTCATGACGTATGTCAGCGGCTCATCGATGTTGAGCATGCCACGCTGGATCGTGGTGCCCTCACCGCCGCGGATCTGCGTGCTGAGCAGTTCCTTGATTGCGGTATTGTTCTGGAAGCACGGAACCACGTCGGCGCCGACGATGACACGGTTTGGCCGGCCGCCGAATTTCGCCTTATACACCAAGTTCGACCAAGTGGTCAGATCGCCGATGATGTCGGCTGAAGGGTCGTCCCAATGGTCGGTGGAAAGCGTGATCGTGTGGCCGGGGTCACGGCCAAAGTCAACAGTCACTTCCGGATGGGCCTGACCCTGATCGGCCGCATATGTGATGGTGTATTTGCCATCAATTACGGCTCGTGCACAGAGCCATGCGATGGTCATGTCGATGGCACGCAAGTGGAACTGAATAACCTCCTGAACACGCTGATCGAAGCGCTCCTGAACGGTCGGCAGGCCGCCGTTGCGGAAAATCTGACTCGGCAGAACGTTCGCCGCTTCCTGCGGACGAACCGCATCCTTCGGCTTGATGTAAGGCGGCGTGACCGACTTGACGGTTTCGCCGCGGCGCTTGAAGATCGGCTTGCCCTGGCTAGAAGGCATTACGAACGGCGCCATCACCCGGTACGGAGTCGGAAGCTCAGAGATCAGGATCTCCTGCGTCTTGGACAGGTGCGGCGTGCTGCTGAAAAAGTTCTGGCGGAACCAGTCAGGGGTTGGGAGAAGACGGAGATCCTGCCGCTCCATATAGAGGTCGGCAGATGTCCAGTATTCGAACTTATCCATTGCTTAGTTTCCTTGTTTCTGGATCTGCGTTTAGGGCAGGATCGGAGTGAACGATGCCAGCTTGCGCATGATGATTTGCGTCGGCGACGGAGCACCTTCGAACGCGTTCATCTTCAAAGCGTCGGTGTTGTAGGCGGCGTTCCAGACCAACAGGTCAGGATTAAAGCAGCCGGAGCGATAGACGCGGCCAACCTTGTAGTTGGTCGAAGCGTCGGTCGTGATCGGGTAGGCGAGAATGCCGATGGCCTTGATCGTGCCTGTTGCGGCAACGATACGGCCGTTTGCGTCAAGGCCGACGACCGTCAGAGCGGCCAGTGTCTGGCTCGCAGCAACGGGATGGTCCATGACGAACTGCTCTGGCTGGCTTCCCGTGATGAGACCTTCGGGAGTTACCCCGAAGTCCTGGGACCACTGCTGCGGCACGCCAACGGTCTCGGCGTAGTTCGGAGGTGTAATGGTAGGCATTTTGTTGACCTTTCACCAAATGGTTGATTTTCCGAGACGGCGGCGGACCGCCTTCGAGTTAACTTACGCGGCGGGTTTCTGCAGGCCGGCTGCGGCACGGACCCGCTGACGACGAAGCTGAGACTCGCTCATTTCGTTGTTGTCACCTTCACCGGGAGCACCAACGTCGGCGTTCTTGGTGCCATTCATGGCGTCCTGAAAGTTCCTGCCGGTGGCATTGGTCTTTGTGTTAGCCGCAGCGGCCTTTTCTTCCGGCATGTCCGCTAGCATCTCCGTGACCGTTTCGGCATCGAGCGATGCGAACTTGTCACCGGTCGCCATCTTGAGTGCCATGGAGGGCCGCTTCTTGCCTTCCTCGGAATTGACAATTGCCGAGATGCGGGTGCGTTCGGCGGTAGCGCCCTCGATCTTGCCGGCCTTCACACCTTCAGCGTGGCCTTCGGCGCGAGCGGTATCGACAGCAGCCTGATCGACTGCCGCGTCATTTTTCGTCTGTCCAGACATGGTTTCGTCTCCTTCATCTGAGGACAGTTCTGCCGCAAATGCGGCGACGGAGTCGTCAAGCGTACCGATCGCATCGGCCAGCCCGTTCGACGTTGCTTGCGAAGCCGTGAATGTGAGAGCTTCGGTGTCCCGAACAGCTTTTTCATCCATGCCTCTATTCCGTGCCACGGTGGACACGAAAACTGCGCCAAGCTCGTCGATGCGAGCCTGGATGCGTTCTTTGACTTCTGGTTTCAGCGCCTCGTAGGGATTGCCATCAACCTTGTGGGCGCCGAAGTGAATGAAGGTGACCTTGTATCCGCGCTGCTCCATTGCGGCCGAGATATCGATGTGCGCTGTGACCACGCCGATCGAGCCGACGCCGCCAGTGCGCGACACCGTGATGGAATCTGCAACAGACGCGATCGAATATGCTGCGGAATAGGCGCTTTCCATCGCATAGGCGCGGACAGGTTTGGTTCCACGAGCCGCGAACATCTTGTCGACGAGATCGAAATTGCCGGCTACCTCGCCACCGGGGGAGTCGATGATGAGCGCGATACCACGGACGCTTCCGTCTTCCAGTCCGCGTTCGAAGGCTTTCTGGATGTAGGCGTAACCGGTTGCCCACGATCCGAAGGCATAGGGGAAGTCGTGCAGGAGAACACCCTTAACCGGAATCATCAATACGCCGTCCTTGACGACATACGGGCGCAACATCGAACGGAACGAACCAGGTTCGCCCCACCAGTTTTCGTCGACAGACGCCATCTCAGCCTTATATTCCGGCGAGTTCATCTGTGCGGCAACCATGTGCAGCGAAGCTTCGAAGATGCCTTGCATTTCCGGCGCAACGATCGAGGGCTTCTGGTCGAAACGGGCGAGAAGCGGGTTCATGTTATTCGGCATCGAGGCCTCGCTTGTCTGGATTTGGATGGCGGGCATCCATGAAGTTGTTCGCGAGGGTTCCGTTCTCGCTACCGAGGATGTCTGAGAAATCGTGCTTTGCGGCTTCGCTGACGTTCTTTTCACCGGAAGCGGCGTTCACGGTATTGTCCTGAACATCATCGATGTAAGTGAGATCGTAGTGCTCGAACTCCTTCTTCTCGCGTGCGACCTGACGCAGTTCACGGCGCCAGTCGCTACCGTGGATGCGTGCAAGTTCACGTTCGTAGGTCGAGAGCTTGTGCTTGATGAGAAGAACCGAAGACTGAGTTTCTTTGAGGGGGTCAATCTGGCCGCGTGCCGCACCGATCCACTCGCAAGCGGTAATTGCTTCCATAGCGAGCGGCGCGTAAAGCCATGCGCTGTCGGAACCCATGCGCTTCGGCAGGGACTTGATAACGCCTTTGTTGATCGCTTCTTCGAGCCACAGGCGATAGACGATGTTGGCGAACCGATCGGCGACAACCTTTTTGCGGCCGACCATGAACTTCCATGTCTCGGTCATCGCGGCGCGGGCGGAGGAATAATTCGTCTCGGTGTAATCCTTGGAAAGCTGTTCGTAAGATACGCCGAGCAGCGCCGCGATATTGCGCAGAATGGATTGCTCGAACTCCATACCAAGCGGTGCACCCTGACCGGGAGTCTGCATCTTGAGTTTCGAGCCGAGCGGCAGTGCCGGAATGCGGACGCCGTTGAGCTTCAACTGATCAGCGCCGGCCATGAAGTCCGACATGACTTCAAGGTGTTGGCCGAGACCCTGCTTGATTGCCGTGTCAGCATCCGTGTCAGACGCCATCAGGCGAGCGAAGATATCCTGCGCGGGCAGATCGGATTCAACGACGGCGGCGTATGTAGCCTGGACCACGGCGTTCTGAAGCGCCACGTCGCGGAACTGGCGAGCCATGTGCGTTTCGCGAATGCCGGCAGCCATGTCAGACATGCCACGGGTCTGGTTCGGACGCATCTGCTCGAACAGGTGAATAAACTGAGGACGACCCCACCAGAGTTTCGCCGGCAGGCGCTCCCACTGATAGGCTTGTGTCAGATAGACATCGCGAGGATTGGCCTTGCGGATGTGATAGTGGGTCGGAACGTGATCCTGATTGACCTCGACGCCGCCGATGATGAAGGCGTTCGCTAGCCTGTCCATCGGAGTGGAGAGACGGTCTACATCGATCATTCGAATCGATGTGCTGAACGGGCGATCGGACTTCGCAGACCGGTCCCAATCGACAGCGGCAAGCACTTCACCGCACATCAGGTAGGTGCCAACGGCCTGGCGAACCAGCATTGTGAAGGAGTTACGGCGGGTGGAGTCGATGTAATTCGCATCGGACTCGGCCCACAGGCCGAACTTTTCTTCGACTTCTTCCTGAAACTCGTCTTCCCATGTCTCGTCGAGCTTGCCCATCAGCACTTGGCTGTTCGGCTTGGCGTTCAGAAGGAACTGGCTGCCAACGATGTTGTCCTGGTGAAGGCGCTGGCCGTTCTGCGCGTAGGCGTCGTTCTGCAGGATGTTGCGAATACGGGCGTCGGAAAGGCGCTTCGCCGGCATGATGTCCTGATCGGCCGTGCGGTTTCCCGGCTGCCAGAGCGCCAGTTCACGTGAAAACCGGCTCGCGCCTTCGTAGGCTTCGCCTGCAATGGCCGTTTCTTTACCCGCGCCTGACGCCACCCTGATAACGTCAGGCGCGGGAGTGCTCGAAACACCTTGGGAGGAGTCGGGACCGAGCACATCTGTGAAATCTTTGGGAGATGCCATCAAAACCATGGGCGCATCGCCCCAACGGCTTTAGTTCTTGGAGAAAGCTCTGCTTCGAGCATGGCGATGTACGCACTTAGGTCGGCTCGGTTTGCTGCGGAGTATTCGACACGCTCACCGTTTTGATCGACCACCACGCGAACTCGCCTCCCGGTCATCAGATCGTGGAGGGCGGCTTTTGCGTCAGCGATACGTTCTTGCAGCGTCATTCAAAAGGCCGATCTACAGAGTTGTTATCTCCGTATAATCGACCTTTTGTTGATTTGCAAACTGTTAGTTGATTTTCAATATTTCCGATCACTATGGAACGACCGATTTACAAAGTCAACTATTTGTTGATTATTCAGGCAAGAGTTTTCGCCAGTGCACCGAAGTCGTAGGACTTCTTCTGCGGTGTATGAAAGGCGGGTTCTTCCGTGTCACCAAAAACCAGGATGTTCTCATCCCATGTCTCTGCCCACTTGGGCGGACTGTCCCAAAAGCCAACGCGGGTCGCACGCACTTCTTCATGGCGCAGCATACCGAGAGCGTAATAGGTCAAGTCCCACGCTTCATTGTGCCGTCGATTGTTCTTCGGCGGCTCCCAACCCTTGTCGGTCCGGTTTTCAGCAGTCAGCTGCGAATAGAACCACGTTTCGGCCCAATGTGGGAATGTCCACCTTCCGCCGCCCGCATCCGTGCGATCGAATTGACCGGCGAGCGTATCTTTCAGTTCGTTCGAATTCAGATACCAGACTGGCACGTCACCGCGAGCAGTGTTCAGCTTGTCCTTCTGTTGCGCGTCTGGATAGTGTTTGCTGGCGGTCTGGATGTTCCGGTTCGGCATACCCTTGACCAGTGCGAACCGTCCTGACAGACCGTGATCATTGCGCAGCCGGCGCCAGAACTCACGCGCCTGAACGGAAACACCATCTTCACCGCCATAGTCGCTTGCGGTCAGTTTGATCGACATGCGCCGGCCGGAACCGTCAGCAAGTGGGTACGTCTTGTTGATGACGGCGTCGATCAGCAGATCCCAATCTTCGGCGTATGCGGCAGGGTTCATCGGCAGTTTATCGCCGGATTCATCCAGCCGGTTGGACTTCAACATGCGGAACATGTCGATGACCCACGCATCACCGCCTTCACCAAAACCTGTCACCTGGATGACGAAACCGCGGCGGCTACCGGACTGGATGTCCACGGTCGCAATCAGAAAGCGCACGCCATGGGGAACGGTTGGTTCCTCCTTGGATGAACCCCAATTGTCGGCCCGCTCCATCAGTGTTTCGGGCGTGCGAGCGTCAACCAGTGCTTTAGGGATATAGGGCATGCCGAGGTTCGTGTTGGTGAACTTGCGCAGTGCGCCTTCATCACCAGTTGCCTCGAACCCCGCTTTGGCGCGCAGGTAATCCGTAACCAGTCCAGACCACGTTTGGTATTTCGCGCATGGTCCCTTGAGCCAAAAGGAAGCGATATCGGACACGACACCATTACCGTGAATGTTGCCCTGATCATCAAGATACTGACCGTCACGCAGCCACTTGCCGTTCTCGTTGAGCTCCTGTCGATCTTCGAACAGATGATCGTGCTGGCAGTGCGTGCAGCGCATCGTCGCCATCTCGCCCGCTTCAAGAAAATCCTTCGTGTCAGGATAGTTCATGCACGAGAAGTCGGGCTCGAATCCGTTACCGCAAGACAGGCACCGCCAATAGAACCTGCGGCGATCGCCGCGGTTGTAGACTTCGAGCAGCCCTTTTGCCGGTGGCGCCTGATGCTTCGATGTTGGAATCCATTTTGCATCATCCAACTCCCGACCTGGCGATCCTTCTGCCAGTGTCATGCCGAAGCGGCGGAATGTGAAAGTGCGCATCTTGGCGAGATCAAAAGCGTTACCCTCGCCATCGATGTCAAGCGGCATGTGGTCGTAGTCGTTGAGCCAGACGCGCTGTACCGTCTTACCTGAAAACTCGGTGATAGTCGGCCACTTAATGATCAGGTCCATGCCGTTGCGGAAGCGCACGTCGTGGGTGTTGTATTCGAGGATCTGAGCTTGGACCTTGGCGTTCTGATTGAAGAAGCGCCGCAATTCCTTGTTCGACCAGTCGCGAGCACTGTCGCGCTTCATATGGACGATCATCATGTCCGCAGGATCGCAGAGCGCACTGTGATTGAGCCAGTTGATGCCCATTTCAGATTTAGAAGATCGAGCAGGCCCGACGAAAACCATACCGGTGTGACTAAGGCTGCCAAGCGTATCAGCCGGCTCGCGCATGTAAGGGACGCTGGAATTGTCCCACTTGAGCCCGTCGATGTACCGATACTTCTGTGCCGACTCGGAAACCGTAAGCCGCTCTGGCGGGCGCACCGAAGCACTTGTCTCGACAATCATGGCTTCGAGACTGCGGTATTTCGGAGTTGTCTTCAGATCAAATAGCGTCGTCAGTAGTGTCATACAGATCGGCAATCTTACTGCGGGTCGTGGATTTTTTATCGATGTCGACCAACGCTCCGTGGAGTTCGTTCAAAAGCTGATCGACCAGGCCGACCAGGAGAGAGTGCTGCTTCGGTGTCAGGCCGCCCTTTTCTTCCACGCTGTCAGCCCAAAGCATGGTGTGGCTGCGGATTGACTTGAACGCATCCCCGAGAACCTTCAGCACAGACTGCGTCGGCCACAATTCCCCGGCCAGTGTCTGATACTTCAGTTCCTTGATCTGCGCGTTCCAGAACGACTCGCGAAGGTTTTCCGGAAGGTCTTCGGCCTTTAGCTTTTTCATGGCCGCTTGCAGATCCTTAACAGGATCTACGAGATACGCGGCAGCCGTCGCCAGGTCGTAATGTTTGGCGCCACCGTCCCGAAGCGGCGGACAGTCTGCGAGCGAGGCGACCACAGCAGCGCGGGACATCCGGAACACTTTGGACAGCCAATCGACCGAGACACCCGTGTAGATGTCGTCAAGCTGCAGGAGCTTGTTGTCGCCGATCGCCTTGTATTTCATGTTCGAAGGGGGCGCTTTCTTAAAGCTACCTTTCGGTCGACCGCGACTGCGGGCGGGGCTGTTATCAGAACCGAGAATGTCGTCGAAAATATCTGCCATTATCTGGACTGAGCCCTTTCACGCATCCACTCATCAACTTCGGATTCAACCCAAACAGTTGAGCTTCCGATTTTGATGCTGCGCGGGAATTCGCCGGTCTCCGTCATGCGCCAAATTGTGGTGCGACCGAGGGGGACCCGTTCAAGAACCTGCTTTACGCGCAGGAACCTCATCGGCTCTGATGGCTGTTCGCCGGTTGTCGCAACGTGTTGCAATTCGTTTCATCCCGTTCGTTACGGAGACAATAATCACCTTTTTGTTGATTTAGCAAGCATGATGTGTCAACTGTTTGTTGTCCTGCTTCGGCAGGCATTGCGCGGCAGATGACAGTTAGAGCGTAAACGCTGCTGTAAGCCGGTTCGCCCTGGTGGCCGCGCCATATCAACCCTGAAAGGAAATTCAGACATGGCAGTCAAGAAGACATTTGATTTCAAATTGTCGCAGCGCGTTGGCCTAGCGCTATCGAAAAAGCGCCCCGCCCAATTTAACGAACCGCGTCCGACCGAAACCGGCGTGGTGATTGGACGATCTCAATATACCAATTGCAATCCTCAATACCTCGTTCGATACGTTGCTGCAGACGGTAGACAGATCGAAGAATGGCTTGCTGAAGACGCGATCGTTGCCGCCTAAACCTTGACATTTCTCGTCAAAGTCCTGAATTTGAAGATGTTGTGTGACGACGCGGTAATTAGCCAAGGCCGTCCTCCCCGAAAGGGGTAGAGCAATCCGAGTGTTTGGCGCTCGGCACACAACACCTTTCCCCTGCTTCATTCCTCCGCAGTTTTCAACTTCTCATCCAGGTAATCGCTCCACCACTGCAACATCTCGCGCCGTTGGTTGATATACTCGGCAGCATTGTAAGCAGCACGCACCTGGTTTTCCTCGACGTGCGCAAGTTGGCGCTCGATCCAGTCCGAATGGAAATGACCCGTCTCATTCAAAATCGTTGAGGCCGTCGTGCGGAAGCCGTGAACCGTCGCCTTCGAGTGATACCCCATCCGGTAAAGCGCAAACAGCATGGTGTTGGTCGACATCACGCCTTCCCGCGAGTCTGTGGGGAACACGTAATCCGTATCAAGACTGAACTTCCGAACTTCTTTCAATACCTCGACGCTCTGTTTCGAAAGCGGCACCAGGTGCTCAAGGCCGGTCTTCATCCGTTCGGCCGGAATTCGCCAGGTCGGGTTCTTGCCGTCAAGGTCCTCAAACTCATGCCAGTTGGCGAAGCGAGTTTCTTTCGTTCGAACCATGTTTCGCAGTGTGAAGATCAACCCTAGTCTCGTCACCGGCTCACCATCATATGCATTGAGTGCTGCCATCAGCTTTGGGACACCACTCGGCTTCACGAAGTTTCGACGTTTTTTCTTCGGAGGTGTTTGCATCACCTTACTCATGTTGACCGTAGGATCGACGGTCACATACCCCAAGGGTTGGGCATACTGGAAAACGTTGCCAACGCTTTGGCGAACCCGTTTTGCCATGTCGATCGCGCCGCGCTCTTCAATCTTACGCAGCATCGATAGAACAGTCTCACCATCGATTTTCGCGATGTCCAGATGGCCGAGGTCTTTCATCACGTTACGCTTCATACGGCTGTCGATACGAATGGATTGACCTTCCGACCACCTGTTTTTCTTTTTCTGGAACCACTCGAAATATACCTCTTGGAAGGTGCGGATCGGCGCCGAACTGGTATCCTCTTTGACGACAGCAGGATCTTCGCCTTTGCGAAGGCGACGCTTGGCGTCATCACGGAGGTCTCTCGCTTCGACAAGCTTCATGTCAGGATAGGTGCCGAGGGTGAGATTTTTCTGCTTGCCGTCGAACCTGTAGGCGAGACGCCAAGTGCGTGATCCCGTGGGGTGAACCCAAAGTTGGAGCCCTCCTGCGTCGCTCAGTTTATAGAGCTTGTCTTGGCCTTTTGCTGCGCGGCAGGCTGCGTCTGTAAGCGGCATATCAACTCCTGTTGGAATCCAACACCGACGTTCCAACACTTATACCAACACCGCGCACGGATACCATGCAACAGCCTGAAACAAGGTGAAACACCGAACGTCTGTATTATAAGGGTTTTAGGGGGATTTTGAAACAGTATGCTCTCGCTGAAACGAGAGTTTGGTGGGCCCGGAGAGACTCGAACTCCCAACCAAGCGGTTATGAGCCGCCGGCTCTAACCATTGAGCTACAGGCCCTTTCGGAAAAATTATCCGAAACACCGGCTTCGCAATGGTTCGAATCCGGTG
>Ga0308171_1000609_pt1 | contig 68659 bp, 65 predicted proteins | sample PhyGR1_FD_202135 | JGI IMG/M metagenome (GOLD analysis project Ga0308171, IMG submission 202135) | Phyllosphere microbial communities from UC Gill Tract Community Farm, Albany, California, United States - DLSLSG.R1 | ecosystem: Host-associated > Plants > Phyllosphere > Unclassified | place: USA...
GGTACACGGATGATACTGCTACAAAATATAAAGACGATAATCCCGTTGTATTACTCTTACGCAGATATCCGTCTGCTTAGGGGGCCAGAAGCGACCTTGATCCTTGACTGTCAGGATAACGCGCCGAGATGAACCATTGCCACCCAGACGAGCGTCGCCAGATTGCCGCGGAGCTGGAACTGGCTCTGGCCGAACTGGCCGTTATCATGGCCGAGCAGGACGGTTCCGTTGACGCCGTGCCGCCCTTCTGAGGGTGGCATACACCCGCAATGCTGCCACCACCGTCCGATTGCCATCGAGATCGAGATCAGCTTAAGCGTGATGGCAAGCAGCGCCGATGACGCTGCGCCGTCTGCCTTTGGCGGCTCCCCCCCCTGATGACCCCGCTTACCGCGGTGCGGCTTACTTGTTCAGCACATCTTTCAGTGCTTTGGCAGGCTGAAACGTAAGCTTCTTCGCAGCGGCAACCTTGATGGTGGCGCCGGTTGCCGGATTGCGAGCCTCACGCTCCGGGGTATCCTTGATCTTGAACTTGCCGAATCCCGGGATAGATGTTTCCGCTCCAGACGTGGCTGCCGTCGTGATCGACGCGAAGACGGTTTCGACGATCGATTTCGCCTGGGCTTTGGTCAGGTTCTGTTCGGATGCGATCTTTTCGGCGATTTCATTGGTTGTGGTCATGACGGTTTCCTCGTTAAAGACGGGAAAACCCTTTCAGGCGATCGTTACGTTGTCATGCGGTGATGTCCTTAGAGTGGCGCTCCTGCCGGGGTTTCCACAGTTTCTTGCCGGTTGATAGCCCCTTTTGCGCTTCTGCAGTACCAGTTCGAGAAAGCGCGATATCGCATCATTCTCATTGCCGAACACCTCGGTCATCTCCCCGCCAGCCTTGCCGATCCGTCCCCAGCTTCGCACGACGGCTATTTCGCCAAAAAGGGTTGGCCGGATCGCAAGCGCGTAATATCGGGCCATGTTCCTGTTGGCGTCGATCCTCTGGCAATAAAGCTGGTAGTGGTGTGTTCCCATCCCCGCATGATCGGCGATGCTCGCGATCTGGTCCAACGAGACTTATGAATCGAAAGGTCGCTTCCGATTCATTTCTGTGATGGATGCCTGTTGCGGTTTCGGCAGTGTCCGATCATCCTGACGCTCAAGCTTCCCGGTCTGAACGGTACGTCCGGGCGCGATCGTCGAGGTGAGCACAGCCGGTAAATCAGATGGCGAGCTGTCTTCGCTTCCAATCGTCAGTAGGTCCATGTTCAGGCATCGCATGTTTTCGAAAAAGGAGGATCAAATGGCACCCTTTGAGGAAGCGGCGGCCGCGACGACTACGATACAGGAGCATCTGTCATCTACACTGGAGAAGCATTATGACGGGTTGAGCTAGCACATCGTGAATTCTTCGGTGTCCATGCTCATCCTTCAACGAGACACAACAACCTGATCGAAGCGCTAGAAGGCGATCGACGCGGCACTGGCGCTGATGAAGGTAACGAAATGGCCAATAGAAGCCGCATACGGTCCGCAAGAAAACGCCTGGGCCGTCAAGGTCCCAGCTTGGCAAACCTGTTGGGCCTGGCGTGCATATCCATGTCCTTCCGCCTGAAATAGATCGCCCGCCCGCAGCGGATCGGACTATGGCCCTGGACGATAATGATCTGCTCGTCCTTGCGCATAGATTGGGTGATTTCGTGCGGCATTATCAACGGGCGGCGCTGGAAATTGATGTTTTCTGATTTGAGCGATGCGCTGTTTTTCGCACCCCAGCCGAGATTGCGAGAACTGCCTTTGACTTCGACAGTCATTTCTCCACATTGGGCTGAGACGTTGCGGGCGGTATCCAGTGCCTTGATTGCTGCGTAGCTCGCGAAAGCGCAGCCGTCGATCCATGAGACCGCGCCGTCCTTTCCGAAGTGCCGTTCCAGTTGCCCGACGGACTGGTACATCAGCATCATGCTGACGCCATACTTGCGACCGCGATCGCGAGCCTCTTCAAGCACGCGCATGTAGCCAAGCAGATCGACTTCGTCCAAAATGAACAACGCTCGCCTCGTGAACGCACCATCCGCTTCGACCATCGCGTTGATCAGCGAGCCGATGATCACCCGACCGATACCGGGATAGGACCGCAGGATCGATGCGGGGATATTGATAAACACGTCTTTCTTTCCGCCAGCGATCTCGCTCGATTTGAACGTGTTGCCGCAAACCAGTGCCGCGTAATTATCGAGCGACAGCCATTGCGTATCTTTCGATGCCGTCGAATAGACGCCTGAGAACGTTTGCTCGGTCATGTTAACAAAAACGCCGAGCGTTTCGCGGATGAAGGCGGACGTGGAGTGTTCCTGTACGTCGCGCAGCATGGCGAGCACGGAGGTTTCCGGCTCGGAGACGATCTGGCGCAGGCTGCGCAGGTTTCGCCGTCCTGCATATTCCGGTGACAGCATCACATGCGCTAGAAGACCAGTCAGCAGATTGTGCGCCTGCGATTGGAAGTAAGAGCCAGTCGACGATTCGAAGCGCAAGCTTTCCGAGAGTAACATGTGCGCAATGCCGACAATGTCCTCTTCCTTTTTTAGCGAGTGCTCGATTCCGTCGAGCACGTTAAATCCCATGACCGGATTTGCCGGATCGAGCACAACAACCTCTCGGTTGAGTTTATCTCTTCGGTGGTCAACGACCATCGGGGCCACCTCGGTGGACGGATCCAGGCAAATGAGGGGACCCGTATATCTGAGCGCCGTCGGCACGACGTTGCTGGTGGTCTTGAAGCCACCGGAGCCCGCGAAGAAAAGCATGTGAGTCGAATCGAAATCCTGGGAGTAGGTCAGCAGCGGGGCTTTGCCACCACGTCCCCAGGTGGCCGGATCGTTCGGATCGAACGGCAACTCATGGACGAGTTCCTTGTCGACCCTGTAGCGCTCGCCGATGACGATTTCGCCATCATCGGGAAACAGCCGTGCCGCCGCCGACATCGGCAGCCAGTCTGCATCTCCGAATGTTCCGCGCCTGGCGCGCGTCACCTGTTCGGGCACGACGCTGGAGATGCGCGCCGCGACCGCGGCCGCCATGAATCCCATCGCTGCGCCAACGACCGCAATCATGTCGACGAATGATAGCGCCTGATCCCAGGTCAGCACACCGCTCTCTACGAGCGGCTGAAGCCGACCGAACTCGCGCATCCCGTAAAAGCCGGCCACCAGGAAAAAGCATAGAAAGCTTGCCAATGCCACGGGCCTTCGCCGATGGAGGGGCAGCGCCCAAACTGCCAGCAATCCAGCCAGCGGCCCGAACAAAAGGACGGGCAACGGTGACGCCCGAAGGAACCAGTATTGCGTCTTGCCTGTGATGCCGGCGGCCAATTCAGGCCAACGCCAGTGGGCGACGTAAAAGGAAAATCCGGTGACGGCGATGGGAATGGTGATAAGCAACAGGCTCGGATGCTGTTTGGCCTTTCCCTTCATTCCGCCACCTTCAAAAAGCGTTCTAACCCGCCGTTGGATGCCGCATCCCTGAAGGCCAGCTCTCCGATATCGCACAGACGCCGATGTTCAGGTGTCCCCTGCACGACCCGCTTCATTTCGAGAAGTCCGCCAAGCAGGAAAGCCCGATCGGCGTCCGACAGGCCCGCGCGAACGACAATGTCACCGAGCAAGAACTTTTCTCTCGCTCCCTTCTTTCGGTCAGATGTCATGAGGAACCTCCGTTTCCGAACCAGTCGCTCCATTTGCCTGTCCACGCGGCGAAGCAGGTGAGCCAGCGGCTTGCTTCTTCTCGCCGTTGCGAAATCGCGCTGCGATCTCGTCGAAGATGCGATCCACCTCCTCGTCAGCGATCTCCATCTCCGCCAATCCCGACTTCGTCGCCGCACGCGCGAAACGATCAGCTGATTTTACTATTAAAGTTTTTCTTCGTTCGCGAAGCTTCTCGATTTGAGCATCAATATCCATGAGCGCAGGCTTGGTAGTCATAATTGAGTCCTCTCAACCTCTTTGGAAATTTCTATTCCGTCATTTAACTGACTAGAAAATGTTAGTCAAAAGCACTACCGTACACAAGCCCCCAAACGTCTGTATTGGAAATCCCAGCTGGGCCGTCTTCCGGAAAAGCAGCATCGGTCTTGTCAGGCCGATTGATTTGAGGGCGCAATATACGTCGCTGACGCGACGTGCCTGGAAGGACTGGAGACGTCAGTGGCGATCATGTTCGTCAGAGCGCAGGTGATCAGCAGGGGAGCGGGACGCAGTATCGTTTCGGCCGCCGCCTATCGTCATCGGGCGCGGATGATGGACGAACAGGCCGGAACCTCCTTCAGTTACCGTGGCGGCGGCGCCGAACTGAAACACGAGGAGTTGGCGCTGCCGGACCAGGTACCGGCCTGGCTGCGCGCGGCCATCGATGGGAAGAGCGTCGTTGCGGCCAGCGAGGCTCTTTGGAATGCAGTGGACGCATTCGAAACTCGTGCCGACGCGCAGCTTGCCCGCGAGTTGATCATCGCGCTTCCGGAAGAGTTGACGCGATCAGAGAACATCGCCCTTGTGCGCGAGTTCGTCCGGGACAACCTGACGTCCAAGGGCATGATCGCCGACTGGGTTTATCATGACAGGCAAGGCAATCCACACATCCACCTGATGACTGCGCTTCGACCTCTGACGGAACAGGGTTTCGGGCCGAAGAAAGTGCCGGTGCTTGGCGCCGACGGCGAGCCGTTGCGGGTCGTCACGCCGGACCGACCGAAGGGCAAGATCGTCTACAGGCTCTGGGCCGGCGACAAGGAAACCATGAAGGCATGGAAGATCGCCTGGGCGGATACGGCCAATCGGCATCTGGCGCTTGCCGGCCATGAGATCCGCCTCGACGGGCGTTCCTATGCCGAACAGGGGCTCGACGGGATTGCCCAGAAACATCTCGGGCCGGAAAAGGCAGCGCTTGCCCGCAAGGGTGTCGCGATGCATTTCGCGCCGGCCGATCTCGCGCGCCGGCAGGAGATGGCCGACCGGTTGCTGGCCGATCCGTACCTACTCCTGAAACAACTCGGCAACGAGCGCTCCACCTTCGACGAACGTGACATCGCCAAGGCACTGCACCGCTACGTCGACGATCCCGCTGATTTCGCCAATATACGTGCCAAGCTGATGGCCTCCAATGACCTCGTGCTGTTGAAGCCGCAACAGGCTAACCTGCAGACCGGCAAGGTGGCCGAACCTGCGGTCTTCACCACACGCGATATCCTGCGCACCGAATATGACATGGCGCAGTCGGCGGAAGTTCTGGCCCGGCGCAAGGGGTTCGGCGTCGCCGCGGCGAAGATTGCGGCGGCTGTCAGAACCATAGAAACCGCCAATCCGGAAAATCCGTTCACGCTTGATCGCGAACAGGTGGAGGCTGTCCATCATGTCGCCGGCGACACTGGCATCGCCGCTGTGGTCGGGCATGCCGGTGCGGGAAAATCGACGCTGCTTGCCGCGGCGCGCATCGCCTGGGAGAGCGGCAACTACCGCGTCTTCGGGGCGGCGCTTGCTGGCAAGGCGGCCGAAGGGCTTGAGGATAGTTCCGGCATCAGATCGCGCACGCTCGCCTCATGGGAACTAGCCTGGGAGAACGGACGCGATCTCCTCGACCGGCGGGACATATTTGTCATCGATGAAGCTGGCATGGTCTCGTCGCAGCAGATGGCGCGTGTGCTCAAGCGCGCCGAGGAGGCTGGAGCCAAGGTGGTTCTGGTCGGCGATGCAATGCAGCTTCAACCAATCCAGGCCGGCGCAGCCTTTCGGGCGATTTCCGAACGGATTGGTTCTGCCGAACTTGCCGGTGTGCGGCGCCAGCGTGAAGAGTGGGCGCGAGAGGCCTCCCGTCTTTTCGCCCGCGGCAAGGTCGAGGAGGGGCTGGATGCTTATGCGCAGCGGGGGCATATTGTCGAGGCGGAGAGCCGGGCTGAAGCTGTGGAGCGCATCGTTGCTGACTGGACGAGCGCTCGCCGCGACCTCATCCAGCAATATGCCGATAAAGAACAGTCGGTTCGCATGCGTGGTGACGAACTGCTCGTTCTCGCCCATACCAATGACGACGTAAGGCGGCTCAATGAAGCGCTGCGCAACGTCATGAAAGATGAAGGCGCCCTGACCGTCTCTCGTGAATTTCAAACGGAACGAGGCGTGCGGGAGTTCGCCGTCGGCGACCGGATCATCTTCCTCCAAAACGCCCGGTTCCTCGAGCCGCGTGCGCAAAAGCTTGGACCCCAATATGTCAAAAACGGCATGCTCGGCACGGTCGTCTACACCGGCGACACGCACGGCGACCCACAACTATCGGTCCGTCTCGATAATGGCCGGGATGTCGTCATTAGCGAAGACAGCTATCGCAATGTCGATCACGGTTATGCTGCGACCATTCACAAGTCCCAAGGTGCGACCGTCGACAGGACATTCGTGCTCGCAACCAGCATGATGGATCAGCACCTGACATACGTGTCGATGACCCGCCATCGCGACCGGGCCGATCTTTATGCCGCTCGCGAGGACTTTGTGCCGAAGCCGGAATGGGGGAAAAGATCCCTGGTTGATCACGCCGCAGGCGTCACGGGCGAGCTGGTCGGAACCGGCAATGCGAAGTTCAGGCCGCAAGACGAGGATGCCGATAAAAGCCCCTACGCCGATGTGAAAACGGACGACGGAACCGTGCATCGGCTCTGGGGCGTGAGCCTTCCGAACGCCCTGGACGAGGCCGGCGTGTCGGAAGGCGACACGGTGACGCTGCGCAAGGACGGTGTCGAACGGGTGACGGTGACGGTGCCCGTCATCGACGAGAAAACCGGAGAGAAGAGGTTCGAGGAACGGACGGTCGATCGAAACGTCTGGACTGCCAAACGGATCGAAACGGCAGAGGTTCGCCGGCAGCGCATCGAGGAGGAGAGCCATCGGCCGGAACTATTCAAGCAACTGGTGGAGCGTCTTGGCCGCTCCGGCGCCAAGACGACGACCCTCGATTTCGAGAGCGAGGCCGGCTACCAGGCGCACGCTCGGGATTTTGCCAAGCGTCGCGGTATCGATACGCTCTCCGGTGTCGCAGCCTGGATGGAGGACGGGGCGGGGCGGCAGCTGGCGTGGCTGGCGCAGAAGCGCGAGCAAGTGGCGAAGCTTTGGGAGCGGGCGAGCGTGGCGCTCGGCTTCGCGATCGAAAGCGAGAAGCGTGTTTCCTATAGTGAGGAACGAGCCGAAACCCGGACGGCAAAAATTCCGACGGATCGACAATATCTCATCCCGCCGACAACATTGTTTTTCCGTGGTGTCGGCGAGGATGCCCGCCGCGCGCAGCTTCGCTCGGATCACTGGAAGGAACGCGACGCCATTCTTCGCCCAGTCTTGCAAAAGATCTATCGCGATCCTGAAGGCGCGCTTACCAGACTGAACACGCTTGCCTCCGACGCGCGGATTGCGCCCCGCGAGCTTGCCGACGACCTTGAGGCCTCGCCGCAGCGTCTCGGCCGTCTGCGTGGATCGAATCTTCTTGTCGATGGCCGCACGGCCCGCTCCGAGCGCGATGCGGCGGTGTCGGCGTTGTCCGAGTTGCTGCCGCTGGCACGTGCCCATGCCACAGAGTTCCGCCGCCAGGTCGAACACTTCGGCATGCGCGAGGAGCAACGGCGCGCGCATATGTCGTTGTCGATCCCGGCGCTTTCCAAACCGGCTATGGCGCGCCTTGCCGAAATCGAAGCCGTACGCGAGCGCGGTGGCAAGGATGCCTACAAGACGGCCTTCGCTTACGCGGCGGAGGATCGCCTTCTGCTTCGGGAGGTAAAGGCGGTCAACGACGCTCTCAACGCTCGCTTCGGCTGGTCTGCCTTCACCGACAAGGCAGACACTGTTGCCCAGCGCAACATGATCGAGCGCATGCCGGACGACCTTGACCTCGACCGGCGCGATAAGCTCAATCGTCTTTTTGCCGCCATACGCCGCTTTGCCGAAGAACAGCATCTTGCCGAAAGGAAAGATCGCTCCAGGATCGTTACCGGCGCCAGCGTCGTGCCTGGGAAAGAGACGGTGCCGGTGTTGCCAATGCTTGCAGCTGTAATGGAGTTTGAAACCCCGATCGACCACGAGGCGCGGGAGAGGGCGCGCGCTGTGCCTCACTACAGTCAGAATCGCGCCGCCCTTGGGAACGCGGCAGCGCGTATCTGGCGCGATCCGGCAGGTGCTGTTGGAAAAATTGAAGATCTGATCCTGAAGGGCTTCGCCGGTGAGCGGATCGCTGCGGCCATCAGCAATGATCCCGCTGCCTACGGCGCGTTGCGAGGCTCCGGCCGTATCATGGACAAATTGCTCGCTGTCGGCCTGGAGCGGAAGGAGGCTTTCCGGGCCGTCCCGGAGGCGGCAAGCCGTGTCCGGTCATTGGCCACCTCATTTACGGCCGCATTTGATGCAGAGAGGGAGGCGATCAATGAGGAGCGCCGGCGCATGAGCATTGCCATCCCGGGACTGTCGCCTTCCGCCGAAGATGCACTGAGAGAACTCTCAGTGGCGATGAAGAAAAAGAACGGCCGGCTCGACGTCGCTGCTGGCTCGCTCGATCCCGCCATTAGTAAGGAGTTTGCAACCGTCAGCCGCGCCCTCGACGAGCGTTTCGGCCGCAATGCCATCCTGCGTGGAGAGCTGGATGTTTTCAATCGCGTGCCGCCTGCTCAGCGCCGTGCGTTCGAGGTAATGCGGGAACAGCTGAAGGTGCTGCAGCAGGTGGTCCGCATGCAGGCAAGCCACAACATCGTAGCAGAGCGCCAACGGCGTGTCCTCGACCGCGCCCGCTGCGTTATCCGCTGAAACCAATGAACCGAAAGGAGATGAATATGGCTGAACAGGAGTTTTCTAACGACGCAATCGTCCGCGCTGAGGTCGACGCCCAGTCGCGTCATATGCCTTGGTGGTACTCTGGATAGCCGCGATGCGTTGTTCAATTTCGACAAGCCGCGCCTCATCTGTCTCAATAGCAGGGTCGCCTTCAGCGGAGGCTTCGATCTGCGCCTGCAATTCATCGAAGGTCTCCCCAAGAGCCTAAAGCTCGGCCTGTTCTTCCTCTGTGAGCTCTCGTGTTTGCGGATAAATCTGCCCGTAGCCGTCTACGGTGACACCGTCAACATCGCCGCGCGGCTTGAAAGAGTTGCCGAACCTGGAGGCATAGGTGTCTCGCGATCCATCAGAGATCACGTCGTGAAGCAAAGAAGAAAGCTAAAGTTTGAGGACGCTGGCTTTCAGTACGAGCCTTTCAAACCAATACGATTTCGGGATGGTCTTCTTCGCTGCGATCGGCGAAGTCTTGCTCATTGTGTTCGAACGGAGAAGCGATTCCGATGCTTGGCTAACACCTGTGCTGAGCTTGTCCCTCATGCTGTTCGCTTGCGGCAATGCGTCTCGTGGCCGGAAGATGGTCAGCCGAATCAGGAGCTTTAATGATCGCTTCGGTAGCTGGCAGTTTCAAGGGCACTTATTTAACCCACTTTGATGGGTTGAATAAATTGAAAATATGCTTTATTTGAACCATTGAAAGGGTCAATTAATGCGCCTGACGCTTCAAACCCATTTTTATGGTCAGTGGCATCACGCCGCGACGCTAGAACTTAAGGACGACGCGGCCGGCTTCCAAGGCGCGTCCATCGTCGATTACGATCTCGACTATTTCGTAACAGTTGCATCTGCGGAGTTCGCGGGTGGAAAAACGGTTCGCGACCATCGCGCGTTATCTGTTCGATATCCCGTTGATCTCGAAAATCGATATAGCCGCCGCTGGCCGCCCTTCCTCTTGGATCTTATGCCCCAGGGGCATGCAAGGCGAAAGCTTGCCGAGCATCTCAGTCTTGCTGAAGGCTCGCGCGCTTCCGATCTCCCGCTGCTTCTGCGATCGGCGACGGGCGGCATAGGCAATATCCGGATCAAAGAAGCGGCGGAGGCCGAGACGGAACGGCTGCGCGGTGTTGAGCGCCAAGGGGTTACAGAAGCGGAAATCCTTGAGCGCTCGGATCATTTCATGGAAGTCGCCGATCGCTTCGGAATGCTCGCCTCTGGCTCAAGCGGCCTGCAAGGCGAATGGCCTAAGGTCTCGATGACCCAAGCGAATGACGGTCTCTATTATCCCGACAGCTTCGTGACTGATGATGAAGCCGTGCGCCACGTCATTGTCAAGCTGGTCCGCAGCAACGAGCCCGTGGACCGCCTTATACTCGAAGGCGAAGCCCTCTATTCGCGGATCGCTCAAGAGATCGGCCTGAATGTGGACGAACCTTCGACCTATGCCGAAAGTGTCCTGATCATTCCTCGGTTCGACCGGAAGAAAAAAGAAGGTGGCGGAACCGTTAGGCTGGGCCAAGAAAGCCTGGTATCCGCGATCGGCGTTGCTGATTTCGGTCATGTCGGCTCGCACGAGGCCTACATCGACGTTTTGCGCCAATATTCTGCCAATACCTTCGCGGACATTGTCGAATACCTGAAGCGGGACATCGCCAATTTGGCGCTCGGCAATCCCGATAATCACGGCCGAAATTCTGCACTGAGTAAGCACCAGGACGGCACGATCAGCCTGTCTCCGCTCTTTGATTTCGCGCCAATGCGGCTTGCCAAAGAGGGGATCGTTCGTTCCACCCGCTGGGCCATGATGAGGGACGGTGGTCGCGATCACCTTCCCGATTGGAAACGCATTTGCGCTGAACTGATCCCCGATCCTGATGAGCAGAATGCGCTCGCAGCTGAGCTTTCCGTGTTTGCCGAATACCTCCGGCAAACACCGGCTATGGCGAAAGATATGGGTGGGTCTCAGGAGATTCTAGAGCGTGCAATGGGACGCTGCATTGAAATCGCGGAGAGCGTTCTGGCGGCGTGCCAGTGATGCCGGAGGACAGCTAAATGGCTCGATGGAGAAAGCCAACGAAAGAGGAAATTCTTGAGAACCGGCGAACACTGGCGGAACGCGCTCGGACTGGCGACTTGAGGTTACCTGAGGCTGTTGTTGAAATCCGAAGAGGGCTTGGTTTGACGCAGGACGAATTCGCCAAGACGCTATCGCTCACCAGGCGCCAAGTTGCTGAGATGGAAGCCGGGACGGCGAACCCAACGCTCGAAACTTTAGGGAAGATTGGCCGATTGTTCGGATTTACTGTGGGGTTTATTCCGAAGGCGCAATGATAGCTGAATTTTCTCGGGGGATGGGCGTTGGTACTACGCAAGGAAGCGATGGCGAGGATCAAAATCAATCGGCTGCTGGAGGCCGCTGGCTGGCGCTTCTTCGATGACAAGCGGTCCCGCGAATGTCGTTCTTGAGCCGAACGTCAAGCTGAAGCCTGAGCATATCGAAAGTCTCGGTGCGGACTTTGAGAAAAGCGCGAAGGGATTCATCGATTTTTGTTGCTGGGCAACGACGGCAAGCCGCTGATCGTCTTGGAAGCGAAATCGGAAGATAAAGATCCTCGTACATACATGACCGAGGCATCGAGGGAGGGTTGCACCCAGCCCCACCCCTCGACTTTGAGAGGTTCCGCGGCCTGCTCGAGAGTGATTGGGGCAGCCCGCAGCAGCGTACGGAGGTGCCCAGGCGCATATTGCATGGCGCTGGCACAAACCGTGGTTCGACAGCTACGACCTGGAAATTTTTCGCATTGATCCAACGGAGCTAGAGACCGTCATTCTCTCATGTCCGTTGTCGCGGTTCTAGGGAATTGCCCGGAGCGGGACTCTTGTGCTGGTAGCCATGTCATTGATCTTGCGGCGCTGGGTGCTATCTCCCACAAGCGACCCTCGATCACTGTTTGAATGCCGTAGAACGTGAGCAGGTCTCCGGCGGAGACCCTTACAATGAGACCATCGTCAACGACTGTGATGATGGCACACCCATTTTCGAAATTCAGTTGCCTGCCGTTGCACCTGTCGGTGATCGACAAGCAGATATCTCTGCTCTGCGCGCAGATTTTCTTCGCTACGGTGAGTGCGGCTTCTAGCTCAATGAAGGCCTCTGAGACATTTTGATACCCCATTTATCATTCCTCAGATGTGTCTTCCATCCGCTTTGCCCAACATAAAACATAAGCGACGACCAGCGGCGGTATGGAGGACAACATGCAGTTGGTCCGGTTGATGGGAAATACCCACAACGGCGCTCCCTCATATGAGGGGTATCGATACGATCGGCGTACCTCGCAGCTAAACCGTGCGGCGGGCTGAATAGAATTTATCAGGATAACTTGGAAAGAGAGGTTCTGCCGATTCTTCAGAACGGGCGCCTCTTTCGGCCCCCAACGCTTGGCAGACCCGTATCCAGTTCATGGCCGGGCAAACGAGACAGCAAGTGCGTAAACGCCGGTGGGTAGTAACATCGCTGCCACCGCGGTTGCGCGGGGCTTGACGGTCAACACCCGCGTCACAAACATTTTCGATGCCGCCGATCTGAAGGTCACCGACCCCGAGATGTCGCGCGGTGATTTATGTCGACAGACTTCCTGTTTGCTGTGTTGCGCGAGAATAAGGTCCGCACGTAGCAGTGCGTTCACGACTGTTCAGCAAACCAAAAACCCCGGCCTGCCGCATGCTACTTCGGATGTTCAGTTGCGGTGCTGTTTACGAGCCGGCCCTTTCGCCATATTGGATGCGAGCTGGCGGCCGATCTCGATGATGTCATCACGATTGGCGGTCGGGTCCTGGTTGCTCCAGGCGAGCCCAAGGCCGATACGCAGATCAATCTCCTCCACTGCCTTCAAACGAAAGTTTCTGTTTGGCAGGTTTGCCGCCCATTCCGGAACGAAGCCAACACCGACGCCTGCGGAGACGAGCGCGATTAGTGAAAGTGTGTCGTCGCAGGTATAGACGATCCGATCGGAGAGTTCATGCTCGCGGAATGTATCGAGAAAATACCGCTCCGTGTAGGACAGGTTTGAACGCGAAAAGGAAATGATCTTCTGGCGGCGCAGGTCTTCCAGCGTGACGGTCTCGGCCTCAGCTAAAGCGTTTTCTTTGGAGACGGCGAGCAAATAGCGCTCCTCTGTTATCGCCTGCCATCGCAATGCGCCGTTGTTGTCCAAAGGCCGGACAAACCCGATATTGACCTGTCCGCGCTCAATGTCCCGTACGATGGATTCGGTTGTGCCGTTGCGGATATGAATGCGGATATCCGGATAACGTCGGCCAATTCGGGCAAGAAAATCGGGCAGAACACCGAAGGTTGCCGGGTGAATTGTGCCGATGGTGATCTTGCTGGCAGCCTTGCCCGCAACCGCCTGTGTGATTGCATAAGTTTCGTCGACATCCCGAAGTAGTTGAACGCAACGCTCGTAAAAAACCGATCCTGCGGGAGTAAGCTGAACACGGCGTGTGGAACGAATGAGAAGGGAAACGCCCAGTTCCTTCTCGATCGCTTGGACCTGGGCAGTGACGGCAGGCTGCGCAAGGTTGAGCCGGATGGAGGCGCGCCCGAAATGCAGCTCCTCTGCGACGGCAACGAATGTGCTCATTTGGCGCAGATCCATTTCAGTTCCTTCCGCCGGGGGCGCAATTAAGATCGAGGGAGGCCTCGAATACCAGGAAGGATAAAGTGGTTGAGCGCCTCGGTCCAGATGCGACATTGATAGGTTTGTACGATTAATGGTTGCTGAGTGCGGTTGAGCCTCGCATAATGTGGATGCAGGCGGATTGGGATTACAACAATGTGGAGTAGCAATCGCCTGCCGGTAGCGGCTAGAATATCTACCCAGAAGAATCGATGGTGAGGCCATGAAATCGGATATCGGACATCTTCCGCAGACAAAGCAGCGCGAACTGGAAAGGGTCGTCCGGATCATCCACGAAGAGTTCGCCGGCATTGTCGAGCGCTCGAAGTCTGATGCCAAAAAAGACGGACGGATTTATAAAATCATCCTGTTTGGTTCCTACGCCCGTGGAACATGGGTGGATGAACCAAACACGTCAAAGGGTTATCGATCGGATTTCGATATTCTCGTCATCGTCAGCAACAAGGAACTGGCAGATCCCAAATACTGGGACAAGGCGACCGACCGGCTGATGTGGGACAAGGAGATCGAGACACCCGTCGGCCTCATCATGCATGGTGCCCGCGAGATCAGCAATTTTCTGCATGATGGCCAAGCCTTCTTCGTCGATCTCGCCCGCGAAGGTGTCGTGCTCTATGAATTCGACGACCGGCCGTTGGCTGAAGCGAAACCGCTCAGCCCTGCCGATGCACTGAGAGTTGCCGAGGAGCATTTTGAAAAGCAATTCGGCAGTGCCAGCTACTTCCTTCAGTTAGCACGATACGCGATAGCGGATGATCAACCAAATCACGCAGCTTTCTTGCTTCACCAGGCGGTGGAAACTGCCTATTCCTGTTATCTGTTGACACTCACCAACTATACTCCCGCTTCGCACAATCTCAAATTTCTGCGCGGACTTTCGGAGGATCGCGACCGCCGTTTGGTCGACATCTGGCCGCGCGACCATCAGCGGTTTACCGCATGGTACAACGTTCTCAACGAGGCCTACGTCAAGGCACGTTACTCAAAACATTTCGAGATGAACGAAGAAGCGCTTACTTGGCTTCAGGACCGCACGGCAGAACTTCACGTCTTGGTCGAGGTGCTCTGCGAGGAGCACATCGAAAAACTGCGGCGAGCAGTGAAAGACGGCAGTTGAGGCCATGCTGCTTCATCTGAATATTTGGGACTGTTCAGATTAGTTGCATTGGTGACCTGATCAACAAAGAGGATGATGCATTTCTCATGAATCAGGCCCGCGGTGGTTTTGCCCGCACACACGGCTGCTTTGGGGCCGGCATCGGTCCGTCCGCGTCTGGGGGCCTAATTGCGATAACTGACGTTACCATCAAATCGGCAAAAGGCAGCTCCCGACCCCATTTCGGCCATTTGCTTGTCATGCTGACTATGGCCGCTTCTGGCCCGTAGTGGTCATTGAGCTTGGCTAATATACAGGTATCGATTTACGATGCGCCCGCTGCTCTGGAGCCGTTTTTGGTAGACCTCCATTCGGTCATGGACTTTTTCCGCGACTTTCTTCGACGGTATATTTTCGGGGCTTATTATGCTGACCACCCTGCCCAGGCCAAGGGTGTTCAGCGCATGGCCCCGACAAGCTGTCGCAGCCTCAGTAGCAAAGCCGTTCCCCCAGAAGCCACGCCACAGATGATACCCAATTTCCGGTTCGGTGCCTTCAGGGGTCTCTTGTAGAGTAATCCCACAGTCGCCGATGACCTGTCCAGAAGAAGGGTCAACTACTGCCCAAAGGCCGAAGCCGTGCTTGAGGTAGCTGTCGAATGAAAGCTCCTGAAACCAAGTCCGGATTTCCGATGACGACTTGGTGCTTGGATAGAATTTCATGCATTCATGGTCGGCGTAAATCTTGCTCAACGCGTCTAGGTCTTGTTTCTCGACTTCCCTAAGAAGCAGTCGGTTAGTCCTCATAATAGTTGACACGCAAACCTCTCATCTTGCCCGTCGGACACTCTGCCAAAAGGTTGACTCTCGTGCCATTGCCCCTTGACCTCAACTCTAGGTGAGGTTGTACGAATTTCAAGGCGGTCGCGGCCCATCGAACGCGACCACGTCAAAGGAGGGCGTCTTGGTCACATATTTTCGCTACTCGAAACCCAAATATTCCGTCAGAACACGTCTGGTTGGAGCCGTATTGTTGCAGTTACTTGGCACCGGATTGTTAGCGTTCATCTTTTGCCATCTGGACACGCTTACGGCGAAGCCAACGATAACTCTCGGTCAGTTTTTGCCATGCTTGGTTGGGGGCGTCGCTGGGTTTCATTCTGTGGCTTTTCGTCGGCCAGCAACAGACGGCCAGCTTAGCCTTGTCGCAACATCGTTCTTGGCATTTGGAACCTTTTATTGGCTGGCGTCCTATTCATTGCCTGATCTTTTGCTAGCAAGATTGATATCGGGATTTGGATTGGGCGTGGTTGTTGCAAGAGCCTTCCGGCGCGGCTTTCTTGAAAATCCGGTAGTTCCCCGCGTCCGATAGATTCCCGACCGCACTTGGTGCTTTGCATTAGGGCAGTTCCCCGCCCTAAGCCGACATCGGGGACCGATAGCCGCTAGGCCGCTACGCGCACCCATGTCGGGCATTGAGCTGGTGGCGGGAGGATTCCAAAAGCCGTTACATAGCGATCAGGACAACCGGCTAGTATGTGTGCCTTCCTTTGGTCGTTGAGACAAACTTTGAGTTTGCCCGGAAGAGGACCTATTAATGGGCCGAACGCGGCGTCCACTCCAAACAAAGTAAAGTAGATTTCATGACCGATTACGATCCAGAGGCAGTGTTTCAAGGTCATAGGGATCGGTTCATAAAAGTCCTGGAGCCGGTGTTCCTGCCAGACGATCCGGTCAGCAACGACATCATCCGCTATTTTGCATCTTTGCTCCGCGTCATTGGCATGGAAGACAAGGGATGGGACCCTTACGCAGAAAGCCGTAAGATACTTAATGATATCAACCGGCTGATGAAGCTGGAGCTTCCCGAGGATCGTTTCCCTGACGGCTGGACCTCGTGGCGACTTGGCTTGCTCCTATACAGCCACATTGTCGAAATGGACGCACCATACGAAGTGATCACCAATCTGCTGCGCTTCCGTCTAGGAAAGGGCTACAGCCCCAATCCGTATTTCGATCTTCTCACGGAAAGAGAGAAGAAGAACTTTGCCAAGAACGGAATCCGGACAGGGCGAAAGATCGAAGTGATAAAGTCGCTGTCTAAAGAGTGCGGGCTATCGGTCGGTGAACTTTACGACGAGTTCTACAACAGCCGTTTAAGGAACGCAGTCCAGCATTCAGATTTCATCCTCACGGCAGACGATTTTCGATCTCGAAGCGGGATAAGTGGCGGGAAAGCATTTAAACTAACCTACGATGAATTGGATACGCTAATAACGAAAGCGAAAGCGTTCATCGCCGCCTTCTTCCAGCTTGAATTTGATGCGCGCGCAGTGTGGGGGGCGAAAAAGGGTCAGGCGATACCCTATGACCCTCACTATAAGGGGCTAATGGAAGTGCTGGTAGATGACCGTGATCTCATGTGCGGGTTCGCGGTCCACTGGCCAAACAACATCCAGTCCATGTATCGCCGTACAGAAGCGGGGGCGGAATTGGTCAACTGCATGGTGAACGTGGAGCAGGCCACCGTGGATTTGTGGGTAGACCTTTATGCTCGGAAACCTGGAGCGTTCAGCCCGTTGGTCGAGGAAGGAGCTGAGCCAGTCTATACCCCGCTAGACAACTCCGACGTACGTCCATTATGGCCCGCGACGATGTAGCATCCGAAATGCTTCAGTGTTTGGCGGGATAGCGCCGCACCAGCCTCCAACCTCAAAGCAGTTCATGTCTCCTTTGGGCGCATCTACGTCACAACGGCAGCCGGCCTAAGGGGACTTCGGGGCTCGCGAAATTTGACGAGCGATCGCTTTTTCTCCAGGCGACGAGCAGCCTCTCGACATTTGCATCAGCGCCGTCCTCGGACTGTAGTTCAATGTCATACCGCTTGCCGAAATGAATCGTCTCAAAATCCTTCTTGGCGCTACCCACCGGTCTGTTACCTCTCGCGGCTTCACGCTTGACCAGAATTTCGAGCGGACAATGTACGGCGGCGAAGAAGACATCGTGCTCCGCCAAAAGATCAACGAGTTCTTCCAGCCATCCCTCGGTATCGAGAATGTGTTCAAGGATCAGATGGTTACCCGCATCGGCATATGCCCGCAGCGATCCATGGAACCCGTGGAAAAAGGCCATGCGAGCGTCAGTCCAGCGAAAATCACCACTCTTGAAGCGTTCGGTCGGAAGCACGCCAGCGTCGCGCAGATGATCGATCGATACGTGCCAGAATGGTTTCTCGATGCGTTTCTGCAATGCCCTCGCAATGGTTGACTTGCCGCTGCTCGACGTGCCATGAAGAAAAATAACGTGTGCCATCCTTTCGTCTCCCGGTTTCCAGGCCGCAATTAATGCAGGCATATGACACATCAATGACCGCTGATGGCGCTTTCGCGTCACGACGGCAGTCGGGCTCTAAGCGGTCATCAGAGCACCTCATGCGAGGATGCTTGAGACGACCCTGTCGATATTCGCGTCGGGCCAATGCTCAGCGTGGCTTAGCCCAGGCGGCAGATCGTACCCGACGAAATAGCTTTTGGACGCCAGGTTGAGCATGGGGATATCGCCCCAAGAATCACCTGTGGCCGCGAGCGCATCCGGGCCGAGGTTCAGTTCAGATAAAAGAGCCTCGAGATAGCTCGCTTTGTCCTCAGGCCAAAAATGCTGGACCGTGTCGTCGGCCTGCCATCCGGTACCAACAGCGTAATCCGCCTCCAGTTCGGCAGCGAGCCAATCGACCGCGAATGCCCAAGTTATGGAAACGAGAGCTGTTTTGATCCCAGCTTTCTTCAGACGGGCAAATCCGTCTTTCACGCCGGGCGCGAGCCGCAGCTCCATCAGATGCCTGGTCAGATTCGCCTTACCGAAAGGCAGATACCATTGAAGCATTGTATCGCGACCAGCGATAATCTCCTCGCGAGATCGCAGCAGTTCGAAGGCGTCCATCTCGTTTGAGCGACCGATATTCCGAGCGATACATCCGCAGATGTTTTCGCCGCGCAGCAGTGTGCCATCGACATCAAAGGCGGCTAATCTGATACCGGTAATTGTCGGTCCCCTCTCGATGCTCGAACTATCGCTCATGGTAAGCAGAGACACGGTTTAACGCAACGACCGCTTTTGGCGCTTTCGCGCCATGACGATTGCGTATCGCGTCGGCGATGAGTTACCCTCAACCTTCGGCAGAGCAGATAATGGAGGTTAGGGATGAATCCGGCCATTCGAGAGGCCGATGTCGAAGATGCGGGGATACTTTCGGTGCTGGCGACCGAGGTGTGGCTGGACACCTATGCGACGGAGGGTGTTTCCTTCGCCTTCGCGGCGCATTTGCTGGAGGAGTACTCGCCCAAAGCATTCACGGAAACCTTGCTGAATGAGAGCATCCATATCTTCGTCTATACGGACGGAAACTTCGTCAAAGGCTATCTCAAGGTCGTCACAGACCCGGTGGCTCTCGATCTGCGATATGGCACCGTAGAGGTGGGGACGCTGTATGTGCGTCGGCATCACAAGCGACAGGGTATCGGAGCGGAGCTTCTGCGCCACGCGATGGATGTGGCGGTCCAGAGCGGACACCGGAGCATGTATCTCACTGTACATCATGCCAATCGAGACGCGCTGGCCTTCTACGAGTCCCACGGCTTCCACCACGCTGGCAACTTCTTGTTCGAGTTCGAAGGCATCCAGGTGCCGAATGTTGTTCTCGCCATTGATCTAGCGCCGCACGGACCATGACCGCAATTGGCGAGAGAGAGACCACCGGCTATTGCCGATGGTCAAGAACCTATAGCTCGATCTGCTCGGCAATTCTGAGGGCATCATCCACCTCGACGCCGAGATAGCGAACGGTGCTTTCCAGCTTCGTATGACCGAGCAGAATCTGGACGGCCCGGAGGTTACCTGTCTTCTTGTAAATCTGCGCTGCCTTGGTTCGCCTCATGGAGTGGGTGCCGTAGGCGCTGGCATCAAGTCCAATAGACGAGACCCAACGGTGGACAATCCGAGCGTATTGCCACGTGGACAAATGATGCGACGTCTTCCAACGGCTTGGAAATAGATAGCTGCCGCCGTTCCTTCGAACGAAGGGAAGCCATGCCACGAGCGCAGTCTTCGTCTGCTCCGTCACCTCAAACTGCACGGGTCGCTTCGTCTTCTTCTGGATGATGGTCGCTCGGTCCCGGATCGAACTACCCCATCATAGGTCCTCAACCCTCAGCTTGACCAGGTCGCAAGCGCGGAGCTTGCTGTCGATGGCAAGGTTGAACAGCGCCAGCTCTCGGGTCGCCCCACTCATTTCGAGCCTGACGCGCGGATCGACCAAACGTTCTTTGGCTGCAGTGGTCGCTTCTGTCCGACCAGAATTCCTTTGTTCCATGGAGAACGATTACGCAGTGCGACGGTATCCATCCCGAATCCTCCGCCACTCCTCCCGCCGCGTCGCCTCCATCAGGCCGACCAATAGTAGCATATCTCGTCACTACTTGGCCCAAACCCGCCATTCGGGTTCATCCTCAGCTGGGTCAACTTAGACGTTCCATCATCCCCGCCGGTAATAGCCGGAATGCAGCGTTTTGAGGGACTTCCAGATTTAACATCTCATTCTTGGAAAGACCGCTGTGGATGCCCCGCATGATCCGGCTCGTTACTCCGTGACAGACAACAACGGTGGGAGCATGGATGTCGTTCGAGAGGTCGCTCAACACCGCCCGCACGCGGGCGAACATTTCGTCGTAGCGCTCGCCATCAAATGAGTGAAAGAACCACTCATTGCGACCAAGACCATCTCTTGCATGCGGCCACTGCGCTTCGATCTCGTTGTCAGTGAGCCCATCCCATGACCCCATCCCGACCTCTTTAAGACGATCATCGGTGATTAAGGGTACGTGAACCCCCAAAGTTGCGGCGATAATCGTTGCCGTTTGGATTGCCCGTCCGAGCGGGCTGGTTACGATCCTGGTACTCTGATCTAACCCGTTGCTCCTCAAAATTTCCCCGACTTGGGAAGCTTGAGCGAGGCCGAGGGCTGTCAACGCAGAGTCGCGTTGGCCCTGCCATCACCCGGCTGCGTTGAACTCTGTTTGCCCATGTCGCACCAAGTATATCATCCATCCCTCTCACTCACGTCTAGGTCAAAGTGGGCTTGGCAATCAGGTGCCAACTAACGAGCAATAGCATTCGCCCATTTTTTCGGGAAACTTATGACTGCTCTTGGCGCGAGAGAGACCACCGGCTGTCGCCGGTGGTCAAGAACCTAAAGCTCAATTTGCTCTGCGATTCTGAGCGCATCGTCTATCTCGACGCCCAGGTATCGGACGGTGCTTTCGAGCTTCGTATGACCGAGCAAAATCTGGACCGCCCGAAGAGTGCCGGTCTTCTTGTAAATTTGTGCTGCCTTAGTTCTCCTCATGGAGTGGGTGCCGTAGACGTTGGCGTCGAGCCCGATTGATGTGACCCAACGGTGGACAATTCGTGCATACTGCCTCGTCGACAGATGCTTTGACGTGTTCCGATTGCTCGGAAACAGATAGCTGCTGCCGTTCCTTCGAACGAATGGGAGCCATGCCGCAAGCGCGATCTTGGTCTGCTCGGTGACCTCGAACTGCACGGGCCGCTTCGTCTTCTTTTGGATTATGGTAGCCCGATCTCGGATCGAACTACCGGACCATAAATCCTCAACCTTCAACTTGACGAGGTCACAAGCGCGAAGCTTGCTGTCAATGGCGAGGTTGAAGAGCGCCAGCTCCCGGACAGCGCCGCTCATCTCAAGTCGAACGCGGATCGACCACACATTCTTCGGCTGAAGTGGGCGCTTCTGCCCTACCAGAATACCTTTGTTCCATGGAGATCGATTACGCAGTAGGGCGGTGTCCATGCCAAAGCCTCCGCCACACCTCCCACCGCGTCGCCTCCGTCAGGCGGCCGGATGGTAGCACGCTCTGTCGCTGTGTGACTCGGGGCGGACTTCTCCGCAGATTGCGGCGATCCGTTGCGAAGAGGCTTCTATTGCGTTAACTCAACAGTATGACCGCCGTCACCAAATCCAGTGTTATCCGCATTAAAGCCTTGGGCCTACATTGGCGTGGCCCAAGGCTCCTCGCTTTTGAGGTCTACGACCATGAGGGGCGTCTCAAGGGTGTCCGGCCACTTGGCGGTGGCGTTGAGTTTGGCGAATGCGCAAAAGATGCTGTCATCAGAGAATTCAAAGAGGAGATTGACATCGAGGTTTCCATTCTCGCCGGGCCAATGGTTCTGGAAAACGTCTTCGTCCACGAGGGTGAACGCCGGCACGAAATCCTATTCATTTTTGACTTGGCATTTCCCCCTGGAGCTTTCGAGGCCCAGGAACGCATCCGATTCCAAGAGGATGACGGCACCTCAATGGTGGCAGCTTGGTATGATCCGCGAGAACTGGACATGGACGGAAGCCCGGAGCTTTACCCGAACGGCCTCAAGACCCGGTTGCTTGGTCGATGATCGGTGTTGGGGCTTAGCAGCAGCAGCCCCAACCTTCGGCGCTAGATGATGATCACACCTCTCGGAGGTGATATATTTCAAACATGGGCCAGATCGCCACACGCCACTATCGGAAAGAGGATGCCAACGCTTGCTTGGCCATCTTCGATAGCAACGTACCAAGATTCTTTGGATCGGAAGAGCGTGTCGAATTTGCCCAATTCCTTGGTGAGGTGGACCGCTCGATGTTCCCTTATCTCGTTCTCACGCTAGATGGCCGTATCGTCGCATGTGGTGGGCTGAGCATTGCTTCAGAACCGACGATGGTGTCTCTATCTTGGGGCATGGTCGATCAAGCCTATCATCGACGGGGACTCGGCACTCGCCTGACACGTGAAAGACTGAACCTGGCTCGATCTTCAGCAGGCATAGCCGAGGTTTCGATGGCGACGAGTCAACATACTAGTCGTTTTTACGAGAAACATGGCTTTAGGATTGAGCGGATCACACCGAATGGCTTTGCCGCCGGATTGGACCGATACGACATGACACTACGTCTAGGGTAGCAGAACTTCACGTCTCCTCTTGGCGCAAAGCGGTCGATTGGACTCCCGCAACAGACTGTCTGGGTTCCACCCCATTGCCGACGCTGGCTTTGAGCAGAGCGACTGCTTTTGGGACATCTTCGAAGTGAACCTAACGTCTCAAATTGCGCGCTTTTCAGCCTTTTCGCGCTACCTGCTACAGATTGAGTTGAGGCCGAAACATCTTCGCTGTCGTCCTACGGTCAATCGTCCCCACTAGACTTTGAGTCCGTCTCGGATGGCGTGGGCAAGATGTGAGGCACCGCTGCGAGAATGACCAAGACGATCGCGGTCGATAAGACGGCCGTTACCTCCATTCCCAGGCCGGCCATTACACCAATCGCGGCTGTCGCCCAGATACTGGCCGCTGTGGTGAGCCCTTCTACCTCCCGCTGCGCCGAGCGGATTATGATAGCACCCGCGCCGAGGAAGCCTATTCCTTGAACGACACCCTGCAGTACCCGTGACAGATCGCCGATCTGCATGCCGCTCTGCAGTGGACCTAAAACGAAAAGTGCAGCACCTACGGCAACCAACATGTGAGTCCGCAAGCCAGCACTTCTGCCCTTGCTCTCGCGTTCGAACCCGAGAACCCCACCGAGTACCGCCGCGATCACAAGGCGCACAGTGATGCGAGTTATGGCCGACGCGTCTGGAACATCAGAGAATTCTTTGACTAACGTCCCCCAAACTTCGTCTCCCACGGTCGCATCCTTATGTCGTTCGCAAATTTGGCATGTAAACGAGGTGCCATACAAACGCTGCGCTGGCAACTTCACTGCCGCCATCGTCACCCGTGAGGGTAACTTTTGTGCCGATAGGGGGGAATAACAGCCGTCTCGCACCGTCAATTGCCGCGGGATGCCTTCCCCCAACCGTCCAGCGGAGCGATTGCTCGTGCGAGCGCAAGCAGCAAGCAGCAAGCACCGGGATGTAAAGCCATGTCTGCATTTAGGTACGGGCAAACACGGTGTCTATGACTGGAATGAAGGCGCGAAGCGGAAATGATTTCTGTTGTCGGCCCTTGGTAGTCGTGAGGCCGACCGAACGGGCAGATTGGGATCTACTTCCTGCCGCTCCATTCTCGGAAAGCCGCCTGATAAATGCAACCAGCCCCAACACCGAAAACCTGCTGTGGTCGGCGGCGCTGTGTCGTAGTCGGGCTCGTCCGCCGGGAACGCATCGACATAGCCGAAATCTACGACAGAAGTTCTCTGACAGACCGCGGTCTCAGAAGAAAATGCCGTTCGTCACGTCCCGATCCGTGATGATCGTCAAATGAATCGACACATCGGCAGTCTTCTCAACATACTTGCTGCCCACGTCGACTCTCTTCGGTGGGCTCGCTCTGGGACGATCGAGCGCAAGCTCATCGTGAACCTTTTGCAGTACAAGCTAGATCAGTCCCAGCTTTGTGGCCAACGCAGTTGTCTGCGGGAGTGTGACGGTCTTAAGTTTCCGTCGAATGTTCTTCATATGAAAATTCACAGTATGGTGTGTCATGTTTTCGAGGAGGGCTATCTCCTGGGTCGTTTTCCCTTCGGCGGCCCACTTGAGCACCATTGACTGCCGCGCCGTCAGTTCGATGGCCGGTGCTCTGATCGATGCCGCCTCGGTTGCCTCCACGCACATGTGGAGTAATGCCACAGCGTTTGCACTCAGAACAGGCTGTAGTTGGTATTTGTGGGGCAACGTTACATCGCCGGTGAAAAGTGAGAGGGTGAACAAATCGCTGAAAGGCGCCATCACGGGCATGCATATGCCGGCCCTGATGCCCGCCTCGTTGGCACTGGAATAGAATTCTTGGTGGGGTCCGCGTGCGAGTTTTCCCTTATGCTCAAAATCAAAGACAAACGGTGCCATTATTTCACGGGCCTGGGCGAGGATTGGATCGATCCTGTCAAAACGCTCCTGCCCATATTTGTCCAGCCACCCATCTGGGGCATTGGACAGGATGGAGTTTCCCAATCTGGGGTGATGGAGAGTCAGCGCATGATAATAGTCAAACCCCAGCTCTTGGGTCAGGTGATCGAGTAGTTCTGTAGTCGCTCGGCTGGTTTTCATCATGGACGTCGTATCGATCAATTTGTGTAGCCAGAGTTTCATCCGAGGTATTTTCCTCCCATCCTTGAGAGACACGTCTGGCTGCTGGCTGCGTTGCAGGTCCAGAAGACCTCCGTTTTTCTAAGAGGTTTGATGTGGTCCGAGCCTCGAGGCGTTTGTCCTGCGGCCGCTTCTGACGCCGCTGGCAAAAATCGCCTGTATAGAGGTTGTGCAACCCGAAGGACTGTTCGCATCTGATTGAGAGTTTCGTCTGAAACGGCGAACACGCCACAACACACCGGGAGCCGGCCGTAACCATCGGCACGGCCAATCTCCTCCACGATCAATCCCGCTCGCCGGTATACTCTCTCCATTGGCGGCTCGTAGTTTGACACAAGTGTTTTGATGCCATGCGCGAAGGCGCATTCGAACAGGGCCAGCAAAAGGAACCCAAACGCTCTAGATGGGCTGAGCGTCGGTTGAGACGCTCTGAGGAGGTCGACATCAAGGCACATTCGTGTGCCTTCCCATGTGGCTGGAGACACCAGATCCTTTGCCGGCAAAGTTCGCCTGAATACATCATGCAGCAATGTCGGCCCTGTCGTCGGCATGAGCCGTACCGTGCCATAGAGATGGTGCGCGTCCTTGTCACACCAGACCAGGTAAACGGCTCCTAGACCGTCATAAGCGTCCCGTTCAAGGCCGTGATGCACATCGACCTGCCAGCCAAGACAATCGTGAAAAACCCGCTTCCGCAATCGGAACGACTGCTCCAGCAGGCCTGCGTACCGATAATGCTGATATGGTTGGATAAGAAGGAACACGAGCCAATCTCCGATCATGTGTCGGAATAGGATGCACGTAAATCCCCGGTTGCCCATTGCTACAGATGGGCACAATCAATTGAGGTATTGCGCCGAAAATTGAAGGTCTATGGTTGTTGTGCCACGAGGGTGAAAGTCCGGGTTCGTGCTGCTAAATCAGATGTTGATCAGCCTGAACTTCATCGCCTGGACCGCGGCGGATGAAATAGTTGCGCATCCAAGCTTTAACCGGCCCGACTTGAGGTAGCTTCTTGCCGTATGCTCCGAAATTCCGAGAATGAGTGCAATATCCTTGTGGTCTTTTCCGCGTGCTACCCATGATAGGCACTCCCGCTCGCGAGCACTAAGACCCGGAACAGGGTCTTCTCCGCCATGAATCTCCGTGATCGCCTTCATATGGATCTGATAGGCGATTTCGATCCAGTCTGACCTATTTCCTGCAACAAGTCTGTCCCAGCCTTTCGGGTCGTACTCCGCACTGAGGGAGAAGATCGCCCGCCGGCCAACCCTGTCTGTAACGGGGATCGAATAACCGAACTCTCCGACGCCATGCTGCCGGGCATCATCAAAGAATGCTGCGATTTCGGGCGTCATTTCGAATTCACGCCAGTCGAATGGAAGCTGCCGCAAAAAGCCCTGTTGAACAACAGGATCGACCTGGACATATCGCTTCAGGAAATACCGTGCGATCCATTCCGGACTGTAAGTCGATTGAACAAATGGTGCATCAAGGTCGCTGATCACAGTTGCGGTGAGATGATAGGTGACGAAATCTACGTCGTAAATTTCCTGAACACATAAAAGAGCCTCATAGACTGTGGGGGCATCTGTGATTGTCTCGATAGCCTTGGCGAGATTCGCAGACACTGTTTTCATGCGGTAATCCTTTTTGATGTGAGGTGAGTCTCACGGCGCACGCGACAAGCACCTCATTCCCCATGGGCGCTCAACGACAACGCGCCAGCGTTTTAGAGGACCGACATCCTCATGATTTTGCCGCTCGTCTTTCGGTTGAAGCCGTGGCAGGCTGTACCGCGTTCAGCTTTATTGTTCGGCTATCGGCTCGACATTGGGGAACGATCGCTTCAAAACCGGCACCTTGCCAACATTTTTCTAGCGTTGGTCAGCGTCCCGCTCGGTCGCTGATAGCTCGCCCGTCAGGAGTCACGCCGAGCGACCGTCTTGGTCTGGCAGCTGCATCTTTCCGTTGCGGGCTATGTAGCTTCCAACCAGACCGCAGCGATGGCGTGGTAGCCCGGATGCCTGTTGCCCGTTGGTGGAGGCATCAACTTCGGCAACATAGATAGCCGTTTCGCACAGCCGTTTATGGCTGCTTGGATGATGCAGTGAAAATTTAAATGTAACGACGCCACGTTTCCGATCTCGCTGCCAAGCGTTCGATACGAAGCCATCCCTGGTCTTTCCGCTCTTCGATGTGGTCAAATGTCCGTCCCTGCAATGATCGTCCTGCGAGTAGCCAAACTGTGTCGGCGGCCACCGTCTCCCCTGATAACAAACATAAATTTCAAATTTGCCACAACGCGCCACGTTTGGCGACTACTACTTCTAGTAGTCGATTTCACATCGAAAATGGGAGAAAGTAGTGTGTCGATTGTAGGTATGTTGGTTCGATGCAGGAGATAACAGCCCTGCTTTTGTAGGGTGCTGCCGACGCAAAGGACATTTGATGAAAAAATTGATCCTGATCGGTTCGGTTGATGCGGACTTCTTCCTCCTCCTTTCACATATTCTGGGAGTTGAGGGTTATCAGGTTCGGATGGCCAGAGGCGTGGAAGAGATGTCGCACCTGGCCGACGATCACCAGGTCATGGCTATACTGCTTGACTGCAGACCTGATCCCTTTCCCGCGGTTGAGGTCTGTGACAGGATCAAGGGAAATCATCGCACGGCGGGCGTCCCCGTGCTCGCGATCATTGGTGCGGGCGCCGAGGGGCAATATGTCGATATGCAGCGCGCCGGCGCCGAAGAATGTTTCGTCCGGCCATTTGCGCCGGTCAAGCTGCTTGAATATCTGCGCAAGCGTACGCTCAGCCGGGCACTGCCTCGAGCGCGATCAGGCCAGTTGTCCTATGGCGGCATTGAGATTAATTTCGAGCATCATCGGGTTTCAAGAAACGGTCTAAACGTTCATTTGGGACCACTGGAATTTGCTGTGTTGTCGCACTTAATGGAGCGACCGACCGAAATTTGCCGGCGGGCGGAGCTCATGAGTGCGGTGTGGCCAGGTCTGCATCATGTAGAAGAGCGCACACTGAACGTCCACATAGGCCGATTGCGAAAGAGACTGAACGGGAACGGGCAACCCGATCTTATCCGCACCGTCCGGGGTGTCGGCTACATTCTGGAATCCCCTGCGCATCAGGCTCCAGACGGTTTGGGGGACGATCGTAATGTCTCATAATCGGCTCGACAGGATCATACGCGGTGCGTCCGTGATTACTGGAGATGGCGCGACATTTCATGAAAATGCATCCATCGGTATCGGAGAGGGCCGAATTGTTTTCGTCCAGCCAGGAGATATATCCATCAATCCTGATGAGATCGACGTCATCGACGCTCACGGCCACACGATTATCCCGGGCGTTATCAATGCGCATGCCCATGGCTGCGTCTGCGGGCCATCCATGCCGAGCGGGTCGTCTCCTGTCGATAGGGACGTGATCGACTGGAACAGGAACAGGCACCTCCTCGAGGGGACGACGACATTGTTGAATGTATGCGGTTTGGCATTGGCTGATGAGGCGTTTGCGGGCGATCCACATCCGCTTGATGTCCATATCTCCACAGCGCACACCCCTTCCAATATCGAAGCCGCCTTGGCAATCGATGGCGCCGGTCTTTCCGAACGACATCGACATGCATCCATCGATGATGCTTTGTCTAAAGGAGCAAAAGCTCTTGGCGAGGTTGGCGGGGGCCAGACACTGGGAGGCGGTGCACAGGAATACCGGTTCATTCCAGAGGCGATGAAACGGGCGACGGAACGGGAGGTATCACCTCTGGTTTCACGCCAGTTGCGAAATGCCGTGGTCGGCCGATACCTGAAAGTCGAGGATGGAGTTTCCGATCGCGAATTGCAGGAGATACTCAACGAATGCGGTCTGTCCGATGTCTGCAGCGTGCGAACCGTCCGTCAGGTCATTCTCGCGTCCGTAATGCCACCGGTCGACCTCGCGCTGAGAGGCTTTGAGGAGGTGGCGCGAGAAGCCGCGCGTGTGGGCTTCCCGGCGATTTTTCACAATTCTGCGCCGTCGGTCCAACGTCTGATCGAAGTCGCTGAGAAATACCCCCACGCAAACATCGTCGCGGGTCATACGAACCATCCGATGTTTCTGCCGGATGAATCCGTATCATTCGCCCACGAACTGCGACGGCGTGGCGTCACCATCGATGTCTCAACGCTCGACAGCATCCAGACTCGTTGGCGCAATAATCCGGCGAATTTCGACGCCCTGATCGAGGCCGGATGCGTCGATACGATCTCGACTGACTATGCCGGCGGCCATTGGGACAGCATCCTCGTGGCAATCCAGCGCATTGTTAACAAGAAGCAGATGTCACCGGCTGCAGCTGTCGCATTGGCGACCGGGAACGTCGCACGCGCCTTTCCACAATTGGCAAGCGATCGCGGTTTGATCGAGAAGGGCAGGCGCGCCGATCTCGCGATCGTCGATCGTGTCAACCTGGGCCGCGTCCGTCACGTTATCATCCATGGCAAGGTGGTGGTCTGGAATGGAACGATCAAAGGCAATAGTTCGGGCGCTTCTACGGCCAAGCGAAGCGATCAATAATCACAGGTCGGCCAAAATCTCTCGCAGGAACGGCAGAGGATCACCATACTTGAGCTGGTCAATCGCCGTGTCGAAAACGTCCTCACGCGCTGCACTCATTTTGCCCTTGCACACCTCATGGAACTTCTCCCTAAGGTCGTCCCAAAGCATCGGTCGGCCCGCATCGCCACGCGGCATAACGGTGGTGGAGGTTATTTCGCCCGAAGGAGTGGTTAATGTCACTCTAGCCAACGTTTCTGACGGAAATTTTTCGTCGATCTGTTCATCGAGGGCCAGGGTAACGGCACCGGCAAGGGAACAGATTTCCCGGTCATCGAGAAGTCGCTCATCGATGGGCGCCAGCGCAGAGGCGCCACGACGGACGGCCGCTGCCAGACAAAAAGGCAAACTGTATTGAGCCTCCACGAGAGTTTTCGGTATGACTTTGTTTTGCAGCCGCTGAGCCCACTGGAATGTGTGGACCTCGATTGACAGTACGTCTTTCGGCTCGAGTCTCCGGCTTTGCATGAGGTCCATCGTTGCATCGATGGCGGGATGAATATAGCGGCAACAGGAATACGGCTTGAAATAGGTCCCCAGGATTTCCCAGGTCAGACCAAGCCCGTTCTCGATACGATCCCTGTCAAAATGGGAGGCGTGATCGAGAATATCTTCTGGACCCGTAAATCCCGTTTCTGCCAATTCGAGTGCGGTGAGGCCAGTGAGGACGCTCCACGGGATTCCTTCTTTCGCATGATTCCCGGTGAGCTTCGAATAGCCGGAACTTCCATTTGCCGCCTGATTGGGGGCCCATACACCGTTGATCGCCAAGGCTTGGGCAAGATGATCACCGCGTGTGCGATTAATACTGCCGGCTGCAGCGACCGCACCGTAGCCGGCCCAGAGACCGCTTTGGCGACTTTTTATGTTCTCAGGGTTTTGTGCGGCGGCGATCCGAATAGCGATCTCGTAGCCGGCGACGATCGCAGCGACGAATTCGTCCGCGTCGATTGCCCCGTCCGCGGAGGTGGCCAGAACAGCAGGGATCACCGCAGCACCTGGATGTCCGCGCGCGGCACGATGACCATCATCAAAATCAAGGGCGCAAACAGAAGCCGAGTTGGCGAAGGCGGCGCCGATGGTCGATAAGCGATGCTCCGAAAACCAGAGGGCCGCGTTTCCGGGACCGAAAATTCGGCTGGCAACAAGTCTGACGCTCGTCGATCCGGTGGTGTATTTGCCGGCGAGAGCGCAGGTCGCGGCGTCGAGCAGGCAGCACAGTGCCTTGTTCCTCACCTCTACCGGCGCGGTACGGAAAACGCGGTCAGCAATGCATTCGGCGAGGAGCTTCGTCATATACATGGGAGCATCTCTCAGTGGGCCGCTTTTGCAACCGTCGCTCCGCCGGCGTTATCATCAGTGACGCCTGACAAAGTCTCATAGACATGTGCGGCCACATAAAGGTCCAGCATAGGCAAACCGACACAGGTGATGTGGACAGGTTTTTCCTGTGCGATCTCCGACGGATCCAGGATCGCCGTAATTGACCGGATGCCGAGAAGTGGTCCCAATTGCTCCAGCGTCGTTCCTTTCCGCGAGAAGTGAAGCGCGAGGCTTTGCGAACCACGACGCGACACCATCTCCACATCGTCACACAGAACGCTACCGCACCGCAGCGCCCGTTCCAAATGTCCCGCGGGTGTTTCATCTCCACCCAGATGAAGCACGGGAGCGTCGCCTATCTCACTGGCCTCGAAGACGGGAGACTTGGCGTTTGATGCAGTAATCACAAAATCGCATCGACCGAGATCGGCGTTGTCCCGAACAGGAATCATGTCGAAGGTTACCGTCTTTTCCAGCGATCTCGCGAGCCGGTTGGCTGAGTCAACTGTGCGGCTCCGGATAAAGACTTCGCGAATCTTTTCCCGGTGGCATCGATCGAGCGCCAGAACGATTTTTTCAGCAATCGGTCCGGCGCCGAACAGGAAGACAGACATATCTCGACGCGGCGCGAGCAGTCGTTCAAGAACAAGCGTCGCATAACTCGCCGTCCTGGCGGCGGAGATGTCGGTTCCATCGAGCAGGCAAAGAGGAAGGAGGGTAAATTTGTCCAGGAGGACAATCGTGGACCGTGACCGTGGAAGACCGAGCTGGCGATTGAGGGCGTTTGCGCCCACGATTTTCACCGCCCCATAGCGGCAGTTGACGCTTGAAAGGCAGGACAACTTCCAGCCAAGGCGCTCCTCCAGCGATACTGCATCCTTGATCAAGGGATGCCTGTCAATTTCTCCGGGGGTGATGGAGAGCACGGATTTCGTGCCGTACGCGGAACCGCGCGCAATGTCGTCCCATGCTTTGCCGGCAACCTCATGGACGATCTTGCCATCGAGGAGAGCCTCGTTCCCGGCGATATCTGTCGCGCAGTAACACGCTATGTCTGACAGGCTTGGACTGATAATTCCTCCATTCATGCGAGTTCCTCCTCGAACATCCGAACGAGAGGATTTCAGCAGGAATCAGCGGGAAATAAAGCCAAGATTAGCTATCATTTATGCGACAATATTCATTCCGGTTACATAGGACTGTCCATGGCCTGAGGCACGCCTCGTGGTGTGCGGATCGTGTCCAGCAGAAACAGCAGGTCGTCTTTCAACTCGAGCTGCTTGAGGAACTGCAGCATTTCCAGTTTTGCGTTCCCATGCAAACGCCCCGCCGACAGGCGCAAAAACTTCTTCTCCAGAAACGAAGGCGAAAGTGGATTGGCAGCATCGCCCTTTGCAACCTCGACATTGGCCTCCACCACGCGGCCGTCGAGCAGGTGAAGACGGACCTTTGCCCCGTGATGATGGCTCAATCGATCCGTGGGTCTCAGAGGAAAGAGCCGGATTTTTGACGTCAGCTCGCGCACTGTTTGATCCAGGAAACGGGAAGGCTCGAACCATTCCGGACCGGCAGCGTGTCCGAGCACGCCCATGGCGATTGAAAAAGGTGCGCTGAACTGGGCCGCCCAGATGTCGCGGGGTTTGGGATCATTGAACGGGGGACGGCAGACGATCTCGGAGGCGAAGACCTTAACTTCCCTGACGTCATGACCGTTGCCGTGAACAGCCGCGACGGCGAATGCCTCAACGGCAGCTTCGACGCTGCTTTGAATGATCCTGCAGCAGCTAAACGCCTTGAAGCCGACGTCTTGTATTTCGTAGCGAATACCGGGCCCGATTTTCAGCTGCGACAGGTCGACGCCATCGGCTCCCGCCATCCGCCAGAAACCGGTGTCTCCTTCGAAAACGTCAAGAGGCCCTTCAAATCCGGCACGAGCAAGAAAGGCTGCGTTGACGCCACCCATTGCTGCGGTCGCAAAATTGTTTTTCGCCATTGTCGGTGCGGCCCCGTAAACGGTCTTCATGACCGACGCCACAGGCGCATTGACAGCCGCGATTGCCAGGGCATGGGCCGCTTGCTTATGATCGAGTTTCAGCAGTTTCGCCGACGCGGCGGCTGCGCCGAATATTTGCCAGGTGCCATGGCCATGGACGGTCTTGCGCGGTCTGTTGTGGCGGAGCGACATGCCGATGCGGCATCCCACTTCGTAACCGGCGACGATTGCAGCAATCAGGTCGCGCCCTGTGGAGCGCGACCGGTTGGCAACCGCGAGAGCGGCAGCAACCACTGTCGCCCCAGGATGCCCCTTCCAGTAGATGTCATCGAGGTCAAGGGCGTTGGCCAGAGTCGCGTACTGAAATGCGTGCCAGGCGGGATCTGGACGGGGAGGGTAAGCGGAACCTCCGGCGATGTCAGCCGAAAGCCGTTCCAGACTCGGCGCGACCGGGGTTTGGTGACCGCCGAAAAAGCATCCGACCGAGTCCATCAGGCAGAGCTTTGCTTTCTCTACCACGTCCGGCGGAAGGTTCTCAAAACACGCATTCACGAGGCATTCGGCAAGGGTCTGCGTTGCGGGGGTCGTCATGGCGCTCTCTCGACTATTCACACGAGGCAGCCAGGTCTGTCTTGCTGCGGCAAGTCGAACATAGCCCGTCGCAGGCAGCATTTTCGACTACTAGATGTTGAGCTGTTGGTGACGGCGTTTCAGCAAGACCTGCCCGAGATGCTGCGCTTGGAAACTGCTGACGATGGCGCTCCATGGGAATAAGCCGGCGCACATCATTTATTCGTTGGCTGTCCAGCCGTGCCGTTGCAATGCCGGTTCCATCCGAGGCGCGGGCGATGACTTGTCCCCACGGATCGCAAACCAGAGAGTTGCCGAAACACTGCCGGGTCTCGCCGCCGGCGGCAAGGTAACTGCCCCATTGGCCGCACGCGGCGAAATAGACCTGGAACTCGATGGCGCGTGCCCTGCAAAGGACCTCCCAATGATCCTTTCCGGTCTGCATCGTGAAGGCAGCCGGCAGAATGACCAGATCCACCTTGTTCTCGGCAAGTTGATCGAACAGGCGGGAAAACCGGAGGTCGTAGCAGATGGCGGCTCCGATCCGGAAGCCGCCAGCCTCGTAGACAAAAAGGTCGTGCCCTGGTGCGACCGTGACGGACTCGCGATAGGCCTTGCCGTCGGGAGCCACGATGTCGAAAAGATGAATCTTGCGATAGCGGCCGACTTCCCTGCCTTCGGGATCGAACACAACGGTGGTGTTGTATATTCGCTCTTCCCCGGGAACACGCTCGAGCATGCTGCCGGCATGGAGCCATAATCCGTGCCGGCAAGCAAATTCCTGCGCCATCCGGTAAGCTGCACCACCGGGCATATAGTCTGCCGCCGCCAGCTTTTCCGCGGCGGTACCGCCTGACCAATCGAAATGTTCCGGCAGGACTATCAGATCCGGCACCTCCTCCTTGACGGCCTTGAGCATCAAAGCCTGCGCCTGACGCAAATTTGCCCTGCGGTCCGACTGAGAGTTCATTTGAATGAGCGATATTTTCATTGGGATTGCCCCTCATCGTACGCGAAGATTGAATGGCCTGCCGCAAGATGGGCACGCAGCCGAGCGGACCGTTCTTGACGCTTCAGCGCCGCCTCAGCCAGGCTGCGCATCCGTGAACGGTCTCCGACGAAGATCCCGGAAGTGTCTGCGAGGACCGCGAAACCGGGAAGCACCGCGGTGCCGGCGCAGGCGACGGGAACATTGATGTAGCCACCAGTCCGGAATGCCCGGTTCGTCGTTTTTGCCGAAACTCCGCAACACCAGACCGGCAGGCCTGACGCGACGATTTCCTCGACATCAGTGCATGGTCCGTCCACGATAATTGCAGCAGCGCCACGCGCTTTTGCCGCTGTCGCGACGCCGCCGCCGACACAGGCGATATCGTCCCCATCAACCCGCGCGATAACGAGAATATCGCCGGGCCTGATGAGGTCGATCGCCTTATAGATGATCACTCCGTCGCGGCCTGGTGCCGCGACGGTCAATGCCTGCCCGATGACCTTCGCAGGAAGGACCGGACGGATGCCGGTGTTGAGAAAGCCAAAATGCTCGGTATGTCCGATCGTTGCAGTTTCAACATCCTGCAGCAGGACACAAAGGTCCGTTGGAAGGGGAGCCCCTCCCTTTTCTATCCGGTACTCTTGCATGATTAAGGTCGCTTTTCTTAAGCTTGAGACGATCAGACCGGACGTTCGCCGGAGGTCGTGGTCCGGTGCATGATCCGGATCGTGTTGGGATCAAAAGAATCCCGGCGATGCATGGTGCAACGATTGTCCCACATCATGATGTCGCCTCTCGTCCACTTCTGGACAAAAACCTCGCTTGTTTCGGTCGTGTGCTGCCACAGGCGCTTCAGCAGGTCATCGCTTTCATCAAGTGGCATCCCGACGATCCATGCACCTTCAGCCGTTCCACCAAGATAAAGCGCCTTGCGACCGGTTTCCGCGTGAGTGCGCACCAGCGGATGGACAATACCGTTCCATTCCCGGAAATCCTTGCTGGCAGGCTTCACCTTGCCAAGCCGCAATTTCCCGGTTTTGTCGTAGACGTTCTGGAAGAATATCTGCCTGCCATCGATTGCCTTGCGAAACTCTTCCGGCAATGCATCGTAGGCGCGATAGGTGGAGAGAAAGTAGGTGTCCCCACCTTCCGCCGGCACCTCCACCGCACGCAAGATTGCACCTGCTGGCGGGCGCTCGTAAAACCAGGTATCCGTGTGCCAGGTCGCCTCGCTGTTGCCCATGGCACCGGAAGGCTTGCCGTCTTTCATGGTATTGGCGATAACAAGGATTTCCTTGTGTGTCGGATGTCCACCCTCCTGCAACTGCTTGGGGTGAATGACGAACTCGCCGAAGTGACGGGAGAAAGCGACTTGCTGCTCGTCAGTGATGTTAGCGGCCTTGAAACGAAGAACGCCGTAGTGCAGCCAGTATTTGCGAACTTCTTCAATGTCCCTTTCGTCATAGTTGTTGAAGTCGAACCCGACGATGTCGGCACAAACGTTGCTTCCGTCCTGTACGGCCGATATTCTTTGAGTGTTGAGCATTTCCTGTTCCTTCCTTGGAAATTTCCATCTCTGCAAGGGAAGAGTAGCGTTACTGACCTTCGTATCTCCAATATCAATTTCAGTGCATTGATAGGAATACACGATCAATTTAATCTTCGAGTAGCTGTACAGCCTCGGGATCAATTGAGAGACGGACAGGATGACCGACCCTCAAATCGGGCAGCCGCGTCGATCGCACGAGTGACTTGAGAACGGTCCCGTTCGTCAGGGTGACGAAGCAATCACGATACGCCCCGAGGTTGACGATCCTGGTTACGGTTCCATTGAACGTATTGGCAGGGGAGGGTAATTCGGTTCCCTGGGGCGTGAGACGGACGGCTTCCGGTCGCAGGCAACAGTACCGGACGACATCGGGATTTTCCGGCGACACGACGATCAGTTCAAGACCGCCCTCGACAACAGCAATCGTCGCTGCTTCATCCCGTCTCAGGGATACGATCGGAAGCAGATTTGATTTCCCGATGAAATCAGCGACAAAACGCGACTGTGGACGGTCATAAATATCGTCCGGCTTACCCTCTTGCGCCACAAGGCCACCATGCATGACCACGATGCGGTCAGACATCGCCATTGCCTCGTCCTGGTCGTGGGTGACATAAATGAAAGTCATTCCGAGCTCCTCCTGGATTTCCTTGAGCTCAATACGCATCGCCTCTCGCAGTTTGAGGTCCAGGTTGGACAAGGGCTCATCCAGAAGAAGGAGCGACGGTTTCGGCGCGATCGCTCGGGCAAGCGCAGTGCGTTGTTGCTGACCGCCGGATAATTCCTTGGGATATCGCTGTTCGAAACCTTCGAGATGCACACGTTTCAAGGCCGACTGCACCTCGGCCTCGGTTTTATCTCTTGGGCAACCTTTCATTTTCAGGCCAAAGGCGACATTTTCGGCAACCGTCATATGCGGGAACAAGGCGTAGTTCTGAAAAACCAGTCCGATCCCGCGCTTTTCCGGGGGGACACCCAGCTGGCTTTGCCCCCGGATCCGGATATCTCCGCTGGAAGGATCCGAGAAGCCCGCGATCATGTTCAGGGTCGTTGTCTTGCCGCAACCGGACGGACCCAGGATGCTGACGAATTCGCCTGCCGGGATCGAAAGATCAATATTGTCGACGACGCGGTTGGCACCGTAATTCTTGGTGATCGCGATCAGTTCTATGTCCATTGTGCTCATTTGCTTCCACCATGTATCTGTGTCGAAAAACCGCCGATCCGCTCGAAGAGAAAGACGGCCGCGAGGATAAAGAAGAGGGAGGTGACGTTGACTGCCGCCAGAACCGGATCGAGGCTGTATTCAAGGTGATTGATAACGGTAATGGGAAGTGTCGTTTCGCCAGGCCGGACGAGGAAGACCGACAGGGGAATGTTGTTGAAGGAGAGAATGAACGCGAAGGTCATTCCTGAAAAAAGGCCGGGCTTGATCAAGGGCAGCAGGATATAGCGGATCCTTTGCAGCTTGCTTGCACCCAGAACACGCGCCGCAAGATCAAGCCGTTTGTCGAAATTGAACATTGCACCTGCGATCATCCGCACAACGAATGGCAAGGTGAGTATGACGTGTGCGATGATCAGGCCGGGCGTTCCGAGAAGACCATAAAACCCGGTCGAGGAAAGGAACAGCACGATTGCCACCCCCTTGACGATCTGCGGGACGGAAAGCGGAGACAACAGGAATGACATGATAGCGGCATGGCCCGGGCATTTTTCGTAGGCGACCGCGAAGGCTGCCAGAAGCCCAAACAGTCCGCTGAGAACCGTTACAATCAGCGCGAGCTCGACGCTGAGCAAAAATGGGTCGATCCAGCGGCTGGTCAAGAGCGCGCCATACCACTTCGTTGTCCAGAGCGATGGTGCAAAAACGATCTTTGCGGTCGGGCTCACGGATGCCACCAGCACTACCAGGAGCGGGAGCGTGATGAATGCAAGGATGAGCGCCAGCGAAGTCTTGAAGGTAATCGACAAAAACCGGTTCACGTCATTCTCCTAGAGATGCAGCTTGTTATGGAGGCGCGCTTCAATGCGAGAGCCAATGAAGACTGCGACAAGCATTGCCGCCAGCAACACATTCGCCATCACCGCAGCGAACGGCCAGTCGATGTAGAAAAGGACCTGCTCGTAGACCATCGTTGCGAGTACCTTGAAGCCCGCACCGCCGAGGAGTGCCGGGGTCGCATAGGCACTAGCAGCCATCGTGAAAGCGATGAGCAGCGAACTGACGATGCCTGGAATGGAAAGCGGCAAAACGATATGGCGGAGTACGGCCGGACGCGAGGCCCCCAGGACTTGCGCGGCCTTTTCGAGATTGGGATTGATGCCTTGCAGGCTTGTCAGCAAGGAAAGAACCCCGAAGGGCAGAACGACATGCGTCAGACCAGCGACGACGCCGAACATGCTTCTCGACAGTGGCAGTGGGTCAGAGATCAACCCTGCCCATATCAGCATCGAGTTCACAAAGCCGTGGTCCTCCAGGATTACCAGCCAGCCGTAAGTGCGCAGCACAACACCGGCAAGTTCGGGCGCAATCGCAAGTGCAAACACGACTGTGCGCCAGCGTGACGTCGAACGTGCCAGGTAATATGCTAGCGGATAGGCCATAACGGTCACGCAAATGGCAACCAGACCGGACATGAGCATCGTCCGGCCAAGACCAGCCAGCATCAGATCGTCGGAAAAAAACCGCTGATAGTTGGCTGTTGTCCACGCCTCATCATCGGCTCCTTGAAAGCTCATCCCGACCATCATGCCCATTGGCACAGCAAAGAAGATCAAAAGTACCGTTGCAGGAGGCACTAGAGAAAGATAGGGCCGCAGCGTAAAGGCCCGGCGTCGCGCAGGTTCAAGTGGCGACAGGAGTTCCAGCGTTGTCATTGTGCCCTCCCTTATCTCGCTGCCGCGATCACTTCACGCTCCCAGCGAGCTCCCCATTCCGGCAGTTTGGCTGCGACGGTGGAAAGATCAGGGAGAAGAAGGGTCTTCAGATCGTCTTCGGTGGTGATCTGACGGGCGCGGACGTCATCGGGAACATCGATATCAGTGCGGGCGCTGCCGACATTGTAGCCCGTGACCCACGCCTCCTGGCTGGATTTCTCGAGAAAGAAATTGACGAATTTGTTCGCCATTTCTTTATTGCGGGCGCCAATCGGCACATTCAAGGTCGCAACGAGCGGGATCGTCCCTTCCGTGGGCCTTACGTAATCGACCGGTAAACCGCTGTCGACGAGCAGCTGCGCACGTCCGTTCCAGAATGGCATGGCCCAGACTTGGCCCTCCTTCAGATAATTTTCCATGATTGAGGAAGACTGTTCGAAGCCGATCGATTGTTTTGCAAGTTTGCCCATCGCCTCGAAGCCGGGATCGACGTTGTCGATAAGATCGCCACCGTTCGCAACCGACATGATCTCCATGAGATAGGCAGCCATGATGTTCTGGAACGTTGGAAGGATAACCTTGCCCTTCAGTTCCTCGCTGAAAAATGCCGACCACGAGGTTGGTGTGGATTTGAGCTTGTCACTACGCCACAGAAGCGACAGGTACTGAATTTCGTGGACAGCACCGCAGGGGCCGGCGATCCTGCTGATTTCAGGGTTGAGTTTCGCAATATTGGGTACGGTTTCCGGCGAAAACTTCTCCAGAAGCCCATCGCGGCAGCCATCAAGCGACTGCGAGGCAGTCATGACGACGACATCGAAGCCCGGTCGTCCACGCGTCGCCTTGATTTTCGCAAAGTCTTGCGACGCGGATCCAACCGCGTCGTAGATAACCTTCACGCCGAATTCTTTTTCGAAGGGCTCGATGATCCGGTCCCGGATGATATCTTCGTAAGGTCCACCGTAGCTGTTGACGATCAACTGCTCTGCGTCTGCAGATCTGACCAGGCCGGTTGCAGCTACAAATGTAACAAACAGGATTCCACGCTTCATCGTTCGCCCTCGTAATGGATTGATTTTCCGCAATTTGCTGGCAGACATTGGCTACGCTGCCGCGCCAAATCCAATATTAGTTTTTTATTATTGATCGTATTTCGTGAATAATTGCGTTTCCGACATGCCGGGATTTGAGCAGCACCGAGAGGCAGTCACACCTGTTCTCCGCGGACGGAATTCCGGAGCGCTCAGAAATTCCTGGAATGTTGAAGGCTGGTGGCAACTGAAGAGAGAAGACCGGGGACGCCTTGCGAAGATCGCAAAAAAGACCAAACCAGAAACGATAATGGTCATCCTTACCGTCGCCACGTGCTTCTATGGCGCACCATGCCGCGGCTGTCGCAGCATAAACCCCATAGTGATCACGCATCACCTCAAAGGCGACAGCGGCGTGTATTCCGTCGCAGGTTTCTACACGTACGAACGGCAAGGACGGCGTTGCAAAAGATTGTTCCGACATGACGACTCTCCAATGAGAGTCCGGCCGAGTTTAGAAGTTGCTTGTGGCCGGACACTACCTTGGCGACCCTCGCCGTCCGGATGCACACCGCCTGTCATGTTTCCACAGCATAGGACAATTCTTCAACAGGGTGAAGCCTGTATGCGCCTGTCATGTGAGCCAAAGTAATCGGATGCCCGCGACTGACATGGATACTCCCAAGTTTTGAGAAGATTTTGCCTCGGCAACCTTCAGCGCCACGCCGCTCACTTTTGCCCGGCTCAGAAATGATCTAAGGGGCCGCGACATAAACCGTCACGTTGATCATGTAGTTCGTCGGTCAATCCAGCCCCCTGGAGCCGCCATGACTGTCGGAAGGCTACGGCGAGTGTTTTTTGTGTCGGGTGCCATCTCACGCTCGGAACGGGAGGGGGGAGACGCCAGAGGGGAGGGCGACTTTACAGGCAGAAACGGTGCGGTCGTTTAGGCTGCGCGTCGAATATCGGTATCTAAACCGGTTGAGATCCGCCAGCATATCGGTCCATATAGGACGAAGCAGAGATCGAAGAGCCATGGTCCTTTCACTTTCCGGTATCAAGAAATCCTACCAGACAGCCGAAGGCATTATCCCGGTCCTGAACGGCGTCGACCTTTCACTTGAAGCCGGCGAAAGTCTTGCCCTGACGGGGGAATCCGGCAGCGGAAAGAGTACGCTTTTGCATCTGGCCGGCGGCCTTGATTTGCCCGACAGTGGCATCATCACGGTGGGGGGGCGGAAAATAACCGATCTCGACGAGGCCGGTCGAGCGAGCTTCCGACGCCGGGAGGTGGGCTTAATCTTCCAGCAGTTCAATCTCATTCCGAGCCTCGATGTCGGATCCAATATCTCGTTTCACGCCCGGCTGGCGGGCCGTTTCGACCCGGTCTGGGAAAAAAGCCTGGTCGAGGCGCTGGGGATCGGAGAGCTGCTTGCACGCTATCCCGAACAGCTCTCCGGCGGTCAGCAGCAAAGGGTCGCGATCGGACGTACGCTTGCGGCAAGACCGCCCCTCATTCTTGCCGATGAGCCGACAGGTAATCTGGACGAGGCGACGGCTGATATCGTCATCGATATTATGTTGAGACTGACAAAGTCCGCGCAGATCACACTCCTCCTGGTGACCCATTCCAGCCGGTTGGCGGTAAAACTCGATCGGCGTATCGTGCTGAGTGGCGGGAAGGTTTCGCAATGAACTGGACCGCTTTCCGGGCGCTGCTCTCACACTGGCGCTACCGACCGCTTCAGCTTCTCACCCTCATTGTCGGCGTCACGCTTGCAACCGGCCTTTGGTGCGCGGTCCAGGCAATCAATGCCGAAGCCAGAGCAAGTTATGACCGGGCGGCCTCGGTCCTGGCGCAAAACCAGCTGGATCAACTGGTGGCAAAGGACGGCGGCAGAATTTCCTCGCAAACATATGCCCGGCTTCGAAGGGCGGGTTTGCACGTCTCTCCGATCATTGAAGGCGATTACAGGTTTGGTACGACGCGTATCAGGCTTATCGGCATCGACCCCCTGACCATGCCGTCGGACGGAATGGTGCCTGCACCATCTGATCCGTCCGGGCTGGTGGAATTCATTCAGACGCCCGGACAGATGATCGTTTCGCCTGCAACGGCTGCCACATTGAAAGATACCTCTGGCCTTACCATTAAGGCACGAGCGGATCTCCCCGACGGCGCAGCATTTGTCGATATTTCCACGGCTGACCGCATGTTGAAACGCAATGGTGAACTGAGCCGGCTTATCGTTTCGCCATCGCAAGCCCCCGATCTTCCGACGATCGGAAACATAGCCCCTGAACTTTCACTCGAACAGGCAAGAAGCAGGCCCGATGTCGCAAGCCTCACGGACAGTTTTCATCTCAACCTGACGGCTTTTGGTTTTCTTGCCTTCGTTGTCGGTCTCTTCATCGTGTATTCCGCAACGGGCCTGTCGTTCGAGCAACGGCGTGGCACGTTCAGGACCATGCGGTCGCTTGGGGTCTCGCTTCGCTCCTTAACCTTGATGCTGGTTATCGAAACCGCGCTCTTTGCACTGGTATCGGGAGCGCTCGGCATTGTTGTCGGATACGTGGTCGCATCGGCTCTGTTGCCGGGCGTGGCCGCGACCCTGCGTGGCCTTTACGGGGCCAGTGTTGCCGGTTCACTCTCGCTGCGGCCTGAATGGTGGATCGCCGGCCTTGCAATGGCGCTGGTGGGGACCGGGCTCTCCTCGCTTCAACATCTCCTCCGCGTCTGGCGGATGCCGATACTGTCCACGGCACAGGGCAGGGCGTGGGCGATGGTGTCCACGAAAAGCCTCCTCCATCAGGCGGCCGCCGGGATGGTTCTGCTTTTTGTATCCGGCGCGCTTGTGCTGCTGGGCGGCGGGCTCATTTCAGGTTTCGCAGTGCTTGCAGCGCTTCTTCTGGGCGCTGCACTCATTCTTCCAACCTTGCTGGCACTGGGCATGAGAGTGGCGGAACACATCTCCGGACACGGACTGACCCGCTGGTTTTTCGCCGATACGCGCCAGCAACTGCCGGGTCTTTCCCTGGCGCTGATGGCATTGCTGCTCGCTTTGTCGGCAAATATCGGGGTCGGCACCATGGTCTCAAGCTTCAGGCAAACCTTTGTGGGATGGCTCGATCAGCGCCTGGCCGCAGAGGTCTATGTGACGGCCCGTGACGAGGCTGAAGCTGCGCGTCTGCGGCAGTGGTTTCCACACCAGGCAAGGGCGGTTCTACCCATCTGGAGTACGGAAGGGGAAATTTCGGGGCAGAAGGTCCGCATCTTCGGGGTCGCTGACGATGCGACATACAGAGATCATTGGCCGTTGATTTCGGGTTCGCCCGCAACATGGGACGAGATTGCGAGCGGGAAGGGTGCACTGGTCAACGAACAGTTCTGGAGGACAGGCAAGGCGTCGCCCGGCGCAGAGATAGAAATGCCAGGTGGCTGGAAAGCCCGGGTCGTCGGGGTGTTTTCCGACTATGGCAATCCGAGGGGCGAGATCATCATTGGTCTTGATGCCCTCGTCCAGCACTACCCGGACGTGGAAAAGCTGAGATACGGCCTTCGCATGGAGCCACAGGAGGTTGCGGGCTTCGGACAACGCCTCATGACGGAGTTCGGCCTGCCCGAAGCCAATATTGTCGACCAGGTCTCGCTGAAACGGCAGTCTGCTGCAATCTTCGAACAGACGTTTGCGGTCACCGGCGCGCTTAATGTGCTCACGCTCGCGGTGGCGGGTTTTGCCATGTTTTCGAGCCAGCTTACGCTCGCTTCGCTTCGGTTGCCGCAGCTTGCTCCTGTCTGGGCACTTGGACTTCGTCGCCGCGACCTTGCGATGCTGGAGGTCCTGCGAACTCTTGCGCTATGGCTTGTGACATTCATTGCCGCCATTCCTGTCGGGTTGGGACTGGCCTGGGTTTTGCTGGCAATCATCAATGTGGAAGCTTTCGGATGGCGACTGCCGCTGATCCTGTTTCCGCTGGACTGGCTGAGGCTGGGTCTTGTTGCCCTGCTCGCCGCCATCATTTCGGTCCTGATCCCTGTTCGACGGCTTGCTAAAACCGCGCCGGCCGATCTTCTGAGGATATTCGCCAGTGAACGCTAAAGCCGTCCTCCTGCTCCTTTGCTCTTCATGCAGTTCCTTGCCCACGCCGGTCATAGGGCAGGGCTTTGCGGGCCTCGGGTCAAATGCCGAAGGCTTCAGCATTCCCACACGCGGCGTTGAACTCGTCTTTCCAAAAGACCACAAGGCACATCCCGGCTTCAGGATCGAGTGGTGGTACGTTACTGCAAATCTGCGGACGGCCGATGGACAGCGCATGGGCGTCCAATGGACACTCTTTCGTTCTGCGCTTGAACCTGTCGAGCGCCCCGGATGGTCCGACCCTCAAATTTGGATTGGCCACGCAGCCGTGACGACTGCGAGCCGCCACCATGTTGCCGAACGGCTGGCGCGGGGAGGCGTGGGGCAGGCGGGGGTCAAAGGCGAACCCTTCGACGCCTGGATTGACAATTGGCAAATGAAGGCAGGAACTGACGATGCACGGGACGACCTCGATCAGCTTGATTTGAACGCCAGTGGCGAGAGCTTCCGGTATCGTCTGAAACTTCAGGCCCACGGGCCTTTGGTGCGTCAGGGGGACAACGGCTACTCGGTTAAATCGGCAGAGGGCCAGGCAAGCTATTATTACTCTCAGCCATTCTACAGTGTCAGCGGCAGCGTCTTTCTTGATGGTGAAACCCATGAGGTAACTGGCGAGGCGTGGCTCGATCGGGAATGGTCGTCGCAACCGCTAGCCTCGAGCCAGACGGGATGGGACTGGTTTTCCCTTCACCTTGCATCCGGCGAAAAACTCATGGCCTTCCGTCTGCGTGACGACAAAAGCGGCTACATCTCCGCCAACTGGATTTCCGCCGATGGAAGGCCGTCTCCCGTCGATCCGAAAGACGTTTTGCTCAGTCCGTTGCGAACCGCGGATATCAACGGAAAGAGCGTTCCGGTCGAATGGAGCGTGAAGATACCCAGCCGTGGCCTCGACATAAAAACGAAGCCCCTGAACGAGAAAGCCTGGATGGCGACGTCAACCCCCTACTGGGAAGGGCCAATAGAGTTTGATGGAAGCACCTCAGGACACGGTTATCTGGAGATGACCGGATATTAGCCAGTTCAACTGCGTTTGCGGAAATATCGGCTGGAGCAAGGCCTGAGCTTACAGACGCCGCCTTATCCGGGCCGGCGCGACATCCCGGACAAGCTCCGAAGTAGTCGTCTTGTGATGACAACCCATTGTTCGGCTTCGTCCCAGCCAGGAATAAGGCAACGCGGTGGATCGTGCATCTGCGGACCGAAGTCTTTTCCCTTGGTGCTCAATACATCGATGATGTCTTTTATGTTCTCGAGCCGAACTGCGCTCGGCGCAGCCGTACTCGGGACAAGGGGCTACCTAGGGTATCGGTGCACTGGCCCCTACAGCAAAGCTGGGCTGGTCGGCATCGACCATACCGCTACGGGTTACGACTAGTCTTTCTGCGATCGGTACCCAAGCTTTTCAGAAAGCGCGTTGGCTGTGGAGCGAAGCTCCTCACCAAGGCTAGCGATTTTTTCGTCGCTGGCTTCGCTGCGGATCAGACTGATTGCAATGCCGGCAGATGCGGCTCCCGAGTAATCGCGTATCGCTGCCCCAATGCAAAGCATACCTTCGCGGATCTGACCATCGTCGATGGAGTAGCCGCGAGCGCGCGTCAAAGCCAGTTCCTCTTCAAGCTGCGAAAGGCCAGCAACGCTCCTTGATGTCAGAGGCTGTGGAAACTGAGAAAACAGCATCCTCAATTCACCAGGCCCCAGATCGGACAGGAGGATCTTCCCGGTGGCCGTAAATGGCGCCGGCAGACGCATACCGATCCGAAACGTGTGTCCAAGAGGCTGGGCCGAGTTGCGACAGCCGATGTAAACGACTTCGCCACCCTCGCGGACGGTGAGGGTCACCGTGTAGGGATCGAGGTCGTGGCGCTGGGCGAGATGGTCGTTGAATGTCGATACGATGTCGAGGTGCGACAGAAAGCCGTTCGCCCATCTGAGCGAGTGGGGTCCAATACGCAGGGTTCCATCGGCAGATCGCGCCAGAAGATCAAGCTCGGTCATCACCGCAAGCAAGCCATGCGCGCTGCTTTTGGGCAAATCCAGAAAGCGTGTCAGCTCGGCGGCTGTAAGGTCCCGCGGAGAACCTGCCACAAGATCCAGAATACGCACGGCGCGTCTGAGTGCCGGTACAGTGTCTGATATTTGCGACGATTGTTGATCTTCAGCCATGCACCTTCCTTGACACACTTGGCCCCTTTGGCCCATAGTTCACTCTAATGATTCAAGTTCAATTAGTTGAACTCTAGTGCGGGAGAGGTCGATGATCAAGCTAAAGAATGCGGCGCTGTTGCGTGATGACTGCCTGGTGAATGGTCGCTGGCTGAAAGCTGCGGATGGCAAGACGATTGCAGTGGAAAATCCCGCCAACTCGATGATCATCGGTCACGTTCCTTCATTGTCCGGAGATGAGGTTGAAGCTGCGGTGGAGTCGGCAGGCAAGGCATTTTCCGAATGGAGCCGCCGGGCTGCGAAGGACCGCGCTGCCATATTGCGTCGATGGTTTGATCTCATGGTGGCGAACGCTGACGATCTTGGTGCGTTGATGACTGCCGAGCAGGGAAAGCCGTTTGCGGAAGCAAAGGGCGAAGCCCTTTATGCGGCATCTTTCGTGGAATGGTTCGCCGAGGAAGCAAAACGTGTTTATGGCGATACCATTCCTTCGCCGACCACGGACAAGCGCATTACCATCCTGAAGCAGCCGATCGGTGTCTGCGCCGCGATCACGCCATGGAACTTCCCGGCCGCGATGATCACCCGCAAGGCGGCCCCGGCACTTGCCGCAGGCTGCACGATGATCGTCAAACCAGCTGAGCAGACCCCTCTTACCGCACTTGCTCTGGGTGTTCTCGCCGAAGAAGCGGGCGTTCCCGCCGGTGTCTTCCAGGTGGTGACGGGCGCCGCACGCGATATCGGCAAGGTGTTTACCGAAAGCGACACGGTGCGAAAGATCTCCTTTACCGGATCGACTGAAGTCGGTCGTCTGCTGATGGCGCAATCGGCCCCGACGATCAAGAAACTGTCGCTGGAACTTGGTGGCAATGCGCCTTTCATCGTCTTTGATGATGCCGATCTGGATGCGGCCGTTGAGGGCGCGATCGTTTCGAAATACCGCAATGCCGGACAGACCTGCGTGTGCTCCAACCGGATCTATGTCCAGGATGGTGTTTACGACGCATTCGCGGAAAAGCTGGTCAAAAGGGTCGAAAGCCTGTCCGTCGGTGAGGGCACCGAACCTGGTGTTCTGATCGGTCCACTGATCGACCAGGATGCCGTGGCAAAGGTCGAGGATCACGTTGCTGATGCCCTTGGCAAGGGAGCAAAGATCGTCACCGGTGGAAAGCGCCATGCTCTTGGAGGCACATTTTACGAACCAACGGTTCTGACTGGTGCAACCCAGGCCATGAAGGTTGCCCGTGAGGAGACCTTTGGACCCGTCGCCCCGCTCTTTCGGTTCGGGACGGAAGACGAAGCGGTCGCCATGGCGAACGACACCGAATTTGGTCTGGCAGCCTATTTCTACACCGAGAATGTCCGCCGGACATGGCGTGTCGCAGAAGCGCTCGAATACGGCATGGTGGGCCACAATACAGGCCTCATCTCCAACGAAGTCGCACCATTCGGTGGCGTGAAGCAGTCCGGCTTGGGCCGCGAAGGCTCGCACTACGGCATCGATGAATATCTTGAAATCAAATACCTGTGCTCGGCCATCGGCTGAGATCACGCTGGGAGGATCAGATGACCATCAACCCTTTCGAATTCCGTACCGTTCCCTCCATGCAGTTTGCCTGGGGTGGCGCCCAGCGCCTCGGAGAGATTCTTTCCGGCAGGTTTCAGGCGCGCAAGGCGCTGTTGATTACCGATGCAGGTCTCATCAAGGCCGGCCTCATCAAGCCGATTGCTGACGCCCTTGCGGCCAGCGGCTTTAACGTCACGATCTTCGACAAGGTCGTTGCTGATCCGCCAGAGCATATCGTTGCCGACTGCGTCGAGTCCGCAAGACAGATCGGAGTCGATATCGTCATCGGTCTTGGCGGGGGCTCATCGCTCGATATCGCCAAGCTCGTGGCTGTCCTTCTGGTCTCCGACCAGACGCTTGCCGACATGTACGGGATCGGCAACGTAAAGGGATCACGCCTGCCGCTCGTGCTGGTGCCGACCACGGCCGGTACAGGTTCGGAAGTCACAAACATCTCGATCATCACCACGGGCGAAACCACCAAGATGGGGGTCGTTTCCCCGCAGCTTTACGCTGATTTCGTTCTTCTGGATGCTGAACTGACGGTGGGACTGCCGCAGGTCCATACGGCTGCCACCGGTATCGATGCCATGGTGCATGCCATCGAGGCTTACACCAGCAAACACAAGAAGAACCCGCTATCAGATGCTCTGGCGCGCGAGGCACTACGTCTGCTCGGTGCAAATCTGATCGCCGCCTGCAAGGACGGCACCGACCGGAAAGCCCGTGAAGGCATGCTTTTGGGTGCGACATTGGCAGGTCAGGCTTTCGCCAACTCACCGGTGGCCGCCGTGCACGCGCTCGCTTATCCGCTGGGCGGCCATTATCACGTGCCACACGGGCTTTCCAATGCCCTGATGCTGGGGCCGGTTTTACGCTTTAACGCGAAGGCTGCAGCGTCGCTTTATGCGGAGCTTGCCGACGTGCTGGGTGTTCCGGGTGAAGGGGATGCGGCAACCCGTTCGGATGCGTTCGTTCAGCATATGGAAACGCTGATGGACGAAAGCGGCGCGCCGCGACGTCTGCGCGATGTCGGCGTGACGGACAACACGCTCGCCATGCTTGCGTCCGACGCAATGAAACAGAGCCGGTTATTGGTCAATAATCCAGTCGAAGTCCGCGAAGAGGATGCGCTTGCGCTCTATCGCGAGGCGTTCTGACCCATTTCTTACAGCAATATCTTCAGTCCCAAGGGAGGAAAACGAGTGACCGATATCAGACTTTACATGCTTCAGTCGGGTACGCTGAAATGCAAGGTACACAACATCAAGATGAACCAGGGGAACGGTGCAGACTATGAGATCCCCGTTCCGTTTTTCCTGATTACCCATCCGGCCGGGCACACCGTGATCGACGGCGGCAACGCGATTGAAGTTGCAACAGATCCGCGTGGCCATTGGGGCGGCATCTGCGATGTCTATTGGCCAGTACTGGACAAGGACCAGGGCTGCGTTGACCAGATCAAGGCGCTTGGTTTCGATCCGGCCGATGTCAAATATGTTGTGCAGTCGCACCTGCATCTCGATCATACCGGCGCCATCGGTCGCTTCCCCAACGCAACCCACATCGTGCAGCGCTCTGAATATGAGTATGCCTTTACGCCCGACTGGTTTGCTGGCGGCGGCTATATCCGCAAGGACTTCGACAAGCCGGGTCTGAAGTGGCAGTTCCTCAACGGTGCGCAGGACGATTATTATGACGTTTACGGCGACGGCACGCTCACCACGATCTTCACGCCCGGTCATGCACCCGGCCACCAGTCCTTCCTGGTACGCCTGCCAAACAGCAAACCGCTTCTCCTGACGATCGATGCTGCCTACACACTGGACCACTGGGAAGAGAAGGCTTTGCCTGGCTTCCTTGCCTCAACCGTTGACACGGTCCGTTCTGTTCAGAAGCTCCGCACCTATGCCGAAAAGCATGATGCAACCGTCGTCACCGGCCATGACCCGGACGCTTGGGCGAACTTCAAGAAGGCTCCCGAATTTTACGCGTAAATAGAACGCGCAAGTCAACGGCCAGATACGGCGAGGTTGCATGCAGCCTCGCCGATTTTTATCATATGAGCCAAGGGCACCGAGCCGAGCGGGACCGTGTATTTCGGCGCATCGGCCTTTTCCGGATTACGCCTTCGTTCAGGTCGCTCGCGTTGTCGCTTCAAGTGCCTGAAAGCTATCCTCTAGCTGCGCGAGTGTGCTCATACGACGTTTTTCGCCCCGGTGTTACGTTGAGCCATGAGGGTTCGGGCTGACAATTTGCCAATACCGGATGGCTTAGAGTAAACTTATCTCTTTGATCCAAACTGTCTGCAAATCGAGCAGATTATGGCGCTCACTTAGCGTTCCCCACGTGTCGGGCCAGCCATGCTCCCCAAAACAAGCTTGCAAAAAACCGAAGCGTTTCGTTGAAACCAACGCCCTCCAGCAACGAAATGACCTCGTCTTCCGATCGGGGTGGCTCCGCACCCTGCAGAATCTTGCCCATTTTGGCCTGGACCTCTTCAGGCCCGGCGCCGTTCATACGCCAGCGTGCTGCCCAGGCTGCGGGACGCGCCTTAGAGCAGGCAACGCTTCACAGCGGCGTAACACGTCACCTGTGCGCCGATACTGTTGAAAAACTCCCCCAGCATCGGTAAGGGCGCGCCTCGCCCGGATCGTTAGGTATAGTTTTCTGACGGTGCAGCAAAGCTGAAACCAAATTGCGCCTAAAGCGCTGGGGAGCGTGGCAGCGCAATATTACTTCAGTGGGCCCGAAGGGAAAGCCGCCTGTGGGAGTTTTTCAACACTATCCGCCAACAGCGGACATCGAAGCTGGCTTACGTCGTCGGCCAGAATTCAAACGACTACCACGGGAGCGTGGCGACAGGTCAAGTCGATGGGAACAAGCCGCCATCGTCGGCATCAACGTCGATAGTCATAGATAGATGACGGGGTCTAGTCAGTGCGAAAGAAGCAGCTTCAACAATGTCACGGCTGGTTGCGCGCTCCCCCTTCTGGCGCCCGCTTGCATGGAGCCAATCTTGTTGGTCGGGTCGGGCATCGTCCAGGTAAGGCGGATTTATTAGGATCGATCGGAATTTACTGCCAATGAAGGTCTGCCTGAGCCCCTCTGCGAGTGCCACTTGTCCACGTTTGGCCGCATAGAAGGGCACAGATACGGACTGCAACGCTGCATTTGGCAAGCCGCTGATCGAACCGATCGTCACGATATCTGGCGTCGGTGACGTTAGCATAAGGGGGCGAAGTCCCTGCACAAAAAGGTAGGTTCCAGTGATTGCGGCGTTCACAACCGCCAGAACATCGCTCTCTGCATAAGGTTCGATACTGCTTTCGAGCCACATCGCGCCATTATTGATGACGATATCAACTTGGCTCTTCAGCGCAGCGATATTAGACGCTGCTTCATTCACAGAAGAGGTATCGGCAAGGTTTAAGGTAACGATATCGGCCCTTTTACCGCCCCTCTGCATGATCAGATCAGCGACCTCCTGAAGGTCCGACTGTCGGCGGCCACACAACACGAGCTCACACCCTGCATCGGCCAATGAAAGCGCAAAGGCCGCTCCCAGACCTCGACCAGCGCCAGTAACGACGACAACTTTTCCGTTTAGTGAATTCATGTCTCTGCTCCTGCAACTTGAGACGCGTCCTACCTCAATTTAAAACGTGTGCAAGGTGCAATATGGACGCGGCTCTCGTAGACCGAGACCCGAATGACCGTTTCGGGCAAAAAGCAGCCATCACAGTGTGAGTAAGCGCGTGCAAAGGAGATTCAAAGCCCTATCGGAGGGTCGACTATAATGGCGAAAGTCCGACTCCTATCAAGACAACGCGATTAGGAAAAATTCTCCAGCACGGCCAGGAATGTATGTCTATCACCCTGTCCCTCAGTCAATCGTACGCGGCCCTCGATGTCTGCAAGGTGATGGTCCATCAGTTGCTGCGCCTTTGCGAGATCCTTCCCTTTCAGGGCTGTGACTATCAACCGATGGTGATCGGCGCCGCAGTCGTCTTTACGCTCCTCCTCGTACAGAGACATGACGAGCGAGAGGCGCGCGACGATCTTTGACAACACCTCCGTCAAGACGGCATTGCCACCAAGCTCCGCCAGAACGACATGGAACTTGCCTGACAGCACCGTCTTCGACTTCTCATCACCATGGTTATGGATGTGTTCTTCCTCGTCGGTCAGCTTTTCAAGCGCGTCCAACTGATCGGCAGTCGCGTGGTCGAGGACAAGCTCCAGGATGACGTGCTCGAGCTTGCGACGGGCCTCGAACAAGGCCTTGGCCTCTTCAATGCCCGGTTCGGCGACGAAGGTGCCACGGTTTTTCTTGCGTTCCAGAAGATGGTCGCTTTCCAGAACGCCGAGTGCGCCGCGCACGACCGTGCGACTCACGCCGAAGTGGTCGGCGATCGCATCCTCAAGGATCTTGACGCCGGGCTTGAGCGCGCCTTCACCAATCGCCGTGGCAAGCGTGATCCGGATGCGTTCAGTCACGTCGTCATGAGCGTTTTCTGCCGCATCGACCGAGCCGTTGGCCTTCGGCGCGGTCTTGGTGCCTTGACGTCGTGTCGTCCTCTTCATTTCCCGCTCCAGCTCCGATCAAGCGACCCAATTATTTTCATGATAATATTCCTGCGTATATGCGCTTGGTGCCAAAAGTCGAGAGGCTCCGAATGTTGTAAGGAGCACCGGAGACATATGTCGCCGGTGCTGAACCTTTGGCATGTCAGGCGGCTCGCTGCTTCGTGGAAAGTATCGAGAGCGAAATTCCGTTCTGTGTACAGATATCTTCAATGTGCCGTGCAGAAGCCTTGACGAAGGTCAGCGCTTCGTTGAAGCCATAGGACTGGTGCTCATAGGACGGATAGCCATACTGGCTCGCCTCATAGGTCTCCCAGTCCGGTATTTCTCCGCTGGCCACACGTTTTTCAAATGCGTCCACCAATCCGAGATAGGCTTCGAGTTCCTCTGCCGTCAGGTCTGGATGGCCGGCACGCCAAATTGGGTCATCGATCTCGATGCATTGGCGGGGATTGGCCTTGCGTGGCTTGTCCTCGACGGAGGCCGCGACCTCCAGGGAGAGGTTCAAGTCGGGATTGGCTTTGGCAAGGATAGGGATGATCGTGGCGAAATCGACAATGCCGCGACCGACGGGGCGGGTCTGGAAATCGAGGCCGCCCGTGGCATGACCGACATAGGCATCCTTGATGTGGGTTTGGCGCACATAGGGAGCTACCCGTTTTGCGGCAAAAACGGGGTGCTCGGCGCGTTGCAGGCCGTTTGCCGTGTCGAACACGACACCCATGCAATCTTCGCCAACCTTTTCGATCAGCCGGAGGATTTCGAAAGAGGTGATCTCGTCATGGGTTTCCATATTGAGATGAACGCCGTTTGCGCGCGCAACCGGCGCGAGCTTCAGTAGGACCTTTTCGATGCCCAGCAACTGCTCATCCCAGGTCACATCGGTGCGAAAGCGGTCATTGGCCAGCCGTCCGCGATATTCCGACTTGAAATTGCCCGGCGACACCCAGAGTTCGCGGCAGCCGATGGCCGCACTCGCTTCGATCATTCGGGTAAAACCGAGGATGACGTCGCCACTGCCGATCGCGCGAAACTCCGGAGCCTCTGCGCTGCAATAGGGGTTGATCTTACCGACGCCCGCTTCGAGGTAAAGGCCAAGCTCATCAGCCTTTACCCTGATATCGGCCAGTTCGCCGTTGTCCAGTGTCTCGCTCATGTCGAGCACCGTGCTGAAGAAGATGCCGCCGAGACCGAGTTCCTTGACGTGTTCGAGGCTTTTGAGAGGGCCGCGCTTTCTGGCTTCTGGCAGTTTTTGTCCGTCAATGCCTAGCTTCATGATCTGCTCCTTGATGTTTCCTGATTGGATTTGCTGCAATGGCATTTCCGTTTGATTGGTGGTTGAGGTGGCGGCGCTTCAGGCGCGGCGTCGGGTATCTTTCTGCGCACGGGCATCTCGACCTTTTGGCGCGAGGTGCTTTTCCAGAAAATGCTGGCCGACTGATGCGACGGTGGTGATGAGCAGGTACCAGAGCGAGGCAACGCACAGCAGTTCGATGACAAGGAAGTTGCGCGCGTAGATGGCCTGCGCTTGGGTCAGCAGGTCCTGCATGCCGATGACGGAAACGATGGCGCTGGCTTTCAGCATACCAATCGCCTGGTTTCCGGTCGGCGGGACAATGAGGCGGATCGCTTGAGGCAGAACCACGGTCCGAAGCGTTTGAAGGGGTTGCAAGCCAAGCGAAGAGGCTGCCTCACGCTGACCGCGATCGACGGCGGTCAATCCGCCGCGAATGATCTCGCTCATATTGGCCGCTTCGTGCAAGCCAAGCGCCAGAAACCCGGCGAGGGCAGGGGTGACGAGGTTGTTGATCGATATGGAATAGGTGCCGATGCCCACCATCGGAATAAACAGCGCGATGTTGAACCAGAAGAAGATCTGGACGATCAGCGGCACGCCGCGAAACCACCAGACGAAGGCAACGGCAATCGCTTTCAAAACGATGTTCTGGCTTGTGGCCATGACAGCGACGATGCAGCCGAACGCGGTGCCGAACACCATGGCGCCCGCCGTCAGTTGCAGGGTCAGAACTACGCCGTCGAGGATGATTGGATCGACCATATAACGGGGAATTTCGCCCCATTGAACAGTCTGGTTTCGTGCGACTGTGAGGATGACGAGTGCCAGCGCGACGATCGCGCTGGTACCTGTGGTGATCTGCCCCCACCGCACCGGCTTGCCGAGCGGAGGTGCGATGGCCATGCTGACGGGTTGAGCAAAAAGGGACATGGCTTAATTCACCGGCATGCTGGCGGCGTCGTTGAACTTCACGGTCTTCACGGCAAGCGGACCAAGGCCCCATTTCTCCATGATCGCTTTGTAGGCACCGCTATCGACCATGTGCTGAAGCGAGGCGATCACCGTATCTCGCAAATCCGGATTGTCTCTCGATACCAGCATGCCGAGGTAGCCGACGGCGAGGCGGACGTCTGGGAGTGCCTGCAGGCCGACGCCCTTGCCGGTCTGGTTTTCGGTCGTGTAGACGCTGGTCGCATAGCCATTGACAGTCGCGTCGGCGCGGCCGGTGCGCACGGCCTGAAGGACGTCGGGCATTTTCGGGATGGACATGATGTTCATCGGTGTCGTGCATTTGGCCGATGCCGTTTCCACCAAACGCGCCTGGAACGTGCCGACCGGCACGGCAACATTCTTGCCGCAGAGGTCTTCCATACTCTTGATGCCGAGCGGGTTGCCCTTGATGGTCATGATTGTCGTGGCGTCAAACATGTAGTCGATGACATCGACCTGCTTTTCCAGCTCCACATCATCGTTGATGCCGGAAATGGTCATGTCGAAACGCTTGGAGAGGACGGCGGGTACGATTGCAGCACCTGCGCCGACATTGGTCATCTGAACATCAATGCCGAGAATGACACCCAGTGCTGCGGCGATATCGGCATCGATCCCGATCAGCTTTCCATCCTCCGCCTGGAAGCTGATCGGCGGCGTCAGGTCCGTCGCCACCTTCAGGATCTTCTTGTCCTTGATGGCAGTGGGCAGGCGGTCCGCCAGTGTCTGGTTAAACGCGATGCCCGGCAGTTTGGCGATGTCTGCATCCGGCACCATCTTGATGGCGGGACCTTCTGCGGTATGGACCGATGTGGCCAGCAGCGCGAACGCGATACCGGTAAGGCCGTTTTTGAGACTTTTCGTGAAGCTGCGCATGCGATCCCCTTTTGATTTTTATCGGAGTGAATTCACAGGGGCAGCGATGCAATCGGCGTGCCATTCTGATCGGAACTTCTTAGGGGACTGTTTTTAAACGAGTATTTTTCCGACCCGGCAAATTTCCACTTCTCAACGAAAACATTCGCATGAATTTGCGAAAGCTAACTGATTAAAGAATCAGCTCTCGCATCAGTCACGGTTTGTGAATTGACGATTGATCGTCTAAGTTTTTGCTTTGGCTTGATATTTCTCTGAATTTCAATTTTTGGGGATCGTGATATGCGGCGATTTAACCAGAAACAATCGCCAATAGATCCCAATCCAAGTCGGGAATGCTGCTCAATATATGATCTTCACCCACGAATATTGCACATTTTGTATATTCGCAAGAAATTAACGTTGAACATTATGCAGAATGTTCGAAACGATAGAAACCTGATATAAGTTTGTAATTTCCGTGGTTTAGATATTTTTTCGGTTCGAAATCGCAAACTGGCACACCGCTTGCAACTCCCTTGCTATGACCCACACTAAACTTAACATCGTCGAACGACCGCATCTCTGCTTGATGCCGCCAGGCGCTAAGCGCTTTGACGTTACGGCGCAACCGAAGGGGATGTTCATGGCAGAGGCGTCGAAGTCAGGAGAGGGCAAGCAGCTCAGCGTCCGGGGTGTGACCCACAGCTATGGTGGGCAGAACGCGATCAGCGACATCACGTTCGAGGTCGAGGCCGGCGAGATCGTCGCGCTTCTGGGGCCAAGCGGCTGCGGCAAGTCCACCGTCCTGCGGGCCATCGCCGGGCTGATCCAACCAAAGAGCGGTGCCATTCAACTCGGTGGCCAGGATCTCGCCAATGTGTCCGCAAGGTCCCGTGGCATTGGCATGGTGTTCCAGAACTACGCCCTTTTTCCGCATCTGACCGTGGCCGAGAACATCGCCTATCCGCTGGCCTGCCAGCACGTGCCGCGGGCTGAGCGCAGGGAACGGGTGGAGGAAATGCTCTCGCTCGTACAGTTGAAGAACTACGGCAACCGCCTGCCGCGTGAACTCTCCGGAGGTCAGCAGCAGCGTGTGGCCGTTGCCCGCGCCATTGCCGGGAGGCCCTCGCTTCTGCTGCTGGACGAACCCTTCGGCGCTCTTGACCGGGCGCTTCGTTTCGACTTGCAGGTCGAACTCCTGCATTTGCAGAAGACGCTCGGTATCACGACGCTGATCGTCACCCATGATCAGGAAGAGGCGCAGAGCCTTGCCGGGCGTCTGGTGCTGATGAACAAGGGTAATATCGAGCAGATCGACACGCCGATGGCCGTTTATGACCGGCCGAAGACGCTGTTCGTCAACACCTTCATCGGTCAGGCCAATCTGCTGCATGGCACGGTGCAGGGCTTGGATGCCGAGGCAACGACGATTGCGCTTGCAAATGGCAAACCACTCGTTCTGCCGCGTCGCCTGAATTTTACGATCGGCTCCAAGGTCACCATCACTTTCCGTCCCGAAGACGTCCGTCTGTCGACGGCCCCCCGTGGCTTTTCGTTGCCGGCACGGCTGACCGTGTCCGTCCCCCTTGGGCCGACGCTCGTCCATGATCTTCTTCTCGAGGAGGGCATGGGCCTGCGCGCTTCGCAGGTCCGCGGACCTTCCACCTTCATTCCCGAGTCGGGAGCTCAGCTCTTTGTCGAGATTGACACCACCAGGTGTCACGCCTTTCCGAGCGAACCGGAACCATCCAGTGAATGAACAACAACAATAGAGGTGAACAGATGAAGGACTTTAACATCACACGACGTCATTTCGGATTGCTTGCTGCCGGTGCGGCTGTAGCGGTCTCCGCCCCCTTCGCTGCTCGTGCCGCTGGTGGCACAGCCGTTGCCGCGACCTTTCCCGGCAGCTGGGAAGACGGCTATCGCACCGTACTGACGCCACTTGTTAAGGAAGCAGGTTTCGACCTGACGGTTGCGCCAGCTATGGCGCAGGATCAGCTTGCCAAGGTCATGGCAAGCCCCGGTAACCCGCCTTACGACACACTGCTGATGTCGCCCGGCCAGATGGCGGTCGCTATCGAGAATGACCTGATCGAAAAGATCGATCCGTCGAAGCTGAAGAACTGGAGCCTGCTCGATCCGGCGTTTCAGGGCGAGTACGGCCCGACCGTGACCGTTGAAGTCAACGGGATCGCCTATAACCCGGATCTGGTGCCCGCACCGAAGGGCTATCGCGACCTGTTCGAAAACCCGGCCTACGAGGGCCTCGTCTCGTGGACGGGCTTTGCCTCCAATACCGGCGTCATGGCCTATTCCCAGATCGCCAAGATCTTCGGCTCAGGCCCGACCGACATGGATGCCGTTTTCAAGCTGTTCAAGGAACATCCGGAGCATCTGAAAGGTGTTGTCGCCAGCACCAACCACCAGATGACACTATTCCAGCAGGGCGAGATCGCTGTCTTCATGTGCTCAACCGGCAATGTCGCGAAGCTGAAGGCATTGGGCCTGAGGGCTGAGTTCGTCCAGCCCGAAACAGGCTCTCCGGCAGCTCCGGTCAACATCCACCTGACCAAGGGCGCCAAGAACCCGGACGCGGCTTACGCCTATATGGATGCCGCGATCTCCAAGGCAGCGCAGGACAAGCTGAAGATGCCGCCGACCGAGATGTTCCCGACCAACAGGGAGGTCGAACTGACGCCAGGCATCGAGGCCTATGTGAAGCGCGAACAGCTTGCGTCTCTGGTCTATCCGGACTGGGCGGCGATCAACAAAAACCGTGCGGAATGGATCCGCCAGTTCGACGCTCTTGTCGCCGGTTGAGGGTCATAAAATGAAAGCGAGCGGCTTCCCATACGTTCTCCCGATGCTTGCGCTATCGGTGGCGTTCTTTGCGACGCCGCTCGCCGTTCTCGTCGGGTTCAGCTTCATCGGCCCCGACGGCCCGTCCTTTCACAACTACGCGCGCTTTCTCGGCGATGCGTTCAATTACCGCGTTCTGGTCAACACCGCCACGCTCGGTCTGCAGACCATTGCCAGCACCACCTTGCTCGGTATTCCGATTGCACTTCTCTATTGGCATAGCGGCAAGACCGCGCGACAGGTCATCATATTTCTGACCCTAATCCCGATGCTGACCAGCAACGTGGTGCGCACCTTCGCCTGGATCGTCATCCTCGGGCGACAGGGCCCGATCAGCGAGACCTTCGTGGCGCTCGGACTTGCGGAGCGCCCGTTCACCCTGATGTCCACCGAACTCGGCCTCGTCTTGGCCATGTGCCAGATCGACTTGCCGCTGATCATTCTGCCGCTGATCGCCATCCTGTCCCGCACGCCAGTCCAATTCACCGAAGCGGCACAGGTCTCGGGTGCCGGTCCGTGGCGGATCCTCGTGACCGTTCTCTTGCCGATGATGTTGCCGGGGCTGCTGGCGGGCTGGATTCTCGTCTTTGCCAGCACCAGCGCTTCCTTCGTCACCCAGGCTGTCATCGGTGGTGCGCGCAATGTGTATGTGCCGCAGCTCATCTACCGCGAGGTCGGCACGCTGTTCGACTGGCCGATGGCCTCGGCCATTGCCGTTGTCCTGCTGTTGTCGACCGGCATCCTTCTCGTTGCCATGACCATGATTTCCCGCCACAGGAGGCTTGTCGGCCATGCATAGTCCTCGCGAAAACCCGATTCCGACCCTCCTCTACAAGGCATTTGTCTTTGGCTTCGGCAGCCTCAGCCTGATCTACTTGGTGGCGCCGATCGTCATCGCAATCACCATGTCCTTCACTGCTGGCCAGACGCTCAAATATCCGCCCGAGGGTTTTTCGCTCCGCTGGTACGAGGCGCTCCTCGATCCCGTCCGCTCCGGGACAGAGCATATCGCAGCCGGCAATTCGCTGAAGATCGCGGGCCTTGCGGTGCTCGGATCGCTGCTGTTTGCCGTCCCTGCCACCATCGGCATGGCGCGTATGAGGCGTAGCACGGTCAATGCGCTAGAGCCGTTTCTATTGGCCCCACTCGTTCTGCCAAGCCTCGTTTATGGTCTGGCGGCGTTGATCGTAGCGAACTTCGTCGGCTTCCAGCCGTCGCTCTGGCTCACCGTTATCGGCCATGTCGTCGTGTTCGGTCCTCTGATGTACCGGGCCGCATCCGTCGTCGCGCAGGGCATCAATCCGTCGCTGGCAGAAGCCTCCACCGTCATGGGCGCGACCTGGTACACGACGCTGAGGCGCGTGATCCTGCCGCTGCTGGCGCCCGGCATTCTGGCCGGTGCCTTTCTCGTTTTCATCCAGTCGCTCGACAACGTCTCTGTGTCGCTCTTCCTGGCTGATGCGCAGACGACCGTGCTGCCGCTTCGCATGTTCGCACTGATCGAAGAATCGCTCGATGTCCGCGTCGCGGCAATGTCGGGAATTCTGATCGGACTCACACTCATCGTGATGCTGGTAGCGAGGCGCGTATTGGCGCCGGCACGGCAAGCTGACCAATAAAAATACTCTGGAAGGAATACCCAATGAATAGACACGCCACCAAGGCAGGCGACTACCGCATCGGATCGCTGCTGGCCGATTTCCAGCCGGATTTCGACTTTGTCGCACCGCTGCCTTTGCCCGTCGAAGAGTTCGAGGACCGTCTCCGGCGCATTCGCCGCCAGGCTGTCGAAGCTGGCCATGATGCGCTGATCGTCCACACCGGTGGGGTCGGCTGGTTCCATACCTCGAACGCATATCTGCGTTACATCTGCGACTGGATGCGCGAGGGCGTGCTGATTATCCCGACGGACGCCGACAAGCCGCTGACGCTTCTGTCCTTCTTCACTCAATCCGTGCTTCTGCCGCCGGGCGGCGAACCGGTTCTCGTCGAGGATATCTGGCAGATCGGCCCGATCGGTCGCGAATATGCCGACCGACCGGGTGATAGCGTCATCAAGACGGCTGAGAAATGCGTTGAACTTCTGGCCGGCATGGGACTGTCGAAGGCGCAGATTGGCCGGATCGGTGACCGCACCTCGCTGACCTTCTGGGCAGCCCTCGACGAGTTGATGCCAAAGACAAAGTTCGTCGCCGACAATGCTATTCTCGACCGGATGCAGAAAGTGCGCTCCCTGCGCGAGATCGAGATGTTCCGAGCGGCAGCCCAGCTCGTCAGCATCGCTACGCAGGCGGCCTATCATGTCGCCAAGCCAGGTGTGACCGATCACGAAATCTATGCCGCGTTCACGCAGGCCCAGCTTTCCTTTGGTGGTGAAACGGGTGATGGCTATCAGATTGGCATCAACGAGTTCGGTACCCATTGCGGAAAGCCTTATGGCCATGTCGTTCGTCCGGGAGATCTCATCAATCTCTACGTTTCCAACATCACCTACCGCGGCTATACCGCCCAGACCGCCCGTATGATCGCAGTTGGCGACATCACCAAGCGGCAGGAAGAGGTGCTGGCGGCCTGCACCGAGGGCGTTAAACGAGCCGAAAAGCTGATCCGGCCCGGTGCCCTGATGCGTGACGTCAACAACGCCGCCTTCGAGCCGATGATCGAGCGCGGCATGCTGTCCTCGCCCGAAGCCCGCACCATGCCCTACAACTGGGCGCCGATGGACGATGGCAGCGCCCGTCTAATCCCGCGCCAATATGTGAAGAATATCGACTGGGAAGCGCAGGGCCGTACGCTGATGCACATTTACCCGGCAACCCATGGTCCGCATAACCCCAATCTGGGTCACTCGGTTGGCTTGGCCGGCGGCCAGAACAGTTTCAACATCTCATCCCACAATTATGACCGGATGGAGGAGGGCATGGTGTTCGTTCTGCACACGCAATGGCTTGAGCCGTTGTCGGCAGGCTGCAATGTCGGCGATATCTATGTCGTCACCAAAGACGGGTTCGAGAACCTCGCCCGCCACACTCCCCTTGAAACCCACCGCATCGCTGCCGAGGCCTGATATGACCGACCACACCCATTTTGATTTCGCTAAGCTCAATGAGCGGGAACGTTACAAGATTCTGATCGGAACCGTCATTCCACGTCCAATCGCTCTGGTAACCACGGTGAGCAAGGACGGGATACCAAACGCTGGCCCTTTCAGCTTCTTCAATGTCCTGACCCATGATCCGGCCATCGTCGCCATCGGCGTCGAGAACTATTCCGACATGCGCTTTAAGGACACCGCCCGCAATATTCGTGAGACAGGAGAATTCACCGTCCACATCTGCGACAATGCGCTGGTCGAGAAGATGGAAATCTGCGCCATCAAGTTCGGGCCCGAAGTTGACGAGATGGAGGAGGCGGGTCTTGCCACGGCACCCGGCCAGACGGTGAAAAGCCCCCGCATCCTCGCCGCCCCCGCCGCCTTGGAATGCCGCCGCCACACCACGCTTCAGGTCGGCCCGGCCCGCGAAATCATCCTCGGCGAAGTCGTCGGCGTCTTCGTCCGCAGTGATGCGGTTAATGCTGCTAACCTGCATATCGACCAGCAGCTCATGGATGCGGTCGGACGCATGGGTGGGCACACTTATACCCGCACACGCGACCAGTTCGATATTGAGACGCTGACGCCGCAGGAATGGGAAAGCCGGAAGGCGGATGAGAAGGTGGCGGCGGAATGAAGTCACTTAATCTTTAAAATCAGAGGCGTATCTGATTTGGAAGAGCTAAACTTTGTTTGGTTACGGTACAGATCCGTTCGCGAGCCAGGAGCGATCAAAAGCGTCAATTTTTACGTGTCACGGCTGCAATGCACCAAAAGCAGTCATGCGATCTGTATTAACGTCGGGATCCCCCGATTGAGGGAGTTGGCGACTGTGCACACTGACCACGCATGATCCATCAAGGCTTTCGGATCGGAGCCGTCCGATGTCTCACACTTTACAGATAGCACGGCTTTGGTGGCGACCAGCGGTTCACCTTCTAGGTCAAGTGTCACTGTTACGGCGATTTGTTCGATCTCCACGCCACGTTCATGGGCGACATAGCGTAGGTCATTACAATAGCAGCCTCCGATTGCTAGAGCGAGCATTTGGCCGCCATTGAAACCGAGCCCTAATCCCCCGGCCTTGCCTTCCGGCCGATCGATCACCACCGTATGGCCGCCAGCCCAACCCATCGCTGCCTCAGTGCCGGCGACGTTCCGCAACTCGATGACCGACCGCACCATCATATAACTCCGTCCATGTCTGAGCGTTGCAAGGTCGTGGCAAACGTTGGCCTCGTCAACTGTGTTTTCGAGCCTGTTCTTTAAATAAGGTCTGAAGACGCTCGGGGCGGCGGCCAATTTGGCGAGAGCGCGCCAACAGCGGACATCGCGCAAATTTTGCAATACTATTCTAGCGTTTGCTGCTTACGTTCACATAACGGAAATGCTTAATACCGGCGATGACAGAACCTACGCCAGAACAAATCGAACAACTCGCTTTCGCCTTTGAGCGCTTTACGCGTCGTTTCAAGGTCTCCGAGGCAGCGGCAGTCATGCAACATTCGCTCAACGCTCTCGACATCCAAGCACTCCTTTTCATTGACGAGCATCCTGAGTGTAACTTGGGAGATGTTGCCCGGCACCTTCAGGTCGCTCTAACGACGATGTCATCTTCAGCCGACCGGCTGGTGCGTCGTGGCATGGTTGAGCGACAGCGGCCGGAGGCTAACCGCAGGTCGGTGGCTTTGACGATAGCAGCCAATGGGCGGCAAGCGGTTGAAGGCTACGTTGATGGTTATCGCGCCTCTTGCAAAGCAATGCTTCAGGCTCTCGATCCCGTTGACCGGAGGGAATTCCTGCGCCTGACCCAGAAAATTGCAAAATTCGAGAGTTGAATATTACGAAATTCGTAGTATGTCTCTGCCGTCGCAACGATCAGGGATGTCATCATGGCTCACACCTCACTCACCGCCCTCATTACCGGGGCAAATAAGGGTATCGGCCACGCCATTGCGCGGCAGCTTGGCGCTGGCGGACACATGGTCTGGCTGGGGTGCCGAAATATTGCACGGGGTGAGATGGCAGCTCGCGAGTTACGCGGCATAGGGATTGATGCTCGTGCTGTGCAACTCGATGTTACGGACGGCGCTAGCGTTTCCAACGCCGCCAAGACTATAGGGAGCGAAGTGGATCATCTGGACGTTTTGGTCAATAATGCCGGACTCATGTTCGGCCCGCCGCCTTCGCTTGCCGAGGAGTCGATTGAAGAGATGCAGCGGATGTTTGATACAAACGTATTCGGGGTGATGCGCGTCACTCAGGCCTTCTTGCATTTGTTGCGCAAATCCAAAGCTGCTCGGGTCGTCATGATGAGCAGCGGACTGGGTTCGCTGACAGACGCCCTGGATATGCGGAGCGAAACATGGACGGTAGGTTTCGGCGGATATTCCGCCTCCAAGACGGCCCTCAACATGTTGACTGTCAAACTGGCGAAGGAGCTTGATCGGGAAGGGATCAAAGTAAACGCTGTAGACCCCGGCCTGACATCGACCGATATGACAGGCAACGGACCGGGGCATTCGCCTGAAGATGGCGCTCGTCCTGCATTCACTCTTGCAACGACGCATGCATATGGACCTACAGCAGGGTTCTACGCTTGCGCTCCATCAGGCGAACTTGTGCTAAAGAGTTGGTGATACGTATTCAGCGATTGTTGGATGCGGGCCGACCGGTTCGCATCTCATTGTCTTCTACGGAGCGCACGCTGTCGTCCACATCGCGCCATTTGCGGTCATTCGCTTGAGGCGATGCATTGTCCAACTTGGGACCGGAAGCTGCCGTGGCGACGATGCGTTAAAAAGTGGCGTTTGCAGGCTGATCCTGCCATTGAGCGTAAGTACAATCTTCTACAACAGGGCAACCGCATGAAAAAAGACGATGCAGGCCCAGCAGACTATCTCATTTTCCTGGACCAAGTAGCAGCATTGCTGGATTCGGATTTCCTGCGTGAGGCAGAAACATTTGACTATGGGCAATGGGAATTACCCTTTGAGGCGGTGCTGTTGAAGCTGATGGAAGAGTCGCCGAAAAATGAAGGTATCGACATCGGCCTTGCTAAAAAACTGGCAAAATATGCGGGGTTGTTGGACGAGGGAGTGCTTACTCCAGATACTTGGCAGAGGTTCATTTATTGGTACGGCGCACCTGCAAGGTAGATGACCGCATAGGGCCGACAGGAGACGCTCTGCTGCAAGAAGGCTTGCCGTCGGCTTTTCCGTCATCCCCGTTGCTCGGTTTTTCGCTGAGTGTGTGTTGAACCTTACATCCTGCGCTCGGTACTCTTAAGTGAGCTGGAGAGCCCGGAAACGCGACTGGCCTCACGCTGCTGCAAGACGTGCCGGGATTCGGCCAGTATCTCGCGATACCTTTGGATCTTGGTTGCTTTCATCCTGAATAAGTCGTCGACTGATACCGTTGCCTGCTGCACCGGAAAAGCCACTTCGTTTTCCAGAAGGTCGAGCAAAAGGTTTCGCATCACTGCGTTTTCTTCTCGAAGTTTCGCGAGCTCAATAGCCTTTCCACTCGACTCAAATTTCCGTGCGATAGCTTTGTCGATATCGTGTTCGACAAGCAGAATCTTGGCGGCATAGTACCGGCAAGCAAAGAATGCTGTGACGAGCGCACATAACGCGATGACAATGTAGATCATTTCGACCTCCAGGTTATCCTGAAAGTCGATATTCGGAAGCCGGATTTCAATACGCGATTCACTCGGCAAACCAAAATGGCTCCTCTTTGATGAGGAACCGGGGCCGTAAACGTATCAAGTTCATCGTGATTGAAACGGTGATTGTCAGACGCTTCAATCTTACATATTTTGGCGTCTTGTTACCTTAGCAGGTACTTCGCCTTCCTCGCGGGGTATGCGAGAGGCTCACCATTTTCCAAGATGAAACCCATACGGTACATGCATCTGCGCATTTCGGGAGAGCCATATGCACCTCCATAGATACCGACGGGGTGATATGATGGGTAAGATTCAAAACTGCATCTGTCGAGTGCTGAACGATAGGCGATCTCACGTACGTAGTCACCCGTCACCGGAACCGTACCGTAAAGATGCCATTGAGTTCGTGCTTCCGCGACTGCTGCCGTGAAGGTAACGCCGAGAATCACGCTTAGAGCCAGCTTGAGTTTCATGACACGCCTCCAAATAAACAATTATGACGAGCAACGGATATTTCGTCCGGTTTGTTCCCCCGCTCAGACGCGTTTGCGCAGTTGTGGTCTCGTCGCCCTCACGGTCGGAGTGCATGCCACTTTCTTTTCCCCTTTGGGCCAATTCGGGAGTGACGTCAGCTTTGCGCCTCCGTACCGGCTATTCAGATCAGTCCCGCCATCTCCTAAAATAAGACGTAAGCAAAAAGTCGCGGCGTCGTTCCTGTCAGGAACAAACTAGCGAAATTTGGCAACACTACATTGTTGCCGATTCGCTACATTCCCAACGAGCGCCAAGCAAAAACCCCGCCGGGGATGGCGGGGCCGATCACGCCGTTTATGCAGGATTTAAGCGATAGTGAGTGCTTTCTCGATATCCTGCACAGAATGGCCAGTCAGATCTTTGTCCAGTTCTCCAATAAGAACGTCCGACAACGACTTATGGTAGCCCTTGCGCATCTCGCCCAGTGTGCGCGGTGCCGCGATAATCACCAGACTTTTGATCTTGCCCTCAAGCACCTGCTTGTTCAGCATATCCGTAACACCCGCACCAAACCCGTCTTCGTCTTGCTGACTATCGTCGGGATTAGCCGAGCTACTGGAATGTCGGGCGCCGGAAGAGATCTTCGAGCTGTCGATCGCCGGATCTGGCAACGCAGTCAGATTGACAGTCGCCGCATCTCCGTCGTTCCGAAAAAGGCTAAGCTTTTCGCCATCGGCAACGGCAACGACCGTGTTCTGCGGAAGGTTCATGTTGATCTCCTTGGTGAGCAGCTCGAGCCCAGATGACCGACCCTGCTTGTTTCTGTCAGAGAATAACCTCGCTACAGACCATCCGTTCCGCAGTCGGCCCGACAAAAATCCAGCATTGACGTATCGCCTTGATCAGTCACCCCAGCCAAATGCTTGATGGCCTGCCTCGCGCCATCGCTGTGGCAGAGGGTCAGTCGAGGCTGCTGTACCAGGCATAGACCCCTGGAACGAACTCGGCAGTATGCATCGGCGGCGAAAATCTTCCGCGACAATGCTGGTGAGCGGTACAGCACATGCCGACCCTTTAATCTAAAACGGCGTCAACATCAAATACTGTATAAAACATACTTGGTAAAATCACGCATTTCCGGTCGCCACGGCACCACCAAGCGCGGCAAAAACCTGCGGGGAAAACTCAAACTGTCGAGCCGTTCCTCGTCCCATTGAGTTTCTTCCAAGCGTTTCTGTAAGGATGCCCCGCCGGACCAAGAGTTCAATGGTTTCGACCACTCCACCACGCGTCATTCCGGTGATCTCTATTATATTTGAGAGTGTTAATTTCTGATGCGCCTGGTGCATCAGATAGAGAATATTCATCATGCCGATCTGTTTGATGCGCGACTGCGCCGATTCACCGTCGATCGGCTTCTCCAGGATTTCACGCACCGCAAATACGGACAAGGCCTGACTCTGCCATCTTTCACTTAAATTGCTTGCCATCGTTTTAACTATCTATTATTTGCATAGTCAAATAATTGAGACGAGTCGCCGTTCAGTTGAGGCGGACCTTTAGGAAGACGGAGGGTAGGGGGCATGAAGGGCCTTTTCTTTCGAATGATCATAGCAGCGTCAGGGTTCGTTTCACTCTATACCATTTCGGAGCGAAGCGCTCGTGCCGACGAATGGGGGTGCCAGGTTATCCTGTGCTTATCCAATCCCGGCGGTCCGACCCAGTATGGCGAATGCAGGCCGCCCGTCGAGAAGCTTTGGAGGTGGTTGGCAAAAGGGCGTTCGTTTCCAACTTGCGCGGGCGTGGGTTTTCAGACCTCTCGCCCTCTTTACGAACCATATTACTGCAACGCCGGCTACCGCTTATCTGCTGGCTACGGTCCCAGGGGACGTGACGCGACGTGCATTTCCAAGTCACTGCAAGCCGTGAGCGACAGTTTTTGCCGGAGAGATCGAGACGGTGGCGATCCGAACAAAGGCTCTGTCACGTCACCGAGGTGGCAAAGGGTAGACGGGCGATACCAATGCCTGGCCAATACCGTGGCGCGACCCCTGGTCCGCGAGAAACCTCGATACGTCGATGTGACGATTGAGGGCGTCGGCACGCAGAGGGTGTGGTTCTGACATGCCCGTTGTCTTCTCAGATCTTGCGCAGACCTGCGCACCCTTCGTTGCATCGGAGGCTCTTGCGGGTGTGGTCAGCCCCGAAAGCCGGTTCGCTCCGTTCACCATCAGGATCAACAGCCGTGCACCGCTCGGGCGGCAACCTGCGACCAAGGCCGATGCAATCGAAGTCGCCGCATCCTCGGAGGCAACATGCCATGACATACACATTGGTCCCGACGGGGTCGGGCCGGAAGAACTGCGGAGATTGAACCTCTCGATACCAGCCGCTTTCGCTCGCTGCCTTAACCTGAATGCTCCAGCGACGCCATCCGACGGCTATTGCTGCCTCTCGGTGAAGGTTGGTGCTGACAGTCCCAGGGCCGAGCAGGTGCTGCAATCCTGCTATGGACGTGACGATCCGTCGGTCGGGGGCGTGGTCAACTATGGCGATCAGGTTCGCCGCGAAATCGAACGGCTCGGACCGACAGTGGCTCGATTTACAATCGGCGACACGGGAAAAGGGTTGCAGACAAACGTGTCGGCGAATTCTCCCCAAGCAGACGTCGTTGCCGAAGTGGTGGCGGAAAACACTCCGGGGGAAGCACACGCGATCTCGGCGGCGTCCGCGTGGGACGTCTTCAAGACCCGAAGCCGTTCATCCGTCCTGGTGTTTCAAGACAATCAATTGGAATTGGAGCAGAGTGAATGATAATCAGTTCCCGGATCAGACCCGTCGTCGCTTCGTCCGTCATGGCTGCCGCCATTGTAGTGACGATGGTTGAGCCCGCCTTCGCGCAAGCCGCCGGCATCGAAACCGTCCTGCAGAACATCGTCGACATGTTGACGGGAAACATTGCCAAGCTTCTCGCCGTGATTGCGGTCATCGTCATCTGCATCGCCTGGATGTTTGGTTATATGGACCTGAGGCGAGCGGGCTTCTGGATCATCGGAATTGGCGGCATCTTTGGCGCCACCGAACTCGTCAACACCATCGTCGGAGCCTGAAGATGGTGGGCGGACAAACGGTTCTCGAAGAAGACACACTCTTCATCGCGTGTACGCGTCCCGCGATGATTGCCGGTGTCACGATGGAGGCGATGGGCTTCAACATCATGGTCACGACGATCCTCTAC
>Ga0308171_1000610_pt1 | contig 68634 bp, 63 predicted proteins | sample PhyGR1_FD_202135 | JGI IMG/M metagenome (GOLD analysis project Ga0308171, IMG submission 202135) | Phyllosphere microbial communities from UC Gill Tract Community Farm, Albany, California, United States - DLSLSG.R1 | ecosystem: Host-associated > Plants > Phyllosphere > Unclassified | place: USA...
CTGGAGGCGCGACCGGGAATCGAACCCGGGTGCAAGGATTTGCAGTCCTCTGCGTCACCACTCCGCCATCGCGCCTCGATGCGTGGGAGGCGGGCATGTGTGCGGTTTTTCGCGCGGCGTCAACAGGCAGGATGCGATTGCGCGGCAAAAACTCGCTCCCGGTCTTTCCGGCCTGAGGATCGCTATGAGCGATTATGCCGCCGGATGCCGCAATATGGCCAAATCCTTGTGCTGGGGTGTCCAGTCCGCTTGGCGGAAAAGCCCTTGCGCGATAGAAGCGGCGGGAACCAATTTAGTGTATTGCACAACTAAAACGGCTGTGCGACAGGGATGGGCCATGATGACGACCAGCAACGACTCCTCGAATTTCGACGCGATGCGCCACGCCATGGTGGTGAGCCAGCTACGCACCACGGCGGTCAGTGACCAGCGGGTCGTGGCCGCGATGGCGCGGGTGCCGCGCGAGGTCTTCACCCCCGAGGCGCTGCGCGCGGTGGCCTATCGCGACGGGACGCTGGACCTGGGCCATGGCCGGGCGATCAACCTGCCGATGGCGACGGGCCGTCTGCTGACCGAGGCCTATCTGGAGGCGGGCGACCGCGTGCTGCTGATCGGTGCGGCGACCGGCTATACCGCCGCGCTGCTGGCCGAGATCGTCGCCGGTGTCATCGCTGTCGAGGAACGGCCCGAGCTGGTCGCCGCCGCGCGCACCGCGCTGGCGGGTGAGCCGAAGGTCGAGATCGTCGAGGCGCCGCTGAAGGCGGGCAACCCCGCCGCGGCGCCCTATGACGTGCTGGTGATCGACGGCGCGGTGGAGGAACTGCCCGCTGCTCTGGTCGAGCAGGTCAAGGTCGGCGGGCGCATCGTCACCGGCTTGGTCGAGAACGGCGTCACCCGGCTGGCCAGCGGTCGGCGGACCGAGGGCGGCCACGGCGTCCGCGCCTTTGCCGATGCCGAATGCACCGTCCTGCCGGGCTTTGCCCGTCCTCGCGCCTTCCAATTCTGAGGAACCATGCGCCTGCACCTGACTTCCCGTATTCTCATCGGCTCGACCCTGTTGATGGGCGGGACGGCCTCGGCCGAGACGTTGCGGGAAGCCATGGTGCGCGCCTATCAGAGCAACCCGACGATCACCGGCCAGCGCGCCGCCCAGCGCGCCACCGATGAGAATGTGCCGATCGCACGGTCGAACGGCCTGCCGTCGCTGCAAAGCTCGGCGCAGCTGACCGACAATATCGTCGTCGCCAACAACAACTTCCTCAATCCCGAGCGGGTCGGTACCGGAGCGGTGCAGCTTTCGGTGCCGCTCTATCAGGGCGGGGCGGTCAAGAACGCGGTACGCGCGGCCGAGACGCGGGTCGATGCGGGTCGTGCCCAGCTGCGCGGGGTGGAGGCGAACCTGTTCACCAATGTCGTGGCGGCGTATATGAACGTCATCCGCGACGAGGCGATCGTCAATCTCAACACCCGCAACGTCAATGTGCTGGAGACGAACCTGCGCGCCTCGCGCGACCGGTTCCAGGTCGGCGACCTGACGCGCACCGACGTGGCCCAGTCCGAGGCGCGTCTGGCTCAGGCCCGCGCGCAGCTTCAGTCGGCCCAGGCCAATCTGATCTCCAGCCGCGAGAATTACGTCGCGGTGGTGGGTGTCGCCCCGGTCGGGCTGGAACAGCCGCCCGCTTTGCCCGCGCTGCCCGCATCGCCGAACCAGGCCGTGGCGGTGGCGCTCGACCAGAACCCCCAGTTGATCGCCGCGCGTCGGTCGGCGGATGCGACCCGCTATGACATCAACGTTGCGCGCGCCAACCGGCTGCCCCGCATCGCGGCGGTGTCGAGCGGCAATTATTTCAACTATCTGGGGTCGCTGAACGTCCCCGGCGTGCCGGTATCGGGCGTGAACGCGACCGTCGGTGCGCAATTGACCATGCCGTTGTTCCAGGGCGGTCGCCCGGCGGCGCAGGTCCGGCAGGCGGAGGCGTTGCGCGGACAGGCGCTGGAGAATGCGACCGGGACCGAGCGTCAGGTGGTGGCGCAGGTCCGCTCCGCCTATGCCGTGTGGCAATCCTCGCAGGAGGTGATCCAGTCCGCCGAATCGGCGGTCCGCGCCAACTCGCTGTCGCTGGAGGGCGTCCGGGCCGAGAATAGCGTCGGCACCCGCACCGTGCTCGACATCCTGAACGCCGAGCAGGAATTGCTGAACAGCCAGGTGACGCTGGTGACCGCGCGGCGCGACGCCTATGTCGCGGGCTTCGCGCTGATCGCCGCGATGGGCAATGCGGAGGCGCGCGACCTGGGGCTGGACGGCGGTGCGCTCTACGATCCGGTCGTCAATTACCAGCGGGTTCGCAACAAGATCAACGACTGGGGCGGCGATGGCGAGCCTGCACCGGTGGCCAGCACCACCGCCGGAACCCCGGCCCAGACGGCGGCGATCACCCGCCCGCTCGATGCCGATGTTAATGCCCCTGTTGACAGAAGCCCCGCATTAACCACAGGTGCATCGGCACCGAGCCGGCAATAACGCCGGGCAGGGGGCCTTGGGGGGCTTCAATGGGGATTGCGGTCATGGGTGAGATCAGCGCCGAGCCGTCGATGGAGGAAATCCTTTCCTCGATCAAAAGGATCATCGCCGAAGAGGGAGAGGTGCCCGCGCGTCAGCGTCGCCAGCCGCGCCCCGTACCTTCGCCGGTCGATGAGGATGATTCGCCCGAGGTTCTGGAACTGAGCGACCCCATGCCCCTGCGCATGAAGGTCGAGGCCGCCGCCGCCCGCGCCGCCGAATCGGCGTTGCGCCCGGCGGTGGAGGCCGCGTTGGCCCAGGTGTCCGAACCGGTCGCCCAAACCCCTGCGCCTTCCGCCCCGGCCCCGTCTGCCCCCGCCCCGTCAGCCAAGGTCGAGGTGCCGCCCGTCGATGACGGCGAAGAGGCGATCGTCAGCCCCCGTGCGGCCGAGGCTAGCCGCGGTTCCCTGGAGGCGCTCAGCCGCATGATGGTCAAGCCCGAACCGAGCAGCGACGGAACCCTGGAAGGGTTGGTTCGCGACATGCTTCGCCCCATGCTGCGCGAATGGCTGGACACCCATCTGCCGGGGATGGTCGAGGCGATGGTCGCCCGCGAAATCGCCCGGATCACGCGCGAGGGGCGCTAAGCCCTTCGCGAGTCGTGGGACGCGCGGTTTCGGGATATTGATTGCCGGCGGAGCGGAACCGCGCGCGCGCCGCTGGGTTCGGTGGTCATGACCCTCACGCCCGAAACGCCCGATGCCGAGAAGTCGACGCGTTCCGCCGTGTCGTCGCCCCCCATATCCGATTCGAAGCAGCCGCATTCGGGCCAGTCGGACATCTTCTTTGCGGCGGTGAAGACCACGCGGATGCCGATGATCGTCACCGATCCCCGGCAACCCGACAATCCCATCGTCTTCTGCAACGAAGCCTTCAGCTTCATGACTGGCTATTCCGAGGGCGAGATCCTCGGCACCAATTGCCGCTTCCTGCAAGGGCCGGAGACCGACCGCGACGTGGTGGCGCAGATCCGCGCCGCCGTCGAACGGCGCGACGAGATCGCGGTCGAACTGCTCAACTACCGCAAGAACGGCTCGACCTTCTGGAACGCGTTGTTCGTCTCGCCGGTCTATGACGATGCGGGCGAACTGGTCTATTTCTTCAGCAGCCAGCTCGACATTTCGCGCCGCCGCGAGGCGGAGGATGCGCTGCACGAGGCGCAGAAGATGGAGGCGGTCGGCAAGCTGACCGGCGGCATCGCGCACGACTTCAACAATCTGCTCCAGGTCATCATCGGCTATTCCGACATATTGGAGGCGCGGGTCGGAGAGGCCGATCGCAGCGGTCGTCGCGCGGTCGAGGCGATCGCCGCCGCCGCCGCGCGTGGCGCGACGCTCACCCAGCAACTGCTCGCCTTCGCGCGCAAGCAGGAGCTTCGCGACCGGCTGCTCAACTTCAACCAACTGATTGAGGATTTCCGCCCGATCCTGAACCGCACGGCGGGGGACGGGGTGGTGCTGCGCCAGCGGCTGGAGGAAAATCTCTGGAACTGCCGGATCGACCCGGTCCAGGCGGAGATGGCGCTGCTCAACATCGTCACCAACGCCCGCGAGGCCATCGCCCGCACCGATCATAGGGGTGAGATCACCATCACTACGCGCAACATGATCCAGTCCGCCGACCAGCCCGAAGGTCCGGCCAATCTGGATGCGGGCGAATATGTCGTGGTGGGCATCGCCGATGACGGGCCGGGTATCGATGCGCAGATCGTGGACAAGGTCTTCGACCCCTTCTTCACGACCAAGGAAATGGGGAAGGGCGCGGGGCTCGGCCTGGCGATGGTCTATGGCTTCATGCGTCAGTCCGGCGGGCTGGCGGCGGTCGAGCCGAGCGAGGCGGGGGGAACGGCGATGTCGCTCTATTTCCCGCGCGCGGCGGCGGGAGCGTCCGAACGCCGCTCCGCCCCGGTACAGCCCGCCCGCAGCGGCGGGGCCGAGCGCGTGCTGATGGTCGAGGATCAGGACGATGTCGGCGATCTGGGCAAATCCATGCTCGAAGACCTGGGCTATGACGTCGTCCTGACTCGCAGCGCGCGCGAGGCGCTGGACCATCTGTCGCGGGACAGCGACTTCCAGCTCCTGTTCACCGATATCCTGATGCCTGGCGGCATGAACGGTGTCGCCCTGGCACAGGCGGTGCGGCGTGATTATCCGCGCCTGGGCGTCCTGCTGACCACCGGTTACGCCGACGAAGCGATCGATGAAGGCGCGCGGTCCTACGAACTGATCCGCAAGCCCTATCGCCGGGCGGAACTGAACGAGCGGATTCGCGCGGTGCTCGATCGGCCGGGGGCTCGTACCTGATAGCATCTGGCGCAAGCGGGCGCGGCTGATTAAGGCAGCTTCATGACTGAGCTGCCCAAGACGTTCGACCCCGCCGCAATCGAAGCCCGCTGGTATGGCTATTGGGAGGAAAAGGGGCTGTTCCGCCCCGACCGCCCGAATGCCGAGCCCTGGACGATCGTCAACCCGCCGCCCAACGTCACCGGCAACCTGCATATCGGCCATGCGCTCGACAACACGCTCCAGGACATCCTGGTCCGCCATGCCCGGTTGAAGGGCAAGGATGCGCTGTGGGTGGTCGGCACCGACCATGCAGGGATAGCGACCCAGATGGTGGTCGAGCGCCAGATGAACGCGCTTGGGCAAAAGCGCACCGACTTCACCCGTGAACAGTTTCTGGAAAAGGTCTGGACGTGGAAGGCGGAGAGTGGCGGCCAGATCACCGGCCAGTTGCGTCGCCTGGGCTGCTCGATGGATTGGGCCAATGAGCGCTTCACCATGGACGAGGGCTTCAGCAAGGCGGTGCTGAAGGTATTCGTCGACTTGCATCGGCAGGGTTTGCTCTACCGCGACAAGCGCCTGGTCAACTGGGACTCTGGGCTCGGCACCGCAATCAGCGACTTGGAGGTCGAGACGCGCGAAGTGAAGGGCAGCTTCTGGCGCCTGCGCTATCCGCTGGCCGACGGATCGGGCTTTATCGAGGTCGCGACGACCCGGCCCGAGACGATGCTGGCCGACATGGCGGTCGCGGTCCACCCGGATGACGCGCGCTATACCGCGCTGATCGGCAAGCAGGTTCGCCTGCCGATCACCGGCCGCCTGATCCCGATCGTCGCCGACGAACATGCCGACCCCGAACTGGGATCGGGCGCGGTCAAGATCACGCCCGGCCACGACTTCAACGATTTCGAGGTCGGCCGCCGCGCAGGGATCGAGGCGCGCGACATGCTCAACATGCTCGATGCCAAGGCGTGCGTCGTCCAGACGGCCGACGGCCTGATCCCCGACGCGTTCCTCGGGCTGTCGACCGCCGAGGCGCGAAAGGCCGTCGTCGCGCGGTTGAAGGAGGAGGGGGTGCTCATCCCCCACATCGACAAGGACGGCGAGGAGCACGACGCCGAGCCGCGCACGATCCAGACGCCGTTTGGCGACCGTTCGGGCGTGGTGATCGAGCCCTGGCTGACCGACCAATGGTATGTCGACGCCAAGACGCTGGCCCAGCCCGCGATCCAGGCGGTGCGCTCGGGCGACATCAAGATCGTGCCCCAGGCATGGGAGAAGACCTTCTTCAACTGGATGGAGAACATCCAGCCCTGGTGCGTCAGCCGCCAGCTGTGGTGGGGTCACCAGATCCCGGCCTGGTTCGCCGAGGATGGCCGCGTGTTCGTCGCCGAAACCGAGGCGGAGGCGCAGGAACAGGCGGGCGAGGGTGTCACCCTGACCCGCGATCCGGACGTGCTGGATACGTGGTTCTCCTCCGCCCTCTGGCCCTTCGCGACGCTGGGCTGGCCCGACAATGGCGACAAGACGCTGGCAGGGCGCTACCCCAACGACGTGCTGATCTCCGGCTTCGACATCCTGTTCTTCTGGGATGCGCGGATGATGATGCAAGGGTTGCACTTCATGGAAGATGTGCCCTTCAAGACGCTGTATCTGCACGGTCTTGTCCGCGCCGCCGACGGCTCGAAAATGTCGAAGTCGAAGGGCAATACGGTCGATCCGCTGGGCCTGATCGACCAGTACGGCGCCGACGCGCTGCGCTTCTTCATGGCGGCGATGGAGAGCCAGGGCCGCGACATCAAGATGGATGAACGCCGGGTCGAGGGCTATCGCAACTTCGCGACCAAGCTATGGAACGCGGCGCGGTTCGCCCAGGCGAACGGCATCGGCGCGTCGACCACGCTCGAGGCCCCGAATGCGACGCTGGCCGTCAACAAGTGGATCATCGCCGAAACGGTGAAGACGGTACAGGCGGTCGACCTGGCACTGGCCGATTACCGCTTCGACGGCGCAGCGAACGCCATCTATCAGTTCGTCTGGAGCCGCTTCTGCGACTGGTATCTCGAACTGATCAAGCCGGTCCTGCAAGGCGGCGAAGAGGGCGGCGACGAGACGCGTGCGGTCGCCGGCTGGGTGCTCGACCAGATCCTGGTCCTGCTCCACCCGTTCATGCCCTTCATCACCGAGGAACTGTGGCACGCCATGGGCGCGCGCGATCACGACCTGATCGTGGCGCACTGGCCGATGGCCGATGCCCGCGCGCTCGACCCGGAGGCGGAGCGTGAGATCGACTGGCTGATCCGCCTAGTCAGCGAAATCCGTGCCGCGCGGACCGAGCTGAACGTACCGCCGGGCGCGCGCCTGCCGATGCACGTCCGCGATGCCCATGCCGATACGCAGGCGCGGCTGGTCCGCCAGGCCTCCGCGCTAGCGAGGCTCGCCCGTGTCGAGGCGGCCGAGGGCGAAGCTTCGGGCGGTGCGGCCCAGGTGGTGGTGGACGAAGCGACCTTCGTCCTGCCGCTGGAGGGCGTGATCGACCTCGACGCCGAACGCCAGCGCCTGACTAAGGCGATTGCGGCGGTGGAGAAGGAGCGCGACGCGCTGGGCGGGCGGTTGAGCAATGCCAGCTTCGTCGAACGCGCCAAACCCGAAGCGGTGGAGAAAGCGCGCGCGGACCATGCCGACAAGATGGCCGAAGCGGCGCGCCTCCACGCCGCGCTGGGGCGCCTGGGCTGACGCTTCAATCCTCCCCAAGCTTGCTTGGGGAGGGGGACCATCGCGAAGCGATGGTGGAGGGGCGAGGGGCCATGCCCCTCCACCACCGGGCTGTCGCCCAGCGGTCCCCCTACCCGTCGGAGATGGGGAGGATCGGGTTAGGCCTGCTCCCCCAACCGCCGCAGCCGCCGAATCCTCGGCTCCCGCTGCAACTGCGCCTCGCGGCGGATCACCTGACGCAGTTCATCCCGCTTTTCGTGGATCGACGCGATCACCGGCCCCATTGCGACGCCCAGATCGACCAGCACCGCCTCCGACAATTGCAGCGAGCTTTCCAGCGTCTCGGGCACCGCCTCGCTGACGCCCGCGCGGTATAGTTCGGTCGCATGGGCCATGTCCCGCGCACGCGCGATGATCGGCAGGTCGGGTGCGGCCTCGCGGATGCGCCGTGCCAGCCGTACGGTCAGCACCGGATCGTCCATCGTCAGGATCAGCGCGCGCGCGGCGGGCAGGTTCAGCCGGTCGACCAGTTCCGCCCGCGAGACATCGCCGAACAGCACCGGATAGCCTGCCCGCCGCGCCTCGCTGACCGAATCGATATCCGCCTCGACCGCGACATAGGCTTGGCCATGGACCGTGAGCATGTCGGCGATCATCTTACCGACCCGCCCGAAGCCGATGATGACGGTGCGCCCGCCTTCCGCCTCCGGCTCGGGCGCAGGCGGACCGTCGGTGCTCCGCGCCTCGATCCGGCGGGAGATGACTCGACCCGCCTTGGCGAGCAGCGGGGTAATGGTCAGGCCGATCGCGGTCACGGTCTGCCAGAAACTGGCCGTCGAAGGCAGGATCAACTGCGCCTGCGCTGCGGTGCCCAGCACGATCAGCGTGGTTTCGGACGGGCTGCCCATCAGCAACCCGGTTTCCGCCGCCACCCCGCGCCGGGCATGGGCGACGCGCAATAGCAGATAGGTGACGATCGCCTTCACCGCGACCACGCCCACCACCGCGAGCAACAGCATGTCCCAGTTCTTCGCGATCAGCCGCAGGTCCAGGCTCATGCCCACCGTGATCAGGAACACGCCCAGCGCCAGCCCCTTGAAGGGCGCGGTCATCACCTCGACCTCCGAGTGATATTCGGTCTCGGCGATCAATAGCCCGGCGAGCAGCGCCCCGACGATCGGCGACAGGCCCGCCGCCGTGGTCGCGACGCTGGCGACGATGACGACCAGCAGCGAGGCGGCGAGGAACAATTCGGGGCTCTTGGTCCGTGCGGCTTGGGCGAACAGGCGGGGCAGGACGATCCTGCCGCCCAAATACATGGCGACCACCGTCAGGCCGCCGCGCAAGGCGACGCCCGCGATGCCGACCCAGCCCTCATCCGTCGCGGTCGGCGCCATCGCCCCCAGCGCGAAGATGATCGGGACCAGCGCCAGATCCTCGAACAACAACATCGCGAAGGCGCCCCGCCCGACCGGGCTGGTCGTCCCGACGAGCGGCAGCACCAAGGCGGTCGAGGACAAGGTCAATGCCAGCCCCAGCCCGATCGCCCCGGCCCAACTCTGTCCGATCAGATGAAGCGCGATGCCGATCAGTGCGGCGGAGCCGAGCAACTCCGCCGCGCCGGTCCCGAACACCAGCCGCCGCATTGCCCAAAGCCTGCGAAAAGACAGCTCCAGGCCGATGGAAAACAACAATAATATGATGCCGAACTCGGCAAAAGGTTCGATCGACTCGGGGTTCGAAATGGTCAGATAGTAAAGCCATGGCGCATGCGGGACGAGCGAACCCAGCCCCGCCGGGCCGGCCAGCAATCCGACCAGAATGAACCCGATGACCGGGCTGACCCGGAAACGGGCAAAGGCCGGAATGACGATCCCCGCAGAACCGAGGATGACCAGCGCGTCGGAGAAGCCTTGATTGTCGAGCCGTAATGCCATGGCGACACACTAACCCGGCTCGGACGCGCTTGTCAGGTCGTTAATGGCGCGTAACGGGGATGGGACGATCGGTCCACTGACGGTACGGCCGACGCAAGGCTAGGGGGCGGCGATGATCGATTATCGCGTCTCGCTGTTCGGGCCTTTGCTGTCATTGCTGTTCCTGGCGGGGTGCGGGGACGATGGCCGGGCGGAGCGGTTGAAGAAGGCGGGGCCCCATCCGTCGCTGGAGACGCTGATGCAGGTCGCGGATGCCGATGCGGGGGCGCGGACCTTCGGGCAATGCCTGGCCTGCCACACGATCGGCAAGGGCGAACTGGATCGCGCCGGGCCGAACCTGCACGGCATCATGGGCAAGCCGGTGGCGGGGGGCAGCGACCGCTTCGGCTATACCGCCGCGTTGATGCGGATCGGCGGCCATTGGGACCGGGCGACGATGGATCGCTGGCTGGCCTCACCGCAGCGCTTCGCACCGGGCACGAGGATGACCTTCGCGGGATTGCCTGATCCGCTCGCACGGGCCGATGTGATCGCCTATCTGGAGCGCGAGGGCAGCTCCAGATAGGCGTGAAAGTCAGAATTCGGGGAATTTGCCGTCGACCAGATTTCCGTCCTTGTCCAACTCTACCGGGATCGCCGCCGCAGGGGCGGTCATATAGGGAGGTTTGCGGGCCTCCCGGAACTGTTCGATGGAATATCGGCTGATGCGCACCGCGTCACTCTGATTGCCCCCAAGCACATGATAATGGCTGGCATCTTCGCCGACATAGAGTCCGACATGGCCGCCTCCATCGCGGACGAACACGACGATGTCTCCCAGATCGGGCTGGCCGCTGGGTTCTCCGAATTTGCGCCAGTTCAGCGCCCATAGAGGCTTGGCGGGCGGCGTCTTGCCCGCGCGGCGCGCTACGAGCGCCATGGTCAGGCCACACCAGTGGGTGGAATCGGCCTTGTAGGATTTGCCGACGTCGCCGCCGACTTCCTGAGCCCATTTGAGAATCTCGGGATTGTTTGCGTCCCCTACCGCTTCCTTCGTGCCCCATAGTTCGAGAGCCTCCGACACCATGCGCGGCAGTGTGCCGATGGTTGTCAGCCAGCTGTAACTTCCCAGATCCATCCGATGTCTCCCGATCGAGCGATACGCAAAAAGACCCGGGAGGCATGCCCCCCGGGTCCAGATTGTGCGCGTCGCGATCGGTCGCCTATCGGTGACCGGACCGAAACGGAGCTTACTGCCAGTCGGCCATCGCGGTTTCGAGGTTGACGCGGATCGCCTCGAAGAACTGCTCGGTGGTCATCCAGGGCTGGTCCGGGCCGATCAGGATGGCGAGATCCTTGGTCATCTGGCCGTTCTCGACGGTCTGAACGCAGACCTTTTCCAGCGTCTCGGCGAAGCGGACGACGTCCGGCGTGTTGTCGAACTTGCCGCGATACTTCAGGCCGCCGGTCCAGGCGAAGATCGACGCGATCGGGTTGGTCGAGGTCGCCTTGCCCTGCTGGTGCTGGCGATAGTGACGGGTCACGGTGCCATGCGCCGCTTCCGCCTCGATCGTCTTGCCGTCCGGGGTCATTAGGACCGAGGTCATCAGGCCGAGCGAGCCGAAGCCCTGTGCCACGGTGTCCGACTGCACGTCGCCGTCGTAATTCTTACAAGCCCAGACGAACTCGCCGTGCCACTTCAGCGCCGAGGCGACCATGTCGTCGATCAGGCGGTGCTGATACTCGATGCCCGCCGCCTTGAACTGTTCGGCGAACTCGGTGTCGAACACTTCCTGGAAGATGTCCTTGAAGCGGCCGTCATAGGCCTTCAGGATGGTGTTCTTGGTCGACAGGTACACCGGCCAGCCACGATTCAAGCCATAGTTCATCGAAGCGCGCGCGAAGTCGCGGATCGAGTCGTCGAGATTGTACATGCCCATGGCCACGCCCGCCGCGGGGAAGTTGAACACCTCCTCCTCGATCGACTCGCCATTCTCGCCTTCCCACTTCAGGGTCAACTTGCCCTTGCCGGGGACCTTGAAATCGGTCGCCTTATACTGGTCGCCGAACGCATGACGGCCGACGACGATCGGGTGGGTCCAGCCGGGGACGAGGCGGGGGACGTTCTTGATCACGATCGGCTCGCGGAAGACCACGCCGCCCAGGATGTTGCGGATCGTGCCGTTAGGCGACTTCCACATCTTCTTCAGGCCGAATTCCTCGACGCGCTGCTCGTCGGGGGTGATCGTCGCGCACTTGATCGCGACGCCATACTTCTGGGTCGCATGGGCGCTGTCGATGGTGATCTGGTCGCTGGTCGCGTCGCGATTCTGGACCGACAGGTCGAAATAGGCCAGCTCGATGTCGAGATAGGGCTTGATCAGGCGTTCGCGAATCCACTCCCAGATGATCCGGGTCATTTCGTCGCCGTCGATCTCCACGACGGGCGTGTTCACCTTGATCTTCGCCATATGCGCATCCTTCAGATTGGCAGGTTTGGGCATGCGTCTAGGGGAGGGGGCGCGGCGGATCAACCACCTGTGGCGCGGGCTGACGGAGCCGGGGTGAACCGAAATCATTGTGCGATGGCCGGTGGACAGGTAGACAGGCGTAATGCCTTCGCTCGAAAAGCCTCCCATCGCGACCACCACCGTCAAGTGGCGCTTTCCCGCCGTCCATCCCGAAGGGCGCAAATATGTGCTGATCGGGGCGGGCCTGACCCTGCTCGCGACGCTCGTCACCAAGGTGCTGTTCTGGCCGTTCGTCGGCCTGTGCATCTGGATCGCCGCCTTTTTCCGCGACCCCATCCGCACTACGCCGCAGGGGGACGACCTGATCGTCGCGCCCGCCGACGGCCTGGTCACGATGATCCAACGCGTGCCGATTCCGCGCGAACTGGTCGGCGAACTGGGCGAGGCGCCGCTGGTCCGCGTGTCGATCTTCATGTCGGTGTTCGACGTGCATATCAACCGGACGCCCGTGGCGGGCGTGATCCGTCAGGTCGTCTATATCTCGGGCAAGTTCCTCAACGCCGATCTCGACAAGGCGTCGGACGAGAATGAGCGCCAGCATTTCGTGGTCGAGGGGCGCGACGGTCGCAAGATCGGCTTCACCCAGATCGCGGGGCTGGTTGCGCGCCGTATCGTCGGCTTCGTCAAGCCCGGGGACATGGTCGCGGCCGGCCAGCGTGTCGGCCTGATCCGCTTCGGCAGCCGCGTCGACGTCTATCTGCCCGACGACGTCACGCCGCAGGTTTGCCTGGGTCAGCGCTCGGTTGCCGGGGAAACGGTGCTGGGTCGCGTCGGCGGCAAGCCGATGAGCGGCATCGCCCAATAAGCCTTTAGCGACATGGCCATTTCCCCCCGCTTCGCGCGTCGCGCCTCGACCGACGGCCTGCCCCCCAGAGGGCTTCCATTGCGCGCGATCGCGCCCAATGCGGTGACGGCGCTGGCGCTGGTCTCCGGTCTGACCGGGGTGAAGTTCGCCATTGCCGGGTCCTGGGAAGCGGCGGTGACGATGATCATGGTCGCCGCCGTGCTCGACGGACTGGATGGCCGTATCGCCCGGTTGCTGCGCGGGGAAAGCCGGTTCGGGGCGGAACTTGATTCCCTGTCCGACGCCATTTCCTTCGGCGTCGCGCCCGCATTGATCCTGTATCTCTGGTCCCTGGAGCATCTTCCGCGGATCGGTTGGATATGCGCGGTGCTCCAGGCGGTGTTCTGCGCACTGCGACTGGCACGATTCAATTCGCAACTCGATGTGACCGATCAGCCGCGCAAGACGGCGGGCTTCTTCACCGGTGTCCCGGCTCCCGCCGGGGCGGGGCTGGCCATGCTGCCGCTCTATCTGTGGTTCTGGACTGGCGAGCCGCTCTTCGCCTCGCCTTATCTCGTGGCGCCCTGGGTCGCTTTCGTGGCGCTGCTCATGGTGTCGAGCCTGGCGACTTTATCCTGGACCTCGTTCCGCCTGCGCCGCCATGTCCGGTTCGAGGCGCTGGCGATCATCGTGCTCGTCGGCGTCGCGTTGATCTCGGCACCATGGCATGCCCTGACCGCGCTATGCCTCGCTTATCTGATCAGCATACCCTTCACGATGCTGGCCTATGCCCGGCTCAAGCGGCAGCGCGGCGGCGTGCCAGCGACGAAGGCACCGGCGAGCTCGCCGCCCAGCGCCTGACCGCGATACGACGCTCGGCGACGACCAGGGTCGCCAGCGGCGTGAAGGCCGGTTCGACATGGCCGGTGGCCAGATGAAGGATGCGACGCCATTGTGGCGCGATCATCATGACGATGGTACCAATGGCGGCGACCAGCGCGCCCATGAAAACCAGAACACTCACCACGATCATCATGATGCCCGCCTCCTGCCGTCCGTTACGGTCCAGCCCATTAACCGGATCGTAACCATTGAAAATTTTGATCAGTTCCGTCGCTGCCTTCGTGACAGCAGGTCGAACGGTGCCAATTTCGCGATGTTTCGATGGCGATTCACCGCGATCAAGATTTGTTCTCCCTTGCGACCTCCTTATGTTCCGCTGTTGTTCCTGTGTCAAGCGGCATTGGAACAAACGCGAACGGCGTCTTGCGCTTGCTATCGCGTATCGGCTGGGCTAAGGGCGCGCCCCTCAACACCGCATGGGAAGCATCATATTTCGGTGCGCATGGGCTTTGCCCGCCGCGTCATCCGCTTCCCAGAGGACCAACCGGAAGGAATTATCTTATGGCGGCACCCGTCGTCACCATGCAGCAGCTGGTCGAGACCGGCGCGCACTTCGGCCACCAGACCCACCGCTGGAACCCGAAGATGAAGCCCTACATCTTTGGCGACCGCAACGGCGTTCACATCCTCGACCTGTCGCAGACCGTGCCGCTCTTCGCACGCGCTCTGGAGTTCATCAGCTCGACCGTTGCTGGCGGTGGCAAGGTCCTGTTCGTCGGTACCAAGCGCCAGGCGCAGGAGCCGGTCGCCGAGGCCGCTCGCCGTGCGGGCCAGCACTTTGTCAACCATCGCTGGCTGGGCGGCATGCTCACCAACTGGAAGACGATCTCGAACTCGATCAAGCGCCTCAAGACGCTAGAAGAGCAGCTCTCGGGCGACACGCACGGCCTGACCAAGAAGGAAGTGCTGAACCTGACCCGCGAGCGCGACAAGCTCGAGCTGTCGCTGGGCGGCATCCGCGACATGGGCGGCGTGCCCGACGTCATGTTCGTGATCGACGCCAACAAGGAAGAGCTGGCGATCAAGGAAGCCAACACGCTGGGCATCCCCGTCGTCGCGATTCTCGATTCGAACGTCTCGCCCGACGGCATCGCTTTCCCGGTTCCGGCGAATGACGACGCCAGCCGTGCGATCCGCCTGTACTGCGAGGCCGTGGCGATCGCCGCGACCCGTGGCAATAACGAGCAGCAGCGTCGCAGCGGCACCGACTTCGGCGCGATGGCCGAGCCGCCCGTCGAGGAAGCGCTGACCGTCGCCTCGACCGAGACTGCCGAGCAGGCCGTCGAGGCCGAGCGCCAGATCGACGCGTAATCGCGTGAACATGCCCCGCGGTGCGGGCGGGGCGATCATCGACCGGACGGGGCAACCCTTCGGTCGGTGACATCGGCTTGACATGCAAGCCGTGCTAAGGGCCGCCTCTGATGGGGCGGCCCTACCCGCATCCCCCTTTTCAGACAGAGGATTGAGACAATGGCCGATATCACCGCAGCGATGGTCAAGGACCTGCGCGAAAAGAGCGGCGCGGGCATGATGGACTGCAAGAAGGCGCTGGCCGAGGCGAATGGCGACATGGACGCCGCGCTGGACTGGCTGCGCACGAAGGGCCTCGCGGCCGCGCAGAAGAAGTCGAGCCGTACCGCCGCTGAAGGCCTGGTCGGCGTCGCCACCAACGGCACCGTCGGCGCCGCCGTCGAAGTGAACTCGGAAACCGACTTCGTCGCCAAGAACGACCAGTTCCAGGCGTTCGTTCGCGACGTGACCGCGATCGCGCTGAAGTCGGGCGACGATATCGAGGCGCTGAAGAACCAGGCGATGCCGCAGGGCGGCACCGTCGCCGAAGTGCTGACCAACAACGTCGCCACCATCGGTGAGAACCAGTCGCTGCGTCGCGCCAAGCGCCTCGAAGTATCGAAGGGCGCGGTCGTGTCCTATGTCCACAACCAGCAGGCACCGGGCATGGGCAAGATCGGCGTGCTCGTCGCGCTGGAGTCGGAAGCCGCCGACGAGACGCTCCAGTCGCTGGGCCGTCAGCTGGCGATGCACATCGCCGCCGCCTTCCCCAAGGCGCTGAACGAGGAAGACCTGGACGAGGCCGAGATCGAGCGCGAGCGCGCGATCGCGACCGAGAAGGCCGCCGAATCGGGCAAGCCCGCCGACATCATCGCCAAGATGGTCGAAGGCTCGATCGCCAAGTATCGCAAGGAGCATGCGCTGGTCAGCCAGCTGTTCGTGATCGACGGCAAGACCAAGATCAGCGACGTCGTGGCGAAGGCCGGCAAGGACGCCGGTGCCGAGATCAAGCTGGTGGACTATGTCCGCTTCCAGCTGGGCGAGGGCATCGAGAAGGAAGCGTCGGACTTCGCAGCCGAAGTGGCTGCGGCTTCGGGCGTTCCGCAGAAGGCGTAACATCCGCGCTGTCCTGTGACGGGACGGTCAAGGCGATAGGGGAGCGGTTGCCGGAAGGTGGCCGCTCCTTTGCGTGTGGATGGCTCTCCCAACCTCTGTTCGCCCTGAGCGAAGTTGAAGGGCATGGGGGCATAGTCTCCTGGGCTTCGACTTCGCTCAGCCTGAACGGCGGTTGGGGAATGAGGCTTTGCTCTCTCTATCCGCTGCGCCCGGGCATGGCCCGGGGATGGCGGTCATCCGCCGCATGTCCCACGAAAATCCCCGCAACCTGCCGCTGCGTGGTTGCCCGTAGCCCGGTCGCCGCCTAAGGTCCGCGCCACTTTCATCACCAAGATCCGAGAAACGATGACGACCCCGCGCTTTAAACGAATCCTGCTGAAACTCTCGGGCGAGGTCCTGATGGGTGAGGGGGGCCTGGCCATCTCGCCCGAGATCACCGCGCGCGTGGCGCAGGAGATCGCCGATGTGCGGGCCCAGGGTTATGAGCTGTGCATCGTGGTCGGTGGCGGCAACATCTTCCGTGGCCTGTCGGCGGCGGCCAAGGGGTTCGAGCGGGCGACCGCCGACTATATGGGCATGCTGGCGACGGTGATGAACGCGCTGGCCGTGCAGAATGCGCTGGAGCAGATCGGCGTCGATACGCGGGTTCAGTCGGCGATCCCGATGGCCAGCGTGTGCGAGCCCTTCATCCGTCGCCGTGCCGAGCGGCATCTGGAAAAGGGCCGCGTGGTGATCTTCGCGGCGGGCGTGGGTTCGCCCTTCTTCACCACCGACAGCGGCGCCGCGCTGCGTGCCGCCGAGATGAAGTGCGACGCGCTGTTCAAGGGGACGAGCGTCGACGGCGTGTACGATGCCGACCCCAAGAAGGTGCCGACCGCCACCCGCTATGACACGGTCAGCTATTCCAAGGTCCTGTCCGACGACCTGAAGGTCATGGACGCCTCGGCCATCGCGTTGTGCCGTGACAACAATATTCCGATCGTCGTCTTCAACATCCGCGAACATGGCAATTTCGGTGCCGTGCTCGCCGGCGAAGGCGTGTCGACGATCGTCCAGAACCAAGGAGCGTAATTCATGGCAGCCTATGACAAGTCCGACCTCGAGCGCCGTATGCAGGGCGCGGTCGAGTCGCTGAAGCACGACCTGAACGGCCTGCGTACCGGCCGTGCGTCGACGGCTCTGCTCGATCCGGTCACGGTCGAGGTCTATGGCAGCCACATGCCGCTGAACCAGGTCGCGACCGTTTCCGCGCCCGAACCGCGCATGTTGTCGGTGCAGGTGTGGGACAAGTCGAACGTGTCGTCGGTCGAAAAGGCGATCCGCTCGGCCGGGCTGGGCCTGAACCCGATCAATGACGGCCAGACGCTGCGCCTGCCGATCCCCGACCTGACCGAGGAGCGCCGCAAGGAGCTCGCCAAGCTCGCCAACAAGTACGCAGAGAGCGCGCGCATCGCGGTGCGCAACGTGCGTCGCGACGGCATGGACAGCCTGAAGACCGACGAGAAGAAGGGCCTGTTCGGCGAGGACGAGCGCAAGCGCCACGAGACCGAAGTGCAGAAGCTGACCGACGCCACCATCGCCGAGCTGGATGCGGCGGCGGCGGCCAAGGAAAAGGAAATCCTGGGCAAGTGAGTCCTCCGGCCGCCTCGGCCCAGACGGCTCTGGGGTCGCTGGTGGCCGTGCCCGATACGGGTGCGGTCCCGCGTCACGTCGCGATCATCATGGACGGCAATGGCCGCTGGGCCAAACGCCGTCTGCTGCCGCGCTTCGCCGGTCACAAGGCCGGGGTGGAGGCGGTGCGCCGCATCTCCCGCGCCGCGCGTGCGCTGGGGATCGAGGCGCTGACGCTCTATGCCTTCTCCTCGGAGAATTGGCGGCGGCCCGAGACCGAGATCAGCGACCTGATGGGTCTGCTCCGCATCTTCCTGCGCAAGGATCTGGCCGAGTTGGTGTCGGACAATGTCCGGCTGCGGGTGATTGGCGACTATCACCGGTTTCCCGCCGATCTGGTCGCGATGATCGACGATGCGATCGCGCGGACGTCCGCCAATACCGGTCCCATCCTGGCGATCGCGCTGAATTACGGCGCGCAGGCCGAGCTGGTCGAGGCGACCCGGCGGCTGGCATCGAAGGTCGCCGCCGGCGAGATGACGGCGGACGCGATCACGCCGGAGGCGATCGAGGGCGAGTTGCAGACCAACGGCCTGCCGCCGCTCGACTTGGTGATCCGCACCTCGGGCGAGCAGCGTCTGTCCAACTTCCTGCTGTGGCAGGCGGCCTATGCCGAATTGCTGTTCGTCGACACGCTCTGGCCCGATTTCGACGAAGCCGCGCTGGCCGATGCGGTGGCGGAGTTCGGCCGACGGCACAGGCGTTTCGGCGGCCTGTGACCGACCCCGAAATCCCGACGACCGGGGCGCCCGACGCGGGCCCGGTCAAGAGCATGTCGAATCTGACCAAGCGGGTGCTCGCCAGTATTGTGATGATCGCGGTCGCCAGCCTGTGCCTGGCGCTGGGCGGCCTGGCCTTCTGGCTGCTGGCGGTCGTGGTCGGGCTGTTCATGATGGCCGAATGGTCGGATCTGTTGAAGGTCGATCGTTCGCGCAAGCGGCTCGCGCAGTTCGCATTGTCGGTGCCGCTCGCCATCATGGCGCCGGGACTGGCGGCGGGCCCAGGTTTCTTCGCGCTGGGGCTGATCGCGGGTGTCTTCTTCTTCCTGACCATCATTTCGCGTCGCCCCGATTATGGCGCGGGCGCGCTCTATGTCGGTCTGCCGGTCTTTTCGCTGCTGGCGATCCGTCTGCATGACGACGGGCTGGCGCTGTCGCTCTGGGCGATGGCGATCGTCTGGGCTTGCGATAGCGGCGCTTTCTTCGTCGGGCGGCAATTCGGCGGCCCGAAGCTGGCTCCCACGATCAGTCCGGCCAAGACCTGGTCCGGCTTGATCGGCGGTGTCGCGGCGGCAACCCTGCTGGCCATGCTGATGCGCTGGGGCCATGACCTGCCCCTGCCGTTGGTGATCGCGACGCCGTTCCTGGCGGTGCTGGCGCAGATGGGCGACCTGTTCGAAAGCTGGCTGAAGCGTCGTGCGGGCGTGAAGGACAGCGGCAATGTCCTGCCCGGCCATGGCGGCGTGATGGACCGGCTGGACGGCATCGTGCCCGTCGCGCCGGTGGCGGCGTTCCTGATCTTCCTGCCGGACCTGTTCTGATGCGCAGCGTGACGATTTTGGGGGCGACCGGCTCGGTCGGCACCTCGACCCTGGACCTGATCGAGCGCGAGCCCGACCGGTACCGTGTCCGCGCGCTGACCGCCAATTGCGACGTCGCCAAGCTGGCGGCGGCGGCGAAGCGGACCGAGGCGGAACTGGCGGTGGTTGCCGACGAACGCTGCCTCCCCGATCTGCGCGAGGCGCTGGCGGGCACCGCGACACGCGTGGCGGGCGGTCGCGCGGCGGTGATCGAGGCGGCGGCGCTGCACGCCGACTGGACCATGGGCGCGATCGTCGGCTGTGCGGGATTGGAGCCCGCCATGGCGGCGATCGCCAATGGCGGCACCGTCGTGCTCGCCAACAAGGAGCCTCTGGTGTCGGCGGGCGAGGTCGTGCTGGCGGCGGCGGCCAGGGCGGGGGCGACGCTGCTTCCCGCCGACAGCGAACATAACGCCATCTATCAATGCTTCGACTTCGACCGGCCGGAGCGGGTGCGGCGGATCGTCCTGACCGCCAGCGGTGGGCCGTTCCGCGAATCGACCACCGAAGAGATGGCCCATGTCACCCCCGAACAGGCGGTGGCGCATCCCAACTGGTCGATGGGTGCGAAGATTTCGGTCGATTCGGCGACGATGATGAACAAGGGGCTGGAACTGATCGAGGCGGCGCGCCTCTTTCCCGTCCCCGCCGACCGGATCGAGATCGTGCTCCATCCGCAATCGGTCATCCATTCGGCGGTCGATTATGTCGACGGATCGATGCTGGCGCAGCTCGGCCCTTCCGACATGCGCGTGCCCATCGCGCATTGCCTGGCCTGGCCGGACCGGATGCCGACACCGATGGCGCCGCTCGATCTGGTCGCGCTGGGGCGGATGGACTTCGCCGCACCCGATCCGGTGCGCTTTCCCGCGCTGCGGCTCGCCCGTGCCGCGCTCGAGGCGGGCGGGGCGGCGCCGGCCATTCTGAACGCCGCGAACGAGATCGCGGTCGCGGCTTTTCTTGCGCGACGCATCGGCTTCCTCGAAATTGCCGCAATCGTCGAACATGTTCTCCATCGCTACGACCCGGCCCCGCCGGAAACGCTCGATGCGGTGATCGCGATCGATGCAGAAACGCGGGTGCTGGCGGCCGAGCGTGTTGAGGATTGCGTCGTTTGATCGAAACTCCCGGCCTGTTGTTGACCATCCTGGCCTTCGTTCTCGCTCTCGGTCCGCTCGTGTTCGTCCACGAGATGGGCCATTACCTCGCCGGTCGCTGGTTCGGGGTGAAGGCGGAGACGTTCTCGATCGGTTTCGGCCGGGAGATTTTCGGCTTCACCGACAAGCGCGACACGCGGTGGAAGGTCGGCTGGCTGCCGCTGGGCGGTTACGTGAAATTCGCCGGTGACATGAACCCGGCCAGCCAAGCCGATGCCGCCTGGCTTTCGCTGCCGCCGGAGGAGCGCGTCCGGACCTTTCAGGCGAAGCCGGTGTGGCAGCGCGCGATCATCGTCGCGGCGGGCCCGGCGATCAACTTTTTCGCCGCGATCCTGATCCTTGCCGGTTTCGCCTATGCCTATGGCGAAGTGGTGATCCCCCCGGTGATCGGTCAGGTCATGCCCGGCAGCGCGGCGGCGACCACGACGCTGCGCGCAGGCGACCGGGTGACGGCGATCGGCGACCGCGACGTGACCGATTTCGCCGACATTGCCCGCTATGTACAGATCCGCGCGGGCGAGCGGGTGACGATCACAGCCGAACGCGGCGGACGCCGCTTCACCACGGACGCCGTCATCGGCACCGAGCAGCAGCGCGACCGATTCGGCAATACGTATCGCATCGGACGCCTAGGGCTTCGCGGCTCGGGCGAGGTCGATCTTCGCCCGGTCGGCCTGCTGCGCGCGCCCGTCGTGGCGGTGGAGCGCACCGGTGAGATCGTCCGCATGATGGTCGAGACGCTGGGCCAGGTGATTTCCGGCCGCCGCTCGGTCAAGGAACTGGGCGGCCCGGTCTCCATTGCCAAGGTTTCCGGCGAACAAATGTCGCTGGGCCTCGACGCCTTTGTTTTCTTCGTGGCGCTGGTGTCCATCAATCTCGGGTTCATCAATTTGTTGCCAGTGCCGATGCTGGATGGCGGGCATCTTCTCTTCTATGCGATCGAAGCGGTGCGGCGACGCCCCCTGGAGCCTGCGGCTCAGGAATGGGCATTTCGCGGCGGTTTGATCGCAATTTTGGCCCTGATGCTGTTTGTTACATTCAACGATCTTGGCAATTTGGGGCTTTGGCGGAATATCGCTGGCTTGATCGGTTGACGACGATGGGGCAGGGCGCGGTTACGACAGGGGTCGGTTCGACTTTTCTGGGGTGGGTTTGGTGACAGCAATGACGGGTATGAAGACTGTGCGCGCGGGCGCCATATTGCTGGCGGGCACGATGCTGTCCGGCGTCCCCGTCTGGGCGCAGACCGCCCCGGCCGCGCCCGGCACCGCCGCCGCCCCGGCTCCGGCGGTCGCACCCGCACCGGTGCGGACGATCAAGACGCTGCGCGTCGAAGGGGCGCAGCGTATCGAGCCCGAGACGGTGTTGTCCTACACCAAGCTGCGGGTTGGCATCCCCTATACCCCCGAAACGCTCGATCAGGCGCTGAAGGACCTTCAGGCGTCGGAGCTGTTCGCCGACTTCTCGATCTCCGGCGTCGAGTCCGGCGACATCGTGCTGCGCGTGCGGGAGAACCCGATCATCAACCGGGTCATTCTGGAGGGCAACAAGCGCCTGAAGGAAGACAAGATCAAGAAGGAGATCAAGCTGTCTCCGCGTCAGATCTTCACCCGGACCGCGGTTCGCCAGGACGTGGCGCGTATCGTCGAACTCTATCGCCGCCAGGGCCGGTTCGGCGCGGTGGTCGAGCCGAAGATGGTCAATCTCGACCAGAACCGCGTCGACGTGGTGTTCGAGATCAGCGAGGGCCCCAAGTCCAAGGTCCGTCAGATCAACATCATCGGCAACGAGAAATTCTCCGACGACGAACTGCGCGGTGCCATGTACACCAAGCAGTCGCGCTGGTTCCGTTTCCTGTCCTCGGCCACCAGCTACGATCAGGATCGCCTGGCCGCCGACCAGCAGAAGCTGCGCGCCTTCTATCTCAGCAACGGTTATGCCGATTTCCGCGTGACCAGCGCGGTGGCCGAGCTGACGCCGGACAAGAAGGACTTCATCATCACCTATGTGGTGGAAGAAGGCCCGCGCTATAAGTTCGGCGACGTCAAGGTCGACAGCCAGATCCGCGACTTCGACAATGACAAACTCGCCCAGTCGCTGCCCATGAAGAAGGGCGACTGGTACAATGCCAAGCTGATCGAGGACTCGATCGACAGCCTCAGCCAGACGGCGGGTCTGTTCGGCTATGCCTTCACCGACGTGGAACCGAATTTCCAGCGCGACAAGGAAGCGCTGACCATGTCGATCACCTTCAACATCGCCGAAGCCAAGCGCACCTATGTCGAGCGGATCGACATCAACGGCAACACGCAGACGCAGGACAAGGTCGTGCGTCGCGAAATCCGCGTGGCCGAGGGCGATGCCTTCAACAGCTTCCAGGTCCGCCGCAGCCAGGACCGCATCAACTCGCTCGGCTATTTCCAGGAAAAGCTGGAGATCAAGCAGAACCCGGGTTCGACGCCGGACCGCATCGTCCTGGAAACCAATGTCGAGGAACAGTCGACCGGCTCGCTCCAGCTGTCGGCGGGGTATTCGTCGCTGGAACGCTTCATCATCCAGGCGAACATCACCCAGCGCAATTTCCGCGGCAAGGGCCAGGAATTGCGCGCGGGCGTCAACTATTCGGCCTATTCTAAGTCGATCGAGCTGGGCTTCACCGAGCCTTATGTGTTCGACAAGAATATCGCGCTGGGCGTCGACGTGTTCCGCCGCGATTTCAACTCGTTCAACTATCTGGGTACGACGCGCCAGACGACCTACAGCCAGGTGTCGACCGGGTTCCAGGTGCGTGCGGGCGTGCCGCTGACCGAATACTGGTCGCTGTCGGGCCGCTATGGCCTGACCTATGACGAGGTCGGTCTGGACTCGTCCTTCTTCAACGCCGACGGCACCTGCAACTATCAAACGGCGGGCCGCTATCTCTGCGACTCGATCGGCAATCGCTGGACCTCTTCGGTCGGCTACTCGCTGATCTATGACAGCCTGAACAGCCGCCTGCGCCCGACCGCCGGACATCGTTTCTCGTTCAGCCAGGACTTTGCCGGTCTGGGCGGCGACGTGAAATATATCCGCACCCGGGCCGAGGGTGCGAAGTTCATGGGTCTGGGCAAGGGCTTCGTGTTCTCGCTGCTCGGCGAGGGCGGTTATATCCACTCGTTGGAAGGCAGCCGTGGGCCCGGCATCGATCCGGTCCGCATCGTCGATCGTTTCTACTTGGGCGAGCCGCAGTTCCGCGGCTTCGACATTCGCGGCGTCGGTCCGCGCGTGCTGCGCGTGCCCTATGTGGTCGCTGCGGATGGCAGCCAGTCGAAGCAAACCGATCGGGATCAGATCGTCGACGACTCGCTCGGCGGCCGGGCGTATTACCTCGCTCGCGCCGAGCTGGAACTGCCACTGGGTTCGGGCGCCCGTGAGATGGGCCTGCGTCCCAGCATCTATGTCCAGGCGGGCAGCCTGTGGGGCGTGACCCGTCCGCTGCCGTCGCTCAACTTCCCGCAGGCGCGTGACGCCAATGGCAATCCGCTGTTCAACAAGGACGGCTCGCCGACGCTGGCGCCGGCGCCCTTGGTCGACGGGCAGGGGCGGCAGATTTATCAGGTGCCCAGCACCGCCGATGCCAGCATCGCCAATTTGCAGACCACCTGCGCCACCGGCTATTCGTCGACCGCGGGCGGCGCATGCTCGGGCACCACGACCAATATCGCGCTTCAGAACACCAGCTATGCCGTCGAGGAATTCTACGGCGGCACGTGGAAGCCGCGCGTGTCGATCGGTATCGGCGTGAACTGGAACTCGCCGTTCGGACCGCTGCGCATCGATTTGGCCAAGGCCCTGATCACGCAACCCGGGGATGACCCCAAGCTTATTACTTTCAACGTAGGGACGCAGTTCTGATGAAGACCATGACGAAGCTTTTCCTCGCGGCGGCCCTTGTCGCTCCGGCGGCGACCGTTGCGACCACCGCCCAGGCCCAGGTGAACGGCGTCGCCGTCGCCGACCCGCAGGGCGCGGTCGCCGGTTCGCGTGCCTGGACGGCCGCTCGCCAGCAGATCGAGACGACCTACAAGGCGCAGCTCGATCAGGCCGAAACCCGCCGCACCGCGCTCAGCCGTGAGCTGGAGCCGCTGGTCCAGGCGTTCCAGACCGCGCGTTCGGCCCCCAATGCCAACGAAGCGGCCCTGCGCACCCAGGCACAGGCGATCCAGACCAAGCAGCAGACCGCCGAGCAGGAACTGGCGCGCCTGACCCAGCCCGCCGTCCGTGCGCAGACCTATGCAGTCGAGCAGATCCAGGCGCGTCTGGGCGAAGCGGTGCAGAACGCCGTCCGCGCCAAGAATGTCAGCCTGCTGGTCAGCCCGCAGGCCGTGCTGTTCATGCAGCCGACCGCCGACATTACCTCGGCAGTGACCGCCGAGCTGGACAAGCTGATCCCGACCGTCAGCATCACGCCGCCCGCCAACTGGCAGCCCGGCCAGCAGGGTCAGCAGCAGGGTGCGGCCCCCGCCGCCACCGCTCCGGCCGCCGCCGCTCCGGCGCCCGCGCGTCGTCAGAACAGCGGCCGGTAATCCGTCCGTGAGCGAGACGGAGAAGACCACCATGGGCCCGCTCGACATCGGGCGGGTCATGGCGGCCCTGCCGCACCGCTATCCGATGCTGCTGGTCGATCGTGTCGAGGAACTGGTCCTCGACACGTCGATCCGCGCGGTGAAGGCGGTGACGATCAACGAGGGCTTCTTCCAGGGGCATTTCCCCGGTCGTCCGATCATGCCGGGCGTCCTGATCGTCGAGGCGCTGGCGCAGGCCGCCGGGGTTCTGGCGGTCGAGAGCCTGGGCCTCGCCGGTTCGGGCAAGCTTGTCTATTTCATGGCGATCGACGGCGCCAAGTTCCGCAAGCCCGTGGAACCCGGCGTCCTGCTCCATCTGGAGGTCGAATTCGTCCAGAAGCGGTCGAGCGTCTGCAAGTTCGCCGGTATCGCCAAGATCGACGGTGTGACCGTCGCCGAGGCGAACTTCACCGCGATGATCGCCGATCCGCCCAAGCCCGCCTGACGGCGCGCTCCGACGGGTTCGCACTTTGACTAAGGGAGCGCGGTCCGCTATGGGCCGCGCTTCCCGCTTTCAGGCTGGTCGGAACCAGCCATTTCCGGAGCAATATCATGAAGACCGATACGCATCCCGACTATCACATGATCAAGGTGCAGATGACCGACGGCACCGTGTTCGAAACCCGCTCCACCTGGGGCAAGGAAGGCGACACGATGCAGCTGGACATCGATCCGCTGGCGCACCCGGCGTGGACCGGCGGCCGTGGCTCGCTGCTGGACACCGGCGGTCAGGTCGCGCGCTTCAACAAGCGTTTCGGCGGCGGTCTCACGCTCCGCAAGTAATCGCGTCGCTCTTCGGAGCGAATGCCGAAAGGACCCGGTGCCTCCTCAGGAGGTGCCGGGTTTTTTCATGCGTGTCGCAAAGGGCCGGGAGGGCCGATCCTAAACCCTTCCTTAACCAACGAGCCATAGCCTTCGGCGAATGTTCGCCGCCGAGTTCGAGACCGTCACCTTCCGGCGTCGTCGTCGTTCGATGGACGCGGCGGCAACGGCGGCGGAGGGGGAGCCCGCGAATGACGGCCTCGCGCGGGCGCTGTGCAAGGTTTTGCAGATATCGCGCGAAGGCGTGCAGCTTCAGACCTATATTCCGCTCGTCCTGAAATCAGTCATCCGTCTCTATCTGCCGGATACCGATGGGGTCATGGCGCGGGTCGTGTCCGCGTCCGATTTTTCCGCCCGGTGCCGGTTCCGTCGACCGCTGTCCCCCGAAATGCTCGACGAACTGTCGTCCCGGAACTGGGAGATCGCCAAGGCATGGCTGGCCAGCCGCAGGGAGTTGGGCTAGTCAACGGGTAAAGCCGTAACAATTGGAACGATCTTGACCCTGTCCGCCACCCCCGTGACCGCCTTGCCGCGTGGCGAAGACAGCGTCGCCGCCGTCAGCGTGACGGAGCTGTTCACCATCGGCATCGGCCCGTCCAGCTCGCATACCGTGGGGCCGATGCGCGCGGCCAAGGCCTTTGCCGCCGAGATGCTCGACACCGGTCTCATCCCGCAGCGCGTGCAGGCGGAGCTGTTCGGCTCGCTCTCGCTGACCGGGCGGGGGCATCATAGCGACCGGGCGGTCCTGCTCGGGTTGGCGGGGGAAACGCCGGAGACGGTCGACCCCGATGCGATCGAGGGCCTGTTGGCGGATATCGCGCGGTCGGGGGAAATCGGGCTGGATGGGCGGCATCCTATGGCCTTCGACTATGAGGCCGACCTGCTGTTCCGCCCGGGTTTCCTGCCCGCGCATCCCAACGGCATGGTCTTCACCGCCTTTCTGGCTGACGGCAGCGCGGTGGTGCGTCGTTTCTATTCGATCGGCGGCGGTGCGATCCGGATGGAGGGCGCCGAGCCGATGCGGACCAACCGGCGGCTGGCGCATCCCTTCGCCTCGGGCGCGGAACTGCTGGAGCGCACGGTGGAAACCGGCTTGTCGATCGCTCAGATCGTCCGCGCGAACGAGGCGGCGTGGCGCGCGGACGCGGAGACGGACGCGTTTCTCGACCGGGTGCGTGATGCGATGTGCGGCGCGATCGAGCGGGGCTGTGCCGCATCGGGCATTCTACCCGGCGGCCTGAAGGTCCAGCGCCGTGCCCAGGCGATCAAGCAGAAGCTGCTCGACCGGGGGCCGCGCTCCGATCCCAGTCTGGTGTTCGAATGGGTCAGCCTCTGGGCGCTGGCGGTGAACGAGGAGAATGCGGCGGGCGGCCGTGTCGTCACCGCCCCCACCAACGGCGCGGCGGGGGTGATCCCGGCGGTGCTGCGCTATTACGAGACCTTCGTCCACGGCGCGACGCGCGACGGGGTGCGCACGCTGTTGCTGACGGCGGCGGCGGTGGGGATGCTCTACAAGAAGCGCGCGTCCATCTCGGCGGCGGAAATGGGCTGTCAGGGGGAGGTCGGCGTGGCCTGCTCGATGGCCGCAGCGGGGCTGGCGGCGGCGCTGGGCGGCAATCCGGCGCAGGTCGAGAATGCCGCCGAGATCGGCATGGAGCATAATCTGGGCCTGACCTGCGACCCGATCGGCGGGCTGGTCCAGATCCCTTGTATCGAGCGCAATACCATGGGGGCGATCAAGGCGATCAACGCCGCCTATTTGGCGCTCCACGGCGACGGGCGGCACATCGTCAGCCTGGACCAGGTGATCGAGACGATGCGCCAGACCGGCGAGGACATGAAATCCCAATATAAGGAAACCAGCCTGGGCGGCTTGGCGGTCAACGTCGTCGAATGCTGAGCGTTTAGCGCGCCGCCCAGCGGATCGCGTTGGCCAGGATGCGGCGATAGGCGGGGTCGTCATAGAGTTGCGGCTCATGCCCCAGCGCGGAATAGAAGACCCGGCCCTCGGCGCGCGGATTGATCCACATGACGGGATGGGTGCCCATGCGCAGCGTGTCGCCGGGGCGATAGCTCGCTTCATCCACCTGGGCGAGCACGGTCATGCCCCGCGCGGCGGGATTGCCGCTGAAACTATACCATTCGTCGCGCGCGACCCAGGGCATGCGGACGCCCGCCAGGATCGGATGGCGCGGTGCGGCGGCGATGACGCGGGCGGACTGGATATGATCCTCGCCATTGGGGTGGCCAATAAAGGTCGTGCCGATGATCGTATCGGCATACCAGGGCTCCTTATGGCTGTCGTCGCCCGCCGCATGGAGCGCGACCACACCGCCGCCCCGCGCGACGAAGCGGGCGAAGGCGGCCTGCTGGTCCGGCGTCAGGAAGTCGCCGCTGGCGCTGTTCAGGACGATAACGGAGAAACGCGACAATTGCGCGTCGTTGAAGACGGCGGCATTCTCGGTCGTGAAGCTGGGGCGACGGAGCCGCTTGGCGATGTCGGCCAGGACGATATTGGAATGCGGGATATGCTCGATATGCCGCCAGCCATTGGTCTTGGAGACGATCAGCACCCCGCGCGTGATCCCGGCGGGCAGGGTGGGGGCGACGCTGTCCACGGTCTTGGGCGGGAGATGCGGGTCGGACGGGGCCTGCGCCACCGCGATCATCGCCATCATTGCCAGCGTTTTCAACATCATCCCTCTCCCGTTTTTCCGGAGGGTAGCAAGATGTCGGTGAAGGGCAATGCATTCCTCCCCTGCCTTTGCAGGGGAGGAATAAGGGATCAATCCGCCGCGATGGGCCCGTCATGCGGCTTGGGCCGTCTGGTGAACCAGGTCAGCGCCGCCAATACGATACACAGCCAGGCCGAGACATAGAAAATGTCGGTCGAGGCCAGCAGATAGGCTTGCCCCACCATCTGCCGCGTGACGGCAGCAGCGGCCTGAACGTCGGTCATACCGAGATGACCAAGGCCGTTCTTCGCCATCTGCCACACCGGGCCCTGGCCGATCGCCTCGGACAGATGCGCCTGGTGCATCGCCTCGCGTCGGTCCCACATGGTCGTGGTCAGCGAGGCGGCGAAGCTGCCTGCGGTGATGCGCGCGAAGTTGGAGATGCCCGTAGCCGAAGGAATGCGTGCGGGCGGCACCCCGTCCAGCGCGATGGTCAGCATCGCGAGGAAGAAGGTGCTCATCGCGATCCCCTGCACCATCAGGGGCAGGACGAAGTCACCGAAGCTCGCCTGGGTATTGAGCCCGGAGCGCATCCAATAGGAGACGCCGAACGCCGCGAAGGCGATCGTCGCCATCACCCGCGCATCGACCTTGCCCGACAGCCGCGCGACGATCGGGGTCAGCACGACCGCGACCGCCCCGCTCGGTGCGGCGACCAGCCCCGCCCAGGTCGCGGTGTACCCCAGTTGCGTCTGGAGCCAGAGCGGCAGCAGCAGCGTGTTGGCGAAGAACACCGCATAGCCCAGGCAGAAGGCCAGCGTCCCGATGCTGAAATTCCGCCCCTTGAACAACGACAGGTCGACCGCGGGATTGGCGTCGGTCAACTCCCAGATCAGCCAGGCGACGAAGCCGACGATCGCGATCACCGTCATTACGACGATCCGGGTCGAATGGAACCAGTCGTCATTCTTGCCCAGGTCGAGCATCATCTGGAGCGCGCCGACCCAGACGACCAGCATGATCAGGCCCACCTTGTCGATCGGCAGGTTGCGGGTCGGCGTCTCTCGGCTCGATAGCCCGCGCCAGCACACGCCGGCGCAGAACAGGCCGACCGGCACGTTGATCAGGAAGATCCAGCTCCAGTGATAATTGTCGGAGATGTAGCCGCCCAGGATGGGTCCCATGATCGGCGCGACCAGCGTGGTCATCGACCAGATGCCGAGCGCGGTCGACCGCTTCTGCGGCGGGAAGATCGAGATGAGCAGCGCCTGGCTGCCCGGGATCATCGGCCCCGACACCGCGCCCTGAAGCACGCGGAAACCGATCAGCGAGGACAGGTTCCAGGCGATGCCGCACAGGAAGGAGGCGATGGTGAACAGCAGCACCGACACGCAGAAGGTGCGCACCACCCCGAACTTGCCCATCAGCCAGCCGGTCAGCGGCACCGCCACGCCGTTCGCCACCGCGAAGGCGGTGACCACCCAGGTTGAATTGTCCGAACTGACGCCCAGATTGCCAGCGATGGTGGGCAGCGACACGTTGGCGATGGTCGTATCGAGCACCTGCATGAAGGTGCCCAGGGCCAGCGCGAAGGCGACGAGCGCCAGCGCCGGACCTTTCAGCGGGGCGGGGCCATCCCCCGCACCCGCCTGAGCAGGGGCCCCGGCCATCAGCGATTGGCCGCGATGATCTGCGCGATCCGGGCCTCGACCGCCGGGTCGTTCGCATCGGTCGCGGGCGTGCGATAGGCTTGGGTGGCGGCGGTGCCGATCCGGGGCCCGCGCTGATCGGCGGTGTCCACGGTCACCGTCGCCGACAGGCCGACGCGCAAGGGGTTCTGGCGCAGCTCATTGGCGTTCAGGCCGATGCGTACCGGTACGCGCTGGACGATCTTGATCCAGTTGCCGCTGGCATTTTGCGGCGGCAGCAGGGCGAAGGCATTGCCGCTGCCCGCGCCCAGGCCGATGACCTTGCCGTGATAGACGATCTTGCCGCCATACATGTCGGCGACGATCGTCGCGGGCTGGCCGATGCGAAGGTCCTTGAGCTGGGTCTCGCGGAAATTGGCGTCGACCCACAGACGGTCGAGCGGGACGACCGCCATCAACGGAGTGCCTGCCGCGACCTGTTGCCCCACCTGCACGGTGCGCTGGGCGACGACGCCGGTGATCGGCGCGATGACGTGCATATGGTTGCGGGTGATCGCGGCGCGGCGATAGGCGGCGATCGCGGCCATCACGGCGGGATTGGTGCCGACCTCGGTACCTTGGACGGCGGTGCGCGCCTGCGCCGCCTGCGCGCGGGCGAGGTTCAGATTGGCGGTGGCGACCTTCACCGCATCGGCGGCGTGGGACAGTTCCTCGCCCGACACCGCGCCCTCGGCGGCGGCACCGCGACGGCGGGCATAGTCGTCGCGCGCGCGGGCCAGTTCGGCCTGCGCCTGGACGATCGCTGCGCCGCTCTGGTTGACCTTGGTGAAGTCGGCGCGGGTCGAGCGCACCGCGCGCGCCAGTTCGGCGGCGGCGGAGGCTAGCCCCACATCGGCGGTCGCGGGATCGAGATCGAGCAGCGGCGCGCCCGCCTTTACCGTCTGGGTATTGTCCGCATGGATGGCCAGGACCGTACCCGGATCGCGCGCAGTGATCGCCACCACGTCCCCAGCGATATAGGCGTCGTCGGTCTCCTCCTCGGGCTTGGCGAGCAGGAAGTGGAACACCGCCCAGACGATCGCGGCGACGACCACGATGATGGCAAGGATGGTCAGGCCCATCCGGCGCGCCTTGGGCTTGCCGCCGGTCGGCGACTGGGTCGTCGGGGCCGGCGGGGGGGCGGGGGTGGGGGCGGCGGCTTCGGTGTCGCTCATTGCGTGATACCTTGCGAGGAAGAGGAGAAACCACCGCCCAGGGCGACGGCCAGCGCGATGCGCGCCTGGACCGCATCGGCGGCGAGATTGGCGTCGGCCTGGTCGGCCTCCAACTGGCGGATGTCGGGATCGATCAGGCCGAGTTGCGATTGCAGCCCGCTCGACACGCGAATGGCGTTGAGGCGGCGGGTCTCGGACAGGCCGCGCACGACCTCGCGCTGGCGGGCACGCTCGGTCGCCAGCGTCGTGCTGCGCGTCACCGCATCGGCGGCCTCGCGTACCGCGCCGACGATGCGGTCATTATAGTCGGCGGTCGCCAGATCGAGCGCGGCGGTCGCCCCGGCCAGTCCGGCCCGGAGCCGCCCGCTGTCGAAGATCGGCAGATGGATGGCCGGGCCGGCACCTGCCGTTCCCGCATCGGCGGTGAACAGATTGCCCAGGCCGACCGCCTGGAAACCCGCCAGCGCCATCAGGTTGATATTGGGCAGGAACGCCTTGCGCGCGACCTCCTGTCCGGCGGTGGCCGCGTCGATCCGGGCAAGCGACGCGGCGATATCGGGCCGCCGCGACAACAGGTCGGCGGGCACCGTCGCGGGCATGGGCAGCGCGGTATCGAAGGTGATCCGCGTCGGCGCGATCGTCGCGGGATAGTCCAGCCCGCGCCCGGCCAGCGCCGCCAGCGCATTGCGGGACAAGGCCGCCTGCGCCTCCGCCCGCGCCAGGGCGACCCGCGCCTGGGCGAGCAATGTCTGGCCGCTCGACGCATCAAGCTGGCTGGCGAGCTGGTGGCGGATGCGCGACTGGATGAGCGTGAGCGAGCGGGTGCGGGTGTCGATCGTCTGGCGGGCGATCGCCGCCTGCCGCTCGGCCCGGGCCAGTTCGACATAGGTCTGCGCGACCGATCCGGCCAGCGCGAGGCGTGCCGCCGTCACGTCCAACACCGCCGCGCGGGTGGAGGCGCGCGCCGCCGCGATTGCCGCCGCCTGTCGCCCGAACAGGTCGATCGTCCAGTTCAGATTGGCCTGTGCCTGACCCAGCCACTGGGTCGTGCCCGCAAAGGGCGGCGGGATCGTGTAGCGGCCCGAAATCCGGCTGTATTGCTCCTGCGCATCAAGCGAGACCGAGGGGCCGTTATCGGCGCGGCGGGTGGCGAGAACCGACTCCGCCTGCCGCAGCCGCGCGAGCGCGACGTCGAGCGAGGGATTGCCCGACAGGGCGTCGCCGACGATCCGGTCGAGTTGCGGATCGCCCAGCCCCCGCCACCAATCGGCGACGACCAGCGGCGCCTGCGCGGTCCCCAGGCCCAGCCTTTCCGGCGGGGTCTGCGTCACGGCGGGATGCGCCTGAGGCACCGAGCAGCCCGCGAGCAGCAACCCGGTCAGAAATGCGAACCGCTTCATGCCACCGTCTCCAGCTTGTTGCGCAGGCGGACCAGATATCCGACGAAGCGCGCGACATCCTCGCCCGACCAGTCGGCGAGCCATTCGTCCCAATGAGCGAGCACCTTGGCCTTGCACCGATCGGTGACGATCCGCCCCCGATCGGTCAGCGACAGCCGCACCACGCGGCGATCCGTCGTGCTGCGCGAGCGTTCGATCAGGCCGCGCTCCTCCAGCGTGTCGAGGATCCGGGTCGTCGCCCCGGTGTCGTGGCACAGGTGGCGCGACAGCTCGGCGGCGGTACCGCCCACGCCGTGATGCAGCGCCATCATCGCGCTCCACTGGACATGAGTGACCTCCTCATCGGCGAAGATCGGTTCCATGCCGATACGGGCAAGCTGGAACACCCGCTTGGTCAGATAGCCGACCGAGCATTCGGGGTCGTAGGAGTCGGGCGTATTCAAGGTCATTTCGCTGCCATGGCAATGATTGCCTAAGCAGTCAATATCGCCCTTTTATCATGATGAAAATGTCATCGTTTCCCAAGTGTTTGGGGAATTATGCGATTGATTATCATTAGTCTTCTTACTAGGGGGCAGGGCGAATATGCCCGCACGGGTATCCTGTTTCCTCGGAGGAATTATGAAGCGCAGGCTGATCGCGGCCCTGTCGGTGGGCGTCGCATCGCTGGTCTGGGGTGGACCGGCCCTTGCCGCCGAGACGGCGCCCGCCGCCGATCCCCAGCGCGCCGACGACGTGATCGTCACGGGTGCCCGCGCGGCCCTGGCGGGGGATCAGGAAAGCGCGTCGCCGACCGGGCTGGCGCTGTCGCTGCGCGAGACGCCGCAATCGGTGACGGTGATCGACCGCCAGCGGATCGACGACTTCGCACTGACCAACGTCCAGGACCTGCTGACCCAGACGGTCGGTATCAATGTCGAGCGGACCGAGACCGACCGGACCGAGTTCAACTCGCGCGGGTTCGACATCACCAATTTCCAGGTCGACGGTATCGGACTGCCGATGTTCTACAACATCCAGACGGGCGATCTCGACACGATCCTGTTCGATCGGGTGGAGGCGGTGCGTGGTGCCAACGCCATCATGACCGGTGTCGGCAATCCGTCCGCGACGATCAACTTCCTGCGCAAGCGCCCGACCAAGAGCTTCCAGGCCAATGGCTCGGCCTATCTCGGCTCGTTCGGCATGTGGCGGCTGGAGGGCGACGTCTCCGGTCCGCTGACCGGCGACGGGTCGCTGCGGATGCGCACGGTCGGGGCGCATGAGGAGCGGGACAGCTATCTGGACTATAACCACGTCAATCGCGACGTGGTGGCCGGGCTGCTGGCCTGGGACGTAACGCCCGCGCTGACCGCGACAGTCGGCTATTCGCGGCAGGACAATCGCTCGCGCGGCGTGCTCTGGGGGGCGTTGCCGCTGACCTATAGCGACGGGACGCGGATCGATTATGCGCGCTCGGCCTCGACCTCGGCGGACTGGACCTATTGGAATGTCCTCGACCAGACCGCGTTCGGCGAATTGGCGTGGAAGCCGTTCGGTAACTGGGCGGTGCGCGGCGTCGTCACCTATCGGCATTGGGAAGAAAGCGCGCGGCTGCTCTATGCCTTCGGTCTGCCCGACCGGACGACCGGACGGGGCATGCAGGGGCAGACCGGGCGTTATGATTCGAATTACGACCAGTTGCTGTTCGACGGTTACGCCTCGGGTGGTGTCTCGCTGTTCGGGCGCGATCATCAATTGGCGCTCGGCGTCTCGACCGGCCGTTCCGACGGCGAGCAATATGCCGGGAATGGACAGGCGTTCGTCGACTATGGCGATATCCGCAACCTGCCCAATTTCCGCGCGCCGCAGGTGGGATACGACCCGATGATCCAGCAGGCGGATACGCAGGACCGGCTGACCCGCGCTTACGGTGCGATGCACCTGAACCTGACCGACCGGCTGAAGGGCGTGGTCGGTGCGACCGCGATCTGGCTGCGCAGTTCGGGCGAGTCCTACGGCGTCGACCAGACCCGGCGGAACAGCCGCGTCACGCCCTATCTGGGCGCGCTGTACGACCTGACCGATCATGTCACCGCCTATGCCAGCTATACCGGCATCTTCAATCCGCAGAGCCAGGTCGACATCACCAACGCCCGCCTGGACCCTGCGCGCGGATCGAGCATCGAGGCCGGGTTGAAGGGCGAGTGGCTGGGCGGTCGGCTCTATGGCTCCGCGGCGCTGTTCCGAGCGGAACAGAAGGGGCTGGCGCTCTATGCAGGCGCGTTCGACGGCACCAACGGGCCGCTTGGCGTCAATTACTATGTCGGGCAGGACAGCGTCTCGAAGGGATTCGAGGTCGAGGTGGCGGGCCGGATGACCGATCGCTGGCTGCTGTCGGGCGGCTTCACCCATCTTCAGGTCGAGGACGGCGACGGTGCCCGCGCGCGTCCCTTCATTCCGCGCGACACGTTCAAGCTCGCCGCGACCTATAGCATCGCGCAATGGAACGACCTGAAGCTGGGCGGCCAGTTCCGCTATCAGAGCCGGATCAGCAACGACAGCGGCGCGGTGACGGCGGCAGGGCAGGCGATCCCAGTGGTGCAGGACGCCTATGCGACGCTGGACCTGTTGGGCAGCATCAGGCTGATCGACCATGTCCGCGCCAGCGTGAACCTGCGCAACGTCACCAATGCCAAATATCTGGGGACGCTGAAGTACGGCCAGGCCTTCTACGCCGCGCCGCGCAGCATCCTGGCGACCCTGCGCTTCGATTATTGAGGCCGGATCCGCCCCTCCCCCGAAGGGGAGGGGCTTGGCTCAACCATCGTTCAACGCGTTTCCTTCGTCGCCTCGATCGCGGCATTGGCGGCGAGGATATAGGCCGAGGTGGTCGCGACCGTATATTCGTTCTCGAACCACAGGAACGGCCAGTCGGTCTTCAGCTCCGGGAAGTCGGGCTTCACGATCAGCACGCCGGGCACCAGCCCGCCGGGGATGAAGCCGTAATCGGCGCGGTTATGGCCATAGCCGATCAGCTTCGACGCGGCGCCCACCGTCGAGACCAGCGACAGGTTGTTGGCCGGGTGCCGCCCCAGCACATAGTCGATCGCGTTCAGCGTATAGTCGGTGCCGATGATCTCCGGGAACGCCTTGTGCATCAGGAAGGCGGTCGATCCGAATTCGACCACCTGATGCGATCCGGCCCAGCTTCCCTCGGCGATCGGCACGCCGAAGGGGTTCTTGGCGGCTTCCGCATCCATTTTCGCCCTGGCCTGGCGGACCAGTGGCACGAGTGCGGCTCGATATTTGGCGTCCATGAAGGGAATGGCGCGGACGGCAGGGGCTCCGACCCAGGCGAAGTTCTTCGCGATCACCGGCATCAGCTTGCGCAGGCGGTCGGCATAGACGCGGTCGCCCTTGCCGGTGATCAACATCTCGACCGTCGCACCGACATTGGCGCCGTCCGCCGACCAGGGCGTGCCGGAGTCGTCGCGTCCGTCGCCCGACTTGATCGGTCCCTTCTGGAACCGGCCCCACAATACCTTGGCCGCGTCCCAGGCCTCCGCCGCCATGGTCGGGTCGCTGTCCGCCAGCGCACGCGAAGCCGCCGCGAGCGCGCCCGCCACCGCGAGGTTGTTGGCGGGCAGGTCGGTGGTGAAGGCCCAGCGATCGTCCTGAGCCCCCGACGACCCGCCGCTCCGCTCCGACAGGCCCAGCGAGGCGTCATAGGTCAGATTGTCGGTCTGCGACCCGGCATCGCCCAGATGGGCATATTGGCGCTGAATCGGATCGATGATGCCGACGATCGCGTGGCCGAACACCTTGTACTGGGCGAGCAATTGCAGGACGCCGTGGCGGATCTGCTGAACCGCATCCTGCTTGCCGTCCGGCTTGCGGATTTCGACCGCGCGGGCGGCCTCGTCCACCGTCGTCTCGTCCCAGTCCAGGCCGTAGAGTTCGCGACCCCAGACCAGGTCGCGGACCACGGCGGCGTTCTGCGGCGTCTGGATGTCGTAATCGCCCGCATCCTGGAAGCCGCCGACGTTCAGCCCCGGAATATGCTCGCCGGGCTTGAAGGGCGAGTCGAGGTTTGGCCCCATCCGGTATCCGTCGAAATGGACATGGTTGGGCGGGGCCTGGAGCGCATCGTCGAGATGGCTGGGCGCGGACCAGACGCGGTACTGCTCGCGAATGCCGACATGATCCATCTGCTCGGCGATGAAGGTGTCGAGCGAGGTCTGCCAGATCCGGTCATAGGCATCGGCGGCGATGCGGAAGGGGTTCGTCACCTTGCCGCCATAGGCGATGGCGTAGATGCCGGGATCGCGCACCTGCGAGAAGTCGAAGGCGGCATAGTTATAGCGCAGCCACCGGCCACGCGGGGTAACCGCCGCGCGGAAGACGGACTGGCGGGTACCGTCGGCGGCGAGCTTGACCAGCTCCGCCTGGCCCGGCGCCGTGCCATGGGGATCGGTTTCGATCAGCGCGATCTTCGACCGGCCCGGCGTATAGCCCGCCTGGTTGAACGAGACGACCGGCGCGCGGACCCAATCCTTCACGACATTGGGGCGGACGTGCCAGACCACCGCATTCTCCTTCGCGCCCGGCGCGATCAGCGAGCGGACGACGAACCAGCCATTCTGTGCCCGGCTGCGCGCGTCATACAGTTCCAGAGCGCCCGCGTCCGAGGTGATGGTGACGCGGGTCAGCGGGTCTTCGGGCGACAGGGTGATCGACTTACCGCCCGAGGCCAGCGGCATGGGATCGCCCGATCCGTTCTTCGCCATCGGCCCGGTCGCATGGCGCGGGAACAGGCCGGGGGCGGTGTCCATCAGATAGGTCTTGCCGAAATAGCTGGTCGGCAGGAAATCCAGGTTGAACCCCGCCTTGCCCGCCAGCGCGGCGGGCAGCGGCTGGTCCAGGTCGACCGCGATGCGAAAGCCGTCGCCCTCCGCCGTCACCTTGACGCGATAGGTCAGCCCCTGGTCCTTATAGGTAGAGCGGACGATCACCTGATTGGCCTCGCCACCGCGCGTCCGGCTGACAAAGGCGGGGACGGGGTCCCATTGCTCGGGCGTGGGGTTCAGGCGCACCGCGCCGTCGGTGGCGATCCGTTCGCCATGCAGGACGATCTGGATGCCCGCATTCTTCTCGTCGAAGAAGATCGGGCTGAACTGGTTCTGGTCGACCATGACGGTCAGCCCTTGCGTTTCCAGCGTTTCGGCGGGCGTGACGGTCAGCGATTGGGCATGGGCGGCGCCGGCCCCCGCCATCAGACTGGCCGATGCCAACAAGGCGAACCCAAAGCGTTTCAGCATAACCCCTCCTGTAGTAGCGCTATCATTTCTTTATGGAGGAAAGGCCGTCACATCGGGTCGATGCTGGGCTCGTCCTGCCACGCCAACGGGACGGTGTCCGCCTCCGCTTATCGACAATCTGTGCCAATGGCGCGGATTAAACAACGATAAAATGATGTGTTTGCTTTGAGTTATGATGCGGCGGTGATCGATGCGTTCTCCCCGGAGCTGATCGGAATGTAACGCTCACATGGCGGGTGGGGATGGGTATGGGGGCCAAGGCACGAAAAAGGGCGCGGACCGCGCTGGCCGTCCGCGCCCTTTCCGATCGGAAACGCCGTGGGTCAGTTGGCCGATTTATACCGGGGCTGGACCCGGCCAGCTTCGTCGGCGGCCTGGCGGATCAACTGGATGTTGCGCTTGATCGACGCCGCCAGGGTGGTGCGGATCGCCTCGTCAGCATCCGACCCCGCCGGAACCTCGCGAAGCAGTTGCAGCCATTCGCCCATGGCCTCGTCATGCTGGCCTTTGAAATCCTTCTCCATCGCGAAATAGAAACGCGCCCGCGCGTCACGCGGATCGAGCGCCAGCGCCTTGCGGAACGCCTCGGCGGCTTCGGTCGGCAGGCCGACACCATTGGACTTGGTGGTCTGCATCAGCGTTTCGCCCAGCGCCGACCAGGCGGTCGACTGGTTGGGATTGATCGCCAGCGATGCGCGATAGGCGGTGGCGGCCTCGTCGAAGCGGCGCTTGGCGAGCAGCGCGTCGCCCAGTTCCTTTTGCACGGCGGCATCGGTTGGCGCCTTCTTCGCGGCGGCCTGCGCCACGGCGGGATCGGCGGCGGGGGTGGGGCGCTCGACGAAGACCGGCGTGGCGGCGGGCTTTTCGGCAGGGCGCCGCAGCAGCGCCGAGGCGATGAAGGCCAGGACGACCAGCACGAGCAGAATGCCCGCTATGACGAGGAGCTTGCGGCGTTTCATGTGTCGTTCCTGCCAGATTCCAGTTCGCGATCCCTATCGCGCGATTCGCATTGACATAGCGTAAAGGCCCCCGCCGTGCGCCGAATGCCTGTCTTATCTTGGAACAAAATCGAGTAAGCTAATGAATATGCGGCATATTGTCGGAATTTTTACCGGGTGCGATTATGATCCTCGCAACGATATACGTTGGTAGCAGAGCAACATATGACACGCTCCATTTTGAATTCCGAAGGGTTGATGATGCCGAAAGTGAAGATGTTCCTGTTGACGGCCGTTGCGGCGTTCGCATGTGCGACGTCGGCGCAGGCTGCGCCGGGAACGGTCACCTCCGTCGGCAATGACGACTATAGCAAGCAGGCGACCCCGCCCGCAGGATCGACGGTGGTCGATTTCAATAACGGACTGCCCAACGGCTTCTCGTTGCAGGGCGGCCAGATCGCAACGGAGTCGACTTGGGGCGGGTCCAACTGGGCCTATCTGTCGCCCGCCGGGGACAATACCAAGTTCCTGGTGACGATGCCGAACGCCACGACGACGCTGAATGCCGACAAGAATTTCGGCTATGGCGGCATCGCGCTGAACTGGGGTTCGATCGACAACGAGAATCGGTTGGATATCCTGGACACCGTGGGTCAGGTGATCCGCACGCTGACCGGGACGGACGTGTCCGGCGGGCTGTTTTCGAGCAACAACCGGTACGTCACCTACACGCTCGATCCCTCCACGGGTCAGCGGATCGGTGGCCTTCGTTTCTCGTCGCCCAATTCGCAGGGTTTCGCCTTCGAGGTGGACGATATCTCGTTCTTCGGGGCGACGCCCACTTCGGTGCCCGAACCGGCATCGATCGCCTTGTTCGGCGCGGGGCTGGCGGGGCTTGTCGGGGTGGCTCGGCGGCGTCGGCGGCAGGCGGCCTGAGTTTTCGAGTACCCCGTTCCGATATGATCCGTATCGGAACGGCATCGACGGTGATCGGGTGGCGGAACGACAGCCTCTCACCCTCCACCGGCACGAACCGGATCGGTTTTTGACGGCATAACAGGGAGAACGACGATGGCAGGTTTCGCAAAGATGATCACGGTGGCGGGCGTCGTGGCCGGTGCGCTGGTCGCGACGGCGGCGGGGGCAGACACGCTGACCTCGGTGGCGGGCGACCAGACCCCGCGCGCGGGGTCGGTGACGGTCGACTTCAACGGCAACAGCCTGCCCAACGGCTTCTCCCTGACGGGTGGCCAGCTGGTCACCGGCTCGGCCAATGGCTGGAGCCAGCCGCTGGGCGACACGACCCAGTATCTGATGGTCAATGGCGGCAAGGAAGCCACGCTGAAGACCGGCGGCCAGGGTTTCGACGGCGTCAGCCTCTATTGGGGTTCCGCCGACACGTACAACACGCTGTCGGTGCTCGACCTGGCGGGCAACGTCCTGAAGACGATCACGGGCCTCGACTTCGCGGCGCCGGGCGCCAATGCGCCGGGCAGCTATTATAACGACCCCAAGTACAACCAGTATGTCACCTACACGCTGGACAGCCTGACGGGTCAGAAGATCGGCGGCCTGAAGTTCGCCTCGGGCAACACGGCGTTCGAGCTGGACAATGTGTCGTTCTTCAACACCGCCCCGACTTCGGTTCCCGAGCCCGCCACGCTGACCCTGTTCGGCGCCGGCATCGGCGGCCTGATCGCGGCCTCGCGCCGTCGTCGCAAGAAGGCGGCCTGATCGGACTGTTCTTCGCCGGTCGTTTCCGGCTGGCGGATGGGAAAGGGCGGCTTCGGTCGCCCTTCTTCATGGGCGGCGTTCCCAGAGCGTGGGGGCTTTCGGCCTGTGCCACGTCAGGCAGAGCGGAGTGGGGCCTTTGCCGACGAACGTTTCGGCGCAGCACGCAAGCGAAGCGCTCCCTCAAACGGGCCTGGATTCACAAGGGCACCTCAATTCCTCTCCCCTGGATAGGGGAGAGGGTTAGCGCAGCTTGCCAGCCTGCTGGCTAGCGCAGCTTGGGTGAGGGGGCGAGCGCGCCGCAGGCTCGCGCGTTCCGCGCGCTCACCCCTCACCCAGCTCCGACTAGGCCTTTGCTTTCGCAAAGACCAAGCCTGCGCAACCCTCTCCCCTCAGAGGGGCACGAGGGCACATGCGTGAGGAGTCATTCATCGCGGCTTCGCGTGTAAACCCTCGATCCCTTATGCCGAGACGGTCTTCATCGTCTCCATCTCGTCCATCAGCCGCGCCTTGCGGCCATAGACATATTCGAACAACGGGCTGGCCATCATCGTCGTGACGATCGCCATCAGCACCAGCATCGAGAAGAGCGTCGGGCCAATAATGCCCTTTTGAAGCCCGATATTGATGATGATGAGCTCCATCAGGCCGCGCGAGTTCATCAGCGCGCCGATGCCCATCGCCGTCCTGTTGTCCTCGCCGCACGCGCGCGCCGCCAGATAGCAGGCGCCGAACTTCGCCGCGATCGACGCGGCCAGGATGCCAAGTGCGATCACCAGCAGCGAGGCGGAGTTGACCATGTCCATCCGCGTGTTCAGCCCCGAATAGGTGAAGAACATCGGCAGCAGCAGGACGACCGCCAGCGGCTCGACCTTCTTCTTCAACTCGGCGACGAACAGGCCGCGCGGCATGAACACGCCCAGGATGAAGCCACCGAAAATGCCATGCACGCCGATCGCGTCCATGATGAAGGCGGAGATGCAGAAGGCCATCAGTGTGATCGCGAGCACGTTCATGCTCATCTCGCCCCGCGCCTCGACCGCGCGGCCCAGCGGCGCCAGGATGCGGCGACCGAACAGGACGAGGAAGCCGACATAGAGGAACGCGCCGCCGATCGCCAGGATCGCGATCCCGCTGCCCCCGCCGAAGGTCGCCAGCACCACCGCCAGCACGCACCAGGAGGCGGCATCGTCGAACGCGCCCGCCGCCAGCGACAGAGTGCCGAGTGGGCTATTGGCCAGCCCCCGCTCGTTGATGATGCGCGCCAGCATCGGAAAGGCGGTCAGCGCGATGCACGCCCCCAGGAACAGTGTCGCATTGGCCTGGCTGATCCCCGGCGCGAACAGTCCCGGCACGGTCAGCAGCATGGGGGTGATCGCCACCGCGATCAGAAAGGGCGCGATGACCCCCGACGCGGACACGGCCAAGGCGGAGCGCGCCTTCGATGCGAAATGGTCGAGCCGCAGGGTCAGGCCGACCAGGAACATGTAAAGCGCAACCCCCAGTTGGGCGCCCGCATAAAGCACGTTTCGCGTCTCCTTGGGGAAGATCGCACCCTGAAGGTCGGGGAAGAACATCCCGAGCAGCGACGGGCCCAGGATCACGCCCGCGATCATCTCGCCCACCACCGGCGGCTGCGCCAGGAAACGCTGGCCGAACCAGCCGACGATACGGCAGGCGAACAGGATCACCGCCAATTGCAGGAAGAAATGGATGCTATAGTCGCCCGGCGCATAGCTGGCCGCGGCTCCAGCGGTGGCGGGCCCATGCGGCGACAGGATGCCGCTTGCGCTATGCCAGAAACTGTCGATGGCGTCGTTCATGTCGTGCTGATCCCCCCCGCCACGCTCTTATGGGCGAGCGTGACCATCGGATAGCGAGGCAATCGCGCCGATCTTGCAACCGGATTTCGGCGGCTTCAGCGCGATTTCCCGGCACTCGTGGCAAATCGTGTTGTGCATGCTACAGGGTAGGTACGTACCTACATAATTAACACCCTCTTTGCCCGGCCGGAGGTGCCATGAAGACGCTTACCAGTCGCGAGTTCAACCAGGATGTCAGCCGCGCCAAGCGGCTCGCTCGAATCGAGCCGGTGTTCATCACCGACCGGGGCAAGCCGACCCATGTGCTGCTCGGGATCGGCGCGTTCCGGCAGCTTGCCGGGCAGAGCGAGTCGATCGTCGATCTGCTCGCGGACGGGGAGACGTCGTTCGCTGAAGGGGCTGCGTCGCCGCGCGACTGGGGCCGGGCACGCTGATGTATCTGCTCGATGCCATGGTGGTCGCCGAGTTGCGCGGCGCACGCGGCGGCACGGCGGATGCCGGGCTGGTCGAGTGGGCGGGCGGGGTACCCCGTCACGAACTGTTCCTGTCGGCGATTTCCCTGCTCGACCTACAGGACGAAGTGCCGCCCTCGCGCAAAGGGGCGGCGGCGGCTGGGGGAGACTGGATCGCCGACCGCGTCCTCCCGGCGTTCGAGGGGCGCATCCTGCCGGTCGATGCCGATGTGGTGCGGCGGTCCGCCGGGCTCGGCTATGCCCAGACGCGCGATGCGTTGCTGGTGGCGACGGCGCTCGTCCATGGCCTGACCCTCGTCACGCGGCATGTCTCGGCCTATAAGGCGGGACGGCCCAAGCTATTCTGTCCGTGGGGCTTCGTCGCCGACGACACGGGCGAGGACTGGCGGCAGGCGACGCGGGGCGGGGCGCCCTGGTTCCGCAACCTGTTCGTTAGGATGTGATCGTGATGAACGGGCAAGCGGGCGGAGAGGGTGGCCGGTCGATCCTGATCGTGGGCGGCGGGACGGCGGGCTGGCTGACCGCCGCTTATCTTGCCCGTTATCTGGGCGGACGGCCCGGCGTGACCATCACTTTGCTCGAAGCGCCGGAGATCGGCACGATCGGCGTCGGCGAGGGGGCGTTCCCGACGATGCGCAACACCTTGCGCTTCCTGGGGATCGACGAAGCGCATTTCATCCGCGCGGCGGGTGCGACCTTCAAGCAGGGCATCCGGTTCGACGACTGGCGCCACGCCCCGTCACCTGGAGGGCGGCATCGCTATTGGCATCCGTTCGAGCCGCCTTTTCAGGCGGACGGCATCGACCTGGTCGCGCATTGGCTGGCGCAGGACCCCGCCACGCGCCCGCCCTTTGCCGAGGCGGTGACGATCCAGCACCGCGTCGCCGCCGCCGGGCGCGGGCCGAAGCAGGTGGGTGAGGGGGCGTTCGACGGGCCGCTCAGCTATGCCTATCATTTCGACGCGCACCGGCTGGTCGAATTGCTGGCGGCGCATGGTGTCGCGCTGGGTGTCCGTCATCTGCATGGGCGGTTGATCGGGGCGGTGCGCGACAAGGGGCGCGCGATCGATCATGTGCTGACCGACCGGCACGGCGCGTTGACGGCGGACCTCTATGTCGATTGCACCGGTCAGCGGGCCGAGTTGATCGGTGGTGTGCTGGGCGAGGAACTGGTGTCGGTGCGGGATCAGCTGTTCACCAACCGCGCGCTCGCCTGCCGTCTGCCCTATGATGAGGGGGCGGCGGACGGCCTGCCGACCATGACCGTCGCCACCGCGCATCCGGCGGGCTGGACCTGGGATATCGGGCTGGCGCAGGGGCGGGGGATCGGCACGGTCTATTCCGACGCGCATATGGACGACGATCGCGCGCTGGGGACGCTGGCCGCCCATCTGGGGCGCGAGCCGGAGGCGGTCGAGCCCCGTCTGCTGACCTTCGAGCCCGGTTATCGGCGGCGGCCCTGGATCGGCAATTGCGTCGCGATCGGGCTGGCTGGCGGGTTTCTGGAGCCGCTGGAGTCGACCGGCATCGTCCTGATCGAAGCGGCGGTGGCGATGCTGGCTGAACTGTTCCCGCATCACGGTCCCGTCGCCGCGCCCGCCGCGCGGTTCAACGCGCTGATGACGGCACGCTATCAGACGATCACCGATTTCCTGAAGCTCCATTACTGTCTCAGCCGCCGGGACGAGCTCTTCTGGCGGGACAATGGCGATGCGGCGTCGATCTCCGACCGGCTGCGCGATCTGCTGGAGCAGTGGCGCTACCGGCCACCGGGGCGGTTCGACTTCACGCTGGATGTCGAGAGCTTCGCCTATTTCAACTATCAGTACATCCTCTACGGCATGGGGTTCGCCGATGAGGGCGGCCCGTCGTCGCCGGTGTCGGGCGAGGCGGAGCGGCTGTTCCGCAAGCTCCAGCTCTTCGGGGAGCGGGCGGTCGCGGATTTGCCGAGCCATGGGGATCTGGTGGCGGCAATGCGGGCGTAGGACATCCTCACCCTTCCCACCCACCTACGGTGAGCGGGAAGGGTGAGGGCGGTTCAACCGGCGTCACGCCACCGCAGGCAAACGCTCCAGATGCTTTTCCAGCGTCAGCGGATAGTCGCGGATGCGCACGCCCGTCGCGTTATAGACCGCATTGGCCACCGCCGCGCCGACCCCGCACAGGCCGAGTTCGCCGACACCCTTGGCTTTCATCGGATTGGCCTTGTCATCGGCTTCTTCCAGGAAGATCACCTCCTGATGCGGAATGTCGGCATGGACCGGCACTTCATAGCCCGCCAGGTCGTGGTTTACGAAGAAGCCGAACCGTTTGTCGACTGCTAGTTCCTCCATCAGCGCCGAGCCAACGCCCATGGTCATCGCGCCGATAACCTGGCTGCGCGCCGCCTTGGGGTTCAGGATACGCCCCGCCGCGCAGACCGCCAGCATCCGGCGAAGGCGGGTCACGCCGGTATAGGCATCCACCCCGACCTCGACGAAATGCGCGCCGAAGGTGGATAGCTGCCAGCTTTTGTCGAGGTCGCCGAACTCGATCCGGTCCTCCGCCGACAAGGGGCCGGACGCCGCCGCGTCCTTGAGCGAAACGGAGCGATTGCCCCCCGTGACCTTGCCGTCCGCGAAGGTCAGGTCGGCGGAGTTGAACCCCAACCGCTGCGCCACCGCCTCACGCAATTTGACGCACGCCGCATAGACGCCCGCCGTCGCATTGGCCGCGCCCCACTGGCCGCCCGAACCCGCCGAGACGGGAAAGTCGCTGTCGCCCAGCCGGACCTCGACCGCGTCCATCGGCAGGCCCATCATCTCGGCGGCGGTCTGGGCGACGATGGTATAGCTGCCGGTGCCGATATCGGTCATGTCGGTTTCGACCATGACCCGACCGTCCTTGCTCAGCGTGACGCGGGCGGCGGACTTCATGTTCATATGGTTGCGAAAGGCGGAGGCGACGCCCATGCCGACCAGCCAGCGTCCGTCGCGCACTTGCGCGGGCCTGGCATTGCGCCGCGACCAGCCGAAGCGCTGCGCGCCTTCCTCCAGACAACGGACGAGCTGACGCTGTGAAAAGCGACGATCGGGCTTCTCGGGATCGACCTGTGTGTCGTTCTTCACGCGGAAGGCGACCGGGTCGAGCCCCAGCTTCTCGGCCATCTCGTCCATCGCGATTTCCAGCGCCATCATGCCCGGCGCCTCGCCGGGCGCGCGCATCGCATTGCCCTCCGGCAGGTTCATCACCGCCAGCCGCATCGAGGTCAGCCGATTAGGCCCGGCATAGAGCAGCTTGGTCTGGTTGACCGCCGTTTCCGGCCCGCCGCCGGGCTGATCGCCCGAGCCGCTTTCGTGCGCGATGGCCTGGATCATACCGTCCTTCGCCGCGCCGATGCGGATGCGCTGGGTCGTGGCGGGCCGGTGGGTGGAGTTGTTCGCCATCAAGGGGCGCTGCATCGCGACCTTCACCGGCCGTCCGACCGCCCGCGCGCCGAGCGCCGCCATGACCGCATCGGCCCGCAGGAACAGCTTACCCCCGAACCCGCCGCCGATATAGGGCGAGATCAGCCGCACCTTCTCCTTGGGCAGCCCCAGCGTCTTGGCCAGATCGCCACGACCCCAGGCGATCATCTGGTTCGAGGTCCACACCGTCACCTGATCCCCGTCCCATGACGCGATCGAGGCGAAGGGCTCCATCATCGCATGGCTGTGGTCGGGGGTGGTGTAGGTCGCATCGAGCGTCACCGGCGCGGCGGCGAAGGCGGTCTCGAATTTGCCGGTGCGGTCGGCGGCGGGGGCCTTGCTGCCCTCGTCGCTGTCGCCGCCGGTCAGGGGGGCGGTCTTCAGCGCTTCGGCCAGGTCGTACTGGCCTTTGGCACGCTCATAATCGATGCGGACCAGCCCGGCGGCGGCGCGTGCCTGCTCGAAGGTCTCGGCGACGACGATGGCGACCGCCTGGTGATAATGGTCGATCTCCGGACCGCCGAGCAGCTTGACCGTGTTGAAATTGCCCTTGCCCAGCTTGCCCGCCTCTTGGGCGGTGACGATGCCCAGCACGCCCGGCGCGCCGCGTGCATCGTCGAGGTTCATCGAACGGATGCGTCCCTTGGCGATCGCCGCGCCGATGATCCAGCCATAGGCGGCGTTGGGCGCCTCGGCATGATGTTCATAGGCATAGGGGGCGGTGCCGCTGGTCTTGCGCGGGCCGTCGATCCGGTCCTGCGCGCGCCCGACCACGGTCATGCGGTCGATAGGGTTGGTGCCTGCCGGCTCTATGAACTTCATGCGGTCCTCGCCTGGCTGATGACGGCCGCCAGCGTTCGTTCGACGAGCGGCACCTTATAGGCATTGTCCTGGGTCGGGCGGGCATCGGCGAGCAGCGTCGCTGTCACCGCCTTGGCCCCCTGCGGCATTGCGGCCTCGGCGGCTTCGACCCGCCAGGGCTTGTGCGCGACGCCGCCCAGCGCGACGCGGCCCGTGCCGTCCTTCTGCACCACCGCCGCCACCGAGACGAGCGCGAAGGCATAGGAGGCCCGGTCGCGCACCTTCTCATAGATATGCGTGCCGCCGATGGGGCGGGGCAGGGTGACGGCGGTGATCAACTCGCCCGGTTGCAGCGCGGTCTCGATATGCGGAGTATTCCCCGGCAAGCGGTGGAAGTCCGCGATCGGGATCGCGCGGGTCTGGCCTTCGGCGTTCACCGTCTCGACCACCGCGTCCAGCACCCGCATCGCAACGTTCATGTCGCTGGGGTTGGTGGCGATGCAGTCGTTGCTCGACCCGACGACCGCCAACTGGCGCGAATAGCCGCCGATCGCGCTGCACCCGGTGCCGGGCTTGCGCTTGTTGCAAGCCATGTTGGTGTCGTAGAAATAGGGGCAGCGGGTGCGCTGGAGCAGATTGCCCGCCGTCGTCGCCTTGTTGCGCAACTGCCCGCTCGCGCCCGCGACGATGGCGCGCGACAGGACGCCGTAATCGCGCCGCACCCGCTCATCGGCAGCGAGCGCGGTATTGGTGGCGAAGGCCCCGATGCGCAGCCCGCCTTCCTTCGTCTTTTCGATCCGGTCGAGCCCCAGGTCCTGAACGTCGACCAGATGGGTCGGCGTCTCCACCTCGATCTTCATCAGGTCGAGCAGGTTGGTCCCGCCTGCGAGGAACTTGGCACCGGGCCGGGCGGCGGCGCGGGCGGCGGCGACGGGGTCCTTGGCCCGCTCATAGGTGAAAGCCTTCATGCCTTGCCTCCCGCGACTTCGGCCATGGCCTCGGCGATGTTCGAATAGGCTCCGCAGCGGCAGATGTTGCCGCTCATCCGCTCGCGCAGTTCCATGTTGGTGGCCTGGGGCCGGGCGGCCAGGTCCGCCTGGACATGGCTGGGCACGCCGCGCTTGATCTCGTCCAGCACCGCCACCGCCGAGCAGATCTGCCCTGGCGTGCAATAGCCGCATTGATAGCCGTCGTGCCGCACGAAGGCGGCCTGCATCGGGTGGAGCTTTTCGGGCGTGCCCAGCCCCTCGATGGTGGTGATGCTGTCGCCTTCATGCTGAAGCGCCAGGGAGAGGCAGCTGTTGATCCGCTGTCCGTTGACGATGACCGTGCACGCGCCGCACTGGCCATGGTCGCAGCCCTTCTTGGTGCCGGTCAGGTGCAGATGCTCGCGCAACGTGTCGAGCAGCGTGGTGCGCGGATCGAGCGACAGGGTGCGCGGCTTGCCGTTGACCTTCATGGTGACGCTCATCGCGGCGGGATCGGGCGGCATGGTCGTCTTCTTCTCCTGAGCCTCGACAGGCGCGGAGGCGGCCATCGCGGTCGCTGCGCTCCCCACGATCACGCCGCGTCGCGACATGGAAACCCGTCCGTTATCCGCCAATGTCCCGGCTCCTCTCAACCCCGTTTCGGATGGTCCATCACATTGCGCTCCGATTGGCTACCCCGATATCGGGGACGGGCGGCGGCGAAACGGGTGGAAATCCTGGTCAACAACGCGCGTAAGCCATTTTGGTGTCGCGAAAAAATATCATGGGATAAGGGTTGTCTGGAACGGCGCGCTAACCCCCTTAACCTCCGACAAAAATGGCGCGACGCCAGCGGCGCGACGTGGTACCCATGGCCATCGCCGGTTTGACATTTCGCAAGCGCTGGCGGCTGAGAGACCTCGTGCTCCCGCTTGTCGCGTCGGAGCCTTGTGATGACCAGCCTGTCCCGCCCCACCGATCGCGACGCCGTCCGGCAAGGGCGAACCGCATGATCGCGCGCCTCGTCACCCGCTGGCTGCGACGCTGGTACTGGCGCCGGGCGGGGCGTCATTGAGCCGCCTTGCCATCCCGTCCGAGGCGGAACGGGACCGCGCGCACAGCGCCCTGATGAACGGCATCCGCGTGGTGGAAGAGCGTATCGCCCCGCTCTGGACCAGGCGTTTCTCGGACATGACCGAGGGGGGGCGGATCGTGCGGGCGCGCGTCACCGCCAACGGCTTTCGCGAACTCGACGTGCTGCTCGCCCACTGGGTCGGCCTGGTCGCGATGCGCCCGGTGCGGATGGCCGAGATCGGCGACTGGCGCGAGGCGGATCGTGACGATCCCACGATCTTCACCACCAAGGACATATTGCGCCTTGCCGCCGAATATCGCCGCATCGCGCCGCCATTGCACCGCCCGGGTGCTTGCGAACTGGCCGCCTGATCCCCATCTGGTAAGCGCTTTAGTCGCATATCGACGGTTTTCGGCGCTTTGCGGCCTTTTTCCTTCTTTCCCTGCTGTCGAGGCCCCTTGGGCCCGCCGGTCTCCGGCAGACCCGTTAACGAAGGAAATATCATGAGCCAGAACGGAACCGTCAAATTCTTTAACGCCGACAAGGGCTATGGCTTCATCACCCCGGACAATGGCGGCACCGACGCCTTCGTCCATGTGTCCGCCGTGGAGCGGGCCGGGATGATCACGCTGCAGCAGAACCAGCGCATCGGCTATGAACTCGAAGAGGATCGTCGCGGCAAGATGGCGGCGGTCAATCTCCAGCCGGTCGATTGATTGATGACGAGGGGGCGGGGTCGATCGATCCCGCCCCCTCGATCGTTTTGCCTGCCCTCATTTCTCCATCGGAAAGGCCCCGTCATGCGTGACTCCGAAATGTATCTGCAACGTGCCGCCGATTGCCGTCACCAGGCCGATGAGTCGGACCTGGCCAATGTCCGCGACCGTTGCCTGCGCGCCGAAGCGGCTTGGTCGGCGATGGCGCAACGATCGCTGCGGACCGAGGCGGCACGCGATGCGCGGGCGGTCGTCGGAGGGGCGTCGCACGCCGCCTGACCGGCGTCGGAATATGCCCCTGGAGAAGGGCTGAGACTCTTCGACATCTCTCTGCCGGTTGATACGGCACGCATCCCCGTGCACAGAAGCGGCAGGGCGCGGTCATAGCGCCGATTGGGGGAGGGGATTGCGATGCGCCGTGCAATGGGATGGGCTGTCATGGCGCTGGGGCTGGCGACGCCGGTCGCCGCGCAGAGCGACGCGGTGCCGCGCATCGTGACCAAGGCGGGGCGTCATGCCCTGATGGTCGATGGACGGCCGTTCCTGATGTTGGGGGCGCAGGTCAATAATTCCAGCAACTATGCCGCCGCCTTGCCGCAGGTCTGGCCGATGCTCGACCGCATCCACGCCAACACGATCGAAATTCCCGTCGCTTGGCAACAGATCGAGCCCGTCGAGGGGCGGTTCGATTTCTCCTTCGTCCAGACCCTGCTCGAACAGGCGCGGGCGCATGACAAGCGGGTCGTGTTGCTCTGGTTCGGGACGTGGAAGAACACCTCGCCCGGCTATACGCCCGATTGGGTCAAGCTGGACAATCGCCGCTTCCCCCGGATGAAGACGCGGGGCGGGCAGGACCATTATGCGCTGACCCCGATGGCGCGCACCACGCTGGAGGCGGACAAGCGCGCCTTCGTGCGGCTGATGACCTATCTGAAGGACCATGATCCGCAGAACACGGTGATCATGGTCCAGCCCGAAAATGAGGTCGGCAGTTATCGCAACCCGCGCGATTTCTCGGTCGCGGCGCAGGCCTTGTTCGACAAGCCGGTACCGGGCGAACTGGTCCGCAAGCTCGGCAAGAAACCAGGCCATTGGCAGGCGGTGTTCGGCGCGCAGGCGGACCGTGCCTTCAACACCTGGTACACGGCCCGCTACATCGATGAGATCGCGGCAGCGGGCAAGGCGGTGAAGCCGCTGCCCATGTACGTCAACGCCGCGCTGGCCGGGCCCTCCAACGTGCCCGATCCCGATGGCGTGGCAAGCGGCGGGCCGCAGCAGGACGTGCTCGACATATGGAAAGTCGCCGCGCCCTCGCTTGATGCCGAGGCGCCCGACATCTATGACCGGGCGAGCGGGAATGTCGGGCTGTATCTCGACGCCTATGCGCGGGCGGACAATCCGCTGCTGGTCCCCGAGATCGGCAATGCGCGCGAGTTCGCCCGCTATTTCTACGAGGCGCTGGGGCGCGGGGCGATCGGCTTCGCGCCGTTTGGCATGGATGATACCGGTTTCTTCAACTATCCGCTGGGCGCGCGGGCGCTGGATGCGGCGACGCTCGATGCCTTTGCCGGGCCTTACGGCGCGGTGGCCGGGGTGATGCGCGACTGGGCGCAGGCGGCGTTCGAGCATCCGACATGGGGCGCGGCAAGGCCCGACGATGGCGGCGACCGCGAGACGGCGATGGGCGACTGGCGCGTCCGGGCCGAGTTCGGCCAGTGGCAGTTCGGCGAGAAGAGCTGGACCTGGCTGAAGTCCGAACCCGCCCCGTGGAAGGCCGAGCCGGTCGGCGGCGTCGCGGTCATCCATTTGTCGCGCGACGAATTCCTGCTGACTGGTGACCATGTCCGCATCCGCCTCGAGCCCGCGCAGCCTGATCCGAAGGCGATGGTCGTCCGGGTCGAGGAAGGCCATTATGCCGATGGCCGCTGGGTCATGGACCGGGTGTGGAACGGCGATCAGACGGATTATGGCATCAACATCGTCGACCGGTCCGTGGTGCTGAAGGTGACGATGGGCCGCTATCGCTAAAGCGGACAGGATTGCTCACATGAATGTCCCTTCTTTTCCCTCGCCCCTCGTAGAGGGGAGAGGGTTGCGCAGACTTAGGCTTTGCGCAGCAAAGGCTTAGTCTGAGCTGGGTGAGGGGTGGAGCGGGCAAAGCGCGCGCGAGCCCTTGGGCTCGCTCGACCCCTCACCCAAGCTGCGCTAGCCAGCGGGCCGGCAAGCTCCGCTAACCCTCTCCCCAATCCAGGGGAGAGGAAAGAAGAAATAGCATGAATGTCGATCGGCCCTAAGTCATGCCCGGTAAGGTCAGCCGCATGGTGGTGCCCGGCCCGTCCTCGACCAGTTCCAGCGTCCCGCCCGCACCGACCAGCAGCGCCCGCGCGATGGGCAGGCCCAGGCCGGTGCCGCCGCTCGCCCGGCGGGAGGTGAAGAAGGGCTCGAAAATCCGTTCGCGGTCCCCCGGCGGAATGCCGCCGCCATTGTCGGCGATGGTGATCGCGACGGGCTCGCCCCGCTCGATATGGATGGTCAGCCTATCCGCTCCCGCCTGGGCCGCATTCTCGATCAGCGTCGTCAGCACCGCCTCCAGCGTCTGCGCGGTGAGGGCGATGGGGATGGCGGCGGAGGATGCGGTGACCGTGATGGTCAGGCCCGCCCGCCGATGCGCATCGGCCAGCTTTCGCGCCGTCTCCACCGCATCGCTGGCGTCATTCGCTCCCGCCCCGCCCATGTCGGCCCGCGCCAGATCGAGCAGGCGCGAGACGAGCAGGGTCAGCCGTTGCGCATCCGCATCCGCATTGGCGAGGAAACGCGCGCGCTCGGTCGCGGACATGGTGCCCCCGTGATCCTGTAGCAGTTCGATCGCGCCGCGAATGCCGGTCAGCGGCGTCTTGAACTCATGACTCACCGCATGGGCGAAATTGCGCAGATAATGCGACCGCGCCTCGATCGCCTGCGCCATGGCGGCGAAGTCGCGGTAGAGGTCCTGGATCTCGATCGCGGCGGTGGCGGGGATCGCAGGCACCGTGCCGCGCCCCGCCGCCACATCGCGGCTGGCGTCCTGCAATTCCTCGATCGGGCGGGCGATGGCGCGGGACAGCACCCCCGACAAGAGAATCAGCGTGCCGAGGATCGCCAGCACGCCGATGACGATCTTCCCCCAATCCTGATACAGCCCGACGAACAGCGACCGTGCCGAGCGCGAAAGCAGCAGCACGCCGACTACCCGGCCATCGACCCATATCGGTCGCGCATGGTGCACCCGCGTCGCCGCCGCGCGCGACAGCCAGTCGAAGCGGTAGATCGCCTTGTACCGCCCATCACGGCGCAGGACGGTGCGGGGCGTGCCGCCCAGGGCCGCCTCCACCTCCGGCAGATCGGCATAACTCCCCCGCCGCGCGGTGCCGGTGACGATCCGGCCATCCCGGTCGAGCAGGATGATCGAGGCGAGCGTCGCGGCGCGGGTGTCGGCCAGCACCGGGGCCAGCCGCATCTCCGCCTGCCGGGCATCGGGGGCGGGCGGCGGCGCAGCGACCGGGGCGGGGCGCTCGGGCAGGATCGGCGTCGCGCTGAGATCGACCGAGGTGGTGTTGGCGCCATAGGGACTGCGCGAGAGCGCCTCCCCGCGCCCGACGGCGCGCCCCGGAGCGGCGGCGGGCCAGAGCGCCCCGGCACTGGCCGCCAGCGCCGCCCCTTGCGCCACCAGTTCCGCCTCGGTCTGGCGAACCAGTGTGTTCTCATAGACCCGCAGCGCCACCGCCCCCACACCCGGCAGCGCGGCGACCAGAAAGAAACTGGCAAACAGATAGGTTCGCAACGCCAGGCGCGGCCAATGCCGCTTGCCCCAGGCCTTCAGCCGCGCGATCACGCGCCCGCGCCGGTGCAGGCCCCCAGGCGATAGCCGATGCCCGCGCGCGTCTCGATCAGGTCGCTGCCGCCCCGCTCGGCGAATTTAGCGCGCAGGTTGCGGATATGGCTGTCGACGGTGCGGTCGGTCACCGCGAAGCCGGGCCCGTGCAGCCGGTCGATGATCGCGTCGCGCCCGAACACCTTGCCCGGCATCACCGCCAGCGTGCGCAGGATCGAGAATTCGGTGACGGTCAGCGGCACGTCCGCCCCGGCCCAGCGCGCCTGCCAGCCCTCGATATCCAGGGTCAGGCACCCGTGCCGGATGACCGACCCGGCATGATCGATGCTGGGCGGATGGGCATGGGTCCGGCGCAGGATCGCCATGACCCGCGCCACGACCTCGCGCGGAGAGAAGGGCTTCACGACATAGTCGTCCGCGCCAAGCTCGATCCCCAGCACCCGGTCGATCTCGTCATCGCGCGACGACAGGAACAGGATCGGCGTGTCCCCCTCGGCCCGCAGCCGCCGACAGACCTCCAGCCCGTCCATGCGCGGCATGTTGATGTCCAGCACGACCAGATCGGGCCGTCGCGCGGCGGCCTTGACCAGCGCCGCCTCGCCATCGGACGCCTCGACCGTGTCGAGTCCCGCCTTGCCCAGCGCGAAGACCAGCAATTGGCGGATATTGGGATCGTCGTCGGCGACCAGGATCGTGCGCGGCATGGGGCACAGGATCATGACCGGGCCGCCTTCGTCAACGGGGTCGCCGCCGCTTCGGTTCTCAGCGGCTCACCGCAGGAGGTCAGGACATGCGGGGCAGGGCGTTTCCCGACCAGCGCCTGGGCCGCCGACAGCCGTCGTGCATCGCGCCAGGTCCAGCGATGCCAGTCGGCCTGCCGGTGTGCGGTTTCCGCCATGGTCAGGCCGATGAGATTGGCCGTCCGCTGGCGAAGCACCGGCCCCGCCGCGCGGCGTTCCAGCGCGATCAGCGGCAGCAGCGCGGACGGCCCCAGATACTCCAGATAGCAGAGGTCGAGATCGGCGGCGCTGCGGGCATGGGCGATGTTCCACCGCGCCGCGATGCCGCCCAGATCGCTGGCGCATCCGGCGGTCAGCACCACGCCCGCCGCCAGCGCATTGGCGTTGACCAGCCACCGCGCGGAATATCCGCACAGCATCCGCCAGCCGATCAGGATCAGCCCGACCGCGACCAGCGCCATCCAGGCGAGCGCCGCGATCCGCCATCCGGTCAGCGAATAGGCGGCGATATAATCGAGCGTCCGCAGGATGCTGGATGCGACCAGCAAGACGTTCTGGGCGACCCACAACAGGATCAGACGGCGCAGCGTCCGGCTCTCACGCGCCGCGCCATCGGGGCGCGCGGCGAGCAACACGAACCCGCCCGCCAACAGGGCGGTCACGATCAGCGGATAGGCCCCCTGATGCGCATAATCGGCCAGCGTCACGCCCTCTGGCAGCGGGGCGCCACTCCACAGAAAGGCGATGTCGAGCGCGTTCTGGATCGCGAAGATCAGATTGAACGCCGCCAGCGACAGGATCAGCGTGCCGTGCGCGAGGTGCGGCATCGCGGCGGCGTCCCACTGCAAAACTCCGGTCTTCAGCAGCGTGCGACGCGGCCGCAGGCTGGACCAGACCAGAATGAGGAAGCAACCCGAGAAGATGAGCCGGTGCAGCAGGGTCGACAGATCGGGAAAGCGGATCGCGGCAAAGGCGTTGGCGATCACCGGATTGGCCTGTGCGAACAGGGTCAGGAACACCGCGCTGCCGATCATCGGCACGACCAGCACCGCCGCCATCTTGACGATCCGGCGGTGATCGCGCCGTCCCTCCGCCCGCGCCAGTCGCCGGGCGTCGCGAAGCGGTGCGACAATGCCCAGAACACCGTGGGCGAACAGCCGCCCGGCCCATCGGATCGCGTCGTCGAACCGTCGCAGCGGCAATAAGGTCGCCGAGCCGATGGCGATCAGGAACAGCAACATCTTGAGCGGCCCCGGATCGTCGACCAGCATCACCCCGAACAGCGTCGCCATCGCCAGCGCGACCCGGGCCGCCCGGCTGGCGCGGACATCCGCGCGGGTCAGCGTCAGGATCGCGCTCCACGCGAGCGCGAAGCCGCCCAGCGTCCAGCCGGGCTTCTCTCCATAGAAGAACAGATGCGCCAACCCGATCAGCGCGCCCGCGCCGATCAGCTTGACGTGGAAGCCATGGTGCCTGGACATATATGCGGTCATGCCGATCTCCCTCGATGGCAGCCTTGTGCCGGTCGGCCATCGAGACGGGGCGGTCGGCGCGGCGATGATCCTGTCCGCATCCCGTGCAGAAACGGTGCAGGGGCACGGCGGGATCACGACGGCGGATGTGCCGATAATTCGCTTTGCAGCGCTGCATCAACATCTTAGCCTCCATGCCTCACGCCATCCGACACGGGAGTATCCATGCAGCGTCGCCAGTTCCTCGCCTCCGCCAGCCTTGCCACCGTCGCCGCCGCCTTGCCGGGAATGGCGCGCGCGGCGGAGGGACCGCGCGATGGGGAATTGCGCGCGATGCTGGACCGCTTCTTCTACGCCCGGCTGGAGGACAGCCCGGAACAGGCGACCTCGCTGGGGCTCGACACCGGGACGCGCGCATCTTTGAAGAGCAGGCTGGGCGACGCCTCCCGCGCGGGCGAGGCGCGGCAATTCGCCCGCGCCAGGCAGGAACGGGCGGCGCTGCGCACCATTCCCCGCGCCTCGCTGGGACCGGCGGCGCGGCTGGACTATGACATCGTCGCCTATGGCCTGGACCGGGTGATCGCGGGCGAGCGCTTCGCCTATGGATCGAGCGCGGGCCGTTATGCCCCTTATGTGCTCAGTCAGTTGTCGGGTGCCTATCGCGACGTGCCGGACTTTCTGTCCAGCCAGCACCGGGTGACCAATGCGGCCGATGCCGACGCCTATGTCGCGCGGGTCGAGGCCTTCGCGAATGCGATCGATGCCGAGACGGCGCGGCAGCGCGAGGATGCGGGGCGGGGCGTCTTCGCCCCCGACTATATCCTCGATACGACGCTGAAGCAGTTGGCGGCGGTGCGCGACAAGGCGCCGGAGGCGACCGGCCCCGCCATGGACCTGGCGGCCAAGCTGAAGGCCGCGCAACTGCCGCCCGAGCGTGCCGCCACCGTCGCGCGGCTGATGGGCGAGCGGGTCTTTCCCGCGCTCGACCGCCAGCGGACGCTGGTCACCGAACTCCGCGCCAAGGCGGTGCACGATGCGGGCGTCTGGCGCTTGCCCGACGGCGCGGCCTATTACACCGCCGCTGCCGCCGCCGCGACGACCACCAATATGGCGGGCGATGAAATCCACCGGCTGGGGCTGGCGCAGGTCGCCGAGATCGGCGCGCGGCTCGACGGGCTCTTGAAGGCGCAGGGGCTGACCCAAGGCAGCGTCGGCGAGCGGCTGGTCGCGCTCAACAAGCGGCCCGATCAGCTATATCCCAACACCGATCCGGGCCGCGAGGCTCTGCTGGAGCAACTTCGTACGCAGGTCGCGGCGATGAATCGCCGCCTGCCCGAACAATTCGCAGTGCTGCCCAAGGCCCCCGTCGAAATCCGCCGGGTGCCGGAGGCGATCCAGGCGGGCGCGCCGGGCGGCTATTACCAGTCCGCCTCGCTCGACGGATCGCGTCCCGCTATCTACTTCATCAACCTGCGCGACACGTTCGACCGGCCCAAATTCGGGCTGGCGACGCTGACCTATCATGAGGCGGTGCCCGGTCATCATCTTCAGGTCATGTCGGCGCTGGAGAGCCAGGATATTCCGCTGATCCGCCGCCGGGGCTTTTATTCCGGTTATTCCGAAGGATGGGCGCTCTATTCCGAACAGCTCGCCGACGAGATGGGGATGTATGAGGGCAATCCGCTGGGGCAGATCGGCTATCTGCAATCGCTGTTGTTCCGCGCGACCCGGCTGGTGGTCGATTCGGGGATGCATGCCAAGCGCTGGAGCCGCGAGAAGGCGACCGACTATCTGATCGCTACCACCGGCATCGCACGCGGACGCAGCCAGGGGGAGATCGATCGCTATACGGTCTGGCCCGGACAGGCTTGCAGCTACAAGATCGGACACACCGTCTGGACCCGCCTGCGCGACGCCGCAAAGGCCAAGGCGGGGGCGGGGTGGGACCCCAAGCGGTTCCACGAGGTACTGACGTTGGGCGCGATGCCGCTCGACGTGCTGGAGCGGGTGGTGCGGGAGCGGATGGCGTAAGGCTTGGCCAATCGGCCTGGTCGCGGATAGGGTCGTCGCGGAGGACAATGATGATGACCAAGCCGCGCCCGTATCTTGCCGCCCTGACGCTGTTGCTCGTCGCCCTTCCTATCGGTGGTGGTGCGGCGAACGCGGCGGACGGGCCATCGCGCGACCTGGGCGACTGGACGCTGGCGCCGAGCGAGGACGGGCAGGGGTGTTTCCTGACCCGCGTCTACAAACGGCCGGGCGATACCACGCTGTTGCTCGGGTTGGACCGGGACGGGTCCAATCATCTGACGGTGCTGAACGACAATTGGTCGATCAAGCCCAAGGAGCGGCTGGCGCTCGACTTCCGGCTGACGAGTGGCGGGTATCCCAAGCATTTCGCGGTCGGCCTCAACTCGGACGGAAAGCCGGGCTTCGTGACCAGCTTCGAAAAGGCCTTTCCGACCTATCTCGCCCGGTCGCAGCGGCTGGATATCGCGCGGGGCGACGTACCCGTCGAACGGCTGGCGATGGACGGCAGCGGCGCGGCGATCGCGGCGCTGCGCGATTGCGTCGCCGCCCGAAAGAGCGCACAGAAGAAGCCTCCCAAGGAAGACAGGGGTAATGACGGCATCCCGCGCGACCCCTTCGCCAAGCAGTCGGATCGCAGGCGCTGAATTCTGAACCAAGACTTAACAGGGCGAGTTGTTTGGCAAGTCTTGGCGATTATTGTGAAGTAAACGCTTGGCCGAAAAACCGGCACGGTCGAACAGAATTAGATTGTCGAACTTTTTCCGCTCAGCTTCGTTGTTGCGGTTGGTTAACGACTGAAAGAACTGTTATGTCTGCTTTTGCCTCCAAATCCCTTCTCGCGGTGGTGACCCTGGCTGGCGCTGTCGGCCTTAGCGGTTGCGCCACCAAGTCCTTTGTCCGCGAACAGATCGCTCCGGTCAGCCAACGCGTGGATTCGCTGGAGCAGCGGCTCCAGCAGACCGACGGCACCGCCAAGGCGGCGCTGGCGGAGGCGCAGGCCGCTTCGGGTCAGGCCCAGGCCAATGGCCAGCGGCTGGATCAGCTCGGCGGTCGCGTCGACGGTGTCGAACAGCGCCTGACCGTGCAGGAACAGAAGCCCGCACGGCGTCCCCGCCATTGATCACGGCGCCATTGATCGACTGCGCATCGATCCGATAAATTGAAGCCCCTTACCTGTGCCGGTCTTCCCTTCGCGGAGGACCGGCCATTTTTGTCGAGTCCCTCTTGCCGATGATTCCAATATTGGCGCCGCTGATCGGTCTTGCCCTGGCCACTCCGGCCGTGACCGATGTCCGCCGCCCCAAGGAGGTCCGCGCTGCGCCCGCCAAGACGGCACGAAAGGCCCCGCCCCCCAAGGCGGATGCCGCGCCTCCGATCCTCCCTTCGCCGGATGTCCAGCGGGTGATGTCCTGGGTCAGCGGTTCCGGCGACAATCGCGGCTTGCCCTGGGCGGTCGTCGACAAGGCCCATGCCGCGCTGTTCCTCTTCGCGCCCGATGGCAAGCCGCTGGCCGCCGTGCCGGTGCTGATCGGGATCGCGCCGGGTGACGAGGCGAGCCCCGGCGTCGGGACCAAGACGCTGGCCGCGCTCGGCCCCGCGGAAAAGACCACGCCCGCCGGGCGCTATCTCGCGAAGTTCGGATTGCCGGTCGCGGGCGAGCGGGTGCTGTGGGTCGATTATGCGACCTCGGTGGCGCTGCATCCGATCCCCAAGGATGCCGGAGCGAAGGAGAAGCGGCGCGAACGGATGCTCTCCCCCACGCCCGACGACAACCGTATCACCTTCGGCTGCATCAACGTGCCCCAGGCCTTCTACGCCAAGCAGTTGCGCCCGACGTTCCGGAAAAAGGGCGGCTATGTCTATATCCTGCCCGACACCAAGTCGCTGGAGGATGTGTTCCCCCGCCTGCGGGCATTGCCGGCGCTTTGACCTTTTGTTGTCCGGGTGGGGTCGATTGACGGTGGCAAACCGGCCGCCGTCGTCCGGCAGCACCTCCGCCGGTTAAAAATTGCTTCGCGTCAATGACGGCTCGGTGAAGAGTTGCAATCGACACCCGTGATTAGCTGGGATAAGCCGGTTAGATGGCAGACATTCCTCAGACCCCGCTGCTCGACACGGTCCATACCCCCGACGATCTGCGTCGGCTGGCTCCCGAACAGTTGCGGCAACTCGCCGACGAATTGCGGACCGAGACGATCTCGGCGGTCGGCACCACCGGCGGCCATCTCGGTTCCGGCTTGGGCGTGGTCGAGCTGACGGTCGCGATCCATTATGTCTTCAATACCCCGGACGACCGGCTGATCTGGGACGTCGGCCATCAATGCTATCCGCACAAGATCCTGACCGGGCGGCGCGACCGGATCCGCACCATCCGCCAGGGTGGCGGCCTGTCGGGCTTCACCAAGCGGACCGAGAGCGAATACGACCCCTTCGGCGCGGCGCATAGCTCGACCTCGATCTCGGCGGCTCTGGGCTTTGCGGTCGCCAACAAGCTGGCGGGTACGCCGGGCAAGGGCATCGCGGTGATCGGCGACGGCGCGATGTCGGCGGGCATGGCCTATGAGGCGATGAACAATGCCGAGCAGGCGGGCAACCGCCTGATCGTCATCCTGAACGACAACGACATGTCGATCGCCCCGCCGGTGGGCGGCCTGTCGGCCTATCTGTCGCGCATGGTGTCGAGCCGCGAATTCCTGGGCGTGCGCGACGTGCTCAAGAAGCTGGCCAAGCGCTTCCCGCGCCCGATCCAGAAGGCGGCGCGCAAGACCGACGAGTTCGCGCGCGGCATGACCATGGGCGGGACCTTGTTCGAGGAACTGGGCTTTTATTATGTCGGCCCGATCGACGGTCACAATCTCGACCACCTGATCCCGGTGCTGGAAAATGTCCGCGACGCCGAGGAAGGCCCGATCCTGATCCATGTCGTCACCAAGAAGGGCAAGGGCTATGCCCCGGCCGAGGCGGCGGCGGACAAATATCACGGCGTCCAGAAGTTCGACGTCATCACCGGCGCGCAGGCCAAGGCCCCGCCGGGACCGCCCGCCTATCAGAACGTCTTTGGTGAAGCGCTGGCCCGCGAGGCGGAGAGTGATCCGCGCATCTGTGCGATCACCGCGGCCATGCCGTCGGGCACCGGGCTGGACAAGTTCGCGGTGACCTATCCCGACCGCTTCTTCGACGTGGGCATCGCCGAGCAGCATGCCGTGACCTTCGCGGCCGGTCTGGCGGCGCAGGGGATGCGGCCCTTCTGCGCCATCTATTCGACCTTCCTCCAGCGCGCCTATGACCAGGTGGTCCATGACGTCGCGATCCAGAATCTGCCGGTCCGCTTCGCGATCGACCGCGCCGGGCTGGTCGGGGCGGACGGTGCGACCCATGCCGGGTCGTTCGACGTCACCTATCTGGCCAGCCTGCCCAATATGGTGGTGATGGCCGCCGCCGACGAGGCGGAGCTGGTCCATATGGTCCATACCTGCGTCAACCACGACACGGGGCCGATCGCGGTCCGTTACCCGCGCGGCAACGGCGTCGGCGTGGCGCTGCCCGAGACGCCCGAATTGCTGGAGATCGGCAAGGGGCGCGTGGTACGCGAAGGCAAGAAGGTGGCGATCCTCTCGCTCGGCACCCGCCTGGCCGAAGCGCTGCGCGCCGCCGATACGCTGGAGGCCAAGGGGCTGTCGACCTCGGTCGTCGACCTGCGCTTCGCCAAGCCGCTCGACGAGGCGCTGATCCGCAGGATGCTGACCACCCATGAGGTGGCGGTGACGATCGAGGAGAATGCGATCGGCGGCCTCGGCGCGCATGTGCTGACCATGGCGTCGGACGAGGGGCTGATCGACGGCGGGTTGAAGCTGCGCACGATGCGTCTGCCCGACGTTTTCCAGGATCAGGACAAGCCCGAGGTGCAATATGCCCAGGCCGGACTGGACGCCGATGCGATCGTCGAGACGGTGCTGAAGGCGCTGCGCCACAACAGCGCCAACGTACCCGAAGGCGCGCGGGCGTGATCCGGGGCTGGACCGCCGTCATCGTCTTCACGACGCTGGCGGTGGTCATGATGATCGGAGTGAATGTCCGCATGTGGCGGCGGATGAAGGCCACCACGGCGGCGGCGAAGGCGGAGGCGGCGCGACATGAGGTCGAGGCGGCTCCATCGGAAGAGAGCACAGACCTCCGTTCAGCCTGAGCGAAGTCGAAGGCCAAGGCAAACCCTGTGCCTTCAATTCCACCCCGACAAAGCCGAGATGGTGTACTTCGCGGATGGCGGGGCGTAGCCTTCGACTTCGCTCAAGCTGAACGGAGGAGGGGGAGGGGGCGTCTCACCTCCGTCCGCCCAACCACCGTTCGCGCTGAGCGAAGTCGAAGCGCATGCCCGACCATCGGGCCATGCTTATCGCCCCAGATAATGCGCCTGCGCCGCGTCCGTCGCATTGACCGCCAGCACGGCGCGGGCGTCGCTGGGCGATAACGGCCCCGAAGGCGTGGGACGGTCCATTCCGCTCGCCGCGATCACCCGGTCGAGCAGTTCCTGCCCTTCCTGCCACCAGCCCAGACCGCTGGCCGCATTGATATGCCCCTGATGCCCGGCATCGACGAAATGGCTACCCCAATCGACCGCCAGGCTGTGCGCGCGCTCGATCGAGATCCAGGGATCGTCCTGGCTCGCGACCAGGATCGAGGGGAAGGGCAGCGGCGTGCGGGGCGACGGCGCGAAGCCCTTCAATGCGTCCGGTGCATCCGCCCGGTCGACATCGGCGGGCGCGACCAGCAATGCGCCCGCGACCGGCCAGCCATAGGGTTGCGGTGACAACTCCGCCCACCAGGCGACGGCCAGACAGCCCAGCGAATGCGCCGCCAGGATCACCGGCGCCTGCGCTTGGCGGATCGCCTGGTCCAGCCGCGTGACCCAGGCATTGCGGTGCGGCGTCGACCACATGCCCAGTTCGACCCGGATCGTGTCGGGTCGCGCCTCTTCCCACAGGCTCTGCCAGTGCGAGCGGCCCGAGCCGCCCAGCCCGGGTACGGTGAGGACCGTCGGCTTGCGGGCCTCATAGGATGCGAACGAACCCATATGGCGTCTCCTCGATTCCGGGTCGGGTCGACTCCCGATCCATGCGGTCAATTTATTCCTACTAAAAAGATAGGCAATAGCGTTCGAGCCCAGTGGATCGTGGCTTGCGACGGGCCGAGGCGGGGGGTAGGGCGGGGCATGGCCAAGCTGCGTGTCGACCAGATGCTCGTGGACCGCGGACTCGTGGAATCCCGTTCGCGCGCGCAGGCACTGGTGATGGCGGGCCTCGTCTTTTCGGGCGAGACGAAGATCGCCAAGCCCGGACAGCAACTGGCCGAGGATGCCGCGCTCGACGTGCGCGGGCGCGACCATCCCTGGGTGTCGCGCGGCGGCATCAAGCTGGCCCACGGCCTGGAGCATTGCGGTTGGGACGTGACCGATGCGGTGGCCATCGATGTCGGCAGTTCGACCGGGGGCTTTACCGACGTGCTGCTGCAAAAGGGGGCGGCGCGGGTCTATGCGGTCGATAGCGGTACCAACCAGCTTGCCTGGTCACTGCGGCAGGACCCGCGCGTCATCGTCCATGAACAGACGAGCGCCCGCATCCTGACCGAGGCGCATATCCCCGAGCCCGTCGACATGATCGTCTGCGACGCCAGTTTCATCGGGCTTGCCAAGGTGCTGGAGCGCCCGCTGAGCTTCGCCGCCCCGGACGCGCGGTTGCTCGCGCTCATCAAGCCGCAGTTCGAGGCGGGGCGTGAGGAGGTCGGCAAGGGCGGGGTGGTCCGCGATCCCGCCGTCCACGCCCGCGTCTGCGATCAAGTCGTCGCCTGGCTGACCGAGGCAGGATGGCAGGTCGCGGGCGTGACCCGAAGTCCCATCACAGGACCCGAGGGAAATATCGAGTTTCTGATCGCCGCATCCCGAAACCGAACGGCTCGGCCCATATAAAATTCACCTTATGCGTTTACTGTCTGTGGCTGGTGCGGCACACCCACGGGCATCATGGCGAAAGAGGGTCAATTGGGTACGATCGCGTCGAAGGGTCAGTTGCGGATGTCCTTCCTGCGCTGGGCGGTCGTCATCGTACCCCTTGTTCTGCTGCTCGGTTTCGCGTCGGGGCGCTCGGTGCCCGCCGGCAGCGAGAATGGCTGGTATATGGCGCTTACCAAGCCCGAGCTGACCCCGCCCGGCTGGGTGTTCCCGGTGGCGTGGACGACGCTCTATATCCTGATCGGTCTGGCGCTGGCGATGATCGTCCATGCGCGGGGCGCCCGGGGGCGGGGTGTCGCCATCGGCCTGTTCGTGGCCCAGTTCGCGCTGAACCTGGCCTGGACCCCGCTGTTTTTCGGCGCGCACAAGGTCGGTACGGCGCTGGTCGTGCTGATCGCGATCCTGCTGCTGTCGATCGTCACCACCGTCGCTTTCGCGCGGATTCGGCGCGGAGCGGCGTGGTTGATGCTGCCCTATCTGGTGTGGCTGTCCTTCGCCGGGGTGCTCAACTGGCGGATCGGCCAGCTCAATCCCGATGCGGAAAGGCTTGTGCCGAGCGCCCAGACCTCCCAAATGCTGTGAAACGAATTTTGGGAATTTGATCATGCAGGCCGATAACAAGCTGTTCGACGATTTCGCCAAGGTGATGAACGGCCTGGCCGGTACCGTCGCCGGCATGGGCCGCGAGGCCGAGGCGAGCGCCCGTTCGCGTGCGCGTGAGTGGATCGGCGGACTGGATTTCGTCAGCCGCGAGGAGTTCGAGGTCGCCAAGGCGATGGCGGTCGCCGCACGTGACGAGGTCGATGCGCTGAAGGCGCGCCTGGATGCGCTGGAGGCGCGGCTGGGTGGTTCGGCGACGGCGACGACCAGGGTCGAATCCTGACTTCCCTAAGTCGTTCCGATCGCTGGTCCGGCGCGGGTCGCCGGATAGCTATCCACAGATTTCGGCATCCGGCTGCTTGCAGCTTGGCCGCGCGCGGTGCAACCTGCGGCGGTCTGGGTTTGTTCGCAAGGGCCTCTGATGCTTGAATCGACCGATCATGAAGCCGATGATTCGGCCCCCATCGATATGCTGGAGGCGTATTTCGCCGCCCATGGGTGGGAGCATGAGCGTCATGACGAGGAAATCGTCGCGACCGTCAAGGGCAGCTGGGCCAGCTACGAACTCCGCGCGCTATGGCGGGATGATGACAGCGTCCTGCAATTCCTGGCTTTTCCCGACATCAAGGTGACCGAGGATCGCCGCGCCAGCATCTATGAGGCTCTGGCGATGGTCAACGAACAGCTGTGGATCGGCCATTTCGAGCTGTGGTCGAACAGCGGGATCCTGCTCTATCGCCACGCCGCGATGGTCGATGGCGGGGAGGACGGCACCATCTCGCTCTCGGCGACCGAATTGCTGGTCGAATCGGCGATCGAGGAGTGCGAGCGCTTCTATCCGGTGTTCCAGTTCGTCCTGTGGGGCGGCAAGACCCCGCGCGAGGCACTGGCCGCCGCGTTGATCGAGACGCAGGGCGAGGCCTGAGGGGCCGGGTGTGAGCTTTCCTGACGGTCCTATCTGGCTGATCGGCTGCGGCAACATGGCCGGGGCGATGCTGCGGCGCTGGTTGTCCTCCGGGTTGGACCCTCGACAGGTTACCGTCATCACCCGCAGCGGGCGCGGCGCGCCGGAGGGCGTTCGCTCGCTGACCGCGCTGCCCATCGATGATACACCCGCGATCCTGATGCCGGGGTTCAAGCCGCAGCAGCTGGACGATATTGCCCCGACCTTGGCGCATCTGCGGCCCGCCTTGCTTCTCTCCATCCTGGCGGGGGTGGAGGAGCAGGCCTTGGCGTCGCGTATACCCGCCGATTCGGTGGTGCGGATGATGCCCAACCTGCCCGTCGCGATCGGGCAGGGGGTGACGGCGCTTTATACGAGCTCGACCGATCCGGCGGTCCGTGCGGCGGCGGAAGCGCTCGCGACGCCGCTGGGGATCGCGCCTTGGGTCGAGGACGAGGCGCGGTTCGATGCCGTCACGGCGCTGGCGGGCTGCGGTCCGGCCTTTGTCTTCCGCTTCATTGATGCGCTGGCGCAGGCCGGAGCGGCTTTGGGCCTCGCCCCCGAACTGGCGCAGCGATTGGCGCTCGCAACGGTCGACGGGGCAGGGGCGATGGCCATGGCCTCCGACGCATCGGCCGCCACGCTGGCCGACCGTGTGGCGAGCCCCGGCGGCTCGACCCGCGCTGGGTTGAATGTGCTGGACGCCGACGACGCACTGTTGCGTCTGATGGCCGAGACGCTGGCCGCTTCGGAGCGGCGCAATCGCGAGATGGCCGCCGCCGCTCGGGGCTGAGGAGGTGTTTCGCGCAGAGGGCGCAGAGGGCGCAGAGGTTTGGCGCTTGGGAGGAGACGTAGTCTCTCCCCCTGTCGCCTTTGCGTGATTCTAGAGCGGGATGACATCAGGTTGATTCATCCCTCCCCTGAAGGGGAGGGACTCGGCTAGGGTCGGCTCCGTGTCATTCGGCTCTAGCACGAAAGCAGCTCTGGCCTTCCGTCACGCCGCCGCGAAATCAGCCGTCGTTGGTCCGCAGGTCCTCGATCCGGGCGCGTTCCTGCTCGGGGATGAACCCCTCCAGCACGGTCCAGAACCCCGTCACCGCCTGCTGTCCGGCCCGCGCATAGGCCTTGGACAGCTTTTCGCGCAGCGCGTCGAACAATTCCGCTTCCATCTTCGCACCGGCGGGCGTCAGGCGCAGCAGCCTCTGCCGCCGATCGCGATCGCCCGGCCGCGTCTCGATCAGGTCGCGGCTCGCCAGTTCGTTGAGCACGCGGCCCAGCGACTGTTTGGTGATCGCGAGCAGCGACAGCAACTCGCTGACCGTCATGTCGGGCTTGCGAGCCATGAAGTACAGGGCGCGGTGATGGGCACGGCCCAACCCCTGCGCGGCGAGACCGCGGTCGATGGATCGCACGAGGTGGCTATTGCCGAAATACAGCAATTCCATGCCCCTGCGGAGTTCGGGCTCGCGGAGAAATTGTGCCGACGCGGACTGGTTAGAGGCAGCCATGTTGACCCGTCTAGACACAGGGCCTAGGCCACGGCAACCCAAAACAGAGAGATGATCATGGACGCGGCACAATCCCTTACGTTTCGGTTCGATCCTTGCGCGACTCCGGTTGCGGCGAGCGAGCGGGCGGCGCGTCTGGTCGATCCGGGCTTTGGTCGCGTCTTCACCGATCACATGGCGCTGATCCGCTATAGCGACGACAAGGGTTGGCATGATGCGCAGATCACCGCGCGGGCACCGCTTAGTGTCGATCCGGCGGCCTCGGTCCTGCATTATGCGCAGGAAATCTTCGAGGGGATGAAGGCCTATCGCCTCGCCGATGGCGGCACTGCGCTGTTCCGGCCCGAGGCGAATGCGCGGCGTTTCCAGGATTCGGCGCGTCGGATGGCGATGCCCGAACTGCCCGAGGATCTGTTCCTGGAATCGGTCGAGCGACTGGTCGAGATCGAGCGGAACTGGATTCCCGAACAGGATGGCGGTGCGCTCTATCTGCGCCCCTTCATGTTCGCGAGCGAGGTGTTCCTGGGCGTGAAGCCGTCCGCGGAATATCTCTACATGGTCATCGCGTCTTCGGTCGGCGCCTATTTCAAGGGCGGGGCGCCCGCCGTGTCGATCTGGGTCAGCCAGGGCTATACCCGGGCGGCGCCGGGCGGCACCGGTGCGGCCAAGTGCGGCGGAAATTACGCCGCCAGCCTGCTCGCCCAGAAGGAAGCGATCGCGAACGGTTGCGATCAGGTGGTCTTCCTGGACGCGGTCGAGCGCCGCTGGGTCGAGGAACTGGGCGGCATGAACGTCTTCTTCGTGTTCGACGACGGTTCGCTGGTGACGCCGCCGCTGACCGGCACGATCCTGCCCGGTATCACCCGCGATTCGATCCTGACCATCGCACGTGCCCAAGGCCTGACGGTGCGCGAGGAGCCCTATGCCATCGACCAGTGGCGCGCCGACGCCGCCAGCGGCCGCCTGGTCGAAGCCTTCGCCTGCGGCACGGCGGCGGTGGTCACCCCGATCGGCAGCGTCGCGGAGCCGGCGGGCCGCTTCACCATCGGCAGCGGCGGGCCCGGCCAGCTGACCACGGCACTGCGCGAACAACTGGTCGCGATCCAGCGCGGCCAGGCCCCCGACCCACATGGCTGGATGCGCCGCCTAGGCTGAAGAATTGACTGAATAGGGCTTTTCAAGAGCGGCGCGCCGGTTATAAGCGCGCCTCTCCACTGGGGCGTCGCCAAGCGGTAAGGCAACGGTTTTTGGTACCGTCATACGCAGGTTCGAATCCTGCCGCCCCAGCCATGTTTCCATCTAAGTCATTGTTTTAACGGCAGAAAAT
>Ga0308171_1000611_pt1 | contig 68474 bp, 75 predicted proteins | sample PhyGR1_FD_202135 | JGI IMG/M metagenome (GOLD analysis project Ga0308171, IMG submission 202135) | Phyllosphere microbial communities from UC Gill Tract Community Farm, Albany, California, United States - DLSLSG.R1 | ecosystem: Host-associated > Plants > Phyllosphere > Unclassified | place: USA...
AGGGGAACCACGGAGTGGTGGAGGGGGAGACTCCGCCATCTGCCATTCGTGCACAAACCCGGACAGGGCGCCGCCGCCCCCTCCGTCTCGTCCGCTGCGCGTCCGATCCACCTCCCCATGAAATGGGGAGGAAAGGGTCTTACCCCCTGACCGCGATCACCGACTTGGTCAGGCCCAGCACCACCTCGTCGTGGTGGGCGGCGTCGGGAAACAGGAAGCGGAACTGGGTCTTGTCCAGCAGGCGGGCGTGCTGGACGTCGCGCATGGCGGCCCCGATGTCGGGGGCCTTCTGCGAGAAGCCGTGGGCCTTGCGCATCAGGGCGCGCGCCCGGCTCTGCTCGCTGCGCCAGTGGAAGAAGGGCGCCGAGAAGTGGGGCTCGATCGGGAACCAGAAATAGGGCGTCTGGACGTAGTAGCGCGGGGCCAGCCGGCGCGCCTCGGCGGCGAAGGCCTCCATCCGCACCCAGTCGCCGACATGCTCGACGACCGAGTTGGAGTGGACCAGGTCGAAGCTGTTGTCCGGATATTGCGGCAGCGAGCAGGCGTCGCCGTCGACATTGTCGAACAGGGTCGCGTCCACCGCGTCGAAACCGCCGGGATTGACCAGGGTGATGCGGACCTTCTTGGCGTCCAGAAACTCGCGCGGGAACAGGTTCCAGTATTCCGGCTCGCCGCCCAGGTCGATGATCCGCACCGCGCCCTTCTCGGCGTGGATGGCCTCGATCAGGGCCGTGACGCGTCTGGCTCGGGCGCGGCGAAAGCGCGACACCAGCGAGTTGGGGTCAGAGTTGTCCTGAAGGGCGTGGATCAGTTTCATCACGCCGTTAGATCAGGGGGGGCGTTGCGTTCCGGTAAATCAGCGCCGGAACGTCTTTCCTCCCCATTTCATGGGGAGGGGGACCACGAAGTGGTGGAGGGGGCGGCGCGACGCCTGTCCATCGGCGCTCATTCGGAAAAGGTGGCGTCGCCCCCTCCGTCTCGGTCGCTTCGCGCCCGATCCACCTCCCCATGAAATGGGGAGGAAAGAGGTGGTGTCAGCCCCGGAACGCCGCCTCCAGCGCCGCCGCCAGGGGCTTGGGGCGGCCCAGCGTATCGAACAGCAGGGGTTGATCGCGGCCGTCGTCCTCGCCCCCGCGCCGCAGCCAGCTGTCGGTGTCGCGAAGGCCCCAGACGGTGAAGGCGAAGCGCTGGGCCGGGGGCAGGGCCATGAAGGCCTCGGCCAGTTCGACCACGCGGGCCTTCTGCTGCTCCAGCTTCTGATCGCGGGACCGGGTGTCGAGGCGCCGCCCGTTGCGGAGCGAGGCGTCCAGTTCGGAGACGTGGATCGGCAGGCCGAAGGCGGCCAGCTCGCGCATGAAGGCGGCAGTCTGACCGGCGGGAATCTCGATGTCGAGGTGGGACTGGGTGCCCAGGCCGCCGATGGGCGCCCCGGCCTTCAGCAGACGCTCGACGGTGAGCAGGAAGGTCGCGCCCTTCTTCGGATTGTTCTCGAGATTATAGTCGTTGATGAACAGGACCGCGTCCGGATCCGCCAGCCTGGCCTGTTCAAAGGCGCGGATCATGTAGCCGTCCTGGCCCAGACGCTGGCTCCACAGGCAGTCGCGCAGGCCCTCGCCGTCATCCTTCACCGGCTCGTTGACCACGTCCCAGCCGACGGCCTGTCCGCGATAGCGCCCGGCGACCGTGGCGATCCAGCGGTCGTAGTCGGCCTCGAACCGGGCCTGATCCAGGTCGTGGAAATGCGGGTGGTCCTGGGCGTACCAGATCAGGGTGGTGCCATAGAGCCGCAAGGCATTGTCGCGGGCGAAGGCGGCGATGCGGTCGGCGGCCGAGAAGTCATAGCCCCCGTCCGCCGTCAGGATACGCTCCATCTTCATCTCCCACTCGGGGGTCAGCTGATTGAAGTGGGTGCGGACGAGGTCGACCCATTGGGGGTCGTCGAACTGTCCCGTCATGGCGCTGAGGCCGACGGGGAAGGGGGCGGTCGATTTCAGCGGGGCGATGGTCGGCGGCGGCGCGGGCGGCTCGGCGGAGCCGCAGGCGGCCAGGGCGACAGGCGCGGCGAGGATGAGACGGCGGTTGATCGTCACGCCTCTACCTCCCCGGAACGGGGAGGGTGGTCGCGGAGCGACCGGGTGGGGAGGGCGAGGTGATGCTGGGCGCGGCGTTTGATTTGCCGAAGCGCCCCCACCCGTCTGCCGCTGCGCGTCAGCCACCCTCCCCGGAACGGGGAGGGAGAGGCGTAGTGACTACCCCTCCGCACGGCGCCTCAGGCCCATTTCGTCGAAGGCGGCGGTTTCGCGTTTGGCGGCGGCCAGCAGCTTGCTGAGGCGGGTGGCCTCGGCGACGTGCTCGAACTTCTTCAGCTCCTCGAAGGCGCTGGTCAGGGCGTCGCGGGCGCCTTCTTCTTCAGCCCCGACAGCGACGACCTGCCCTTCCGCGTCGGCGCGCTTCATGGCCCAGCCCTTGAGGTAGGCTTGCAGCATCATGCCCGAGGACGGGTCCAGACGGGCGTTCTGACGCTCGATCTCGACCTCGGCGTCCAGAACGGCGACGCGCATCTCGGCCTCGGCCTTGCGGGCGGCGACCTCGGCCAGGCGCTTCTGCAGCGTCTCGACTTCGTAGTTGGAAATGCGGATCAGGGATTGAGCCCAGGCGGTCATGTGGCGTTCTTCCAGATCACGGTTGCACCATTCCTTGGTTCAGAATGGTTTCCAGACGGTCAAAGCTTTCGCTCAAACTGGTGTGGTCGTCCTTGTCCTGGCCGAGGAAGTCCTCAAGCGCGGGGTTCAGGGCGATGGCGCGGTCGACGATGGGGTCGGCCCCGGTGCGATAGGCGCCGATCTTGATCAGCTCTTCCATGTTGGCGTAGGCCGAAAGGCACTGACGGGCGCGGCGGTTCAGCTCGCGCTCGGGCGGCGTCTGACAGCCGGGCAGGGTCCGGCTGACCGACTTCAGCACGTCGATGGCGGGGAAGCGGCCGCGCTCGGCGATCTTGCGGTCCATGACGATGTGGCCGTCCAGAATACCGCGCACGGCGTCGGCGATGGGCTCGTCATGGTCGCCGCCGTCCACCAGGACGGTGAACAGGGCGGTGATGGGCCCGGCCTCGGTGCCGTCGGGGCGGATCGGGCCGGGCCCGGCGCGCTCCAGCAGCTTGGGCAGTTCGGTGAAGACGGTGGGGGTGTAGCCCTTGGTCGTCGGCGGCTCGCCCGCCGCCAGACCGATCTCGCGCTGGGCCATGGCGAAGCGGGTGACCGAGTCCATCAGGCACAGGACCTCCAGCCCCTGATCGCGCAGGTATTCCGAGATGGCCAGGGTCATATAGGCCGACTGGCGCCGTTTCAGCGCCGGTTCGTCCGAGGTGGCGACGACGACGATGGCGCGCTTCAGCCCCTCTTCGCCCAGGGTCTCCTCGATGAACTCGCGGACCTCGCGGCCCCGCTCGCCGATCAGGCCGACGACCACGACGTCGCAGGTGGCCTGCTTGGCCAGCATGGACAGCAGCACCGACTTGCCGACGCCCGAGCCGGCGAAGATGCCGAGACGCTGCCCCCGGCAGGTGGTGGTGAAGACGTCCATCGAGCGCACGCCCAGGTCCAGCCGCTCGCCGACCCGGCCGCGCGAATGCGCCGGCGGCGGCGAGGCGCGCAAGGGATAGGGGACGGCGCCCTGCGGCAAGGCTCCCAGCCCGTCGATGGGCAGGCCGAAGGCGTCGATGATGCGGCCCAGCCAGGCGGTGGTGGGGCGCACGCTGGCGGCGGTGTCGATGATCTTGATGTCGGCGCCGGGGGCCACGCCCTCGACCGGGCCGAAGGGCATCAGCAGGGCCTTGGCGTCGCGAAAGCCGACGACCTCGGCCGGCAGGGGGGGCTGGCCGCGTCGCTGGATCTCGGCGCGCGCGCCGACGGCCAGTCGCGACAGGCCGCCGCGCGATTCGATCAGCAGGCCGCTGACGCCCGCCACCTTGCCGGTGACGACCAGCGGGTCGATCGCTTCGACGGCGGCGACAAGATTGCGCAAGAAGGACGGCCCCATTGCCCTGCGCCCGTTGATCCGGTTGCAGCGCCTCTACCGTTAACGGATGCCTCATCGTGGTTAACGAGCGGTGAAGCTGGCCTACGGGAATGCCCTTAGCCGGCCCAGCAGAAAAACTAAGGTTTCAGATTCTACAGTTCGGTGAAAAGGCGCGTCATCAATCGAGTCTATCGCTGGGGAGCGGACTGGATGTTCGGCAAGGGTCGTCAGAAGCACGATGTGGAGCAGAAGCTCCATGACCTCGACAGCAAGATGGCTGCGATCGGTCGATCACAGGCGGTGATCGAGTTCGATCTCGACGGGTGCATCCTGGACGCCAATGACAACCTGTTGAAGACCATGGGCTACAGCCTGGACGAGATCCGGGGGCAGCATCACCGCACCTTCATGGACCCGGCGGAAGCCGCCAGTCCAGCCTACGCCGCCTTCTGGCGCGACCTGAACGCAGGCCGGTTCGCGGCCGCCAAGTTCCGGCGTCTGGCCAAGGGCGGACGAGAGGTGTGGCTGCAGGCCTCCTACAACCCGGTCATCGGGGCGGACGGCCGCCCCACCAGGGTCATCAAGCTGGCGGTGGACATCACCGAAGCCGAACAGGGGGCCGCCCGTCGCGAGGCCGCGCGGCTGGACGCCGAGGCGGCGCAGAACACCCTTGTCGAGGCCCTGGCCGAAAGCCTGTCACGGTTGTCAGACGGCGACCTGACCGCCCTGATCGACCAGGACATGAGCGGCGCCCATGGTCGGGTGAAGGACGATTTCAACAATGCGGTCGATTGCCTGCGCCAGACCATGAACCAGGTGCTGCAGTCGGTTGCGGGTCTGCGCGGCGGCTCGGACGAAATCTCCAGCGCTTCGGACGACCTGTCGCGGCGCACCGAGCAGCAGGCCGCCAGTCTGGAAGAAACCGCCGCCGCCCTGGACGAGATCACCGCCACGGTGAAGCGCAGCGCCGAGGGCGCGCGACAGGCCGCCGACGTGGCCGGCCAGGCGCGCGATCAGGCCGACCGATCCGGCGTGGTGGTGCGCGAGGCGGTGGCCGCCATGGACGGCATTCGCCAGAGTTCGAACCAGATCAGCGACATCATCGGGGTCATCGACGAGATCGCCTTCCAGACCAACCTTCTGGCCCTGAACGCGGGCGTCGAGGCGGCGCGGGCGGGCGACAGCGGGCGCGGCTTCGCCGTGGTCGCGTCCGAAGTGCGGGCCCTGGCGCAGCGCTCGGCCGAGGCGGCCAAGGAGATCAAGACCCTGATTTCCGCCTCCGCCGCCGAGGTGGCGCAAGGGGTCAAGCTGGTCAATGAGGCGGGCGCCTCCCTCGGCGCCATCGCGGGCAAGGTCGGCGAGATGGACGCCCTGGTCGCCGAGATCGCCGCCTCGGCCCAGGAACAGTCCTCGGGTCTGGGACAGGTCAATGCGGCGGTGAACCAGATGGACCAGGTCACCCAGCAGAATGCGGCCATGGTCGAACAGACCACGGCGGCGGCGGCCAACCTCAAGACCGAGGCGGAGGGCCTGGCGCGGCTGGTCGGCGGCTTCCGCACGGGTGCGACCGGCGCGCCCGCAGCCCTGGAGGATCAGCGAAGCCGGCTGCGGCTCGCGGCCAGCGGCGGCGTCTTCTGACGCCTCAGGCCGGCGCGCCGGGTTCGGTCAGGGGCTGGGCCTGGCCTCTGGGCGCGGTCAGGACGGCGCCGATGGAGGCGGCGATGATGCAGCCGATGGCCAGCCATTGCAGGGGGCTGAGTTGCTCATGCAGCAGGACCATGCCCGCCAGGGCGCCGATGGCCGGCTCGACGCTGAGCAGGACGCCGAAGGTGCGTTTGGGGATGTGGCGCAGGGCGATCATCTCCAGCGAATAGGGCAGGGCGCTGGACACCAGGGCGACGCCGAGGCCCAGCAGCAGGACCGAGGGCGCCAGCAGGGCCACGCCCGCCGTCGAGACGCCGAAGGGCAGGATGACCAGGGCGGCGGTGCTCATCCCCAGGGCCACCGACTGACCCGCGTGCATGTGCGACAGCCGCGTGCCGAAGATGATATACAGAGCCCAGCACAGGCCGGCGAAGGCGGCGAAGGCGACCCCGACCGGGTCCAGCCCCTCGACCCCGCTCCAGATCGGCAGCAGCAGGGCCAGACCCGCAACAGCCAGGCCGACCAGGGCGAAATGCACCAGCTTGCGCGAATGGATCAGGGCCAGGGTCAGCGGACCGGCGAACTCGATGGCGATGGCCAGGCCCAGAGGAATGGTGCGCAGCGCCATGTAGAAGCTGAGGTTCATCAGGCCCAGCACCAGGCCATAGAGCAGCACCCGCCCGGCGTCTGACCGCGTCAGACGAAAGCGCCAGGGCCGCCAGATCGCCACCAGCACAAGCGCGGACAGGCCGACGCGCAGGGCCGCCGTCCCCTCGGCCCCGACGAGAGGGAACAGGCTCTTGGCGAAAGAGGTGCCGACGGCCAGCGACACCATCCCGCCCGCCAGGGCGAGATAGGGAAGGGCGGCCGAAAGGCGCGGCGAATTCAGGGGCAGGGTGGGGGAGGACATCGGCCGGGAACCTAGTGAAAAGCCGTCTGTGTTTCTCGCTGATTTCTGCTGATAGAATGCAAGAAAACGTCTTCAGGGTTCAAGATCATGCAAGAAACGGTTGTGCTGGATGATTTCGATCGCCGACTGCTGGATCTGGTGCGACGCGACAACCTGCAGCCGGCGCGCCTGATGGCGGAAGCCGTGGGCCTGTCGGAATCGGCGGTGTCCCGACGGCTGCGCCGCCTGCGCGACGAGAAGGTCATCGTCGCCGACGTGGCGGTGATCGACGAGGGGCGACTGGAGCGCGCCCTGACCATGCATGTCCTGGTCGAGATGGAGCGCGAGGGCACGGCGGTGCTGGACGCCCTGATCGACAGTCTGACGTCTCGCCCCGAGGTCCAGGCCGCCTGGTACGTGACCGGCGAGACCGACTTCGTCCTCTATGTCCGCACGCCCACGATGGAGGCCTATGAGGTGTTCACGCGGGACGTGCTGAACGACGACGCCCGCGTCCGCGCCTTCAAGACCCTGATCTCGATCCGCGAGGTCCTGCCCTTTGATCCGGCGCGGCGGGGGCTGACGCGATAGGGCGGCGCCGCCGGTGATAGCTGCGCTTAACCGGTCATCAGAAATCCTGTGCGGCGCGATCTTGCCTCGGGCGTATAAGGGCTGTCACTTAGAAGAAACTCGCCGCACGGAGATCTCCCCATGTCCGACCCCGCCTATGACGCCAGCCGCCACAAGAAGGCCGGCCGCGGCCGCGTCTATGACAGCATCATCGACACCATCGGCGACACGCCCCTGGTGCGGCTGCCCAACCTGACGGCTGAGTATCGGCCGAAGGCGACGGTGCTGGCCAAGCTGGAGTTCTTCAACCCGATCGCTTCCGTCAAGGACCGGATCGGCGTGGCCATGATCGAGGCGCTGGAACAGGCGGGACGCATCCAGCCGGGCGCCGTCCTGGTCGAGCCGACCAGCGGCAACACCGGCATCGCCCTGGCCTTCGTCGCGGCGTCCAAGGGCTACAAGCTGGTGCTGGTCATGCCGGAGAGCATGTCGATCGAGCGCCGCAAGATGCTGGCCCTGCTGGGCGCGGAACTGGTGCTGACCCCGGCGGAGCAGGGCATGAAGGGCGCCATCGCCATGGCCCAGGACCTGATCGCCCGCACGCCCGGCGCCGTCAGCCCCTCGCAGTTCGAGAACCCCGCCAATCCGGCCATCCATGAGGCCACGACCGCCGAGGAGATCTGGAACGACACGGCCGGCGCCGTCGACATCGTCATTTCCGGCGTCGGCACGGGCGGCACCATCACCGGCGTCGGCCATGCGCTGAAGTTCAAGAAGCCCTCGGTGAAGATGATCGCGGTCGAACCGACCGCCTCGCCGGTCCTGTCGGGCGGCGCGCCGGGGCCGCACAAGATCCAGGGCATCGGCGCGGGCTTCATCCCGACCATCGTGGACCGCGCCGTGATCGACGGCGTGGAACAGGTCTCCAACGACGAGGCCTTCGACATGGCGCGCAAGGTGGCCCGGGTCGAAGGCGTGCCGGTCGGCATCAGTTCTGGCGCGGCTCTGGTCGCCGCCTTCCGTCAGGCGGCCCTGGATGAAAACGCGGGCAAGACCATCGTCGCCATCATTCCCAGCTTCGCCGAACGCTACCTGTCCACCGCCCTGTTCGAGGGGCTGTAGGGCGCGGTTTCGCCCTCACGCGCGGTTAACCGGCTCGCGCTAGGGTAGCAGCCATGTCGATTTCGGCCGCCAGTTCCGAACCCGAAACCCCGCCGGGGCCCTCGAAGGCGCGCCAGACCTTGCTCAGGCGCCTGGCCGACGTCGTCTGCCTGCCCGCCAGCCGCATCAACGCCTTCGAGCGGTCCGTCACCGGCGACCTGCTGGTGGAGTTGTTGCGGCAGGCGTCGACCGAGGAGCGGCGTCGGGTGGCCGCACGGCTGGCGCCCCTGGCCGAGATACCCGACAGCCTGGCGCGGCTGCTGCTTCGCGATGAGCCGTCGGTGGCGGCCCCCCTGATTGAACAGTGCGCGTCGCTGACCGACGTGGACCTGATCGGCTGTGCGCGCGATGCGGGGATCGAGCATCGCCTGCTGATCGCCGAGCGTCGGGGCCTGTCGGAAGTGGTCACGGAAACCCTTCTCAGCTTTGGCGAGGAGGCGGTGATTGAGGCGGTGCTGAAAAACAGCTCGGCCCGCCTGGCGCAATCCGCCGTCGAGGGGGTGGTCGCCATGAGCCGCCACAGTCGCGGGCTGTGCGCGTCGCTGCTGAGACGGCCGGAGCTGAGGCCGTCCGGGGCCTATGTCATGTTCTGGTGGTGCGGGCCCGAGGAGCGCCGCATCGTGCTGCAGCGGTTCGCGGTGTCGCGCGAAGTGTTGCAGGACAGCGTCGAAGACCTGTTCGCCCAGGCCGCGGCCGAGGGCTGGGCGGATCCCGTCACGCGCAAGGCCCTGCAGTTCATCGAGCGGCGCCAGCGTAATCGCGCGGCCATCGACAAGAGCCCCTACAGCGGACTGGAAGCCGCCGTGGCCGCCGCGGGCCAGGGCATGACGCGCGAGCTGGTCGGCGAGATCGGCTATCTGTCGGGGATCAAGCCCCTGACGTCGGCCAAGATCATGGGCGACGCCGGGGGCGAGGCCCTGGCCATCCTGTGCAAGGCCACGGGCCTGTCCCGGCTGGACCTGCAGACCCTTTGGCGGGCCATGCGCCGGCCCGAGGCGACGGCGGACGGAGAAATTCATCCCGACTGGGAGCGGGTGCAGATCACCTATGAGATGCTGGCCGTCGATCGGGCTCAGACTGTGCTGCGTTACTGGAACTGGTCGCTGTCCTCGGCCCTGACGCCCGAACTTCTTCGCGCCATCCGTGAAGGCGAGGAAGACCTCGTCGACGAATACTCCGCCCCCGAGCGCGCCGCGATGTTAGCGCTCGCAGAGAACTTCGGTCGATGAAGGCCGAGCACTGATTTCGGTGTAGACAAGTAGAAGACGTCGTCAGCAAGACGATGTTTTAAGCTTGCATTGCCTTCGTCATCGAACATCCGTATGAAAACGCCTAGCGGCGGGTCTGTCAGATCAGTCGAATGCGTTTGGCTCCTGCAACAGGCGATCCCCCCATGGAAGAAAAACCCGAACTGCTCGAAATGACGGCGGACATCGTGTCGGCTTACGTCAGCAACAACACCGTCTCGGCCGACGCCGTACCCGGCCTGATCGCCCAGATTCACGCCGCCCTGTCCGGCGTGTCTTCCGGCCCGGTGGAAGTCGAGCCCGAGCCCAAGGAACCGGCGGTTCCGGTGCGCAAGTCGATTACGCCTGACTTCCTGATCTGCCTGGAAGACGGTCGCAAGTTCAAGTCGCTGAAGCGCCACCTGCGCACCAAATACAATATGAGCCCCGAGGAATACCGGGCGAAGTGGGGCCTGGCCAAGGACTACCCCATGGTCGCCCCCAACTACGCCAAGGCCCGCTCGGACCTGGCCAAGCAGATGGGTCTGGGCCAGGGCGGCCGCAAACCCGCTCGCGTCGCCCGCGCCAAGAAGTAAGACCCGGCCTTTCAGGTTGGAGGCAGCGCCCGTCTTCCGAAAGGAAGGCGGGCGTTTTGCTGTCCGGAGCCGGCTTCTCCCTCCCCTTCATGGGGAGGGTGGTCGCGAAGCGACCGGGTGGGGAGGGCGTGGCGATACAGGCGCAGCGCTTGCCTTGCCTTGCCGCCCCCACCCGTCTGACGCTGCGCGTCAGCCACCCTCCCCATGAAGGGGAGGGAGAGGCGTCGCGCTTTGGCTCAGGCCGCGTGCATGGCCTTGCGCATGCGCCAGAAGCGCAGGGTGCGCTGGGCGGCTTCGTGGGTCAGGTCGTTGTACATGCCGGCATAGGCGCGGGCCTTGCCCATGGCGTCGCCGTCGGTGTTCAGAAGCACGACGGCGTAGGTCAGGAACAGGGCGCGATCCAGGTCGGCGGCCTTGCAGACCACGGCCAGGGCGTCCAGCTCGCGGCGCTCGACGATCTGGCGGGCGGTGTGGAACTCGATGTCCGCCAACTGCGACAGGGCGATCAGGAAGGAGGTCCGGCCGCCCGAGCGCAGGAAGCGGGCCAGGACCTGGGGCGTCAGCTGGTTGGCGGCGCGCAGTTCCTCGACATAGGCCAGGCTCTCGGCGTAGTCGGGCGGCAGGGCGCCGTCGTCGGTGGCGACGCGGGTGCGGCCGGCGGCCAGGGCGCTTTCCAGCAGGGCCGGGTCCATGCGCGCATTCTGTTCCAGAATGCGCTGACGCAGACGGGCCTCGACCTCGAAATACATCTCGTTCAGCAGGTCGGCGGGCAGGCTGGCGCGCTCGACCGTGGGGGCGTGCAGGGCGGGATTGGCGCGGGCGCGCTCCACGGCGGCCTCGCAGGCGGCGCGCGACAGGTGGGCGCCGTCGTTGCCGAGCAGGACGCCCAGGGTTTCGTCGTCGCCGCGCTCGACGATGGCGTCGGACACGGCCTCGGACACCTCGGCGCGCTGGCTGACGGCGCGCATATGGCCCTGACCTCGCGAGCGGATGACCTGGATCAGGTCCTCCTCGGTCAGCATGGGCGAGGCGCGCAGCACGGGCTGGGCCACGTCCTCGGCCTCGTCATTGGCCAGGCGGCGGATCAACTGGATCGGAGCGTCGGCTGCGGCGGCGAAGCGTTCGGCCAGTTCGGCGCGGACGGCGACCTCCATGGCGTCGGTCAGCCCGCTGAGCACGGAGCCGTAGAGGGCCGTCTCGGTCTGGCTGCGTTCGGGATCGCCGAAGAAGTGATCGGTCAGTTCGCGCAGCAGGGCGCGGCGCTTCTCGCTGGACGTCTCCTGGGCCAGGGCGATCAGGTCGGGCAGGCGCGAGGAGGCGTCCACAATCGGGGAGAGGGCGGCGCCGTCGCTCATGGCAGGACAGGGTCTTCGTTGGCCGGCAGGGCCTGAAGGCGGCCGTTGGCGTTGCGGATCAGATTGGGGGCGGCGGGGGGCTCGGCCAGATCGGTCGAGGCGGGCATCGAGGTCAGGTCCACCGGCAGGGCGTCCAGATAGACGGGCGCGGGCAGAGGCGTGGCGTCGGGCTGACGACCGGCCTGACGATGGACGGAATAGTAGCGGGCGCCGCCCTGGGCGACCGGCGTCGCTGCGGCGGGCGGCGTATGGGCTTCGACCGGGGCCGCGCTGGCGGGCGCCTGGGCCGGAGGCGCTGCGGGGCGTTGCAGGCGGAAGATGGGCGCGTCGCGTCGCGGGGCCATGGGATCGACGGCGGCCGCTTCAGCGGGCGCGCTGTCGATCTGGGGCGCGGCGGGCGCCATGGGCGCCGGGGTCGGAGCCGGCGAGGGCGCGGCTTCGGCGACGGGGGCGGGCTGCTCGAAATAGCCGGTCGAAGCCGGAGCGGAGGCCGGGACGACAGGCGTGACGCTATGCGCCTGGCTCCAGGGGCTGGTCGCCTGCGGGGGGCTGACCGGGGCGGTGGCGGAGGCGACGGCGAAATAGGGCTGAGGACCCGGCCCCTGATTTTGCGGGGCGGGCGGCGGGGCGTAGGCGGGCGTCTGGGAGCCGATCCAGGCGCTGGCGGGCGTCAGGCCCTGACGCGGCTCCAGGTCGGCCGCCGGCGCGGCGGACCGGCCGCCGCGAGGGATGATCGGCGGGCGGCTGGGCGCGGGCTGCGCCGGGGCGGCAGCGGGCGAGGGGAGGTCGGCCGGCGCGGGTGTCGCCGCCGCCGGAGGCGCGGGTCGGTAGGTCCGGCCCGGCCAGCTGAGATAGCGCAGACCGGCGGCGTTGGCGCTGGTCGGCGCCGCGGTCTGGCCAGGAGTCTGGACGGGAGCCTGGGCTGCAGCGGGCGCGACAAGGCTCAGGGCGCTCGCCCCGAGGGTCAGGATGGCGGTGATCGGCGGGCGTCGCACGGACGGCCTCCTGCTGCGGGACGGCGTTCAGCGGTCAGACTAGGCCATGACGGCTTAATCCGCTGCTAACGCGACGCTTCAGTTCCGGCCGGGCAGGTATTGGGGCGTGAAGGCTTCGCGCCAGTCCGGCAAGGAGGGATAGGCCGTCTCGGTCTGTTCGGCGAAGGCCTGCCAGCGGTCGGCGGTCATGGCGCCCAGACCGTAGAGGGCCGCATCACCGCCATCGACCACGGCCTCGGTCCGCAGGCTGTCGCGGACGGCGTTCAGCAGGCGCTGGTTCAGCTCGGGATTGGCGCGGCGGATCAGGGCGTCGCCCCGGGAGCCGTCGCCGTGGACATAGTCGCGCCAACCCTCGACCGAGGCGGCGATGAAGTCGCGCAGGGCCTTGGCGTTGTCGCGGGCGAAGGCGTTGGGGGCCAGCACCAGGCTGGAATAGGAGGGATAGCCGTCGTCGGCGGGGATCAGGACGCGCGGTTCGAACCCGGCTTCGCGCGCGACCATGGCGGGGTCGCCCGCCGTCAGCCGGCCGACCAGGACGGACCTGGGATCGGCGATGAAGGCTTTCAGATTGTCGTCGGTCGTGCCCGGCCGGGCCTGATCGGCGCCCAGTTCGAAGCGGGTCCGCAGCCAGTTCCAGAAGCCTGCCTGGTCGGCGGGGCTCATCAGGATCGGGCGGTCGCGCAGGGCTGACAGGGCCTCCAGCGGCTGATCCGGGCGCGCCATCAGGACCACGGGATCCTTTTGCAGGAAGGCCGCGACAGCCTTGACCGGGGCGCGATCCGCGACCAGCCGCATGGGGGCGAAGCTGTCGGCCCCAATGGCCAATTCGACGGCGCTGGCGGCCAGAAGAGCGGGGATGTCGGCCCCCGCCGCGCCGGTCAGGATCTCGACGTTCAGCCCACGCCGCTCATAGGCCCCGACCGCAATGGCCTGATAGAAGCCGCCGTGGGCGGCGGTGACCGGCCCGCCGGCGGCAAGGCGCAGACGCACGCGGCCGGCTTCATCGACCGGCGCCTCGGCGCGGCCGCAGGCGGAAAGGGAGCCGACGGCGGTCAGGCCGGCGGCGCCCAGCAGCATCTTGCGGCGGGAGAGTCGGTCGAGGGTCATAGCCTGCCGGTTTACGGGGCGAGGACGGGCTTGGGAAGGTCGGGCGGGGCTTCAGTCGGTATTCGGCGCCTCGTTCCCCTCGGGCAGGCGGAAGATGACGCGGTCGGTGCAGCGGATTCCCGCGACGTGGCCCGGGGTGGCCCTGCCGGGCCTGTCGCAGGGCGCGCCAGAATTGAGCGAGGGGACGTGATCCTGAACCGCCCGAAGGCCAGCCCGCGATCACGTCCCCTCGCCAAGTCCGGGTTGGACCTGGCCGTTCGGGTCAGGGCCTGGCCTTTTCCGAAGCGAGGATCCGCATCCGGGACGCGAAGCGTCCGAACCGATTTCGCTGCGGCGACGTCGGGCGAACCCGGCGGCGTCGGCTGGTCTCCTGGCGGCTCCTGGTCGCGTCGGGCGCGTCGTCGGGACGCGCCGTCTTCGAGCCCGGCCTGGTTCTCCGTGATCCCCGCACCGAGGCGCTCAAGGATCGGGAGCCTGTGGCCCTGCGTCGGTGTCTCCGCACCCTTCGAAAAGGCTTTGGAACCCTGGGTCAGAGAGCCGGGCCGGTTCGCTCGAAATCTCTGTAACCCATTGCTGAGTTTGAGATTTCCGCGCCGCCCTGTCCCGTTGGCCTGTTGACGGTCTCGCGGAATCCGCTAGGTGGCAAGCGTCCAGATCCGGTCGCCTGTGCGGAACCGTCCCGAGCCCGGGGGACAAGCCTGTGGATATCTGTGGGCGGACGGAATTCGCGGCTGCGGATCAGGGCCTTGCGGCTGTCCACAGGAAAGCGGCCCGTTGCGGCATACCGCCACGACCGGGGAACAGTCGTCTTTTCCGAAACGCTTCTTCGCCATCAACCGAAGGAGAAAGAGCCATGACCGTTCAGTCAAACCGCACGCCTGACCGGAATGACCGCAAGACCCCCGCCTCGCGCGCTGAAGCGGCGACGGCCAATCTTCGTGCAGCAGTGCAGCGCAGGGCCGAAAATCCCAGTTGGACGGGGCCTGAGGACCTGACCGCCAATGACGGCCCGGTCGAGACGCCGAACCACAAGATCGCCCCGTCGGGCGCCCTGCACGCCGAGGGCATGAGGGCCGCCATCGCCCGGTCCACCGGCAGTCGCTGATCAGAGGGGGCGGACCGGAACCGCAAATGAAATCCGTCGTTTCGCCCTCATCTGAAGGAGAACGACATGATCAAGTGGGCCATCATCTTCGCCATCATCGCTCTGGTCGCCGGCCTTCTGGGCTTTGGCGGCATCGCCGGGGCTGCGGCTGGCATAGCGAAGTTCCTGGCGGTTCTGGCGTTGATCGTCTTCGCGGTCTTCCTGGTTCTGGGCTTTACGGCGGCCAAGAAGGTCACCTGAGCCGACACCGGCAGGGACAGAGGAATAACGGCGGCTTCTCGCGGAGCCGCCGTTTCTGTTCGACAGGGCCGCGCGTGACGGGCATCCCCATCCCCGTCGACCTGGTCCGCCGCCCCCGACGAAAGCATGAAGAGGGTCTCTGGCGGTCCTTGAAAGACGGCGTCATAGAGAGAGACGTGAGCCGCAGCAGTCGCCCGGGCGACAGGAAGCCTCTGATTTGATCGAGCAATACGGATGGTCGGACCTGCTGGCGGCGGCCTTTGCGCCGCATGCGCGCGCCGGCTACACGCCCGGACGGGTCGTGCTGCAGCAGCGCGACGGCTATCTGGTCGTCACGCAGGGGGGCGAGGTTCGGGCGAAGGCGTCCGGTCGGCTGCTTCACGAGGCCCGCGAGCTGGGCCACCCGGCGGTCGGCGACTGGGTGGCGCTGTCGCAGAATCCGCAGGAAGGCGCCGCCACCATCCACGCCATCCTGCCGCGCAGCACGGCCTTCGTCCGTCGGGCCGCGCACAGCACGCGAGGGCTGCAGATCATCGCCGCCAACATCGACGTGGCCTTCATCGTCACCTCCATGAACGCCGACCTCAATCCGCGCCGTATCCAGCGCTATCTCGCCGCCGCATGGCAGAGCGGGGCGCGGCCGGTGGTGGTGTTGACCAAGTCCGACCTCAGCGATGATCCGCAAGCCCAAGCCGCCGAAATTGCGGCCCTGGAGCCCGGGTGTCCGGTGCTTGCGGTTTCGGTCCGGGAGGGCCACGGCCTTGATGCGCTGCTGGCCCAGGTCGCGCCCGGAGAGACCTGCGTCCTGATCGGCTCGTCGGGCGTCGGCAAATCCAGTCTGGTCAACGCCTTCCTGAGCGAGGACCGGATGGCGACCCAGGCCATTCGCGAATACGACGACCAGGGACGCCACACCACCAGCCATCGCGAGCTGATCCGCCTGCCCGGCGGCGGCATGATCGTGGACACGCCCGGCATCCGCGAAGTCGGCCTGATCGACGCCGACGAGGGGGTCAGCGCCGCCTTCGACGACATCGAAAACCTGCCCCAGGACTGCAAGTTCAGCGACTGCAGCCACGCCAACGAGCCGGGCTGCGCCGTGCGCGCTGCGCTGGAGAGCGGGACGCTGGACCCGGATCGCTGGGCCCATTTCCAGAAGCTGAAGCTGGAACTGGCGGCGGCGGAAGAGAAGGCGGACCGCGTGGCCAAGGACGCCGAGCGCCGTCGTCTGGCGGGGCTGCAAAAGCACTACCGCGCCACCAAGCGCAATGACCGGGGTTTGCGGGACTAATCGACCGCGATCACCGGATCGTTTGCCGAAATCAGGCGGCGTCGGCCGGCAAACGGTTTAGGGGTGGGTTCCACCCCCAAGAGAGATGACCATGCCCGCTTATACAATCGTCACCACCAGCGCGACCGAAGGCAGCGAGGCGGCCGAGGTCAATACGCTGACGGACGACTTCACCAATGAGAGCGAAGCCGTAGGCTATTCGCGCCGCATGGCCGAAGAGATGATCGGCCTGGCCGGTCAGCTGCTGCTGGACTTCGACTACAGCAATGTCAGCCTGTATGACGGCGACCTGCTGGAAGAAGATCTGGAGCCTGAGCACGCCGCCTTCATCGGCATGTGGGTGCTGGACGAGGAAGGCGCCGCCTTCGTCTCCGCCGAAGAATACCGGGCGGAAGAAGCCGAGGCTGAGCCCGCCTGATCGGGCGTTCGACGCGGAGTGGTCGCCGTCGGGGCGGCCACTCTAGAGGCGGCGGTGGCGGCTCAGGCCCCCAGCGCCGCCTTTTTTTCTTCCAGTTCCAGCCATTCCAGTTCGGCGGCTTCGAGGTCGGCTCTGGCCTTGTCGGCGGCCTTCATGGCGGCGTCGAAGGCGGCGGGATCACGGGTGTAGAGGCTCTGGTCGGCCAGGGTCGTATCGTATTTGGCGATCTGGCCGGGGAGGGCTTCCAGCAGGGCTTCCAGTTCCTTCAGCCGGTGGGCGTCCTTGAAGGACAGCTTGCCGGGCTTCTTGGCGGCGACGGCTGCGGGCGCGGGGTTGGCCTCGGCGCGGGCGGCGGCCTCCTTGTCCTGGGGGCGGGGGTTGGCGCCGGGCTGGAGGAAGCCGGGGTTCTGGCGGATGAAGTCGGTCCAGCCGCCGGGGGTTTCGACGATGTCGCCGCGCCCGTTCATGGCGATGGTCGAGGTGGCCAGACGGTCGACGAAGTCGCGGTCGTGGCTGACCAGGATCAGGGTGCCGTCATAGGTCTCGAGCAGCTCTTCCAGCTTGTCGAGAGTGTCCATGTCCAGGTCGTTGGTCGGTTCGTCGAGGACCAGCATATTGGCGGGCTTGGCTAGCGCGCGGGCCAGCAGCAGGCGGTTGCGCTCGCCGCCCGACAGGGTCGAGATCGGTTGGCGCAGCTGGGCCTCGGAGAAGAGGAAGTCCTTGGCGTAGGCGGCGACGTGCTTGGAGAAGCCGCGCACGATGATGCTGTCGCCGCCGCCCGGCGTCAGGGCGTCCCACAGGGTCATGTCCGACTTCAGCCCCTCGCGCGACTGATCCAGATAGACGGGTTCGAGGTTGGAGCCGAGTTTGACCGTGCCCTCGTCGGGGGTCAGTTCGCCCAGCAGGGTCTTGACCAGGGTGGTCTTGCCCGCGCCGTTGGGGCCGACGATGGCCAGCCGGTCGCCGCGGATGATGCGGGTGGTGAAGGGCTTGAAGATGACGCGGTCGCCAAAGGCCTTGGACACGCCCTTGAGGTCGGCCACCAGCTTGCCCGAGGTGACGCCGGAATCGACGCCGAGATAGAGCTCGCGCGGCTGATCCTTGGCCCGCTCGGCGTGCTCGCTGCGCAGGGCCTGAAGCGAGCGGGCGCGGCCTTCGTTGCGGCTGCGGCGGGCGGTGATGGAGGAGTAGAAGGTCGCGGTCTCGCGCTCGATGGTCTTGGACAGGCGGCGCAAGGACTCGGCCTCTTCCTCCATGACCTTGGTGGACCACTCGTCAAAGGCGTTGAAGCCCTTGTTCAGGGTGCGGACGCGGCGGTTTTCCAGCCAGTGGACGGTGTTCGTCACCTTGTTCAGGAAGGCGCGGTCGTGGCTGACGACCAGGACGGCGAAGCGGGCCTGAACCAGCTCGTTCTCCAGCAGTTCGATGGCCAGGATGTCGAGGTGGTTGGTCGGCTCGTCCAGCATCAGGACGTCGGGTTCTTCGGCGAAGGCCTTGGCCAGGGCCGCGCGGCGCGTCTCGCCCCCCGACAGGCCGACGGCGGGCTTTTCCGGGTCCAGGCCGAAGGTGGCCAGCCAGCTTTCGGCGGTCCAGCGCTCGGCGCCGCCGGACGAGGCGTAGTCCAGCAGGGTCTCGCCCTGGACGTCGGGTTCCTGGGGCACATAGGCGAAGCGGGTGCCGGCCTGGACCGAGCGGTCGCCCGAGTCCTGCTCGATCAGGCCCATGACGATCTTCATCAGGGTCGACTTGCCGGCCCCGTTGCGCCCGACCAGGGCGGCGCGGCTGCGCGGTTCAACCGCCAGATCGACGCCGTCGAACAGCGGACGCTGGCCGTCCTGAAGGCGGACGTCCTTGAGGGCGACGAGAGGGGGGCGAGCGGCCATGAAGACGATGCGATCGATAAAAAGGGGAGGAGGGGCGTCCCTATAGACCTAGGGGGGCGGTCAGGCCATCGCTTGAAAACATACCAACTGGACGGTAGTAAGGCTCAATGGACGCCCAGACCCGCCGCCGCGCGCCGGAAGCCACCCGCGCCGAGATCATCGACATGGCCATAGAGGCCGCCGCCGAACAGGGGGCGACGGGGTTGAAGCTGGACGCCGTGGTCGCGCGCCTGCCGTTCAGCAAGGGCGCCCTGCTGCATCACTTCCCCACCAAGCTGGCCTTGCTGGAGGGGGTGATCGATCATCTGGCGTCCGAGATGACGGCCGCCATCCAGGCCGAGGCGGCGCGCGATCCCAATCCCTATGGCCGCAATGCGCGCGCCTATCTGCGGGTGACGGTCAACGACCCGGTGACCGATCGCGACGTCAGCATCGGCCGGGCGGCGCTGGTGGCCTGCGCGGTGGAGCCAAGCCTGATCACGCGCTGGCAGGCGGCGATGCGGGCCCTGGCGGAGGACGACCCGGTGGATTTGGCGGGCAAGGACGACGCCCTGATGCTGAGGCTGATTGCGGACGGTCTGTGGATGAGCGATCTGTTCGGCACGCACGAGGTGTCGCCGGAGCAGCGCAAGGCTCTGTTGTCGTTGCTGACGCCTGGCGTCTTGCTGGCAGAGACGGGTGACGCGGAGTGAACCCGGTCACCTGGGCGGCCCTGCTGGGCGCCATCAGCTTTGAAGTGCTGGGGACCACCCTGTTGCAGCAGTCGCAGCAGTTCACCCGGCCCTGGCCGACGGCGGGTCTGGCGCTCTGTTACGGCCTGGCCTTCTACCTGCTGACCATTGCGCTGAAGCAGATGCCGGTGGGCCTGGCCTACGCCATCTGGAGCGGGCTGGGGGTGGTGCTGATCTCGGTGATCGGCCTGTTCCTGTTCAAGCAGAAGCTGGATCTGCCGGCGGTCGTCGGTCTGGTCATGATCGTCGGCGGGGTGGTGGTGATCAACGTCTTCTCCAAGAGCGTGACGCACTGAGCAATAGTTCTCCCTCCCCTATATGGGGAGGGTGGCTGGCGCGAAGCGGCAGGCGGGTGGGGGCGCTTCGGCACATCAGGCGCGGCGTTCTGTATCGCCACGCCCTCCCCACCCGGTCGCTGCGCGACCACCCTCCCCATGAAGGGGAGGGAGAAGGGCGACAGGTCGGCCTTTGACGCGTATAGGCCCGGCGGATGAAACCCTTCTGGGAAACAACGCCGCTGACGGAGATGTCGGCCGCCGAGTGGGAGAGCCTGTGCGACGGGTGCGGCCTGTGCTGCCTCATTCGCTTCGAGGACGAGAACACCGGCGAGATCGTGCCGACGCGGGTGCACTGCAAGCTGTTCGATCCGGACAGGTGCACCTGTTCGGACTACGCCAACCGGCAGGAACACGTGCCGGACTGCATCAAGCTGACGCCCGGCAAGATCGGGGGGCTGCGCTGGCTGCCGCCGTCGTGCGGCTATCGCCGGGTGCATGAGGGGCGGGGCCTGGCCTGGTGGCATCCGCTGGTGTCGGGCGATCCCGAGACGGTGCACACGGCGGGGGTATCGATCCGTCGGCAGACGATTTCCGAGACCGCGCTGGCCACCGAGGAAGACGCCCTGGACTTCGAGGCGCCGGAGTGGGTCCTCGAACGCGGGTCGAAAAACCCCGGCTGATAACGTTTCGTTCGGCGCTTTCGGCGAAAACGAAAGCTTCGGGAGGCGTAATCTTGTCATTCACCACCAAGAGCATCGAGGCGCTCGACGCCCCGGGGGGGCCTTTCCACCGGCTGGTCGATCTGGCGGCGACCCTGTTCGACTGCCGGGCTGCGGTGGTGACCCTGCTGACCCCGACGGAAGCGATCATCCGGTCCAACGCCGGGCTGTGTTCGACGCGCACCCCGCGCGAGAACAGCCTTGCGCCTCTGGTGACCGCGATGGGGCGCGGGGCGGTCCTGGTCATCCCCGACACGACCCAGGACCCGCGCGTCAGGGACCATCCGATCGTGGCGGGGCACGCCAACCTGAGATTCTTCGCCGCCGCGACGGTGTGCGGGCCGGAGGGGACGCCGATCGGGGCGCTGAGCGTCCTGCATGATCACCCCATGCCGGCGCCGAGCGACCGGGAGCTTGCTCAGCTCAAGCTGCTGGCGGGCATGGCCGAGGACATCATCGCCGGCATCGAGGCGGCGCGCATTCGCGACGAGCGTCTGGAGACGCTGCGGCTGGTCGAACAGATGTCGGGCGTCGGCCATTGGCGGCTGGAACGGGCCACGAGCGTCGTCGAGTGGTCGGATGAGGTCTATCGGATACACGGCGTCGATCGCGACAGCTTTGATCCCAACCTCGACAGCGCGCTGGACTTCTATGTCGAGGGCGATCGCCAGGCCCTGACCGATATGATCCAGCGGGGGCTGGAAGACGGCGAAGGCTATATGGCCAAGCTGCAGATCGTTCGCCCGGACGGCGAGGAACGACGCGTCCTGACCCACGCCGAGACCGAGGTGGACGAGACCGGCCGGGTCATCGCCATGTTCGGCGTCTTCCAGGACGTGACCGAGCAGGAGAGGGTGCTGGCTCGCGCGCGGCGCGACGAGGGGCGGTATCGCCTGCTGGCCGAGAACATCGGCGACGTCATCACCCGCGTGAAGATGGACGGGTCGAGCAAGTATATCTCGCCGGCTATCCAGCAACTGCTGGGCTGGACGTTCGAGGAGATGAGCGGCCAGTCCCAGGACTACGTCTATCCGGAAGATCGCCACCTGGTGCTCAAAGCCATCGGCGAGGCCGTGAAGAGCGGCACGCCGAGCCGCCTGGAACACCGGGCGGTGCACAGGAACGGCACGGTGATCTGGGTCGAGTGCACCTTCAAGGCGCTGACGGACGAGAACGGCCATGTCGATGACGTGGTGGTGGTGATCCGCGACATGACCCGGCGCAAGGCGCTGGAAGACGAGGTCATCGACGCCAAGGAAAGGGCGGAAAAGGCGGCGCAGGCCAAGAGCGAGTTTCTGGCCAACATGAGCCATGAACTGCGGACGCCCCTGACCAGCGTGATCGGGTTCTCGGGCCTGTTGCAAGGATCGGAAGCCCTGCCTGCACAGGAGCGGACCTACGTCGACCGGATTGCGACGGCGTCCGAGGCGCTTCTTGGCGTCATCAACGACATCCTCGACTATTCCAAGCTGGAAGCGAACGCGATCGAGATGGATCCGGAGCCCTTCCAGGTGGCGGCCCTTGTGGACGGCGCGGCGGCGATCGTCGAGGGCCAGTGCCTGAGCAAGGGGCTGAAGCTGAAGGTGGTGGTCGACGCCGCCATGCCCGCCGTGCTGACGGGAGACGCCGGACGCCTGCGTCAGGTCATGCTGAACTTCCTGTCCAACGCCGTGAAGTTCACCGGCAAGGGCGGGGTGACCCTGCGGGTCGGCGGACGGCCGGAATCCGATGGCCGCTGGCGCCTGCGGGTGGAGGTGACCGACACCGGGATCGGCATCCCGGCGGAGAAGATCGAGGTCCTGTTCCAGCGCTTCTCGCAGGCCGACGCCTCGACCACGCGGGTCTATGGCGGCACCGGACTGGGACTGGCGATCTCGCGGCGTCTGATCGAGATCATGGATGGCGAAATCGGCGTCGACAGCCAACCGGGCAGTGGCGCGACCTTCTGGTTCGAGACGCCTCTGGCCCAGGGCGGCGCGGTGGGACGTCTGGCCAGGGGCGACGAGCCTTTGCCGACGCCCGGCGGGATGGCGGGGGGACGCATCCTTCTGGCCGACGATGCGCCCGGAAACCGAGAACTGGTCAGCGCCATCCTGCGGGGTCTGGGGCTGGAGATCGACACGGTCTGCGACGGGGCCGAGGCGGTGCAGGCCATGCAGACGGGGGCCTATGACCTGGTGTTGATGGACGTGCACATGCCGGTCATGGACGGGCTGACGGCGACGCGGGAAATCCGGCGGATGCAGGTCGGCACCGGACGGCGGACGCCCATCCTGGCGCTGACGGCCAATGTGCAGGCGGATCAGGTGTCGCGGTGTCTGGACGCAGGCATGGACGGGCATCTGGCCAAGCCCATCCAGATCGTCGAACTGGCGGGAGCCTTGGGGCGCTGGCTGGCGGAAACCGGCGGGGGTGGGGACGAAGCGCTGGCGGGGTGATCGCGTGCTTTCCTCCCTGTCGCGAAGCGATGGGGAGGTGGCGCGGGCGCGCAGCGGCCGTGACGGAGGGGGCGGCGGCACCCTGTCCGAACTTGCGCCCAAATGATTGATGGCGCCGCCGCCCCCTCCACCGCTACGCGGTCCCCCTCCCCACAAAGTGGGGAGGAAAGAGCGGCTATCCCGCGGCGGCTATTGCAGTCGCCGCGCCCAAACCCGGTAAATTCCAGCGATTGATCCGTTCTTGGGGCTGTTCGCCAGCCTGAGGACGCTGGTCCGCTATGGTTTGGGCATGACGGGAAATGGGGACGAGGCGGGGCAGGGCGCGGACTGGCTGGACGAGGTGTTCGACCGGCTCAAGGCCCTGACCGATCAGGCGATCGCCGTGGTGGCGGCCGCCCCGGCGACAGCGCCGGGCGTTGGCGTGAGCTGCTGGCGGGGGCCGGGGTGAAGTCGGCGGCGGTGTCGGGGCAGGGGATCTTCCGCGACGCGGCGTCCGACGCCCTGATCCGCGAGGCCTTCTTTGAGCAGGCGGCGAGGACGTGGCGGCTGATCGTGCCGGATTTCGGCGTGCTGGCGGGGGCGGAGCGGCGGCTGTGCCTGACGCTGGGGGCTCTGGCCGAGATCGAGACGGGGTTGGGCGTGGCCGGGATGGCGGGGTTGGCCGAGCGGATGCGGGCGCTGTCGGCGCGGGATCTGATGGTGGTGCTGGCGGCCCTGCTGCGCGGCGGCGGCGAGGGGGTGTTGGCGGAGGGGCTGGCGAGCGCGGCGGTTGATCCGCGCGAGGCGGCGGAGGCTGTGGCGAAGGCCTTTGCCGCAGCCGCATGACGCCCCAGGACCGGCAATGGAGCGAGATGATGCAGGCGGCGGCGCGGATGGGCGTGGGGCCGGAGGGGTTCTGGCGGCTGTCGCTGAAGGAGTGGCGGATGCTGACGGCGGGGCCGGTGCAGGCGGCGCCGCTGGGGCGCGGCGAGCTGGAACGGATGGCGGCGGCGTGGCCGGATGAGACGTGACATCTCCCTCCCCGGCACGGGGAGGGTGGTCGCGTAGCGACCGGGTGGGGAGGGCGGCGCGACAAGGGCGCTGCGTCTGATTTGCGAAGCCGCCCCCACCCGACTTCGGCCTGACGGCCTCAGCCACCCTCCCCGAACGGGGAGGGAGAAAGGGAAAGATGACGGACAGTTTCAGGCCGGACGGGATCGACGCCGTGCCGGTGAAGGCGGCGGAAGCGGCGGCGGCGCTGGAGGCGCTGAGGGAGCCGGCGGAGCGGGCGGCGGCCTCGATCGAGGAGGCCTTCGGGCGGGCGGGCGAGAGCCTGACGCGGTCGCTGACGCGGGCGGCGGCGGACGGGGAGGTGACCCTGGCCGAGCTGGCGCGAGCGGTGCTGAACGCGGTCAATGCAGCGGCGGGCTCGGGCGGCGGCGGGCGGCTGTCGGATGCGATCGCGGCGGTGATGGGCGGTTTCGGCGGGGCGCGGGCCGAGGGCGGGCCGGTGCTGGGCGGCGGGGCCTATCTGGTCGGCGAGCGCGGGCCGGAGGTGTTTCGACCGGCGGGCGCGGGCAGCATCGAGCCGATCAGCGGCGGGGCCGGGGTGACGGTCAACGTCAGCGTGGACGGCGGGGCGCAGGGCTTGCTGCGGTCCGAGGCGCAGATCGCGCGGATGCTGGCGCGGGCCACGGCCCTGGGCGCCAGAAGGATGTAGCGCCGCGCGCCGAGCGATAAAGCAAGAAGACTGAGGCTCAAGCAGCGAGGCGCCGCGCGCCGAGCGATAGCCTCAAACCAGTGAGGCTCAAGCAGCGAGGCGCCGCGCGCCGAGCGATAGCCTCAAAAAAGAAAGGGGCGCTCCGAAGAGCGCCCCTTGAACCTATTCGCCCTTGGGATTGGGGCCGAACTTGTTGTCGCCGCGCTGGCTGTCGGTGATGCCGATCCAGAGCAGGAAGGCCAGGCCGACCAGACCCATGACGGCGAAGCCGCCCATCATGGAGCCGAACATGGACATGAGCACGGCCGGGTCCTCGTTCTCGAAAGCCTGGGGGTCGGTGAAGATCGCCAGGCCGGCGGCGCTGATGATCATGATGAAGCCGATGATGGTGGCGACCCAGGGAATGACGACGAACCAGCCGGTCTTGCCCATGTCGTGCAGGCGCTTCACCGAGATGGCGAGGTTGGGCCAGATCAGGACAAGGCCGATCAGGCCGCCGATGATCGGGATCCAGCCGGTGACGACGCTGACGCCGAGCAGGATCAGCCAGCTGATCCAGAAGTGCTGGCGGCGCAGACGGCCGTTGAACGAGAGCATGGCGCTGGCGAAGTCGTAACCGCCGCCGGTGTCGCGGGCGACGTAGGCCGAGCTGGCGGCCTGGCCGAAGGCGGCGGCGGGCGAGCCGGCCAGGACCATGATCTGGGTCGCTTCCAGACCTTCGGGCACGAAGTCGACCCGAGCGCCCGTGGCGATCACGCCGCCGGCCTGGATGGCCGAACGGGCGAAGCCGTAGCGGATGCTGTCGTCGCCGCTGATCAGGCCGGTGCCCGACACGTCGTCATAGCTGAGAATTTCACCGCGCACTCGGAAGTCTCCATGTCTGAACGGCCCCGGCCGCTTTGGCGCGAGCATGACCGAGCGGCGGTTTCCAGACAACCCGAAGCGTGACCTTGGGGAAGAATTTCTGCGAATAAATCGCAGCTTGTCCCGGAATGGCGCAGTTCAAGACACAGGCGAGGACTCATGGCCTTTCACGAGGTGCGCCTGCCGGCGCGGCTGGCGTTCGGCTCGACCGGCGGGGTCGAGCGGCGGACGGAGATTACAACGCTGGGCTCAGGGTTCTAGCGGCGCTCGACGCCCTGGGCCGAGGGGCGACGGCGCTATCTGATCGGAGCGGGCCTGCGGTCGCTGGACGACATGGCCGCGCTGACGGCCTTTTTCGAAGCGCGACGGGGGCGGCTGTACGGCTTCCGGTTCCGGGACTTCGCCGACTTCAAGAGCTGCGCGCCCGGCGAAGCGGTGGCGGCGACGGATCAGGGGATCGGCGTCGGCGACGGGGTGCGGCGGACGTTTGGGCTGTGCAAGACCTATGGCGACCATGAACGGCGGATTGCGAAGCCGGCCGAGGGCTCGGTGCGGGCGGCGGTCGCGGGCGTCGAGACCACGGGGTTCGAGGTCGATGCAATGACCGGGGAGGTGACGCTGGCGGCGGCGCCGGCTGCGGGCGCTCTGGTGACGGCGGGGTTCGTCTTTGATGTGCCGGTGCGGTTCGACGCCGACCGGATCGAGGTGACGCTGGAGAGTTTCGGCGCCGGCCGGATGGTCGCCATGCCCCTGATCGAGGTGCGGGTCTAGAGATGCGCGACATACCGGAGGAGATGGCCGCCCGCATCGAGAGCGGGGCGGCGACGCTTTCCCATGCCTGGGTGCTGAGGCGCGCGGACGGCGCGGCGTTGGGATTCACCGATCACGATCGGGACCTGACGGTCGAGGGCGTGAGCTGTCGCGCCGGGAGCGGCTGGAAGGAACCAGCGTCGTGGTCGATCGGTCGCTGGAGCCGCGTCCAGGGGCGGCGCGGGTTCGGTTTGTCGATGAGGCGGCGGATTATCAGACCGGGTCGGTGGTGGTGCGCGGCGCGGGCGACGGCGGCGCGGTCGATCTGGAACTGCCGGCGGTGTGCGGCGCAGGCGTGGCGGGGGCCCTGGCGCGGCGGACGCTGGCGACGACCGGGGGCGAGACGGATCGGCTGACCGTGCGGCTGGGGCCGCTGGAGGCGCTGCGTCTGGAGCCGGGCGAGGTGGTGACGGTCGAGGGGCGGACGGGCGATTGGCGCGTGACGCGGCTGGATGTGGACGAGCAGCCGTCGGCGGTGCTGGAGCCGGTAGTGGTGGTGCGAGCGGACGAGGCGCCGGCGGACTGGCGGCCCGGCGACGGGCCGGCGGCGGTCGGGGCGCCCTTCCTGCGGCTGCTGGACTTGCCGCCCTTGCCGGGGGCGGAGGAGGACGGACGGCCGGTCGTGGCGGTGGCGGCGGAGCCGTGGACGCCGATGGCGGCGCACGGGGGCGCGAGCGTGGAGGCGTTGACGCCGCGGGCGACGGTGGTGCGGCCGGCGACGGTCGGGGTCCTGACCGAGGCGGTCGGGCGCGGCGTGGTCGGGCGCTGGGACCAGGTGAATACGATCATGGTGCGCGTCGAGGGGCGGGCGCCGGAGAGCCTGACGGCGGGCGCGGTGCTGGGCGGCGGCAATGCTTTGGCGCTGGAGACGGCGGCGGGCTGGGAGGTGGTGCAATACCGGGGGGCGGAACTGGTCGGCGGCGAGGTCTGGCGGCTGAGCGGTCTGCTGCGCGGGCAGCAGGGGAGCGAGGAAGCGACGGCGGCGGGGGCGGTGGTCGGGGCGGTCGTGGCGTTTCTGGAACGCGATATGGCGCGGGCGGAGGTTGCGGCGGCCGAGCGGGGGCTGCCGAGGGTCTGGCGGGCGGGACCTGTGGGGGCGCCGCCGGGCGGGGCGGGCTTTACCGAAGTCGATTTCGTCTGGACCGGGCGGGCGGCGCGACCCTGGGCGCCAGCGCATCTGCGCGCGACGATTGAGGGGGGCGGGCGTCGGCTGTCGTGGACGCCGCGCGTGCGGGTGAACGGCGAGGGCTGGGAGGCCGAACCGGTCGAGGTCGATCCGCGCCGCTTTCGGCTGCGGGTGCTGGACGGCGCGGTCGAGCTACGGGTCTGGGAGGTCGAGGGCGTGGAGGCGCTCTATGCGGCGGGTCAGATGGCGGCGGACTGGCCCGGCGGGCTCGGCGAAGGCGCGCGGATCGGCGTGGCGCAGTGGGGCGCCGGCTATGGCTGGGGGGCGGAGGCTGTGGCGCGGTTGGTCTAAACCACGTCTGCCCCTTCCAGCGGGGGGGCGCATGGCTTAACTGACGCTCTGGTCTTTTTCTGATGTCGGAGTGAAGCGAACGTGGCTGGCGATCCCTACAAGGAACTGGGCGTTGCCAGAGGCGCGAGCGCGGACGAGGTCAAGAAGGCGTTCCGCAAGCTGGCCAAGGAACTGCACCCGGACAAGAACCCGGGCGACAAGGTCTCTGAAGAGCGGTTCAAGCGCATCACCGCCGCCTTCGACCTGCTGGGCGACGCCGAGAAGCGGGCCAAGTATGATCGCGGCGAGATCGACGCCGATGGACGCGAGCAGTATCGCGCGCCGCCGGGCGGCGGCGGCCGTTCGGGCGGCTTTGGCGGATTCGGCGGTTCGGGCGGACGCGGCGGGTTCGAGGATATCGACCTTGAAGACCTGTTCGGCGCCTTTGGCGGCGGCGGGCGCACGGCAGGACGCGGCGGCTTCGGCGGCGGCGCCGGCAAGGGTCAGGATGTACGGGCCACGCTGGACATCAGTCTGGAAGACGCCATCGCCGGGACGACGCGCCGCATCCAGTTCTCTGACGGGCGGATGCTGGACGTGGCCATTCCCAAGGGGGCGTCCGAGGGCCAGGTGATCCGGCTGAAGGGCCAGGGCGCGCCGGGGCGCGGCGGTCAGGCGGGCGATGCTTTGATCGAGCTGAAGATCGCGCCGCACCCGGTGTTCAAGCGCGATGGGGCGGACCTGACCATGGACCTGCCGGTGTCGGTTCCTGACGCTGTGCTGGGCGGCAAGATTCAGGTGCCGACGCCCGAGGGCGCGGTGATGATGACCATTCCCAAGGGCTCGAACAGCGGCAAGATCCTGCGTCTCAAGGCGCGGGGCGCCTATGCCGCAGGCAAGCGCGGCGATCTGTTGGCGAAACTGGTGGTGACGCTGCCGGAAACGCCGGACGACGATCTGATCCGCTTCGCCACCGAATGGCGCGACAAGCGCCCCTATACGCCGGGACGCTGACCCGACCCTTACTCTTCCCCCTGGATACGACGATGACCGCCCAAGCCGTTGCCAAGCCTGACGCCAAGCCTGCTCGCCCGTGGTTCTCCGCCGGTCCGACGGCCAAGCGTCCGGGGTGGTCGCTGGCGGGGTTGCCGACCAACCTGCTGGGGCGCGGCATTCGCGCGCCGGAGGTGGTGGAGCGGTTCGCCTATGGCTTGCGGCTGACGCGCGAGGTGCTGAGCCCGCCCGAAGACTACGTCATGCTCTATACGCCGGGGTCGGATACGGGCGCGGTCGAGGCGGCGCTGTGGGGGATGCTGGGCGAGCGGCCGGTGCAGGTCGTGGCCTATGAGAATTTCGGCCAGGTCTGGGCGACCGACGTGCGCGATCACCTGAAGCTGGAGCCCGAGGTGCTGACCGCGCCCTGGGGCGAGCTGCCGGACATGAGCCGGGTCGATCCCCGCAAGGACGTGGTGTTTCCGTGGAACGGCACGACCTCGGGCGTGCGCATGGAAAACGCCGACTGGATTTCCGACGACCGCGAGGGGCTGACCCTCTGCGACGCGACCTCGGCGGCGTTCGCCATGGATCTGCCGTGGGACAAGCTGGATGTGACCACCTTCAGCTTCCAGAAGGCGCTGGGCGGCGAGGCGGGCATCGGCGTCATGGTGCTGTCGCCGCGCGCGGTGGCGCGGCTGGACAGCTATCGGCCCGAGCGGTCGATCCCCAAGGTGCTGCGCCTGACCGACAAGACCGGCTTTGACCGGACGCTGGCGGACGGGGTGGTGATCAACACCTTCTCGATCCTGACCATCGAGGACTGGATCGACGCCCTGGAGTGGGCCAAGGGCGCGGGCGGTCTGCCGGAACTGATCCGCCGCACGGACCGGAACTATGCAGCGCTGGCGGAATGGGTGGAGCGGACCGACTGGGTCGCCTTCCTGCCCGACCGGCCCGAAGTGCGCTCGACCACCTCCGTCTGCCTGAAGTTCACCGATGCGCGCGTCGCGGCCCTGGACGAGCCGGGGCAGAAGGCTTTCGTGAAGCGGTTCAAGGCCCTGCTGGAAGACGAAGGCGCGGTGTTCGACATGGAGCCGCACCGTTACGCGCCGCCGGGCCTGCGGTTGTGGTGCGGCTGCACGGTCGAGACGGCGGATGTCGTGGACGCGACGCCGTGGCTGGAATGGGCGTTTGCGACGGCGGTCGGCGAGCTGGCCGCATAATTCTGCGACCTTGGGGCGACTCCGGACGATTCAGGGGTTATAGGCTCCCACCGCATTCTGGATTGCGGAGAAACGATCTTGGCGAACGTCGCGGTAGTCGGCGCCCAATGGGGCGACGAGGGCAAGGGCAAGATTGTCGACTGGTTGTCGAACCGGGCCGATATGGTCGTCCGGTTCCAGGGCGGCCATAACGCCGGGCATACGCTGGTCGTCGACGGCAAGGTCTACAAGCTGGCATTGCTGCCGAGCGGCGTGGTGCAGGGCAAGCCCTCGATCATCGGCAACGGCGTGGTCGTCGATCCCTGGCATCTGGTCGGCGAGATCGAGAAGATCGTCGCCCAGGGCGTGGCCATCAGCCCCGACATCCTGACCATCGCCGACAACGCCTGTCTGATCCTGCCGATCCATCCGGCCCTGGACGTGGCGCGCGAAGCCGCCGCCAGCGCGCCGGGCGCCAAGATCGGCACGACCGGGCGCGGCATCGGCCCGGCCTATGAGGACAAGGTGGGGCGTCGCGCCATCCGCGTCTGCGACCTGGCCAACGAAGACGACCTGAAGATCAAGATCGACCGTCTGCGCTCGCACCACGATCCGCTGCGCGCCGGTCTGGGGCTGGAGCCGATCGATCCGGCGGCCCTGCTGGCGCAACTGCTGGAGATCGCGCCGAAGATCCTGCCCTATGTGAAGCCGGCCTGGCGCGTGCTGGATCAGGCGCAGAAGGACGGCAAGCGCGTGCTGTTCGAGGGGGCGCAGGGCGCCTTCCTGGACGTGGATCACGGCACCTATCCCTATGTCACCAGCTCCAACACCGTGGCCGGACAGGCGGCGGCGGGCTCGGGCATCGGGCCGCGCGGCGTCGGCTATGTGCTGGGCATTGTGAAGGCCTATACGACCCGCGTCGGCGAGGGGCCCTTCGCCTGCGAGCTGAACGACGAGGTCGGCGAGCATCTGGCGGTCGTGGGCCGCGAGGTCGGGGTGAACACGGGACGGGCGCGGCGTTGCGGCTGGTTCGACGCGGTTCTGGTGCGCCAATCGGTGGCCATCAACGGCATCGACGGCATCGCGCTGACGAAACTCGATGTGCTGGACGGGTTGAAGACGCTGAAGATCTGCGTCGGCTATCGCATCAATGGCGAGGTTCTGGATTATCTGCCGTCCAGCCTGAAGGCCCAGGCCTCGGCCGAGCCGGTGTTCGAGGAACTCGAAGGCTGGAGCGAGAGCACCGCCGGGGTTCGCACCTTCAAGGATCTGAACGCCCACGCGCTGAAATACGTGCGTCGGATCGAGGAACTGATCGGCGCGCCGGTGGCCCTGCTGTCGACCAGCCCCGAGCGGGACGACACCATTCTGATGCGTGATCCCTTCCAGGGGTAGGGAGCGAAGGAGGGGTGCGTCCCGGAACGGGAAACGGCCCCTTAACCCCCTGAGTTTACCTTCTTGGTTCCAGATGGAGCCGAGCCGTGTTCGCTTTAGACGCCAAGACGATGCAGAGGATCGCGCCGGTCGTGCGCCGGGTGCTGATCGTCGACCCCAATCCCGCCGCCGCGCGCCTCTTGTCCGACCTGCTGAAGGGTTTCGGCTCGCGCGATGTGGCAGTCGAGGGCGACGAGGCGCGGGTGATCGATCTGGCGCGCGAGATGGAGCCGGGTCTGATCCTGACCGAGCGCACAGGGCCGCGCCTGGACGGCGAGGCGCTGGCGCGGCGCATCCGGCGCTCCAGCCTGGCGTGCCGGCGCGTGCCGCTGATCATGGTCACGGCCGAGGCCACCGCCAGCAGCATCAAGGGCGCGCGGGATTCCGGCGTGCACGAGTTTCTGCGGAAGCCCTTCACCAGCGGAGACCTGTTCCGGCGGGTCGAGAACCTGGCCACCAAGCCGCGCGACTGGGTCGAGGCGGTAGGCTACATCGGGCCGGATCGCCGTCGCTTCAACTCCGACGACTACGCAGGGCCGGGAAAGCGCAAGGCCGACAAGCCCGCGTCGGCGGCGGAAGCCGTGATCGCGGTCAAGGATCAGGCGATGCGGATCCTGGCCTCGGCCCTGACCCAGTTCGACACTGATCCGATGCAGGCGGTGCGCGCCATCAAGCAGCAGGCCGAGACGCTGAAGGCCCTGGCCATCAAGACGGGTGACGCGTCGCTAGCCATTGCTGCGGCGGGTCTGGAAACAAGCCTGGCCGCCGGCGCGACGACCAAGGCGGCTTTGGCCGGACCGATCGGTGCGGTTCTGGCCCTGGCCTCGCCCGAGAGCCTGTCTCGGGCGGGCTAGGGCGTTTCTTTCCTCCCCATTCTATGGGGAGGGGAACCACGAAGTGGTGGAGGGGGCGTCGCCGCCCTCCACGATCTGGCGCGAGCCCGGACAGTTGGCGCCGCCCCCTCCGTCACGGCGCTTTGCGCCGCGCCACCTCCCCATGGAATGGGGAGGAAAGGCTCAGGAGCGCCCGTCAGGCGTCGACCAGGTTCCGCTCTTCGGCGGCGGCGCGCATGGCCTTTTGCAGCTTCTCGAAGGCGCGGACCTCGATCTGACGGACGCGTTCGCGCGACACGCCGTACTGGCCGGCGAGTTCTTCCAGCGTGACCGGATCGTCCTTGAGGCGGCGTTCCGTGAGGATGTGCTTCTCGCGGTCGGTCAGTTCCTGCATGGCTTCTTCGAGCAGGCTCATGCGGATGGATTTTTCCTCGGAGTCGGCCAGGGCCGTTTCCTGGGACACCGCATTGTCGTCGGCCAGCCAGTCCTGCCACTCGCTTTCGCCGTCGGCGCGCAGGGGCGCGTTCAGCGAGGCGTCGCCGCCGAGGCGGCGGTTCATGTTGGTGACCTCTTCCTCCGACACGCCCAGCTTGGTGGCGATGGCGGCGAGGTGTTCGGGACGCAGGTCGCCCTCTTCAAACGCGGAGATCTGGCTCTTGGCCTTGCGCAGGTTGAAGAAGAGCTTCTTCTGCGCGGCGGTGGTGCCCATCTTCACGAGCGACCAGGAGCGCAGGATGTATTCCTGAATCGACGCGCGGATCCACCACATGGCGTAGGTCGCCAGACGGAAGCCCTTGTCGGGATCGAATTTCTTCACGGCCTGCATCAGGCCGACATTGCCCTCGGAAATCACTTCGCCGATCGGCAGGCCGTAGCCGCGATAACCCATGGCGATCTTGGCCACGAGGCGAAGGTGCGAGGTCACGAGGCGGTGCGCCGCTTCGGGGTCCTGATGCTCCGACCAACGCTTGGCGAGCATGAACTCCTCGTCCTTGGTGAGCATCGGAAACTTGCGGATTTCCGTGAGATAGCGCGACAGTCCCTGTTCAGGCGACATCACCGCGAGCGTCGAATTAGCCATTAGACGTGGTCCCTCCGACCAGTAAGCAAGAGCAGGCTTCGCGGCGTCGACCACCCAATGTGCATCGTCGCCTCACCCCTCAACCGATCCAGATGGGTATGGGTTGCCGCCATTTTTAGAGGCGGATCGTCACACGAAAGCGTGACTGTGGCTCCCACGCCACCCATTCCGGCGAGGCTCTATATAAAACATCTTCTGTTGCTATTCAAGGCGGGGGCGCATCAGCCTGACACGCTTGCCAGTCGCCCCGGCGGTTTCGTATGACACCGGTGGACATATGCTTCTGGGGAGGGGTGAATGGCGCAGGGCATGACACGAAGGGGGGCGATCCTCACCGTTGGCGCGTTGAGCCTGGCCGGGGCGGCAAACGCTGAAGGCCAGAACCGTGTCGAGCGTTGGGGTCTGTATGAGATCGCCCTGCCGGCGACGGCTGTGGGCAATCCCTTTGATGTGAAGCTGGTCGGCGTCTTCACCAATGGTCGGACCACGCTGCGCGCGCCGGGCTTCTATGATGGGGAGGGCGTGTGGCGCATCCGCTTCTCGCCGCCGGAAACCGGGGCATGGCGATGGACCAGTGAAAGCTCTCTGTCGGCCTTGGACGGACGGCAGGGGCGCTTTGAGGCGATGGCGCCGGGGGCAGGCAATCATGGGCCGGTCGGGGTCGTAGAGACCTATCATTTCGCCTATGCGGACGGGACGCCCTATCGCCAGATCGGCACCACGGCCTATGGCTGGACCCATCAGCCGCAGGCGAAACGGGCGCAGACGCTGGAGACGCTGAAGACCGCGCCGTTCAACAAGATGCGGATGCTGGTCCTCCCCAACGCCTCGGTAAAGACGAACGAAGCCCTGTTCCCCTTCGAGAAGACCGGGGCGGGCGAAAAGGACTGGGACCTGACGCGGTTCAATCCCGCCTATTTCCAACGACTGGAAGCCTGCGTCGCGGCGCTGGGCGCGCTGGGGATCGAGGCGGACGTCATCCTGTTCCATCCCTATGACGGGCGCTACGGTTTCGACGAGATGCCGGCCGAGGCCGATGATCGCTATGTCCGCTACGTCGTGGCGCGGCTGTCGGCCTATCGGAACGTCTGGTGGTCAATGGCCAACGAGTTCGACATCCTGAAGACCAAGACGGACGGCGACTGGGACCGCATATTCCAGGGGGTGCAGGCCAGCGATCCCTATGGCCGGCTGCGGTCGATCCACAACTGGCGGCGGCTGTACGACAACGGCAAGCCCTGGGTGACCCATTCCAGCATCCAGAACGGTTCGGCGGTGCTGGATGACGCACGGGCCGAGACCTATCGCAGCGTCTGGAAGAAGGCGGTGGTCTTCGACGAGGTCTGTTACGAGGGCTCGCTCAGCGAAAGGTGGGGTAATCTGACCGGGCCGCAGATGGTGCGCGCCTTCTGGCATGGCCTGATCGCCGGAACCTATGTCGGCCATTCCGAGTGTTTCCCGATCGACGGCGGCGAGTTCTGGCTGGGCGAGGGCGGCGAACTTCGCGGCGAAAGCGCACCGCGTCTGGCCTTCCTGAAGTCGATCATGGAGGCGGGACCGCGTCCGGGCATAGAGCCGATCGACAAGTGGTGGGAGCAGCATCTGGGCGGCGCGCCGGGGCAGTATTACCTGCGTTACTTCGGCGACGACGCTCCGGCGGAATGGGCGGTGGATATTCCGCGTGACGAGATCACTGGCGGCGAACGTTTCCGGGCCGATGTCATCGACACCTGGAACATGACGGTTGAGCCAGCGCCCGGCGTCTTCACCCTGGCGCAGAAGGACACCAAATACTTCTTCCACGATCCAGCGCGACCAACGCTGGCCCTGCCGGGCCGGAAGTGGATGGCGGTGCGTCTGACGCGGGTCGCCTAGAGCGCGGCCAGAAGCGCCTCGAGTCGCTGCATGTCCTCGGGCGGGGCGGTTTCGAAGCGCAGGGCCCGGCCGGTGACCGGGTGGACGAAGCCGAGGACGGCGGCGTGCAGGGCCTGGCGCGTCAGGCCGACTTCGGCGACGGCGGCGCGGACGGCGATGGCGGGGCTGCCCGAGCCATAGACAGGGTCGCCGAGCAGGGGAGAACCCTTGGACGCCAGATGGACGCGGATCTGGTGGGTGCGGCCGGTGTGAAGGGTGCAGGCGACGCGGGCGGCGAGCGGGGCGGCCGACGCCTTGGCGGGCTGGCCGAAGGTTTTCTGCACCACATAGTCGGTGATGGCCTCGCGACCGCCGGCCTTGAGCACGGCCATCTTCTTGCGGTCGCTGCTGGAGCGGCCGATCTGGGTCTGGATGCGGCCCTTCTCGGGGGAGGGCGCGCCGCGGGTCAGGGCCACATAGGTGCGCTCGATGTCGTGGGTGGCGAACAGGGCCGAGAGGCCGGCGTGGGCGCGGTCGGACTTGGCGGCGACCATGACGCCCGAGGTGTCCTTGTCCAGACGGTGGACGATGCCGGGGCGGGCCACGCCGCCGATGCCCGACAGGCTGTCGCCGCAGTGAGCCAGCAGGGCGTTGACCAGGGTGCCGGTCTCGCAGCCGGGCGCCGGGTGGGCGGCCATGCCCGGCGCCTTGTCGATGACGATCAGGTCGGCGTCCTCGAACAGGACGGTCAGGGGGATGGCCTCGGGCTGGGGCGTGGCGGCGACGACCGGGGGCATGACGACGGCGTAGAGGCCGGCCTGGGCCTTGGCCGAACCGCTGGTGACGGGCTGGCCGTCACGACGGACGGCGCCCTCGGCCAGCAGGGCCTGAAGCCGGGCGCGCGACAGCGCAGGGAAGGCGGCGGCCAGGGCTTTGTCGAGACGGACGCCGGGCGCGTCGATCTGCGCCTCGAGAATTTCCGCGTCGTCGTCTTCCGTCAGCAAAGGTTCATCGGCCATAGGGCGATCTAGCATGGCTTGCCCGGCGGGTCGTCATGTCGTCCATTGCTGCGGCCAAGCTGTCGCAACGCCGACCGGAAGAGATCGAGATGAAGGCTCTGATCGCCGCTGCTGTCGCCGCCACGGGGATCGCCCTTCTGGCCGGCTGCACCACCATGACCAAGGACCAGTGCCTGGCGGGCGCCTGGGGCGAGAAGGGCTATCAGGACGGGGTGTCGGGCTATCGCCCCAGCCGTCTGGATGACCATGCCCAGGCCTGCGCCAAGTTCGGGATCGCGCCGAACCCAAGCGCCTATCTCGCGGCGCGGGACGACGGGCTGAGGACCTACTGCACCTGGGAGAGCGGTTTCCGGCAGGGGCGGCAGGGCGCCAGCTATGGCGGGGTCTGCTCGCCCGCCGAGGAGCGCGATTTTCTGCCGGCCTATGAGGATGGACGGCGGATCTATGGCGTGGAGCAGGCCGTGTCCTCGGCGGAAAGCGCGCTGAACTCGGCCGTCAGCCGCATCGACGACCGCGAGGACAAGCTGGAGGCCAAGCAGCGGGAGTTGCGTCAGGACGGGCTGACGGACGAGCAGCGCCAGCGCATCCGTGATCGCATTCGAGAGGTGCGCGGCGAGATTCAGGACGCACGGCGCGACGCACGCCGCGCAGAAGAAGAGCTGAGCTACGCCGAGATCGAGGCGCGGGCGGTGCGCGCCGCCATCGGCGGTCGATACGGGGTGTGGTGAAGGCAACGGCCTCTTGATCCTACCCCGAGCAGCGTAGCGGAACGGGGAGGATCAAAGGCGGGAAATATCAGGCCGCCTTGGTGGCCGAGGCGCCGAAGTGCGGGTCCAGGTCGCCGGCGGCGTAGCGCTTGGCCATCTGGGCGGTGGACAGGGGGCGGATCTTCGACGCCTGACCTTCGCAGCCGAACTGCTGGTAGCGTTCGATGCACAGCTTGCGCATGGCTTCCTTGGCGGGCTTGAGCCAGGCGCGCGGGTCGAACTCGCCCGGCTTTTCCATCAGCAGTTTGCGCACGGCGCCGGTCATGGCCATGCGGTTGTCGGTGTCGATGTTGATCTTGCGCACGCCGTGCTTGATGCCGCGCTGGATCTCTTCGACCGGCACGCCCCAGGTCTGGGGCATCTGGCCGCCGTAGGCGTTGATGATGTCCTGCAGGTCCTGCGGCACCGAGGAGGAGCCGTGCATCACCAGGTGGGTGTCAGGCAGGCGGCGGTGGATTTCCTCGATCACGTTCATGGCCAGGACTTCGCCGTCCGGCTTGCGGCTGAACTTGTAGGCGCCGTGGCTGGTGCCCATGGCGATGGCCAGGGCGTCGACCTTGGTGGCGCGGACGAAGTCGACGGCCTGATCCGGGTCGGTCAGCAGGGCCGAGTGGTCCAGCTTGCCTTCGAAGCCGTGGCCGTCTTCGGCCTCGCCCATGCCGGTTTCAAGCGAACCCAGAACGCCCAGTTCACCCTCGACTGAGACGCCGCAGCTGTGGGCCATTTCGGTGACGCGACGGGTGACGTCGACATTGTATTCGTAGGAGGCGGGGGTCTTGGCGTCTTCTTCCAGCGAGCCGTCCATCATCACCGAGGTGAAGCCGTACTGGATGGCGGTGGCGCAGGTCGCCGGGCCGTTGCCGTGGTCCTGGTGCATGCAGACCGGGATGTGCGGATAGAGCTCGGCCAGGGCGTCGATCAGCTTGGCCAGGACGATGTCGTTGGCGTAGCTGCGGGCGCCGCGCGAGGCCTGGATGATGACCGGGGCGTTGACGGCTTCCGCCGCCTCCATGATGGCCAGGCCCTGTTCCATGTTGTTGATGTTGTAGGCGGGCAGGCCGTAGTCGTTCTCCGCCGCGTGATCGAGCAATTGTCGCAGCGTGATGCGCGCCATGGGTATCTCCTGAGCCGGATATTGTTTTGCTGAGGCTTTAGCCCGAAGGGGCGAGGAAGTCACGCCGGGTTACAGGACCAATCCGGCGTTCGCTCAAGTCTGAGGCAAAGAAAACCCCGCCTCTTTGCCGAGGCGGGGTCGAAATCCTCGACAAGAGGTCAGGTCAGGCGCGCAGGGCCTCGACGCCCGGAAGGACCTTGCCCTCCATCCATTCCAGGAAGGCGCCGCCGGCGGTGGAGACGAAGGTCATGTCGTCGGCCGTGCCGGCGTGGTTCAGGGCCGCGACGGTGTCGCCGCCGCCAGCCACGGCGACCAGCTTGCCGGACTTGGCCAGTTCGGCGGCGTGCCTGGCCGCGGCCACGGTGGCCTTGTCGAAGGGCGGGACCTCGAACACGCCCAGCGGGCCGTTCCAGATCAGGGTCTTGGACAGGTCCATGGCGCGGGCCAGGCGGGCGACGGTTTCAGGACCGGCGTCTAGGATCAGGTCGTCGGCGGCGATGCGGTCCAGGGCGCGGACGCCCGATTCGACGCCCGGCTTGACCGTCTTGGCCACCACGACGTCGACCGGCAGCAGCAGCTCGCAGCCCTTCTGACGGGCTTCCTCGATGATCTCGAGCGCGGTGGCGGCCAGGTCTTTTTCACAGAGCGAACCGCCGACATCGACGCCTTGAGCGTGCAGGAAGGTGTTGGCCATGCCGCCGCCGATGGCCAGGTAGTCCAGCTTGGCGACCAGGTTCTTCAGCAGGTCCAGCTTGGTCGAGACCTTGGCGCCGCCGACGATGCCGATGACGGGCTTTTGCGGATTGCCCAGCGCCGCGTCCAGGGCCGACAGCTCGCGCGCCATGGCGCAACCGGCGTATGCGGGCAGCAGACGGGCCAAGCCTTCCGTCGAGGCGTGGGCGCGGTGGGCCGCCGAAAAGGCGTCGTTGACGTAGAGGTCGCCCAGTTCGGCCAGTTGGGCGGCGAAGGCCGGGTCGTTCCTTTCCTCGCCCTTGTGGAAGCGGACGTTTTCCAGCAGCAGCACGCCGCCAGCGTCGAGGTCGGCCACGGCGGCCTTGGCCTCATCGCCCACGCAGTCGTCGGCGAAACGGACGGGGCCGTGCAGCAGCCGCTCCAGCGGCTCGACCACGGGGCGCAGGCTCATCGAGGCGACGCGCTCGCCCTTGGGCCGGTCGAAGTGGGCCAGCAGGACCACCTTGGCGCCGGCCTCGCGCAGACGGTGGATGGTCGGCAGGGCGGCCTTCAGCCGGGTGTCGTCGCTGACCTTGCCGCCCTCCATCGGCACGTTGAAGTCCACGCGGACCAGAGCGGTCTGGCCGGACAGGTCAGCGGCGTCGTCAAGGGTGCGGAAGGTCATGATGAAGTTCCAGGTCTTCCTTCTCCCTGTGGGAGAAGGTGGCCCGCAGGGCCGGATGAGGGTCGAACGTATCAGTCGGCGTAAGCCGTGGTCAGGGCGTGTTCAAGCCGCGTGCGCACGAATGGCGGCGGCGATGAGTTCGGGCTCGCTCAACACCTGGGCGTTGGAGAAGCGTAGAACAGTCCAGCCGAGGGCTTCTAGATCGGACTGTCGCAGATGATCGCGGGTAACGACCTCATCCCGATCATGGACACCGCCGTCGATCTCGATCACCAGCTTCAAGCGGTCGCAGGCGAAATCCGCGACATACCGGCTGATCGGATGCTGGCGACGGAACTTGTGACCGTCGATGCGGCCGCTGCGCAGCAAAGCCCAAACGCGCTGCTCGGCGAGGCCGGACTTTTGTCGAAGCGTGCGGGCGAATGCGGTGCGTTCCACAGTCATGGCCGCCGACCCTCACCCTTTCGCGCAGCCAATCGCCGTTGGCTCTTGGGCGCTCAAACCCTCTCCCATTGGGAGAGGGCTCAGCGTTTCGTCCTTACAGGAACTTGGCCATCACCAGGGCGGTGTCGGCCATGCGGGTCGCGAAGCCCCACTCGTTGTCGTACCAGGTCAGGACGCGGGCCAGCTTGCCGTCGACGACCTGCGTCTGGGGCAGGGCGGCGGTCGAGGACGCGGCGATGTGGTTCAGGTCGATCGAGACCAGCGGGTCGGTCGTCGTGGCCAGGACGCCCTTCATGGCGCCGTCGGCGGCGGCTTGCAGGGCGGCGTTGATTTCCGCAACCGTCACTTCGCGACCCGCGACGACCTTCAGGTCGACGACCGAGACGTTCGGGGTCGGGACGCGGATCGACGAGCCGTCCAGCTTGCCCTTCAGTTCCGGCAGGACCAGGCCCAGGGCCTTGGCGGCGCCGGTCGAGGTCGGGATCATCGACAGGGCGGCGGCGCGACCGCGGTACGGGTCCTTGTGCATCGTGTCCAGCGTCGGCTGGTCGCCAGTGTAGGCATGGATGGTGGTCATGTAGCCGCGCTCGATCCCGAACAGGTCGTTCAGCACCTTGGCCACCGGGGCCAGGGCGTTGGTCGTGCACGAACCGTTCGACACGACGATGTCGTCGGCGGTCAGGGTCTCATGGTTGACCTTGAAGACGATGGTCTTGTCGGCGTTGTCGGCGGGGGCCGAGACCAGGACGCGCTTGGCGCCGGCCTTCAGGTGGGCCGAGGCCTTGTCCTTGGAGGTGAAGATGCCGGTGCATTCGAAGGCGATGTCCACCTTCAGCTCGGCGTGCGGCAGGTTGGCCGGGTCGCGCTCGGCCGTGACCTTGATCTTGCCCGTGCCGACGTCGATCCAGTCTTCGCCCGAGGTGATCGTGCCGGGGAAGCGGCCGTGCACCGAATCGTAGCGCAGCAGGTGAGCATTGGTCTCGACCGGGCCCAGGTCGTTGATCGCCACGACCTCGATGTCCGTGCGGCCATGCTCGACGATCGAGCGAAGCACGAGGCGGCCGATGCGGCCGAAGCCGTTGATGGCGACGCGAACGGTCATGGGGGAGGTCTCCTGAGCAGGGCGGTTATCTATTGGATGCCTTACTCGGACGATCGGCGCTGCGATTCAACCCCGCCGCCGTAACAAGGTGTGATCGGACGTAACCGAAGAGGGGCCTAGCCGGCGCGACGCAGCAGGCGACTGGAGCCCGTCTGGCTGTCGAGAACCTCGAGTCCCGTGACGCGGCCTTCGCCGTCACGCAGGAAACGGATGCGACGATAGGGCTCGTCGATGTCGAAGAAGAGATCAGGCGACAAGGGACGCAGACGCCAGGCGGGGCGGCGCTCGTTTCGCCAGGTCAGGCCGTCCTGGGTCGCCCGGACTGTCGAGCCGCCGAAAGCCCCGAGATAGGGGGCGGGGTCGAAGGGGAGCGGCGAGGCGTCCAGCGCTTCGCTCACCCAGGCGGCCTCGGTGGCGGCGGAGGCTGTGGCGTTCGTTTGGCTGGCGAGGGCGGCCTTCCAGGCGGTGTCCAGCGCGTCCTCGGCGGGCACGGCCATGTCGGGGCGGACGCCGACCTTCTCCCAGTTGCCGCCGGTCAGGGGATTGGTCGGAGAGCCGGTCGAGATGAAGACGCGATAGCCCGAGGGCGTGAAGACGGGGCCGCCCGGGTTGGCGGCGCCGCCGGAGGTCTCGCCGACGATGACGGCGCGCCGGGCGGCTTGCAGCGTATAGGCGAAGGCTTCCGCCGCCGAGCCGGTGCGGCCGCTGATCAGGACATAGACCGGCACATCCATGCGCGGGGCGGCGTAGGGCTGGGCCGGGGCCTCGCGGCTTTCGCCTTCCCGCGAATGGAAGCGGTTGTAGACGTCGGCGTCCGGCCCGACGAAGGCGCTGACCAGATAGCCCACCATGGCGGGCGAGCCGCCGCCGTTGTTGCGCAGGTCGATGATGACGGCGTTGGTGGTCGAGATCAGCTGAAGGGCGGCGTCGACCTGTTTGCGGGCGGGATCGTCGGCCCCCTCGAAGTCGGCGAAGAAGCGCATCTCGATCAGACCGACGTTGCCAGGCAGGATCTGCACCGCGCGGAAGCCCTGGCCCTGACGGGCGGCCATGACGGGGAAGGGCACCGGGACGAGACCCGACGAAGCCGTCGCTGATGCGGCGAGCGCGGGACCTGACGGCGCTGGCTTGCTGACGCTGAAATGCTGGTCATAGGGTTCCAGCCGCGCGGTCAGGGCCGTTTCGAGATCGCGCGGATCGGTCAGGGCGTCGTAGCGACCCTCTGCGGCCTCGGCCTCCAGCGCCGTGGCGATCACCTCCGCCTTCGCAGGATCGAAATAGGCTTCGCGGATGGCGGCGGCGACCTGGCCGACGACGACGCGCGGGGCGGGGGCCTCGGCCTGATGCGCGAGGGCCGGCGAGGCGGCGAGAAACAGGGCGACGGCGAGGGCGGTCAGCTTCATGCCCGCCACCTTATGCCGTCATGGTCCCTTGGCGAGTGAACTCGCGGTAAGGTCTCAGCAGCAGCGGAAGGCCCCGCCGGCGCCGAAGCGCCGCGCCTCGTGCAGACGGAAGAAGGCGGTGCGATCCAGCGGCGGCTGGTCGGGGTGGGTGGCCGCGGCGTGTGCGACATAGACCTCATAGTCGGGCTGGCCGACCATGAGGCTGGCGGTGCGGCGGGCGTCCTTGCCCCACCGCACCAGGGTGTCGCGGCAGGCGCAGAGCAGGTCTGCGCCGCCGGCCGGTTCTGGGGGGCTAGGCACGGGCCACATCCATCGCCTTGTCTTCCAGCGTCAACTCATGCTCGGCCGGGGTCTCGACCACGGTCGGGTGGTTGATCCGACGGGCCTTGAGGCAGGCGCGGACGCCATAGACCACCATGGTCAGGACCACGAACAGGAAGCCCGCCGTCAGGGCCGAGTTGACGTAGTCGTTGATGATGATCCGGTGCATGTCGCCCGCCGTCTTGGCCGGGGCCAGCAGGTCGCCGGCGGCCAGGGCCTCCTGGTACTTACGCGCATGGGCCAGGAAGCCGATCTTGACGTCGGGGTGCAGCAGCTTCTGGAAGCCCGCCGTCAGGGTGCAGATCAACAGCCAGACCGCCGGAACCGCCGTGGCCCAGGCGAAGCGCTCGCGCTTCATCTTGAACAGGACCACGGTGCCCAGGATGAGGGCGACGGCGGCCAGCATCTGGTTGGCGATGCCGAACAGGGGCCACAGGCTGTTGATGCCGCCCAGGGGATCGACCACGCCGGTGTAGAGGAAGTAGCCCCACAGGCCGACGGTCAGGGCGGTGGCCAGAACATTGGCGGTCCACGACTTGGTCTCGCGCATTTTCGGCACGGCGACGCCCAGCAGGTCCTGGATCATGAAGCGGCAGACGCGGGTGCCGGCGTCGACCGTGGTCAGGATGAACAGGGCCTCGAACAGGATGGCGAAGTGATACCAGAAGGCCATCATGGCCTTGCCGCCGATGACGTTCGACAGGATGTGCGCCATGCCGACGGCCAGGGTCGGGGCGCCGCCCGCCCGCGACAGGATGGAGTGCTCGCCCACGTCGCGGGCCAGTTGCTCCAGTTCAGCCGGAGTGATGTGGAAGCCCCACTGGGCCACGGCGGCGGCGGCCGAGACGGCGTTGTCGCCGATCACCGCGACCGGGCTGTTCATGGCGAAATAGACGGCCGGGTCCAGCACCGTGGCGGCGATCAGAGCCATGATGGCCACGAAGCTTTCGCACAGCATGGCGCCGTAGCCGATCAGCGGGATCTGGTTCTCGTTCTCCAGCAGCTTGGGCGTGGTGCCCGACGAGATCAGGGCGTGGAAGCCCGAGACGGCGCCACAGGCGATGGTGATGAACAGGAAGGGGAAGAGGGCGCCGGAGAAGACCGGACCGGAGCCGTCGATGAAGGGGGTGACGGCCGGCATCTGAACGTGAGGGCGCACGATGATGATGCCGATGGCCAGACCCAGGATGGCGCCGATCTTGAGGAAGGTGGACAGGTAGTCGCGCGGGGCCAGCAGCAGCCAGACCGGAATGACCGAGGCGACGAAGCCGTAGGCCATCATGGCCATGGCCAGGGTCGTGCCCGACAGGGTGAAGGCCGGGCCCCAGAAGGGATCAGCCGCGATATGGCCGCCGCCGATGATGGCGAGGATCAGCAGGACCACGCCGATGATCGAGACCTCGCCCACGCGACCGGGCCGCAGGTAGCGGGTGTAGAGACCCATGAAGATGGCGATGGGGATGGTGGCGGCGACGGTGAAGGTGCCCCACGGGCTCTCGGCCAGGGCCTTGACGACGACCAAGGCCAGAACCGCCAGAATGATGACCATGATCATCAGGACGCCGACCTGGGCGATGATGCCGGGGATGGGGCCCATCTCGGTGCGGACCATGTCGCCTAGCGAACGACCGTCTCGGCGGGTGGACATGAACAGGACCATCATGTCCTGCACCGCGCCCGCCAGCACCGCGCCGACCAGAATCCACAGGACGCCGGGCAGGTAGCCCATCTGCGCCGCCAGCACCGGACCGACCAGAGGGCCTGCGCCCGCGATGGCCGCGAAGTGGTGGCCGAACAGGACGTTGCGCGGGGTGGGCACATAGTCGAGCCCGTCGTTATGGCGCACGGCCGGCGTGGGCCGTTTCGCGTTCAGCCCCATGACCTTTCCGGCCAGGTAGCGGGCGTAGAAGCGGTAGGCGATGGCGTAGACGCAGAGCGCCGCCACCACGATCCAGACGGCGCTGATGCTTTCGCCCTGGTGCAGGGCGATGACGCCGAGGGCGACCGCCCCCAGTATGGCGATGGCGCCGAAAATCAGCGCGGTCCTGAGCTTGCCCATGGCGAACGGTCCTCCGGGTCGACTGCGTGCGACCTTTCGGGCATTTCTGGACCCATTAAGGCCTCGGCGCCAACCGACTAAAGTCGAAGGTCGGCGGGTTTATTTGAGGCAGGGCAGGCGTTGCAGCGGCGCAGGCTCTGTTTTCCTCCCCATTTCATGGGGAGGGGGACCGCGTAGCGGTGGAGGGGGCGGCGCAAACGTCAGCCGTCGAGACGCCCCCTCCGTCACATCGCCTGCGGCTCCGCGCCACCTCCCCATGAAATGGGGAGGAAAGAGACGTCAGGGCCTGACGACCCGCACCTTGCCCGCCGCCTCGGTCGCGCGCTCACGCGCCTGATCCGTGTCAGCGCCGCGGGCCAGGGCCACGCCCATGCGGCGACGCTCGAAGGCTTCGGGCTTGCCGAACAGGCGCAGGTCGGCGGTCGGCACCGACAGGGCCTCGGCCACGCCTTCATAGATCACGCCCTCACCCTCCAGGCCGCCGTAGATGACAGCGCTGGCGCCCGGTTCGCGCAGGGACACGTCCACCGGCAGGCCGAGGATGGCGCGGGCGTGCAGGGCGAACTCGCTCATGGTCTGGGTCGCCAGGGTCACCAGGCCGGTGTCGTGCGGGCGCGGCGAGACCTCGGAGAACCAGACCTGGTCGCCGGTGACGAATAGTTCGACGCCGAAGACGCCGAGACCGCCCAGCGCATCCGTCACCTTGCCCGCGATGTCCTGCGCCGCCGTCAACGCGGCCTCGCTCATGACCTGGGGCTGCCAGCTTTCGACATAGTCGCCCTTCTGCTGGCGATGGCCGATGGGGGCGCAGAAGTCCGTGCGGACGGCGCCGTCGCGTAGCGACCGCACGGTCAGCAGGGTGATCTCATAGTCGAAGGCGATGCGGCCCTCGACGATGACGCGGGTCGTGTCGACCCGACCGGACGCCAGGGCGTAGTCCCAGGCTTCGGCCACCGCGTCCGCGCGCTCCACATAGGACTGGCCCTTGCCCGAGGACGACATCACCGGCTTGACGAAGCAGGGGAAGCCGACGGCTTCGGCTCCCGCCGCCAGTTCTTCAGCCGAGCCTGCAAAGGCGTAGGGGCTGGTCGGCAGGCCCAGTTCCTCGGCGGCCAGACGGCGGATGCCTTCGCGGTTCATGGTCAGTTGGGTGGCGCGGGCGGTCGGAATGACGCGCGCCAGACCCGCCGCCTCGATGGCCGCCAGGACGTCGGTGGCGATGGCCTCGATTTCCGGCACGATGATGTGCGGGGCCTCGGCCATGATCAGGCCGTTCAGCACCTGAGGGTCGGTCATCGGAATGACGTGGCTGCGGTGCGCCACCTGCATGGCCGGGGCGTTGGGATAGCGGTCCACCGCGATCACCTCGGCGCCCAGACGCTGCAGCTCGATGGCCACCTCCTTGCCCAGCTCGCCCGAGCCGAGCAGCATGACGCGGGTGGCGTGGTCGGTAAGCGGCGTGCCGATCTTCATGGCGTCAGGCTCCGGTGGCAGGTTCGATCAGGTCCCAGGCGTTGCCGTAGAGGTCTTCGAAGACCACCACCTTGCCATAGGCCTCGTGACGGGGCGTTTCGCGGAAGACGACGCCGGCCTTCAGCCAGGCGGCGTGGTCGCGCATCAGGTCGTCGGTGTAGAGGAAGAGCCAGACGCGGCCGCCCGCCTGATCGCCGACGCGGGCGACCTGTTTCGGCGTTGTCGCGCGAGCGAGCAGCAGAGAGGTCTGGCCGCCTTGGGGCGTGATCCGGACCCAGCGCTTGCCGCCGCCCATGTCGGCGTCCTCGCTGAGCGTGAAGCCCAGCGTGCCGACATAGAAGGCGACGGCCTCGTCATAGTCCCTGACCAGCAGGCTGACGGCGCCGAGGTGCATGACCTTCTCCCTGTCACGCCGGACAGGCGCTGCGCGCCGTCCGGGGGATGCTGACTACAGACGCGCCTTGGCGGCTTCCACCACGGCTTCAGCGGTGATGCCGAACTCGCGATAGAGGACTTCGGCCGGGGCCGAGGCGCCGAAGCCGGTCATGCCGACAAAGCCGCCGTCTTCCCCGATGAAGCGTTCCCAGCCCTGCTTGATCGCGGCTTCCACGGCGACGCGGACGGTGCCGCGGCCGATGACGGCGTCCTGATAGGCCTTGGGCTGCTGCTCGAACAGTTCGAAGCAGGGGACCGAGACCACGCGGGTCGGCACGCCTTCGGCCTCCAGCGTCTCGGCGGCCTTCAGCGCCAGGGCGACTTCAGTGCCGGTGCCGAACAGGGTGACTTTCGCCACGCCGTTGGCGGCCTTCAGCTCATAGGCGCCCTTGCGCGACAGGTTCTCGCCAGCGTCGGTCAGACGCACCGCCGGGGTCTTCTGACGCGACAGGCACATGCCCGAGGGCGTCTTCTTGTGCTGCAAGGCGACCTGCCAGCACTCCAGCGCCTCGACCGTGTCCGCAGGACGGAAGACCATCAGGTTGGGAATGGCGCGCAGCGCCGCCAGATGCTCGACCGGCTGGTGCGTCGGGCCGTCTTCGCCCAGGCCGATGCTGTCATGGGTCAGGACGTGGACCACCCGCACGCCCATCAGGGCGGCCAGGCGGATGGCCGGGCGGCTGTAGTCCGAGAAGACCATGAAGGTGCCGGCGTAGGGAATGACGCCGCCGTGCAGGGCCATGCCGTTCATGGCCGAGGCCATGCCGTGTTCGCGCACGCCCCAGTTGACGTAGCGACCGGCGTAGTCGGGCGCGTCCATGATCTGGGTGTTCTTGACGAAGGTGTTGTTCGAGCCGGTCAGGTCGGCGGAGCCGCCGACCATTTCGGGGATGGCGTTGAACACCGTCTCCAGCGCCTCGCCCGAGGACTGGCGCGTGGCCAGGGCGGGCTGGCTCGAAACCAGGTCCTTCAGCTTGGCGTCCAGGGCCTCGAAGGCGCCGGTCGGCAGGTCGCCGGCCATGGCGCGGGTGAAGTCGTCCCGCTGGGCGTGGTTCAGCAGGCGGTTTTCCCAGGACTTGCGGGGCTTGGCGCCCTGCTTGCCCACCTTGGCCCAGGCCTTCTGGATGCCTTCCGGCAGGTCGAAGGGGTCGAGGGACCAGTGCAGGGCCTGACGCGTGGCGGCGATCTCGGTCGCGCCGAGGGCCGCGCCGTGGGTCTTGTGGCTGCCTTCCATGGTGGCGGCGCCCTTGCCGATCTTGGTCTTGCAGGCGATCAGCGTCGGCTTCGACTGCTTGGTGGCCCAGGCCAGGGCCTTCTGGATCTGCTTGTGGTCGTGGCCGTCGATGGCCTTGACGGCCCAGCCCGAGGCCTTGAAGCGCGCCAGCTGGTCGGTGTTGTCCGACAGCGACACCTTGCCGTCGATGGTGATCTCGTTGTCGTCCCACATGACGCAGAGCTTGTTCAGCTTCAGACGACCGGCCAGGGCGATGGCTTCCTGCGACACGCCTTCCATCAGACAGCCGTCGCCGGCGATGACCCAGGTGCGGTGGTCGACCAGGTCTGAACCGAAGCGCGCGGCCAGGTGACGCTCAGCCAGGGCGAAGCCGACCGAGTTGGCGATGCCCTGACCCAGCGGGCCAGTGGTCGTCTCGATGCCGGTCATGTGACCGTATTCCGGGTGGCCGGCGGTCCTGGCGCCCCACTGGCGGAAGTTTTCCAGCTGTTCGCGGGTCGCGTCCTTGTAGCCGGTCAGGTGCAGCAGGCTGTAGATCAGCATCGAGCCGTGGCCCGCCGACAGGATGAAGCGGTCGCGGTCGGCCCAGTCGGGGCGGCTGGCGTCGAACTTCAGGAATTTCGAGTAGAGGACGGTGGCGACGTCGGCCATGCCCATGGGCATTCCGGGGTGGCCGCTCTTGGCCTTTTCGACGCCGTCCATGGCCAGGACGCGAATGGCGTCGGCCATTTGTTTGGGCGAAGGCTTGGCGAATGCAGCTTGGGCGTCGGTCACGGCGAGACCTTTCCTCAGGAAACAGGATATAGCGGGGCGGCGCCGCTTTACCCCGACGCGCGCACAGGTTCTATACGGAATCTGGACGAAAGGACCCCAATGGACGCCGTTACGGCCGCAAAGACACGCATCGACAAGGCCCTGGCCCTGCTGGAACGCAAGGTGCTGGAGCTGAAGGCGCGTCCGGCCACCGCCCCCGCCATCACCGACGACGACCTGTTCGCGCCGCGTGCCTCGAACGCGGCCGACCTGACGCGTATCGCCGAGCTGGAGGCTGCGGGCCGTGATGCGGCCGAGGCCCTGGGCCGCGCGGCCGAGGCCGTGCGCGACGTTCTGGCCGAACAGGAGGCGCGCTGATGGCGACCGTTACAGTCGAGGTCAACGGCCGCTCCTACGCCGTCGGTTGCGCCGACGGCCAGGAAGAGCGCGTCGGCATCCTGGCCCGTCAGTTCGACACCCATGTCCGCCAGATCGCCGGGGACGTCGGCCATGTCGGCGACCTGCGCCTGTTCCTGATGGCCTCGCTGATGCTGGCCGACGAACTGCATGAAGCGCGTCAGCGGCTGGAGAACGGGCAGGGGCCGGCTGAACAGGACGGTCCGGTCAAGGCTCCGCCGCCGCCCGCTGGCGACGGCGTGGCCGAGGCGCTGAACGCGGTCGCGGCGCGCATCGAGAAGATCTGCCAGACGATCTAGGGAATTCTCCCTCCCCTTCATGGGGAGGGTGGCTGACGCGAAGCGTCAGACGGGTGGGGGCGGCAAGGCAAATCAGCCGCGCCGCCTAGCATCGCCACGCCCTCCCCACCCGGTCGCTGCGCGACCACCCTCCCCAAAATGGGGAGGGAGAGGCCATTGTTGAAACCCGCCGGAACGCCTATCTTGTTCGACGGCGGGTCCTGCTGCGGCTCACGTCGAAGACAACATATCCTTCTGACCTTAATTCACTCTAAGGGATCTGTCCCTGTCCGGGCTCGAGGGCCTGGGCATATGGAGCCCACCTGGCTACCCAGGTCGAGAGGATTTAAACGTTCTTCACGGTTCTTGCGGCGCCGCCACCCTTTCATTTTGTTGCGCTATGCTCGCGGCGCGGTCGCTCGCGGCTTGAGCGCGTTTTATGCGCTATCGTTAAGCGCGTTGACGTCCAGATGGGCTTGAGACGGCGCATGGCCTCCAAACACGAACTCCGCGCCTCCATGCGCGCCCTGCGCAAGCGGCTGGCCGAGGTCGATAATGAAGCGGCTGAGCGCGCCGCCGGTCACGCCGAGGCCCTGCCGGCTGGCGACACCGTCGCCCTCTATCGCGCCATGGGGTCGGAACTGGACGCGGACGCCCTGGCCAATAGCCTGCATCAATCCGGGCGTCGCCTCTGCCTGCCAGTGGTGATCGAGCGCGACGCGGCCATGATCTTTCGCGCCTGGGCGCCGGGCGAGCCGCTGGAGCTGGACGCCGCCGGGTGTCCCGCGCCTCTGCCACTCACCGAAGTCGTCACGCCTGATCTGATCCTGACGCCGCTGCTGGCCTTTGACGCCCACGGGGGGCGGCTGGGGCAGGGCGGGGGCTATTACGACCGGACCTTCGCCGTCCTGCCCGATGCGGTGCGCGTCGGCTTCGCCTATGCGGGGCAGGAGGTCGAACGCCTGACGCTCGAGCCTCATGACATGCGTCTGCATGGCGTTCTGACCGAGACCGGCTATAGAGCCGTCGTATGAGACTGGCATTTTTCGGTGACGTGGTCGGCAAGTCCGGGCGCGATGGGCTTTCGGATCATCTTCCGGGGCTGAGGCGCGACCTCAAACTCGACTTCGTGGTGGTCAACGCCGAGAACGCCGCAGGCGGCTTCGGCATCACCGAGAACACGGCGCGCGAGATCTTCGCCGCCGGCGCTGACGTCCTGACCCTGGGCAACCACAGCTGGGATCAGCGCGAGGCCCTGACCTATATCGTGCGTGAGCCGCGTCTGATCCGTCCCGCCAACTATCCGCGCCTGATGGATGCGCCGGGACGCGGGGCCGATGTCTTCGTCACCGCTGACGGTCGTCGGGTTCTGGTCATCAACGTCCTGGGCCGGGTCCACATGGACCCGATGGACGACCCGTTCAGCGCCGTTGAGCGCGAACTGGAGGCCGCGCCCCTGGGCGTCGTCGCCGACGCCGTCATCGTCGACATGCACGCCGAGGCCACCAGCGAAAAGATGGGCATGGGCCACTTCTGCGACGGCCGCGCCAGCCTGGTCGTCGGCACCCACACCCACGTCCCGACCGCCGACGCCCAGATCCTTCCCCACGGCACGGCCTATCAGACCGACGCCGGCGGCTGCTGCGACTATGACTCGGTCATCGGCAACGACAAGGAAGAGCCGCTGCGTCGCTTCACGACGCGGCTTTCCGGCGGGCGCTACACTCCGGCCAGCGGCCCGGCCACCATCTGCGGCGTCTTCGTCGAGACCGACGACCGCACGGGTCTGGCCGTCCGCGTGGAGGCCATCCGCGTCGGGGGCCGCTTGAGCCAGGCCATCCCGCAGGTCTAGGTCGCCTCGGCCCGATCCCGTCTCGCCCTCAGCCGCAGGCGCATCGTCCGGCTGCTCCGCAACGTCACCTGATGGACCGGTCGGGGCTCGACCGGGGTGATGGCCTCGACCTCGGCGACCTTGAGGATTTCGGCCAGGGCGATGATGGCCTCCTGCATGGCGAAGGCGGCGCCGATGCAGATGCGGGGGCCGCCGCTGAAGGGCAGCCAGGCGTAGCGGTCGATGGACTTGCGGTGTTCCGGCAGGAAGCGTTCAGGGCGGAAGGCGTCGGGCTCGTCCCACAGCTTTTCGTGACGATGGATGACCCAGGGCGCGATCAGCACGCTTTCACCCGCCTTGACCGCGTGGCCGCCGATGACGTCGTCGGCCACTGCCTGACGGATCATGGCCGGGGCGGGCGGGAACAGCCGCATGGCCTCTTCGATCACGGCCCGGTGCCAGTGAAGATCACGCAAGCCGCCGGCGCTGCGGTCCCAGCCGTCGGCCTCGATTTTCAGGATATCGGCCACGCGCTTGTCGCGGCTGATCAGGTGCAGGGTCCAGCCCAGGGTCCGCGCCGTCGTTTCATGCCCGGCCAGGATGAAGGTCAGGATGTTGGCGGCGACCTCGTGATCCGACAGGCCCGAGCCGTCGCCTTCTTCATCGCGGGCGCTGAGCAGGGCGGTCAGAAGGTCTTCGGGCGCTTCCTCGCCCTGTTCCAGCCGGGCACGACGGCGCGCCACCAGGGCGCCGACCCGTTCCTGAAAGAAGCGCGCGTCGCCGCCAGACGCCACACGGCCCAGGCGCGGTATCCAGTCGGGCGCCTTCAGCGCGTCCAGCGGACTGATCCGCGCGCCGACGGCCAGGAAATGGTTCAGCGCCTTCTCGAAGCCCGCCGCATCGCCGTCCAGATCGTCCGAGAACAGGGTGGCCGACAGGATGTCGAAGGTCAGCCCGCTCATCTCGCTGTCGATGTTCAGGACACGGGCGCCGTGTTCCAGCCGCCAGCTCTCGACCCGGCGGCGGCAGACCCGGTCCATCGCCTCGGCCGTGCGCGCCGTATGGGCGGGGGTGAAGAGAGGGGCCATGATCCGCCGGGCGCGTCGCCACTGCTCACCCTCGGTCAGCAGCAGGCCGTCGGCCAGCATCGGGCCGAGGACGCGGCGTTGCAGGTCGCCCTTCTCATAGTTGGCGGCGTTGTCGGTCAGGACGTGACGCACCCCGGCCGGATCGCTGACCACCAGAGAGCGACCCAGCGGCGACTGGCCGGAGATATAGAGTTCGCGGAAATGGGCCTCGCCCCAGATGGTCAGGGGGTCGCGCCAGCTCTGCCACAGGAAGGGCAGCAGGCTGAGGCGCCGGGTGCGGCGCGGCGGGGTCCAGGGGCGGAAGGTCGAGGCGGCGGCGTCAGTCACGGAGCGCTCCTTTTCAGGGTCGAACCATACTTATTGACCATCGTGTCAAAAAGAAGAGGTCTTCACCTCTTATTGCGACGCCGCCTTGTCGCGGGCCATGGCCGCTTGCTGCGCTTCCAGCGCCCGCAACCGGCCCTCGTCGGCGCGGAGGTCGCCGGTCAACTGGCCCTTGAGGGCCGGATCGCTGGTCGTGGCGAGCAGAGCGCGGGTGTCGGCGACGGCCTGCCGCCGGGCGGCGATCAGGCGGGCCAGTTCGTCCTTGGCCTGGGCGGACGGCCGCGCGGCTTCTTCTTCCTCGGTGGTCTTCAGCGCGGCGGCCTGACGGGCGGCGGCGGCGTCGCGCAGGGCGTGCTGGACCGGGTCGCCGCCCTCGATGTCGCAGGCGGCCAGCAAGGCCGCGCCGCTGAGGATGAGGGCGACGGCGCGAGCGCGCATCAGCCCTCGATCCAGTTCGGCATCCAGCCTTCGTGGATCTCGCGCAGGTGGGCGACGGGGATGCGGTAGAGCTCGCCCTTCGGACCCGAGGAGGCGAAGTCCGCGCCCTTGGCGACGCCGACGACCGAGGCGTGCAGACCAACCTCCCTGGCTTGCGCCAGCAGGGTCTCGGCGTCCGACACGGCGACCAGATAGCGGGCCTGGTCCTCGCCGAACAGGAAGGCGTGGGCGTGGGCGGCGCTGGAAGCGTTCAGCTCGATGCCGACGTCCGAGGCCAGGGCGATGTCCGCCGCCGCCCCGACCAGGCCGCCGTCCGACAGGTCGTGAACGACCGTCAGCTCGCCGGTCTCGATCAGGCCGCGCACGAAGTCGCCGGTCTTGCGTTCCAGCTTCAGATCGACCGGCGGCGGGGCGCCGTCTTCACGACCCAGAACCTCGCGCAGATAGATGGACGAACCCAGCTCGCCGTGCGTCTGGCCGATCAGGACCAGGACGTCGCCCTCGGCCACGCCGCCGAAGCCGGTGGTCACGTCGTAGTTAGTCAGCAGGCCGACCGCGCCGACCGTCGGGGTCGGCGGAATGGCCACGCCGTTGGTCTCGTTATAGAGGCTGACGTTGCCGCTCACGACGGGGAAGTCCAGCTCGCGGCAGGCCTCGGCCATGCCGTCGGTGGCGCGGACGATCTGGCCCATGATCTCGGGGCGCTGCGGGTTGCCGAAGTTGAGGTTGTCGGTGATGGCGATGGGACGCGAGCCCACGGCGGTCAGGTTGCGCCAGGCCTCGGCCACGGCCTGCTTGCCGCCTTCATAGGGGTCGGCCTGGACATAGCGCGGGGTGCAGTCGCTGGTGACGGCCAGACCCTTGTCCGTGCCGTGGACGCGGACCACGCCGGCGTCGGCGCCGGTCGAGGAGTCCTGAAGCGTGTCGGCCATGACGTGGCGGTCGTACTGTTCCCAGATCCAGCGCTTGGAGGCCATGTCCGGGCAGGCGATGACCTTGATGACCGCGTCGTTCCAGCTTTCCGGGGCCGGGACCTCGGCCGGGTCGAGGCGCGGTTGCAGCTCGGGCTGGACCCAGGGACGGTCATAGAGGGGGGCGTCGTCGAACAGCGGGGCCAGCGGCACGTCGCAGACCACCTCGCCATGATGCTTCAGCACCAGATGGCCGGTGTTGGTCGTCTGGCCGATGATGGCGAAGTCCAGGCCCCACTTCTGGAAGATGCGATAGCCGACGTCCTCGAAGCCGGGCTTCAGGACCGCCAGCATCCGCTCCTGGCTTTCCGACAGCATCATCTCATAGGCGGTCATGCCTTCTTCGCGCTGGGGCACCTTGTCGAGGTCCAGCTCGACGCCGACGCCGCCCTTGCCGGCCATTTCGACCGAGGAGGAGGTCAGACCCGCCGCGCCCATGTCCTGAATGGCGGCGACCGCGCCCGAGGCCATCAGCTCCAGCGTGGCCTCGATCAGCAGCTTCTCGGCGAAGGGGTCGCCGACCTGGACGGTGGGGCGCTTGGCCTCCGATTCGTCGTCGAACTCGGTCGAGGACATGGTGGCGCCGTGGATGCCGTCGCGGCCGGTCTTGGAGCCGAAATAGACCACGTCGTGGCCAGCTTCCGGCGCGGCCGAATAGTAGATCTCGTCAGCCCTGGCGACACCCACGCACATGGCGTTGACCAGGATGTTGCCGTTGTAGCCCTTGTGGAAATTGGTCTCGCCCGCGACCGTCGGCACGCCGACGCAGTTGCCATAGCCGCCGATGCCGGCGACCACGCCCTTGACCAGTCGCTTGGTCTTCTCATGCGAAGGCTCGCCGAAGCGCAGGGCGTTCAGCAGGGCCACCGGGCGGGCGCCCATGGTGAAGACGTCGCGCATGATCCCGCCCACGCCCGTCGCCGCGCCCTGATAGGGCTCGATATAGGAGGGGTGGTTGTGGCTCTCCATCTTGAAGATGCAGGCGTCGCCGTCGTCGATGTCGATGACCCCGGCGTTCTCGCCCGGGCCGCAGATGACGCGCGGTCCCGTGACCGGGAACTTCATCAGCTGCTTCTTGGAGGACTTGTAGGAGCAGTGCTCGGACCACATCACCGAGAAGACGCCCAACTCGACATGGTTGGGCTCGCGGCCCAGCCGGTCCAGCAGGACCTCATACTCGTTCGGAGCCAGACCGTATTCAGCGGCCAATTCTGCGGTGGTCTTTTGCGGAGCGCTCATGGGCGGGGCTTCTAGCCGGGTCTGAGCCTCCTGTCAGCCCGTCCGATCAGCGAGCGCGCTCAACACCGCGTTTCAAACTGAAGACCAGGATGACGGCGGCCACCACTAGCAGGAAGGCGGCGCCCAGGGCGGTGAAGCCAAGCACCGGATTCCGCTCCTGTTCCGCCACGAAGGCCCCGACCAGACCCCAGGCGATCGGCAGGGGATAGGCCAGGGTGCGCAGGCTGGCCGTCACCGCCGCGCCGACCAGAACGACGGCCACGACGGCGGCGATGGCCCAGCCGGTGGGCGACAGGAAGGCGGGCAGGGCGTCGAACGCCGTCGCCGTGGTGATCAGGTTCAGCGGCGCGGCGATGGTCAGCCAACCGGCCAGCGCCGCCAGCGGCCAGATCAGGAACCAGCGGTCGCGCTCGGTCAGCCCGGTCGAGCGTATGGTGCGCGCCACGGCCAGCATGGGAACCAGCAGGGCCAGCAGCGAGGCGAAGATGATGACGACGCTGGCCGCCTTCAGGTTCAGCGCAGCGGCGATAATCCACATGCCGATGCCGAACAGGGCCACGGCCGAGGGCCAGCCCATCCGGTTGATCAGCACGCTTTCACCCGTCTGCGGCAGGGCCTGACGCCCGGCATAGGTCAGCAGGCCCAGATAGATCAGGCCCCAGATCGAAAAGGCGTAGCCGGCCACCTGCAGGGTCTGATTACCGTCCGCCGCGAACTCGGCCTGGGACAGCCCGAAGCCGGCCAGATTCTGCACGAGCGGAACAACTACGGCGAAAACAGCGGCGGCCAGCACCACAAGCCGACGAGTGCGTTGGCGCGGGTTGGGACGTTCAATGGCGGACATGGTCGACGGCTCCGGCTCAGCTTCGCCGTAACTACGCGTCAGAGATGGATTCGGTTCACCGGAACCGCAGGGCTCGCGCTCCGCTTAGGTCCGGAAGCACCCTGCAACAGGAGATCGCCATGGCCGACCCCGACAACCTACCCGACGACCCCGCCCTCGAAACCGACGAGGTCGACACCAACCGCGCCCTTGAGCAGGGCTTGGGCGTCGGTGCGCGCGAACTGGCCGCGATCGGGGAATCTGGTGAAGCGGGCACCCTGGAGCGTCCGCTTGATGAAGACGGCGAGCCGATTCAGCCGGAGATCGAGGTCGATGAGCTCGGCCGGAGCGCCAGCGTACTGGATCGCGCCAGCCACACCAAGGCGCGGTCCGAATAGGAGTCTGAGGCGACGCCGCTTGACGGCGTCGCCGCCCCATCGTTCCCTTGTTCCATGAGCGATGTTAGACTGTCCGATGCCGGTGTTCTTCTTGCTCAGTCGCGGGCGGCGCGAGACCGTGACGACTTCGCCGCGCTGGCAGTCGCCGCGGACGCTCTGCTGCGCCTGAATCCGCGTGAGCCTCGCGCTCTGGTGCTGAAGGCCGATTCCTTGGCGGGACTGAAAGATCATCGCGCGGCCGTCAGCTTCTACGGCGCCGCGTTGGCCCAAGGCCGGGCTATCGCTTCACCCCCGCCAGAACTTCGCGCCGAACTGGAACGCGCGGCCCGCGCCCAGGCCGAAGGGGCGCGGCGGTTTGAACAGGGGCTACGCGACGGGCTTGTGGCGCGCGGCTTTGATCCGGCCTCCTCCAGCACGCGGTTCGCGGCCTCGCTGGACCTGATGACAGGCAAGCGACGGCTCTACTATCAGCAGCCGAAATTCTACATGTTTCCCGGCCTGCCGCAGGTGGAGTTCCAGCCGCGCGAGACGGTCGCCTGGCTGGCCGGGGTCGAGGCCGCGGCGCCGGCGATTCGCGCCGAGTTGGACGCCGTCCTGGCCGAGCCGGCCCTGTTCGCCCCCTATGTCGAGGATCGCGCCAACCGCCCGAAGAGCGATCAGGCCGGCATGCTGGACAACGCCGCCTGGAGCGCCGTCTTCCTGTGGAAGGACGGGGCCGAGGTTCCCGAGATCGCCGCGCGCTGCCCCGAGACCATGCGGGCCTTGGCTGAGGCGCCCCTGTGCCGAATTCCGGGCCGTTCGCCGTCCATCTTGTTTTCAAGGCTTCAGGCCGAAGCGAAGATTCCGCCCCACCACGGCCTGATCAACACCCGCCTGATCTGCCACCTGCCGCTGATCGCGCCGCGGGGCTCGCATTTCCGCGTCGGCGGGGAGGTGCGCGAATGGAAGGAAGGCCAGGCTTGGGCCTTCGACGACACCATCGAGCATGAGGCGTGGAACGACAGCGGCCGCGACCGCACCATCCTGATCTTCGACGTGTGGAAGCCCGAGATCACGACGGAGGAACAGGACCTGATCCGCGCCCTGTTCGCGACCATCGACGCCGCCGGTGGTTCCGACGCGCCGAAACTGGGGTTCTAGGCCGCCGCGTAGATGCTCTGGAACAGGGTGGCGCCGTCGGCGCTGCCCAGTTCCGCCTCGAAGGCGCGGTCGGGGTGGGGCATCATGCCCAGCACGTTGCCGCGTTCGTTCTGGATGCCGGCGATATCGGCGACCGAGCCGTTGGGATTGTCGACATAGCGGAAGACCACCTGGCCCTCGCCCTCGAGGCGGGCCAGGGTCTCGGCGTCGGCGAAGTAGTTGCCGTCGCCGTTGCCCTGGGTCATCACGACTTCGCGCTGGCCCTGATAGGCCGATGTGAAGCGGGTCTGGCCGTTGGCGACGGTCAGGCTGATCGGCTTGCAGACATACTTGAGGCCGCTGTTGCGCAGCAGGGCGCCGGGCAACATTCCGGCTTCGCACAGAACCTGGAAGCCGTTGCAGATTCCGACCACGGCGACGCCGTCGTCGGCGGCCTTCTTGACCGCCTGCATGATCGGGGCCTGGGCCGCCATCGCGCCGCAGCGCAGATAGTCGCCGTAGGAGAAGCCGCCCGGCAGGACGATCAGATCCAAGCCTTTGGGCAGCTCGGTCTCGGCGTGCCAGACCATCTGGACCTGTTCGCCAGTGGAACGTTCGACGGCGACCTTGCAATCGCGGTCGCAGTTGGAACCGGGGAAGACGATGACGGCTGCGCTCATGGGCGGGCCTCCTAGCACCCTTCGGGACGAATGTCAGGCGTCGCTTTTACGCGACCTTGCGACCGGTCATCCAGGCGACGACCCAGACCGCAAAACCGCCCAGCGACAAGGCGACGCCGACCCAGCCGGTCGAGGTCCAGCCCCAGCCCGCCGCGATGGCCATGCCGCCTAGAAGAGGGCCGATGGCGTTGGCGGTATTGAAGGCGGAATGGTTCAGGGCGGCGGCCAATGTCTGCGCGTCGCCGGCCACGTCCATCAGGCGGGTTTGCAGGATCGAGCCCAGTCCGCCGCCGCCGCCGATCAGGAAGACCACGATCAGCATGGCCCACAGGTGCGGGGCCGCGAACGGATAGAGGGCCAGGGCCAGCGCGCTCCACAGCAGCAGTCCGCCCGCCGCCTTCATGCCGTAACGGTCGGCGGCCCAGGCCCCCAGCAGGTTGCCGCTCAACATGCCCAGGCCGAACATGGCGAAGACCCAGGGCAGGACCTCGGCCCCGACGCCGGTTACGGCGGTCAGGGTCGAGGCCAGGTAGGCGTAAACCGCGAACATGCCGCCAAAGCCGATGGCCCCGACGCCCAGGGTCAGCCAGACCTGGCCGCGCTTCAGGGCGCCCAGTTCGCGCATGGGGCTGGCGTCGGCGTGGGCTGGATCGCGGGGCGCGAAGAGGGCGACCAGGGCCATGGTGATGACGGCCAGAACGCTGACGATGGCGAAGGTCCAGCGCCAGCCGAACGCATGACTGATCGCCGTGGCGACCGGCACGCCGATCACGGTGGCCACGGTCAGGCCCATCAGGATGGTCGAGACCGCGCGAGTGCGCAGGCGCAGCGGCACCAGCGACGCCGCCACCAGGGCCGCCACGCCGAAATAGGCGCCGTGCGGAATGCCGCTGAGGAAGCGGAAGGCCAACATCCACTCATAGGTCGGCGCGATGGCGCTGAGCGCATTGCCAACGGCGAACAGGGCCATGAAGCCGATCAGCAGCAGCCATCGCGGCATGCGCGCGCCCAGCACCGCCAGGATGGGCGCGCCGACGACGACGCCGGCGGCATAGGCGCTGATGACGTGGCCAGCGGTCGGTTCATCGACGCCCAGGCCCGCCGCGAAGTCGGGCAGGACGCTCATGGCCGCGAACTCGGTCACGCCGATGGCGAAGCCGCCCATGGCCAGGGCCAGCAGCACAAGCGCCACCTTTCCGGGGGCCTGAACCGTCTCTGCCGTGGCTGACGGCGGGCACGGGCGGTTGTCGATACAGGCGGCGGCGTCGGTGGGGGACATGAATTATCGCATTGCAGCAAACTTTACGCTGCGTTGCAAAATAGGGTTTGAGCCCCGAGCTTCAACCTTGGCGTATGGACAGGCTCATCACACTTTGTGTTCGACGATGATCAGGCGTCGCTGAGCTCGGCCCGGACCCGGGGGTGTGACACCGAAAGCCCCAGGGTCTGAGCGGCGTACAGTTCCAGAAGCAGCCGGTCGCGATCGTCCGGCAGCGGCAGCCAGCGGGCCTTGATCGGGCGATTGCGGCCGAGATCACGCGACGGTTCGCTGACGCTGACCCTGGGCGCGCCGCCGCCGACCGGATGCTGAACCTTGGCCGCCAGCGACAATCGCAAAGAGGGCGCCAGCATCCGACGCTCTTCCAGATGGGGCGGGCTGCCGACGTGGATCGGTTCGTCGTCATGATAGAAGACATAGACCGCTCCGGGCGTGGGCAGGCGCGCCCGGGTCAGGGACTTCAACGGCTGATCCATCAGGCGGCGGAACAGGTCGGGGACGCCCGCCAACCTCTGATCGTGATCGAGAGGCGCTGTCGTCACGCGCCGGTGTTCTCGTAGGTGGCCGTGATCGAAGCCTTCGCCAGGGTGTGGAAATGCAGATTGAAACCGAAAACGGCGCCTGAGTTGTCTGAGGTCACGTCCAGACGATCCACGTCCACGGCGAAGACGGTGAAGATGTAGCGGTGCGGGCCATGGCCGGGGGGCGGGGCGGCGCCGCCGAAGCCGGCCTCGCCATAGTCGGTACGGCCCTGAACCGCGCCCTGGGGCAGGTTTGCCCCGCCGACGGCGCCCGCACCCGCCGCCAGCTCTGTCACGTCGACCGGGATGTTGGCCACGGTCCAGTGCCAGAAGCCTGACCCGGTCGGAGCATCGGGATCATAGCAGGTCACGGCGAAGCTCTTGGCGCCCTCGGGCGCGCCCGACCAGGACAGTTGCGGAGATGTGTCGCCCAGAGCCTTCACATGGGCGTCGGGCAGGATGTCGCCGTCGCGAAAATCGGCGGAGGTCAGGGTGAAGGTCATCGGCGGCTTTCCCATACATCTGTTTCGCGGACGGAACGGTCGGGCTTCGACACCGTTGCGCAGCGACAGTCTGTTCCTAGCCAAGCTTGATCGAGGTTCAAAGCGCGGAGAGCCGGATGTTGCAAGCCCTTCTCGACCGGACCTTCCTGACGCGCTCGATCCGTGTGCGCCTGCCGGACGGACGCGAACTGACGGCGGGGCCGGGCGAGCCCGAGTTGACGGCTGCGATTTCCGACATGAGGACAGCGGCGGCCATCGCCGCCAATCCCGAGCTGGCGCTGGGCGAAGCCTTCATGGAGGGACGTTTTCAGGTCGAAGGCGGCGACATCTACGACTTCCTGCAACTGACGACGTCGCAACTGGCGATCAGGCCGCGCGGCGGTAGGCTGAGCCTGCTGCAACGCCTCAGGCGCGGCGCGGAGCAGGCCAACGACCGGCTGCATGCGCGTAGTAACGTCCACCACCATTATGACCTGACAGTCGACTTCTACCGGCTGTTCCTGGACGAGGACCTGCAATATTCCTGCGCCTTCTTCGAGACGCCCGACGCGACCCTGGATCAGGCCCAGACCGCCAAGAAGCGGCGGCTGATCGACAAGCTGGTGCTGTCGCCGGGCCAGATCGCACTGGATATCGGCTGCGGCTGGGGCGGACTGGGCCTGTCGATGGCCGAGCGCGGCGCGCGGGTCACTGGCGTCACCCTGTCGACCGAACAGCATCGCACCGCCAATGAGCGCGCGGCGGCGCGCGGTCTGTCGGACCGGGCCGAGTTCCGGCTGCAGGACTATCGCGACCTGAACCAGACCTTCGACCGGATCATCTCGGTCGGCATGTTCGAACACGTCGGCGCGCCCAACTATCAGGAGTATTTCGACACGGTCGCCCGGCTGCTGGACGATGACGGCGTGGCGGTGATCCACTCCATCGGCCGCAAGACGCCGCCCAGCCGCACCCAGCCCTTCATCCGCAAATACATCTTCCCCGGCGGCTATATTCCGGCCCTGTCCGAGGTCCTGCCCGCCATTGAACGCTCGGGCCTGTGGGTCACGGACATGGAGGTGTTGCGCCTGCACTACGCCGAGACGCTGAGGATCTGGCGCGCCCGCTTCCTGGCCCGGCGCGACGAGGCCCTGGCTCTGTATGACGAACGCTTCTGCCGGATGTGGGAGTTCTACCTCGCCGCCAGCGAGGTCGCCTTCCGCGAACTGGGCCACATGGTCTTCCAGTTGCAACTGACGAAGAAGCAGACCGCGGTCCCGCTAATCCGGGACTATCTGTGCGAGTAGGGGCTCAGCCGAAGGCGGAGTGGTAGCGTACGTCGCCCGATCCCTCGATGGGACCGAGACCCAGGGCCATGAAATACTCAGGCGGCGGGCCGGGATAGGTCAGGCGTGGGTCCTGAACGAAGCCGAAGCGGTTGTAGTAAGCGGGATCGCCCATGACGACGCAGCCGCCCGCGCCGCGTCGGCGCATATTGTCCAGTCCCGCTTCGATCAACTGGCGGCCGATGCCCTGGCTCTGGAGGGCGGGCGCGACCGACACGGGCCCGAGACCGAACCAGTCGCCCTCTCCGGGCCATTCAACGGGCGAAAAGGCGATATGGCCGACGACCTTGCCGTCAACCTCGGCCACTAGAGACAGGGTCAACGCCCCGGCGTCGCGCAGGGCGTCGATGATGCGCGGCTCGGAGCCGTCGCTGTGCGGATGGCCGTCAAAGGCCGCCGCCGTCAGAGCCAGAATTGCGGCCCGATCCGTCTCCGTTTCGGGCCGCAGGATCATGTCAGGCGACTTCGATCCGGTAGCTTTCGATGACCGTGTTGGCCAGCAGGGTGTCGCACATGCGCTTCACCTCGGCTTCCTTGTCGGACACGCTGTCGTCGAGGTCGAACTCGATCATCTTGCCGACGCGGGCGTTGGCCACGCCGGTCCAGCCCAGCCCTTGCAGGGCGCCTTCGACGGCCTTGCCCTGAACGTCCAGAACGCCGGGCTTCAGGAAGACGTGAACCTTCACCTTGGCCATTAGTGCAGTCCTCCTTGGATCACGGTCGGCATGTCCTTCATGATGCCGAGGCGGCGGGCCACCTCGGTGTAGCTTTCGATAACGTCGCCCATGTCGCGACGGAAGCGGTCCTTGTCCAGCTTCTCGCCCGTGGCGGTGTCCCACAGACGGCAGCTGTCGGGGCTGATCTCGTCGGCCAGGATGACGCGGGCGAAGTCGTTTTCCCACACCCGGCCGAACTCGATCTTGAAGTCCACCAGGGTGATGCCGACGGCGCCGAACATGCCGCACAGGTAGTCGTTGACGCGGACCGTCATGGCCAGGATGTCGTCCAGTTCCTGGGTCGTGGCCCAGTTGAAGGCGGTGATGTGCTCTTCCGTCACCATCGGGTCGTTCAGCTCATCCTTCTTGTAGTAGAATTCGATGATCGAACGGGGCAGGGCGGTGCCCTCTTCCTGGCCCAGACGGGTGGCCAGCGAGCCGGCGACGACGTTGCGGCAGACGACTTCCAGCGGAATGATCTCGACTTCGCGGATCAGCTGCTCGCGCAGGTTAAGACGCTTGATGAAGTGGTTGGTCACGCCGATGCCGTTCAGGCGCGACATGACGAACTCGCTGATGCGGTTGTTGATCACGCCCTTGCCTTCCAGCACGGCCTTCTTCTGGGCGTTGAAGGCGGTCGCGTCGTCCTTGAAATACTGGATCAGCGTGCCGGGCTCGGGTCCCTCGTAAAGGATTTTGGCCTTGCCCTCGTAGAGCTTCTTGCGCTTGGAATTCATGGTCGAGTCCCGAAAGGGAAGAAAACAGACTGCCTCAAAACGAAAAACGCGCGGCCCTAGGGGTCGGGGCGGCGCGATCCTGAATCGACGACGTGCATATAAGATCGAACGCCCTTTAGCCGAAGGCCGTCTGTGACACAAATATCCTCCTGTAACATGGCGTCAGAGGCGCGACCGCGAGTCTGGTTGCGTTCGTCTGGAAGGGGGGTATAGACGGCGATGCGGACCCCAATTCCGTCCGCCACTGGAGTGACTACGCGCATGACGACCTTCGAAGATCGGGAAAAGGGCTACGAGTCCAAGTACGCCCTCGATCAGGAACAAGAGTTCAAGGCCATCGCGCGTCGCAACAAGATGCTGGGCCTGTGGGCGGCCGAGAAGATGGAATTGTCGGCTGATAGCGCCGAACAATACGCCGCCGCCGTGGTCCGCGCCGATTTCGAGCAGCCGGGCGAGGAGGACGTCTTCCGCAAGGTCGCTGGCGACTTCAAGGCTTCCGGCATGACGGTATCGGAAGGCGAACTGCGCTCGAAGATGGACGAGCTGGCCTCGATCGCCCGCGAACAGATCCGCGCCGGCGAATAGGCCCCGGTTCATTCCGGACGAAAAAAGGGCCGCGACCGGCATGGTCGCGGCCCTTCTTCGTTGGGGCCGGGATTACTTCGGCATCAGCACCGTATCGATGACGTGGACCACGCCGTTCGACTGGCCGACGTCGGCCTGGGTGATGGTCGAGGTTCCGCCCTTGGCGTCAGTGATGGTCCAGCGGCCGCCGCCAGCGTCCTTGACCATCAGCTTCTCACCCTGAACCGTGGTCAGGGTCGCCGTGCCGCCGCCCTTCTGGGCCTCGGCTGCGATGTCTGCGGCGGTCAGGCGACCGGGCACGACGTGATAGGTCAGGATCTTGGTCAGAGCGGCCTTCTGGGCCGGCTGCATCAGACCTTCCCGCGTCGCCGCCGGGATCTTCTCGAAGGCGGCGTTGTCAGGGGCGAAGACCGTGAAGGGGCCGGCGCCTTGCAGCGTCGTGGCTAGGCCAGCCGCCTGAACGGCGGCTACCAGGGTGGTCAGATTGGGGGCCTTGGCGGCGTTGGTGACGATGTTGTCCGCCGGGCTCATGGCCACGCCGCCGACCATGGGATCGGTGGTGACGGGGGTCATGGCGGCCGACTCGGCGGGCGTGGCTTCGGCTGGCGCGGTCTCGACCTTGTTGTCGTTGTTGCCGCAGGCGGCCAGCGTCAGCAGGGCGGCGGCGGATACGGTGGCTAGGGTGGCGGTACGGATCATTTTCATGGCGTCTCTCCATCGACGGCCGCTCGGAGCGGCGGCTGGCGTCGGGGAGAACTACGGGCGAGCGAGGCAAATGGTTCAAATTTTCCGGCGCGGCCCGTGATCGGTTTGACCCTGATCGCTCAATCCAGATAGGGCGCGAGCACCGACCATAGCCGGGCCTTTTCCTCGAAAGGGCGTGCATGGGCCGGGCTGGAGGAGGGCAGGTCGATCAGGGCGACGCCGTCCAGATCGGTCAGGATGCGACGCCCCGTCCTGGCCGCCAGCCCGCCATTGAAGGCGACGGCTCGCAGTTCAGGCAGACCCGCCGTCAATCCGCGCAGGTCTGCCGCCTCTGGCGAGCGGATGGCGGCGTCCAGACTGCCGGCGCGTTCCGCCGAGGCTATCACGTCCCACAGACCGACACCGTGCGCCCGCAGGCGATGCAGCCGCTCTTCATAGGCCAGCGCGGGCAAGGCTTCGTCCAGCAGACTGCTCATCAACGGCCAGAAGGCGTTGCGCGGATGGGCGTAATATTGGGCGGCCCTAAGCGAGGCGTCGCCGGGCAGGCTGCCCAGGATCAGGACGCGGGTGCGGTCATCGACGACGGGGTCGAAGCCGATGGATCTCATCACGCCTTGGCGATCGGAGGATCATCACGCAGCCAGCCGGTGATCGATCGTCGCTTGCCGTTGGCGTAGGCGGCGACGGGAGCCACCGAATGCATCCGCGGGGTCTTGAACACCGTCCACAGATTGAAGCCGGGCTTGAAACCGCGCTCCACATCGCCGGTCGCATCGTGGAAAAGCAGTTGACCGCCCCAATCGGCTCGCCAATCCCTCGTCAGGCCAAGGGTGTAGGCCGCCCGACGTTCGCCCACGCCCGTGTCGTTATGCTGAGTTAGAAAATCGCCGGGTCGGAACCATGTGGCCTGGGAGTCAATCTTGGTCACGGTGGCTTCACCGGTGACCGCCTTGGCAAAGGCGATGAAATTGGGGTCGTTGAAGAACTGGGCGAGGGCATGGGTGGCGTGGCCCGGTTCCTTTCCCTCCAGGAAGGCTGTGATGATCGGATAGGCCAGATAGATAAAGGAAAAGCCGTGGCGGGCTTCCTCCAGCGCCGCTCTGGCCCGTGCGCCCAGAACCTCGCGTCCCAGGGCGGCCATTTCTTCTGGCGACACCAAGGCGCCGCCAGCGGGCGTCTTCAACGACAAGCTCCAGGGCGTATCGTGTTCCAGCGCCAACGCCAGCCATTCGGCGCTTTCTTCCGCCAGCAGATCGGGCACCTGCACCATGCCGTCGCGCGCATAGGCCTCCGCATAGTCGCGGGGGTCGAGCCGGGAATTGAGCCGGATCACGCGTTCGGTCATGGCTTCAGTCCCCGAACACCCGCTTGAACACCACGTCGACGTTCTTGGTGTGATAGCCGAGGTCGAACAGGGCTTCCAGCTGATCGGCGGGCAGGGTGACGCGGGCGTCGGCCTTGAGGAAGTCGAGGAAGACGCCTTCGCCGCGCCAGACCTTCATGGCGTTCTCCTGAACCGCCGCATAGGCGTCTTCACGCGACACGCCGGCCTGGGTCAGGGCCAGCATGACCCGTTGCGAGTGCACCAGACCGCCCAGGCGGTCGATGTTCTTCTGCATGTTCTCGGGATAGACGTTCAGGCGCTCGATCACGCCCGCCAGGCGGTGCAGAGCGAAGTCCAGGTGGACCGTCGCATCCGGGCCGATGCCGCGCTCGACCGAGGAGTGGCTGATGTCGCGCTCGTGCCACAGGGCGACGTTTTCCATCGCCGGGACGACAGCCGAGCGGACGAGGCGAGCCAGGCCGGTCAGGTTCTCGGTAAGGATCGGATTGCGCTTGTGCGGCATGGCCGACGAGCCCTTCTGGCCCTTGTCGAAGAACTCCTCGGCTTCCAGGACTTCCGTGCGCTGCAGGTGGCGGATTTCCACGGCCAGACGCTCGATCGACGAGGCGACCACGCCAAGCGCGGCGAAATAGGCGGCGTGACGGTCGCGCGGGATGACCTGGGTCGAGACGGGCTCGACGGCCAGACCCATCTGGTCGGCGACATACTGCTCAACCGCCGGATCGACGTTGGCGAAGGTGCCGACGGCGCCCGAGATGGCGCAGGTGGCGATCTCTTCACGCGCGGTGATCAGGCGACGTTTGGCGCGCTGGAACTCGGCGTGATAGCCGGCCAGCTTCAGGCCGAAGGTCACGGGCTCGGCGTGGATGCCGTGCGAGCGACCCACGGTCGGGGTGTATTTGTGTTCCTTGGCGCGGACTTCCAGCGCGGCCAGCACGCGGTCGACGCCGCCCAGCAGCAGGTCGGTCGAACGCGCCAGCTGCACCGCGAAACAGGTGTCCAGCACGTCCGAAGACGTCATGCCCTGGTGCAGGAAGCGGGCTTCCTCGCCGACGATTTCCGACACATGGGTCAGGAAGGCGATGACGTCGTGCTTGGTGGTGCGTTCGATCTCGTCGATGCGGTCGGCATCGAAGGTCACGTCCTTGCCCTTGGCCCAGATGGCGTCGGCGGCGTCCTGCGGGATCACCCCCAGTTCGGCCATCTTGGTGGCCGCATGGGCCTCGATCTCGAACCAGATCTTGTACTTGGTCTCTTGCGACCAGATGGCGACGGCTTCGGGGCGGGTATAGCGCGTGATCATGGATCGGTCGTGTCGTGCGCGACGGCCCGCGAGTCAAGGTTCGCCATTGACTTCTCGCCCCCTTGTCCCAAATAGGCTGCGTCAGAGGACGACCTCTCCCTACATCGGGCATGACCGCCGGGACGACCCGGTTCGCCATGCAAGGGAGCACTGTCATGGCCTGGATTCTTCTTCTTTTCGCCGGTCTGTTCGAGATCGTCTGGGCCTTTCTGATGAAGGCGTCGGACGGGTTTTCGAAACCGTGGCAGACGGTCGGCACCATCGTCTTCATGATCATCAGCTTCGGCCTGCTGTCGATGGCGATGAAGACCCTGCCCCTGGGCACGGCCTATGTGATCTGGACCGGCATCGGCGCGGTCGGCACCTTTGTGGTGGGCATCGCGGTTCTGGGCGAACCCATCACCCCCATGCGGATCGCGGGGGCGGTGCTGATCATCTCGGGCCTGGTTGTGCTGAAGCTTTCCTCAAGCCATTGAGGCAGGCTCAAGCTCGGGAGTCTCGCCATGGAAATGATCATCGGACCGCGTCTCTATTCCACATGGTCGCTGCGGCCGTGGCTGGTGCTGAAACGGGCCGGAGCCGAGTTCACGACGCGTGAGGTCTTCTATCGCACCGAAGAGCAGAAGGCCGAGCTGCGTCGCCTGTCGCCGTCGGGCTTCGTGCCTCTGCTCAAGGTCGACGGCGAGACCATCTGGGACACGCTGGCGATCAGCGAATGGGCGGCGGAACGCTATCCAGAGGCGCAGCTCTGGCCGGTCGATCCGACCGCGCGAGCCCTGGCCCGTTCGGCGACAGCCGAAATGCACTCAGGTTTCCAGGCTCTGCGGACCTTCTGCGGAACGGGGCCTGATCATCCGATGGTGGGCGAGGCGCGCGCCGAGACGCCGTCCGATCCGGCGCTGGACCGGGATCTGGCGCGGCTGGTCGATCTGTGGGGTCAGATGCGCGACCGTTTCGGCGCCGGCGGACCTTGGCTGTTCGGCGCCTGGTCGATCGCCGACGCCTTCTTCACGCCAGCGGCGGCGCGGGTGCGTCATTTTCAGATCGACCTAGCGGCCCACGGCGATGAGGACGGGCGCGCACGCGCCTATGTCGAGACCCTGCTGGCCCAAGCCGACTTCATCGACTGGGGCGAGCAGGCGCTCGCTAACATCGCTTAACCTCAGCCGAAAACCGGCGATTAACGAGTGATGTCGCAGTCTGATCTCACGGCGGGAGGCCGTGGGGGACGGGCGATGCGGACGATCAGCAGAAACACCGACTGGGGCAAGACGGCGCGCGGCTATTTCCTCGCGGGTCTGGCCTTCGCCTTCGTCTGGGCCATGCTGTTGTCCAGCGTGGTTTGACGACGATCTAGGACGAATCGACATTCACCGCATCCAGATCATTGACGCGGCGATGTGGACGAAGGCGAGGTAGTGGCGTGCCAGCCTGTCGAACCGGGTGGCGAAGCGGCGGAAGTGCTTGAGCTTGTTG